>Ga0209415_10008934_pt1 | contig 17291 bp, 15 predicted proteins | sample PeaSoiSIISIP2007_FD_187696 | JGI IMG/M metagenome (GOLD analysis project Ga0209415, IMG submission 187696) | Peat soil microbial communities from Weissenstadt, Germany - SII-SIP-2007 (SPAdes) (version 2) | ecosystem: Environmental > Terrestrial > Soil > Wetlands > Peat | place: Germany... | reverse complement strand
CGCGCTCAGGACGGCGGCGCGCCGGTAGCCGAGCTCGCGCGCGTGTTTGTAGGTCCAGTAGATTTGCGCCTGAAGCGAGTAGGAGGAGGCGAAGACGAAGCTGCGAGCCTCGGGCTGAATTCCCGGCGAGAAGCAATATTCGACGGGACCATCCTTTGCAACCAGCGGCGCGGTTGCGGCGCATGTCGCTACGGCACTCGGCCCCAAGATCACCGCTGGTTTGGCAACGAGCAGCTCGTTGATCAGCGACACGGCGTTCTGCGGATTGCTGCCGTCGTCACGAATGTCGAAGTGCACGTCCGATCCTCGGATGCCGCCTGTTTTGTTGACGACGTCTTCGTAGATCTTCAGCGCTTGGACAAGATTCTGGCCGGTATAGGCGCCGGCGCCGGTCGTACTGACGATTACAGGAATCGTGATCGTCGCTGCGCTTGCGGGCTGGGCCCCGAGTAAAGACAGGGCTAGTGCTGAGGCGATAACGCGACGCAACTTCCGTGCGCACGGCATTAGGCGCGGCCCTCGCTCAGCGCGATCAGCGACGTGATGGGCGGTAAATCGAGCTCGAGGCGGCTCCAGGTGGCGTTCGGGTCGTCGGCGACGTAGATGCGCCCGCTCCGTTCGGGTTCCGGGAGCGCCTTCGCACTCCCACCGCCGGTTCCGATGAAGATGCGTTCGCTGCCGTTGCTGCCGACGCCGATCGCTTCGATCATGTTGCTGAAATGACTCGGCAAGCCGTTGAGCCCCTCGCTCCACGTGTCGCCGTCGTCGGCGCTCACGAAGACGGCCGCGTCGGCGAATTCCGGACGCCGGCGCCAAAATGGCGGGATGTCGCGGGCGACGCCGGCGACGAGCGTTACCCGGTCCCGTGACGTCGCGCGCATGCCCACGCCGTAGCGCCGCGTGAACGATTCACTGATGCAGCGCCACGATTTCCCGCGGTCGTCGCTGCGATAGAATGGGCGGCCCGCGGGGAAGGGCGGGGGATACGCTGAGAAATCTCCGACCGTCTCGACGGGACCTCCGCCACCCGTGATGGCGTAAAGGACGTTGGCCTTCGTCGGGTGCTGCATGAGCGAGTGAACGTCCGGATCGAACCCTTCGACGACGTCGTGCCAGGTTTCGCCCCGGTCTTCGCTCAGCAGGATCCCGCCCACTTGCACGGCGGCATAGACGAGCCGTTCGTCCTCCCAATCTACCAGCACATGGCGTATGTGCGCGCCAACCGAGGGCATCGGGTATTTCCAGCGCCGCTGCTCGCCGAGCGCGCGCACCGCTTGATTTTCACGCCACGAAACGCCTCGGTCGTCGCTAATAAAGATCGCTGCCGGATCCGTCCCGACGAAGATTCGCCCGGAGGGTGCAAGCGCCAACGCATAGATGCGGTCGGGAAGAACCCCCTCGCCCAACCGCAGGGTTTTGCCCCCGGTGCGATCGAGCCGGTACAAGCCGCGGTCGTCCGTCGCGACCAGGTGCGACCCCGCGTCCTCCGGCACCATCACGCTGACGGGCGCGCCGGCGAGATACGATTCGTCGACGTTCCAGCACCCCGCGCGCTCGCGCACGATGCGGACGCCGTCGGCAGTTCCTACGACGAGAAGCTCCATGCGGACGGTTCTCGCGACAAATGTCGCCGGACCTTCAGGCGTTGCGGCCGGCCCGCCACGACGCGATACCCATTCCCATCAGTCCGCGATAGAAGGGCTCGTAGCGCACCAGCTCGAGTCGCGGCGCCTCGCCCAGCGCTCCCAAGGCGACGATCCAACTCCGCAACTCGATCTCGCCGTGCGCGAGGAGATCCGCGCTCGTGAGCGCGGCTAGCGTGTGGCCTTCGCCGGCCGACAAGCGTTCGACGATCCAGCGATCGAACGCGATGTCGATCCCACCATAGCTCATCGGCCCGGCGTAATGTTTCCACGGATAGCCCGCGGTGAAGTGCGAGAGTCCTCCGCTGCCGAACACGGCGACGCGGCCGACGCCGGCGAACCCACGGACCGCTTCGCGAATGGTTTGACCGACCGCAAGACAGCGCTTGGGTGAAGGGGCCGGGACGTGGATCGAGTTGACGAACACCGGGACGACCGGGAGCGTTCCGTCGGGATCGATGACCCGCAGCAGCGGACCAAAGGCGTGTGCCAACAGCCGGTCCTCGGGAAGCTTCACGATCGCGGTCATGTCGATGCCCGACTCGACGCACCGGGTGAGGATCGCTGCCGCCAAGGGCTGATGCGTGCGGATTCGAGCCGGAGTATCCGCATTGCCGACCACAAAATCGGTCCCGGTGTAGATCGCGAACTGGGGCAGCGTCGTCACAAAGTTTTCGTCCTGATCGTCTCCGATGAGGACCAGTGCTTCGAGCGCCTCCTGCGCGAGCGTTGTGCGCAGGGCTTCGAGCGCGTTACGCACGTTCGCATAACGCTCCGTCACGTTCTTATCGGTCTCGGCTGCCGTTCCCGGCTGCTCGACGGGAAACGTTCCGTATCTGCGCTCGTAGCTCTGGCGGTTACGTAGTCGCATTTTATCCCAAGCGGACGGTTCTTCCAGGGTCAATGCATGTGACGCGGCCATGCCGACCGTGACGTCTCCCATGATCTCCCTTTATCCGATCTGCCCTTGGTTGCCTGGTCTTTGCGGTAAGCGCGATTCGATCACACGAGTCCGCTGCCGACGCCCCACGTTGCCTGCGCGCCGCCGTCCACGCGCAGGTCTTCGCCGGTAATGAAAGCGGCGTCATCGGAGACCAGAAAAGCAATTGCGTTTGCAATGTCTTGCGGCTCCCCCAGGCGGCCGAGCGGAATTTCAGCCCAACTCGCGTGCCGCGGTCCCGTCTTGGTGGGGGACGCCGAATTGACCCGGATTCCGTAGGGTGCAAGATCGGTAGACATCGCGCGCACCATATTGAGCGTGCCGCCCTTAGCGGCGCAGTAGGCCAGGGCCTCGGGCCGGCCGAGGTGCCCCGACGTCGAGGCAACGAGGACGATCGAGCCGGGTCGCTTCAACTCGACTAAGCGCTGCGCTACCGCCTTCGAACACAAGAACGACCCCGTGAGCACGACATCGACGATGCGCCGGAATTCATCGAGACTCGTTGTCAGCAGCCCGTGCTTACCGGGCGTCGTGGGATTGCACACAAGAATATCCACCGGGCCGAACGTGCGCTCGGCGATCTCGAGAAAACGACGCACGGCGTCCGGGTCGGTGACGTCACCAGGTGCAGCTACGGCGCGACCGCCGTCGCGCTGCACGGCGACCGCCACTTCGTGCGCAACATCCGCGAGCAAATTGTTGCAAACGACTGCGGCGCCTTTGGCTGCGAGGGTTCGGGCGATCGCCTGGCCCATGCTCGGGCCGGCTCCGGTTATGAGTGCAACCTTCCCCTTGAGTTCGTCCATCCACTTCGGCTTTTGGTGGTGCCGGCCGCGTAACCTTGCCGCGGGAGTACGGCCACAGTTGCATGAAGGAAACACCGATGGGGCTTCAGGTCAGTCGTCGAGCCGCACTTCTCGGAGCCGGCGCAACGTTCGTTGCTGTGTCGGTTTGCGAACCGGCCCTTGCGGATCCGGTCGTTCTCCACGTCTCGACGGTTGCAATTTTTGGCGCAGCGCCTTTCTACGCTGCGCAAGCGCAAGGCTATTTCACGGCCGAAAACCTCGCGGTAACGACGCAAGACGTGCAGTCGGGTGCGGTCGGCGTACCGGCGCTGGCCAGCGGTGAATTCGATATCATCTACGCGAACACGGTCTCGACCATTCTAGCGATCGATCGCGGCATCGACCTTCGCATCGTTATGGGTGGAGGCACGAACGGATCCAAGCCCCCGGGGAACTCGGCGCTGATGAAGCGCCGAAGCGATGCGATTCATACGGGCAAGGATCTCGAAGGCAAGATCGTCGGGGTCAACGGCGTCAGCGGCATCAACTGGGTCTTGACTCGTTCGTGGGTGAAGATGACCGGCGGCGACCCCGATAAGGTCAAGTTTCTCGAGCTTTCAAACGCCTCGCTCATCCCCGCGATAAAAGCCGGCAGAATTGACGCGGCATACGTCGTCGACCCCTTCATGACGATCGGCGTTGCCGATGCCGCGACCGAAAGTTTCGCGTGGCCGCAGAGCTCGGTCTTCGCCGGCGGCCAAAACGGGCTATGGGTCGCCATGGCGCAAACCGTCGAGCAACGGCCGGAACTCGTGCGGGCGTTCGTGCGTGCGATGCGCAAAGGCGTGTTGTGGGTCAATGCCAATCTTGGGAGCGATAGCTACAGCAAGCTGGTTTCCGGCTATACCAAGATCGAACCGGACCTGCTCGCAAAGATGCAGATGGTCCCGTTCGGCGTATCCGTATCGGCTGCGCAAATCCAGCCGATGGTGCGGCTGATGCGTGAAAACGGCCTGCTCTCGGCCGACATCGACCTGCGGCCGAAAATATTTACCTAGCCGCGCGCTTTGGCCACCAGCGCGGCTGTGTTGTCGAAGAAGATTTGACGCATTTCGCGCGGGTTGAACACAGCGTCCTGGGCGAGCATCTGCGCCGTCCAATCGAACGTCCGGTAGGGGTAGTCGGTGCCGAAGAGGATCTGCGAGACGGGCACGATCGCGCGTAGCGCCTCCATCGCCCCGCGGCTCGGGACTTGCGCCGTATCGTAGAAAAATTTCTGCGCCTCGGCGAGGAAGCCGTTCGGTGTCTTCGACTTCAGGCTTTCGTTGCCGCTGTTGATGAAACGCTGAACGAGAAACGGCATCGTTCCGCCGCCGTGCGACCAGATCATCCGGACGTTGGGAAATCGTTGCGACGAGGTGCTGAAGACGTACTCGACGATCGCGCGGGTGGTGTCGGTGCCGTACTCGATCTGCGCTGTAGAAAGCCACGGCTGAACTGCGGTGCAGCACGGAGCGACGGTGGGATGGACGAAGACGACGGCGTGGCGACGATTGAGTTCGGCGAAGACCGGATCGAAGGCCGCATTCCCGATATACTTGTCGCCGTAGCTGGTGAAGAGCCCAACGCCTTCGGTTTTTAACGTGTCGTAGGCGTAGGCGATCTCGGCCAGCGTTGCCTCGACGTCCGGCATCGGCATCATGGCAAATATACCGAAGCGGCCCGGGTGGTCACGTCGCAGGCCCGCCATGTACTCGTTGCAGGCCCGGCTTATTCGCCGCGCATTCGCCGGATCGTCGAAGCGATGACCCGGCACCGTGATCGAGGCGTAGGCTGTTGCGAGTCCGCTTTGGTCCATCAACTCGAGCGCGCGCGGGACGCTCCAGCCTTTGAAGACCCGCTCCTCGTCCGGGGTACCGCCCTGCGCGAGCCAAAAGTCCGGCGCCACGTGATGGTGGACGTCGCTCATCTTCCCGGCGGGCTGGGCCGCGACGTCGCGCGCGGTGCCGGCTGAAGCCATGAGGGTCCCGGCGCCCAGCGCCGCGAGTTGCGCCAAGGCGCGCCGTCGGTCGATCATGTCCTTACGCCTTGGGCAGAAATTGTTCGGTGTAGAGCTTCGACATGTCGGTCGATTTGTCGAGCACCTTGAGGTCGAGGAACGACGCGTAAAGCTTGTCGAGCCCTTTCTGCGAGAACTTTCCATCGGTTGAGAACTGGTTCTTCAGCCGATCGTACACGCGGGCGGAGACCGTCGGAGCGTAGCCGATCGCGTCGACGGTCGTCTGCACGGTCTCGGCCTTGTGGCTCTGCAAGAACGCGACCGCGTCATACCAGCCCTTCAAGAAACGCCGCACCGCGCTCGGATTCTGCTGGACGATCGCCGTGCTGGCGAAGAGCACGAACAACTCGAGATCCTTCACGTACGTCGAGACGTCGACCAGCGAGCGCCCCGCGTGCTCCTCTTCGAGCTGATAGCCGCCCGCCGGGCTGCTGACGACGGCATCGACCTGTCCGGTCCGCAGCGAGGACAACTGCGCCGCGGGCTCGCCGCCGATGGCGATCGGGACCGCGCGGTCGCCCTCGCTCGACCAGCCTTTCACCCGGTTCAACTCGTCGACGAGCCACGCCGTGAGCGTGCCGATGCTGGTCACGCCGATCTTCTTGCCTTTGAGATCGTCCAGACCGCGCGCGGTCGAGTTGGGCCCGACGTTGATCCCCATGAAGGCCGGCGAAGCGGTGATCGAACCGATCGCGATCTCGGGCGCACCTTTGGCGACGAAGGCCATTTCGGCGCCTCCGCTGAGCGCGATGTCGAGGGCACCTGCCGTGAGGGCTTGGGTCTGTTTCGAGCCGCTGGTGAAGATGATCTCCTCGATCTCCAACCCTTGCTTCTGGAAAAAGCCGTACTTCATGCCGACGTCGAGCGGAATGTAGCCGAACACCTCGAGCACCGATTTGCCGACGCGCAACTTATCGGCAGCTTGAGCCGGCCGTGGGCTCGCTGCGACGAGCGAGCTTGCGAGCACGGCCAGCACGTCGCGGCGTGAAATCACTGAGGTCACGGTTTTCCTTCCCACTAGACCGGCAACGCGACTTCGGCTTCGCCGCGCGCCGCCTCGCCGCGATTGTTGAGGACGACGATCTCCAGCTTCACGCGCCCGTCAGCGCCCTCCCGCGTCTTCTCCGTAACGCGACCGCGGGCGGTGACGACATCCTCAGGATACGAGCTGCCGGACATGCGGAACGGCCCGAGCTTCCGGAGCCGCCCGTCCAGCCCCATCCAACGGCGCAGCATGACCTCGAAGAGCATCTCGTAGCTGCGCGTGTTGAAGATGATGTCGCCGAACCCGGCGGCGCGCGCCTGATCGCGATTGTGATGAATTCCCGAGAACATCCGGTCGACGGCGACGCTCATCACGATGCGCTGATAACTGAGCCACATGGAAAACGGCGGCACCTCATCGCCGGCCGCCACCTCGTCGAAGCGTAAGCGGCGGCTCCAATCACACTCGGGCAAGGTCGCCGTCACGTCCGAACGGTCCGTGCCGGAGGTGCCCGGCGCACGCTCGCCGCGCTTCTCGCGCGGGCCCTCGCTCGGTTTTTCGTCGTAGCGAAAACCGGTGTTCCGGTTCTTCGCGACCAGCTCGCCCGACGTCTTGACGATCGTGGTCTCGGTCGTCAGGAAGACGCCGTCACCGAGCCGCGTCTGGCGCGGCTTGATCTCGACGAGACGCCAATTGCCCGCCAGCACATCGCCCGGATACAGCGGCTCGAAGTACTCCCATTCGGTCCCCGTGTTGACGCCTTTGGAAAACACCGTCGGCAACTCGTCGGTTCGAATGCCGCCCGGCTTTTGGCGTAGGCCCGGCGCGTACAGCGGCCCCTCGCCCGGGCTCCAGTACGCCGGCATCGCCCAAAGCGGTGTCAGCGCAACCGGTGCGACCAGGCCGCGATAACCGTGTGCGCGCGCCACCGCATCGTCGTAATGCAACGGGCAGTCGAAGCAATAGACCTCGAGTTTGCGCCGAATGTCGTTGCGCGAAACCTCATCGGCACCGGTGAAGGCGTGCTCGCGGCCGATCCACGCTTGCAAATCGTCCAGCGTGGCCGCTTGCGGTGCGTCCGGCTCGGTCATGGGCTTACGTGCGGCCGTTGCCCGCGCGAAGACACCGCACCGGGCAGCAGCAGCCGGTAATGCTCGACCTTTGAAACCGGTGCCAAATCGCCGGCGATCAGACGCCAATTTTGCGCGCCGTCGTCGCTGCAGTAGACGCTGCCGTCGGTGCCGCCCGTGAACAGGCTGAAGCCGTCGGGCCCGGCATAGAGGCTCATCGCTTCGAGATTCGCGGTCATCGGATCGGGCATCCCCTTCGCTGCCAAGGTCCAGTTCTCACCGAGATCGTGGCTCACGATGACGGTGGCGTTCGCCGTGTGGAGAGTGATCCAGGTACCGGGGTTGCTGAACGCCCCGCACATGAACATGGTGCGATCGTCGAGCGGCGAGAAGATCAGCCGGTCGGGGTATCCGACGGGAAAGTCGTGATTCACGGTCACGTGCGTCCAGACCGCGCCGCGGTCGACGCTCCGGTACAACCCCATGCCGGTCGTCATGTAGATCTCGTCGGGATGATTGGGCCGTAGCACGACTTGGTGGATATCGCGGTATGCCTCGTCGTCGGGCCGCGAGTAGGAATCGAGTTCTCGCCAGGTGCGGCCGCCGTCGCTGGTCGTGAACAGGCCGGCCTGTTCGACGCCGGCATACAGCACGTGCGGATCGCGCGGATCGACGGCCAGCGACTTCGCGTGCGGAACGTGCGGCGGCATCGGAAAGACCCATTTGTCCTTTCCCGGCATGTCCCGCCAGCCCGGCAATTCTTCCCAGCTGCGTCCCTCGTCGCGGGTGCGAAAGAGACTCGGTGGCTCGGTGCCCGCATAGACGACCGGGCGGCCGTTCTCGACCGCGCAAACCAGCGAATACACGTGGTTGATGCTGATGCCCGCGCTGCGAGGTTCCCACGTACGGCCGAGATCGGCGCTGAAGAAGACGCCGCCGCGGTGCACGCCGGCGTAAACTCCGCCGTGCACGGGGTCGATCAGCAGCGAACTGATGTGCACGCCGTCGAGCGTCGTGCCCGCGGGGCTCCAGTCCGCTCCCGCGGCGCGCTCGAGCACCGTGACGCCCTTGGCGGTGCCGACGAGGAGCCGCGTCGGGGCGGCAGCGCCGTGATAGACGCTCATGCCGTTGGGTGCAAGACAGGCCGTAGTCATGGCATTTCTCCTAGCGGTGCTTTACGCGCCGGCGTATTGCCAGCGGCTGAAATGTCGCTCCGCCATGCGGCACAGTTCGTTCAGCGTGACGGCAATCGTGGCCAGCACCGCGATCAGTGCGAAGAGTTCGGCGGGCTTGAACGTTTGGGCGAAGAGGCGCGTGTAGTAGCCGATCCCGGCGGTTGAGACATAGAGCTCGGCCAAGAGCACGCCTAGCAGCACGGCGGTCATGGCGATCCGCATTCCGGTGAAGAAGCTCGGAATCATGTGCGGAAAGACGATCGCGCTGAAGATCTGCAGCCGGCTTGCGCCCATCGAGCGGGCGGCCGTGAGCAACGCCGGCCGCAGATTCGCAACGCCGGCCACCGTCGTGATGATCACCGGGAAGATGCTTTGGCTCACGCCGAAGGCAATCTTGGCTTCCGGTCCGATACCGAACGACAAGACGAACAACGGCAGAAGCGTCGCCTGGGGAATGGTATAGAGCAGCAAGACGATCGGCATGACCGCCGCCTTGGTGAAGCCTTGGAGCCCGACCGCTAAGCCGATCGACAATCCAAGCGCGACCGCCATCACGAAGGCGGCGACCATCTCGAAGATCGTTATCTCGATCGCGTGGACGATTTTTGGATCGGCGAAGAGCCCTCCCAACGCAAGGAACGCTGCGGAGGGCGGGGACGCGAACAGCGGGTCGGCGAAAAATCGGGCGCCCACCTCCCAGACCAGTAACATTCCGGCGATCACGAGCAACCGTGCGTAGCCCGGCTTCAGGCGCTTCGGGCGACGGTCGTTCAATGCGCCCACCGTTTGCCGCGCGACTCGGCGAACGAGACGGTCACATTGATGATGACCGCCAGCACCACCGCAAAAAGAATGTTGGCGAACATCTGCTCCGTGTCCATATTCTCGGCGAGCGAGACGATGCGATGGCCGAGTCCGGCGAGCGAGGAGATCGTTTCGCCGCCGAGGATCGCCAGGAACGCGATGACGCCGCCGAGCCGGGCGCCCGTGAGGATCACCGGAAAGGCAGCCGGCAGCATTACCGACCAAAACAGTTGCAGACCGTTCGCGCCCATCGACCGCGCCGCGGTGATATAGGCCCGGTCGACGCAGCTCAACCCGGCTATCGTGTTGAGCACGATCGGGAAGAACGCAATGGTCGTCCCGAGCGCGATCTTCGAGGCGGGCCCGAGACCGAAGAACAGCAGATATAGCGGAAACAGCAGGATGGCCGGTATCGAATAGAGCCCCGCGAACAACGGATCGAACACCTCCACCGTATAGGGAGTGAGGCTGACGAGATAGCCGATGACCGAACCGGCGACCGCAGCGATCGCAAACGCGACGATCCACTCGAAGACCGTGACGAACAGATCGGGCCAGATGCTGCCGGTCGTCAGCAGCACGCCGAAGTCCTTGAACACCGGTGCCGGAGCGGGCAGCAACAGATGGTTGATGCCGCCCGGCAAAGTGGCCGCATACCACGTCGCCAGAACGGCGAGCAACACCCCCAGTTGGATCAGGAGTAGACGGAGGCGTAGCGGGAAGGTCACGTCGATGCCTCGGCTTCGCCCAGCGTTATGGTCTTGCGGATTTCATCGTGGAGCAATTCGTACAGTTCGTTGCGCAGCGCGCTCAGCTTAGGGGACGTCATGAACGTGCTCTTTCGCGGGTGGCCCTCGTCGACGTCGATGATCTTCTTGACTTTGCCGGGCCGTGCGGTGAGCACCGCGACGCGATCGGCCAGAAACACCGCCTCGACGAGGCTGTGCGTCACGAAGACGATCGTCTTAGCGGTTGTCGCGAGCAGCGCCGACAAATCCTCGCCGAGGAGCAAGCGCGTCTGCTCGTCGAGCGCCGCGAAGGGCTCGTCCATGAGCAGGATCTCGGTCCGCAGGCCCAGCGCGCGCGCCAGTTGCGCGCGCTGCCGCATCCCGCCCGAGAGCTGCGCGGGGTAGTGGTGCGCAAACTCGGACAGGCCTACCGCCTTCAGCGATTCGTGCGCCCGGTCGTCGTGCTCCGCCTTGGGCACGCCTTGAAAGGCCATGCCGAGCTTCACGTTGTCGACGACCGTGCGCCACGGAAACAGCGTGTTGTCCTGAAAGACATAGGCGACTTTTTGCGGCGACGGCCCGCGCACCGGCTGGCCGTCGATCGTGACCCGGCCCATCGTTGGTGTCGCGAGACCACCGATAATATTGAGCAGCGTGCTCTTGCCGCAACCCGAAGGGCCGATCAGGCACAGCAGCTCGCCGCGCGCGATCTCGAAGGACGTGCTCTCGAGCGCGACGACGCGCCGCGGATCACCAACCTCGCCGAAAGCCTGGCCGACGCCTTCGATCCGTATGACGACTTCTGTGCTGTTCACCACGCGGGCTTAGCGCATGGCCTCTTGCGCGATGGATGTGTCGACGACATCCGAGATCTTCGGCAGCGCGGTTATCGTGCCGACGCCCAGCATTGCTTGCGCAACGGCCCGGATCCCCGCTTCGTCAAACTTGAGATCACGGTCGAACGACTTCGTTTTTACGAAGGCTAGGTCGTAGGCTTTCCTGCACGACGCGGCGTCGTTCTTGGAGGCCGTAACGAGAACGTCGACGGCCTCGGCGGGGTTCTTGTACGAGAAATCCACGGCCTTACGAAAGGCCCGCGCGAGCGCTACTGCCTCGTTGTGGTGCGTCGCGAGCCAATCGGTATTCATCGCGTAGCCGCTGAACAGCCAGGGTTTCGCGTAATCGCCGGCTCGGGCGAGAATGTGCATGCCCAGCGTCTCGGCGTAGAAGTCGAACGGCGGGTTGAGGAACACGGCGTCGACGTTGCCCGACTGGAGCGCGACGAACCGGGCCGAGGTCGAGCCGCTGACGATGACGTTCAGGTCCCGGTCGACGTCGAGGTTGTTGGCTTTGGCCATGATGCGCAGCAAAATACCGGTGACGTCGGTCTTTGCCCCGACCGCCACCGTTTTGCCCCGGAGATCCGCCCAGCTCTTGATGTTCGGTCCGACGACGAAACCGTAGGGCATCGTGTTGTAGCCTGGGATGACAAGCTTCACCGGAAGGTCGTGAGAGCGCGCTGCGATCACGCTGTCGGTTCCGATGCTCACGAAGTCGGCGGCTTTCGTCGCAACGCTGTTGATCGAGTTCTGGATGTTGCCGACGGAGACCGCGCTGATGTGCAAGCCTTGCTCGGCGAAGAACCCCTTTTGTTCGGCGACGTAGAGCATCCACTCCGACGTCGACGGGCTCAGCGTGCCGAAGACCAGTTCGGTTGCGGCGCGCGCGGGCGAACGGCCCAGCGTCGCGGCAGCGGCCGCCGCCGTGGCGGCGACGAAACTCGAACGCCTCACAGTTCGCTCTCTTTCATACCGTAATCACGCCGAGCCGCCGCGCGCGACACGTAGCCGCGCTTGACGTCACGCTGCACGAGCGTTCGCGGGCGCTCCTTCGGGTTGCCGTAGCCGCCGCCGCCGCCGGCGCGGATGATGAAGACGTCACCGGGCTGGAGCTGCTGCGCGGCGAGCTTGCCGTTCGGCGGTTGCACGACGGTCCCATCCGCTTCGATCACCGTGATCCCGTTCGGCAGTCCCGGCAACCCGCCCGCGAGACCCCACGGCGGGCAGTGCGTGCGTTCCGTATACGTCGAGAGCTTCATCGGCCCCAATGCGCGGATGCGAAACTGGGTCCCCAGGCCGCCGCGATGACGCCCGGGTCCACCGGAATCCCGGCGCAACTCGTAGCTCTCGAAGACCACCGGCAACTTCGCCTCTTTGGCTTCGATGACCGCATTGTGGGTATCGCCGTCGTTGATGCAAACGACCGCGCTCATGCCGTCGGAATCATACTTCGCGCCCCAGCCTCCCCCCGGCAACCCCATGGAGCTAGCGAAGAAACGGCCGTTGAACGGGTTGACGCCGAAGAGGCGTGAGGAGTTCAGATCAGCATGATGGCCGGCGGCGACGCATTCCGGTAAGGCCGGAGCGAGGGCGCGCAAAATCGTGTCGATGACGGTCATCGGCACCGTCATCCACTTGCGCATGGCGGCCGGTTTGGTCGCGCTCACTACCCGGCCCGGCGGCAGCACGACGTTCAAGGCACGGAACGCGCCGGCGTTGATCGGATAAGACGTCGGCGTCGTCAAGCACTTGAAGGCGACCTCGGCCGCCGATATGCCCGCCGTCTTGCCCGAATTGAAGTAGCCCTGCACTTGCGGGCTCACCTCGCTGAGATCGATCGTCATGTCATCGCCGGCCACGATCACCTTCACTTTGATCGGGACCGGCGTCGTGCCGACGCCGTCGTCATCCATGAACGATTCGGCCTCGTAGACCCCGTCGGGCATCGCGGCGATGGCTTGCCGTGCGTGGCGTTCGCTCTCCGCAAAGATCCGGCCGATACTGGCTGCGACGGCGGCGGCGCCATACTTCGCGAGCAGTGCCGTGTAGCGAACCTCCCCTGTCTTGATCGCGGCGATCTGCGCCCGGAAGTCGCCCATAGCGAGGTTCGGAAAACGCACGTTCGTGCGGATCAGCCGCGTCAGTTCGTCGTCCTGCACCCCGCGCTTGAAGATCTTGACGATCGGCAGCTGCAAGCCCTCGGAATAGATGTCTTGCGTCGTGCCGCCGAGCGTTCCACCGATGTCGGCCCAATGCGCCATCGAGGAGGCGAACGCCGCGATCTCGCCGTCGTGGAAGATCGGCAGCGTGAACACCATGTGGTTGAGGTGGCTGCCCATGATGTAGGCGTCGTTGGTGAGGAGGATGTCGCCCGGTTCGATGCCCGCCGGCCCGTAGAAGGCGAGTTTTTCTTTGATGGCATCGGAGAGCCCGCGGATGAACATCGGCAAACCGAGGCCGATCGACGTCGTTTCGCCGTCCGGATCGAAGAGCCCGACCGTAAAGTCGAGCGATTCGTAGATGATCGGGTTATACGCCGTTCGCATGAGGTTGGTTTTCATCTCATCGGTGATCGCGATGAGTGCGTTGCGAATGATTTCGGCGGTGATGGGGTCGGCCGCGACAACCGTCGAGACGCTCATGCCGGCGCTACCGTGAGCAGAAGATGACCGTGTAAGGTGACTTCGACCCCGACGCCCGCCGGCACGCATGTCGACGAGCCGCTTTCGAGGATGATTGCGGGACCCTCGAAGCGATTGCCGGCCCGTAACCAAGCGCGGTCGTAGAGCACTGCCTCGACAGCGTCACCGCGTTCGAAGAACACAGGCCGGCATCCGGCCACGGCTTCCGGCGGCGGGAGAACTCCGCCTGCCGGAATTTGCGGCAGGCGCGGCCGTTCGAGCGTCCCGACGATCGAGACGCGCAGCGCGACGAGCTCGGCGTCCTCCTCCGGCGCGCTGTGGCTGTAGTGCTGCTGGTGTGCGGCATCAAAGGCCGCTTTGATCGTGCGAACCGACGCCGCATTATCGGCCCCGAGCGCGAGCGGAATCGTTACGGAGTGATCTTGACCGACGTAGCGCGCATCGCCGGCGTACTCGAGCGAAATCGCCTGCGGGGCAATCGCGGTGCCGGCCATCCAGGCGCGGGCTTCCGACTCGAGCTCGGCGATCAGTGCGCGCACGCCGTCGATATTTTCCGCCGAGATGCGGGCGCGATGGGTGCGCGCGTATTCGCGCCGCATGTCCGCCGTCAGCATCCCGAACGCCGAGAAGTGCCCGGGCGCCTGCGGGATGACGATCGTGCGGATCGCCAGCTCGCGCGCGATCTCGACGGCGTGCAGCGGCCCGGCGCCGCCGTACGCGACGAGCGTGAAGTCGCGCGGATCGAGACCGCGTTCGGTCGTCACGGCGCGCACCGCGTTCGCCATCGTGGCGTTGGCGATCGCCAGAATTCCGGCCGCGGCAGCGGGAAGATCGAGGCCTAACGGTACGGCGATGTGTTCGCGGACGGCACGTTCGGCCGCAGCGGTGTCGAGCGTCATGCGCCCGCCCAAAAAACGGTCGGGCAGCAATCGCCCGAGCACGACCTGCGCGTCGGTGACCGTGGGTCTCGTCCCGCCGCGGCCGTAGCACGCCGGTCCCGGATCGGCGCCGGCGCTCTCGGGTCCGACGCGCAGGCCGCCCGCATCGTTGATCCATGGAATACTGCCGCCGCCTGTGCCGACTTCCTTGATGTCGATCACCGGAATACGGATGACGAGTCCTTCGTTGTATCCGCCGACGAAGTAGTCGGTGGAGAGATCGGCCTTGCCGCCTTGCAGGACACAGGCCTTGGCGGTCGTCCCGCCCATGTCGAAGCAGATCAGGTTGTCCAGCCCCAGCTCTTCACCGGCCGTTCGGGCCGCGACCACCCCGCCCGCCGGTCCCGATTCCAGCATCTGAATGCATTGCACGCGGGCCGTCATGATGTCGCACAGACCGCCGTTCGACTGCATGATCAACAGGCTTCCGGCGAACCCGTCGGCAGCGAGCCGCTCCTCGAGCCGTTCGAGGTACTGCGACACGAGTGGACCGACGTAGGCGTTTGCGGCGATCGTGGATGTCCGCTCGTACTCGCGTTGCTCGCGCGACACTTCGTGTGACGCGGTGACGAACAGCTCGGGCTGCGCGACGCGCAACACCTCGACCATTTGCCGCTCGTGAGCGACGTTCGCATACGAATGGAGGAACATCACCGCGACCGACTCGACCCGCTCGGCGACGAGCTGCCCGGCGACCGCGCCAGCATCATCGTTGTTGAGCGGCCGCGCGACGCTTCCGTCGTAGAGCACGCGCTCGTCGACTTCGAAGACGAGATCGCGCGGGATCAACGGCACGTGCTTGCGGAAGAAGAGGTTGAACGAGTCCGGGCGATTGATGCGCCCGATCTCATAGACGTCCCGGAAGCCCTTGGTCGTGACGAGCGCCGTGCGGGCGCCTTTGCGTTCGAGGATCGCGTTGATCGCAACGGTCGAGCCGTGCACGATCGTCCGAGCGTCGGCCGGCGAACCGCCGCCCAGCGAGATCGCCGTGAGGATTCCCTCGACCAAGTCGTGCGGCGTCGTCAACGCTTTCCCGAATCGAACGCTGCCGGTTGCCGGATCCAACACCGTCGCATCGGTGAACGTGCCGCCGATATCGACGCCGATTCTCACCCGCCCCACTCGTTCACTCATCGTCCGCTAGGTACCGCTCCGATAGCAGTACACCTCCGCTCCCTAGTGACAACGGAGATCGCGCGACGCCGTCGATTACCAGTGTTCGCGTGCTGCGCGTTCCTCGTCGTTATCTTCCTCGGGTTCGAAGGCGTAGGCGAGCGGATGAACGGTGCCGCACGCGGGGCAGGTGCGCTCCGTAAGGTCAGCATTGAACGCTCGCACCGCGGCGAGCGATCGCTCGAGCAGGCCGCGCAAGCGGACGCGCTGGGTGGGAATCTCTACCGTGCGCAACTCGTGGCCGCAACTCGGACAGGTCCAACTCAGGGTGTCGGAGGTGTAGGCCTGCGGCGCCGTGCTAATGACCATCATGTAGGCGACACCGGCTTCGTATCTGCTCTTGATGTAGAGCGCATCCGCGCCGCAGGTGCGCCAGAACCCGAAGGCGTGTTCGATGCGATGCGGCCGGCCGGTGGGAATGATGTGAAAGAGCCGTTCGCGGTCCGGCAATCGCACGGCGCCTTCGGGCAGCCGTTCGACGACGCCGAACGGCGCGGCATCGGCAGGGTGGCGCGCCGACCAGATCTGATTCCGGCTCACTTGTTGCCAGGCGCGCGCCGGCGCTTCCGGCCCGACGAGCGGAATACGGTAATTCATGATCGGTTCTTTAGACAAAGGCATTCGGGTCGATCATCTCCCGTGCCGGGAACGTTTTGGGGATTGCTTTGTATCGTTCTGCGAAGTCGATCGTTGGCTGGATCAGCCGCGGATCGAGCAGTTGGGCCGTGCTCCCGAGGCTGTTCGGCGTCGTCGAAGCGACCGTTTTGAGTTCGATGCCGGTGTACTTCGCGATCACCGGAAACATCTCGGAGTGGTGTGCGTTCGCGTAGGCCGAGGCTTCATCCAGACCTTTGCGAAAGCTGCGCAAGACGGCAACGTTTTGTTGCGCAAAGGCCGTGTTGCAGAAATAGACCGTCGAAATCGACCGCGGTCCGAGCACCTCGTGCGGATATCCGAGGATGCGGCACTTTCCGCTTTGGATTGAGTCGGTCAGGATGGGCGCCGCCAACATTGCTGCGTCGACCCGCCCGTCGGCGATGGCCTCGGTCGTCGCGACGTTGGGTAACTCCAGCAATTTCAAGCTCCGTGAGTCGCCGCCGTGCACGTCGATCCACGCGAGGCTGACGACCGCGTAGAAGTCGCCCAGCGAGGGAACCGCGATGACCTTGCCGTTGAGATCGCGCGCCGTGCGAACCGGCGAATCCTTCGCTACGACCAGCGCCGCGTCGGGGGCGTCCCCATGGTAGACGTTCGACGCGCCTTCGAGCACGATCGGCACGCCTTTGGCGTGCGCCCCGATCAAAATGAACAAGCTGCCCTTGCCGATCTCGAGCGACCCGCCGATGACCGCTACCGAGACCGACGCACCGTTGTTCATGCGCTCGACCTCGACGTCTAAACCGTACTTCTGGAAGATCCCGCTCTGCGCGCCCCACACCGCACCGATCGCGTCGCCGTTGGCCGACGCGCCGATCCGGATCTTGGTCAGTCCTTGGCTGCGTGCGCGGGC
>Ga0209415_10008933_pt1 | contig 17294 bp, 13 predicted proteins | sample PeaSoiSIISIP2007_FD_187696 | JGI IMG/M metagenome (GOLD analysis project Ga0209415, IMG submission 187696) | Peat soil microbial communities from Weissenstadt, Germany - SII-SIP-2007 (SPAdes) (version 2) | ecosystem: Environmental > Terrestrial > Soil > Wetlands > Peat | place: Germany... | reverse complement strand
CGGATCGGCAAGCGATATCCCTTGCATTACATTCCGCAATATATGGGATGTCTGCGCGAATATCCCAGTGCGAAGTCTTTCTCAGGTGGAGCGAAGCGTGTTCAGGAAATTGCCAAAGTTCTTCAGGAGCATACCGGTTTGCGGGTTCCACCGGGCTACGTGTATTACGGGCTGGAGACCTACCGGAACATTTGGGAGAGTCGCGTTCCGTTGAAGTTCACGAAACGGCTGATCCGTGTCGCGTGCGGATACTGGATTGAGCGGACGCTGCACGGCTCGCAGGGTTGGTATCCGGATTTGTCGGCGGGAAAAACCGTGAAGTACATGCTGCCGTCCGCGGGGCAGAGGACGCTGGTTCTTGCCGGTTCTAATCCGAGTCGCCAGAAACTGACGATTTTCGCCGATGGCAATCGGATCGCTCAGCGTAGTTTTGAATCGGGCGAGTTCGAGTGGAGCGTTCCGATTGCCGAAGCGGCTCAGCCGGTCAATCTGCTGTTCAAAGCTTCGCGTCCCTACGTGCTTCGGTCGGTGCGGACCGAAGCGTTGGCCGAATCCCGCAGACACGAAACCGAGACCGCTGCAATTTAGATCGAAAAGCGGGATGCCGCGGCGTCCTGGTGGAACATCGAAACCGTCTCGAGAGAATAATCGTGCAAATCTTTGCCGACCAGCTCGAGTTTGCGCAGAAGATCGCCGGTGACCGTGATCACGTGGCATCCGATGGCGTTGGCTTGAAAGATGTTCAAAAGCTCGCGCGGGCTGGCCCAGATCAGTTCGGCAGTTTCCAGATGCTTCAGATATTCGAGCGCGGCGGCCATCAGCGGAACCGGGTCGCGGCCCGTATCGGCGACGCGGCCGGCGAACACGGATACATAGGACGGGACGCCTTTCTGAAGCGCGGAACAGACGTCGCGCACCTGGCTTAACGCGAGAATCGCCGTAATGTTCAGCTTGATTCCGCTGCGGCTCAGCCGGCAGATCAGATCGAGCGCCGGCTCACGCCGCGTGTTGGTAACCGGCACTTTGACGAACACGTTTTCGCCCCAGGCGGCGATTTTGTGTGCCTGCCGCTCCATTTCGTCGAAGTCGTCGGCGAAAACTTCGAAGGAAATCGGATGATCGCGGATTTCCGATAAAACGTCGCGCGCGAAAGATTCGTAATCCGCGACGCCGGCTTTACGCATCAGGCTGGGATTGGTGGTGAAACCCTGAATCAGCGGATCCTTGAGCATTTCGAGCATGGTCCGCTTATCGGCGCCATCGGCGAAGATTTTGACCTTCAGATCGGATAGCGGCTTTTCAGGCATGCTCTAAAATCCAGTCTACAGCAGTCCGCAGAGAGTCCGCCACGAATGAGACGTCGGCATCGCCGGGACGCCGATCGGCATAACGATAATCGATGAAAATGTTCTGGCATTGCGCGCGCCGTCCGGCTTCCATGTCGCGCCAGCGGTCGCCAATGAAGAAGCTGCTGCGCAGATCGATATGGTGCTTTTGCGCGGCTTCAAGCAGCAATCCCGGAGCAGGCTTGCGGCACTCGCATCCATCCGAATCGTCGTGATAGCAGACGTAAATATCGTCAATGGGCAGGCGGCTTATGAGAAATTCATGCATCTCTTCTACCGCTGCTTTGGTTTGCTTGCCGCGCGCGACATCGGGCTGATTGGTCACGACGATCAACCGGAATTGAAGACGCTTCAGGTCGGCCAGGCACTCCTCGACATGCGGAGTGAGCTTCAAATCCTTGAGGCTTCCCGGCGGATGAGGCTTCCCGTTTCGAAGTTCTGCCTGGTTCAAGACGCCGTCGCGGTCGAGAAATACCGCTCGGTTCAACGAACCGACTCCCACTTGGTTTCGGCGGATTTAAGCGACGGATGGGAAACGAATAGATGCCAGATCACGGCCTGAAAAGCCTCAGAGTGCGGCGTGACGTGCGCGGTGTTGACGGTCGGCACGATGACGCAGGCGTCCGCGACCTGCGCAGTGTATCCGCCGTCGCGGCCCACGATTCCAGTGATGCGAGCGCCGCATTCGCGCGCAAAATCGAGAGCCGCGATCAGATTCGTGCTGACCTGCTTTTCGAGATTGCCTCCGCCTACCGAAAAGACCAGAATCGTATCGGAGGCGCGAAGGCGGCTGGTTTTCAGCCACGCGGCGAAGACGCTGGACCAGCCTTCGTCATTGGTGCGGGCGGTCAACTCCGAGACATTATCCGTGGGCGCATAAGCTTCGATGCCGGTGATTTTGCGAAAATCGTTCACGGCGTGTGAAGCGTTCGCGGCGCTGCCTCCCACACCGAGAATGAACAAACGCCCGCCTGCCGCTTTTGTGGCAGCCAGGATTTCGATCACGCGATCGATGGCCTGTCGATCAAGACTGCCCGCGATAGCGGCGGCTTCGTTTAAGAACTGCTCGGTGAAAGTCATCGTTCCTTTCTGGCCGAAAGATATTCCGCGAGCTCCTGGATTCCCTGGAACGATCCGATTTCGTAGAATCGCTCGGGAACTGGGTAGGCGGCGAGTTCGCCCTGATCTAACAGTTTCCGATACAGCTCCGCCAGATCGAAATGGACGCCTGACGGCACACGCTCGAACGCTTCCGCGCGAAAAACACCCAGGCCATAATCGATATGTTGCATTGCCGGTGTACGGTTCTTCTTATCATAGACGCGGATGGCGCCGGTGGCAGTCATTTCGACGTTGCTCGCGTCGAATCGGTCCAGATTGCGATAGACCGTCATCAGCGCCAACTTTTCCGATTCATGAAAGCTGCGCGCGATGTTCGAGTAATCGCAGGGCAGATAGGAATCGCCATACAAGACGAAAAATTCGTCGCCCAATAACGGAAGCGCCTGCTTCAACGCACCCGCGGTGCCGAGCAGGACGGGACCGTCGAAGGAATATTCGAGATTCAAGCCGAAGCGGCTGCCGTCGCCCGCGTAGTCGCGCAGCATTTCGCCGAGATATCCGGCGCATAACACGACCTTCTGAATCCCGGATGCCTTCAGAAGGCGCAACTGGTGAGCCAGGAAGGGTTCGCCCGCGACGTCGATCAGCGCTTTAGGGATGGCCTGCGTCAGCGGGTACAGGCGCGTCGCCATTCCGCCGCACAGGATGGCCGCGGGCAAACTCATTGCGTCAGGATCCTGGTTCCTTCAAAATCGAAGCGAAAGCGAACCTCGCGCAGGCCGGCCATCGACAACGCGTGGCGGCAACGTTTTTTATCCTCGCAATAAAACAGCAGAAAACCACCGCCGCCCGCGCCGATCAATTTGCCTCCCAGCGCCCCGTGCTGAAGGGCCAGAGCATACCACTCGTCGATGTGCGAGTTGCTCATAGAGCCGGAGCGCTTCTTCTTATGTTCCCAGTGGACGTTCATCAGATCGGCGAATTCTTCCAGGCGTCCTGCTTCGAGAGCGGCCTGGCTGCGAAGCCCGAGATCTTTCACGAAATGCAGGTTCTGGAGCATGGCGGCATCGTCGCTCTTGCTGCGCGTGTCCTGTTCCCGGAGGATGGCGGAAGCGGACCGCGAGAAACCGGTGAACATCAGAAGAAGATTGTCTTCCAGATTCAGCAGCGTCTCGGCGGAGATGCGGAGGGGCCAGGCTTCAACTTTCTCGTCAGGCTCGAATCGAAAACAGGTGATGCCGCCGTAAGCGGAAATGTATTGGTCCTGTTTGCCGATGGGCTCGCCGAGCTTCACGAGTTCGATGGCGCAGGCCTGCTCGGCGAGTTCCGCGGGATGCACCAGGTTCTTTCGATAAGCGTGCAGCGCTTTCAGCAAAGCGGCAGTAAAGCTTCCCGACGATCCGAGACCAGTGCCGGCGGGGATGTCGGCCATGCTGGTGATCTCTAAATTGGGATGATCTATTTCCACCAGACGCAAAGCTTCGCGGACGATCGGATGCTGCACCTGGTCCACTGAGCTGACACGTTCGAGTTGCGAATACTTGACGATCAGTTCGCGCTCGAAAGTTTGGTGCAGCGTGATGTAGACGTACTTATCGATCGCGGCCGCGACTAAGAAACCACCGAAACGCCGGTAATAAGACGGAAGATCGGTTCCGCCGCCGCCGAGGGAAAGCCGCAAAGGACTGCGAGTGATGATCATTGTCGCGACCGCTGGTAAATGGTTTCGACCACGCGCAAAGCTTCGCGGGCATCGTTAAGCGACGGGCCGCACGGCTTGCCGGATTTGACGCCTGTCTCGAAATCGGCGAGCTCCAACTGCCAGGATCGGTCTTCACCCGGATATTCCCAGACGGTGGTTTCGGGCGGACCCATCTGGGGTAGCATGCGATAGAACGCGAGCCGCTCAACGCCGTAGCTGCCGCCGAGGCCCTGAATATCGAGCTTCGCCTCGCGTCCGTACATTTCCATCGAGAACAGGTTCTTCCACTCAGTGCAGCTCACGTGCAGCCACGCGGTCTGGCCGGCGGCGGTTCGCAGATCGAGGAACGCATTGTCGTCGACCGGCATGTCCCAGAAATAGGTGTTCGCGTGGCCGTCGATGCGAGCGAAGTCGCCCAGAAACCAGCGGGCCAAGTCGATCAGATGGACGCCTTGATCGATGAGCTCGCCGCCGCCGGAGATTTCAGGGTTGGCTCGCCATTCTTTTTCGTAGCCGACTCGGCCGCCGTGGCCGTAGCGGGCGCGCAGAAACATGAGCGGACCAAGAGCATCCGAATCGAACAATTCCCGGGCCTTTTGCAGAGCCGGGTGATAGCGGTGATTGAATCCGACCTGCACGTGGACTCCGGATTCGCGGGCAGCCTGGATCACTGGGTCAATTTCCTGAACCGAGCGTGCGGCGGGCTTTTCGACCAACACGTGTTTCCCGGCTTTCACCGCAGCCAAGGTCACCGGCGCGAGCCATTGATTCGTGGTCGCGACGACTACAGCTTCAACGTCGGACGAGTACACGACATCTTGCCAATCTGTGGCTTGGGCTGCGTGATACTGAGACGCGAGGCGTTCGGCTCGGTCCGGAAGGAAGTCTGCCGCGATGCGAATCGAGTGTCCCTGGGCAGTAAGAGCTTTGGCGCGCTTCTGTCCGATTAATCCGCAGCCGATGATGGCGAAGTTCATTTCGCTATTCCCAATCGAGGCCGCGATCCTTGGGTACGATCCGGCGTAGCGTGTACACGTCGGTGCTCTGAAGTTTGTCGCGGCGTTGCGGGAGTTGTTCCCAAGGGTCCCACACGGCGCTGATCAGCTTGCCTGTGATTCCGTCCGATTCTTTGGAGAGAAGAAAAACACACAGACCGGCGGCTCGCTCGATCGATGCCCCGCCTTCTTCTTTTTGACGAATGGAGCGATCGTAGTAAGGTTTGCCAACCGCCGCAGGTCCAGCTTCCAAAACCTCGCGCAGCATTCGCGTATTGAGCGCACCGGGAGCGACGGCGTTCACGTCGATGTGGTCACCGGCGCATTCGACCGCCAGGGTTTCAGTCAATCGGACGACGGCGGCCTTCGAGGCTGCGTAGGCGCTCAGGTTCGGCATGGGCGCGGTCGCTCCGCCGCCCGACAGGTTGACGATCTTTCCGTACTTCGCGCGCCGCAAAATCGGGAGCACTTCCTGGCAACAAAGCATCGTGCCGAACAAATTTATCTGGATGGTGCGCATCCACTCGGTGGAATCGACGCTTTCCAGAGATCCTTTAGGGCCGAGCACACCGGCGTTATTCACGATGCCGAGCAAATTCGGAAGGCGCTGACAGGCCTGGTCGATCAAATCGCGAACGGAGGCCGGATCCGAGACATCGGCGCCCATCGCGAAGACCCGCGGCGCGCCGAATTCGTTGGCGAATTTAGCGCGAACCGATTCGATCGCGTCTTTATCGCGGGCGCAAAGAAATACGTCAGCGCCTTCACGCAAGCATGCACGGGCGACCGCGTGACCGAGGCCGAGGCTGGCTCCAGTAACGATGACGCCCTTTCCATGAATTGAGTTAGACAAATGCGAAACTCATTGTGGCACCCTGCCGGATGGCCGCGCAAGGTACCATAGTGTGTTTTCCGAATCGCGATGAGTGCGCCTGCATGCAAGATCTGTGGATCGCCGACGGTGGAAGCCGGAACGAAATGGGGCCGCATGGAGAAGCGGGAATTTCATCTTCGCCAATGCCCGCGCTGCCACTTCGGATTTGTCGCCGATCCGTGCACCGATTACGCGCGGATTTATTCGGACGCATATTATCGCGGCGAAGGCGCGGACCCACTGGTCGATTACGAGTTTGAACTGGAACACCCGGATCGCACCATCCGGCAGTACGAGTGGCAGGGGATTTATCAAGTGGTCGAATCGCTGGCGCCGCTCACGCCAGATACGAAATGGTTGGATTTCGGGTGTGGGAACGGAGGCCTGGTGCGGTTTTGCCGATCGAAACAGATTTCCGCCGTGGGGTTTGAAGAAGGCGCGATTGCCGAGAAAGCTCGCGCGGCGGGGATTCCGATTGTACATCGCGAGGAACTGACGGATGGGAGTTTCGACGTGATCACAGCGATTGAGGTCATGGAACATGTCGAGGATCCGATCGCGGTGCTGCGGGACATTCGCAGATTGTTGAAGCCCGGCGGCCTGTTCTTTTTGACCACCGGAAACGCGGCTCCCTACCGCGATCGTCTGCCTTCGTGGAGCTATGTGACGCCAGAGATTCACATTAGTTTCTTTGAGCCCGAGACATTGAGGCAGGCTTTGATGACGGCCGGATTTCGCACCGAGTTTCGTGGATATTTGCCCGGGTTCACGCAAATTATCCGGTTCAAGATTTTGAAGAACCTGCGGGTTCGAACGCGATCCGCGTGGGAGCGCGCGCTGCCGTGGGCGCTGCTTTCGCGAATCGCCGACGCGCGCTACGGGGTTACGGCCCATCCGGTCGCTTGGGCGAACCGTGTAAAATAGCAGAATCGAAGTGCCGACAGCCCCCGACATCACCCTAATCCTACCCGCGTTCAATGAAGCAGCCACCATCGGGAACACCATTGGCGAAGCGGTGGATTATTTCACGCGGCGCGGCTCGCGATACGAGATTATCGTGTCGGCGGACGGCGAGGACGGCACGCGCGAGGTGGTCGGCGAGATGGCGCGGACGAATCCGAATCTGCGCGTGATCGGCGACCGGGAGCGGCTCGGGAAAGGCCGCGGTGTAAGACTCGCAGTTGCATTGGCAACGGGACATATCGTCGGCTACGCGGATGCGGACAACAAGGTGCCGATTTCGGAATACGACAAAATCGAGCCGGGTTTCGCGAACGGAGCCGATCTCGTGATCGGGTCAAGGGCTCTGGCACGATCGGAAATTTTGCGGTATCAGCCGCTGTATCGCAGGATCGGATCGCGCGGATTTGCCGCGACCATGCGGATGATCACCGGCCTTCGAGACATCAGCGATACCCAATGCGGCTTCAAGTTTTTTCGCAGGGACGTTGCGGCGCGGATTTTCCGGAATCAACGGATCGACGGCTACATGTTCGATGTGGAGATCCTGTCGCTCGCGCAAAGGATGGGATATCGCATTCAGGAAGTTCCGATCCGCTGGTGCGACGACGGCGACAGCCGGCTGGAGCTGGTAGCTGGAAATCTTCGCAACATGCGCGACCTGTTCAGGATTCGCGCGTCGACGCGAGCGTTTGACGCCGTCGACGACGCAGTGCCTGTCAAGCCGGCGGCGCGCGGCTCGGAGCATCGTTGAGAGTCGTCGTCACGGGAGCGGCAGGGTTCATCGGCAGCAATCTGGTCGATCGTCTGCTTGCCGAGGGGCATACCGTCGTTGGCGTGGACAATTTTTCAACCGGGCTGCGATATTTTCTGGAGCCGGCGCTCGGCAATCCACAGTTCCGTCTGGTAACCGGAGATATATTGGATCAGCCGACTTTGCTTTCGGCGATGCAGGATTCGGAATTCGTGTTTCATCTGGCGGCGAACGCGGACGTGCGTTTCGGCGCCGATCATCCTACTCGGGATTTCGAACAAAATGCTCGGGGGACGGCGAATGTTCTCGAAGCCATGCGGCTGAGCCATGTGCCCGCGATCGCGTTTGCCTCCACCGGATCGGTCTATGGCGAAGCGACGGTATTTCCGACTCCGGAAGATCATCCGTTTCCGGTGCAGACGTCGCTGTATGCCGCGTCGAAGCTCGCGGCCGAAGGATTGATCGAAGCTTACGCAGAGACGTTCGCCATTCGCGGATATATTTTCCGATTCGTTTCCGTTCTGGGCGAGCGATACACGCACGGCCACGTGATCGACTTTTTCCGACAGTTGACCGAGCATCCCGAATCGCTGGAGGTGCTGGGAAACGGGAAGCAAAGAAAGTCGTACATGTATGTCCACGATTGCATCGATGCGATCCTTACTGTCCTGGATCGTTCGAAGGAGAAGATCAATATGTTCAACCTGGGGACGGATGAGTATTGCGAAGTGAACGATTCGATCGGATGGATCTCATCCGAGCTGGGGTGCGCTCCGCGAATCCGCTACACCGGCGGCGAGCGTGGCTGGATCGGTGACAATCCTTTCATATTTCTGGATTGCGCGCGCATCCGCGCTCTGGGCTGGCGGCCCAAGCTGACCGTTCGCGAAGCGGTGGTCCAGACGGTCCGGTATCTGCGCGACAATATTCACCAGATCAACCGGACGTAGCGAACCGGCCATCAAAAAGCCGTATAAAAATACCGGTTCAAATTCCAGACGCCGCCGATCTGCGACCACAGTTGAACGTAAATCGGACTCCCGTTGACCGGGATTCCACTCACGGTGTGCGACAGCGCTGTTCCCAGGTTTGCCGCGAAGATATTGCCTTGCCCGACGACCGTTCCTACGTCCAGCCAGAAAGCCTGGACGCCGGTCCCGGCGGTCCAGTTGAAAGTTACGGTGCTGCCGGAAAGCGTGGAAAATATTATCGGCGAGGTGATGGCGCCGCAGACGTTCGAGGCGGTGAACATATAGCGGCCGGGATTGTTCCAAACGCCGCCTATGTGGGTCCACAGTTGCACGTAGATGGTTCGCCCGTCACACGGAATGCTGGAGATCGAAAGAGACGTTACGCTAGTCGACCCTCCGAAAATGTCGCCGTGGGCGATTGAATTGCCGACGTCGAGCCAATACTGATCAACTCCCGCCACGGCGGCCCAGGTGAAGGCGACCGTCTCGGCGGAAAATGTCGCGCCGTCAACCGGCACCGAGAGGGCCGCGCACCCCGATGCGGCCGTGTAAGTGGATCTGGTCGGCGGCTGCCACGCTCCGCCGATGTGCACCCACACCTGGACGTACACGGGACGTCCGTCGCACGGCAGCGTGGTCACATCGATCGACGTCGCGGTAGTCGCAGAGCCATAGTAATCGCCATAGGCGACGGCGCTGCCGACATCGAGCCAATACTGGTCCGCGCCGGACGTCGGGGTCCAGCTAAATGTGTAGGAGGTCCCCGGAAGTAGGTGCGGGCCGGTAGCCACCGCCGCTCCGAATCGCGTCAGCCATCCGGTGGCGAAGCCCAGGTAACTTGACTGGAACGCGGACAAAACTGGAAAGTCGCCGGAGTTGGTTTGTCCTCCGATGTAGATGTTCGCGGACGAATCGAGCGCGATCGCATTGGCTTCATCTAATCCCGATCCGCCGTACGGGGTCGAAAAAACTAGCGCGCTCCCGGAGGGGTTGATTTCGGAGACAAACGCGTCGTAATTGCCGTTGAATTGCGCCTGCACAGCGTTGACCATTGGAAAATCGACGCAAGATGTCTGCCCGGCGACGTACGCGTTGCCACTGGAATCGACCGCAATCCCCGAGGCCCAGTTCGACGTGCTGCCGCCGAGGTAGGTACTGTAGACCAGCGCATTGCCCGACGGATTGAGTTTCGATACGAAGGCGTCCTGCATGCCGTTCGCTGAGGTGCGCAAGGCGCCGGACGTGATGGGGAACGCGGTAGATCCAGTCACACCGGTGACGTACGCATCTCCGCTTACATCCACCGCGATGGCATTCGCTTGCTGGGGCATGTTGCCGGTGCCGGTGCCTCCCAGGTAGGTGCTGTAGATGAAAGCCGATCCCCCGGCAGCGAGTTTGGTGACGAATGCCACCTGGCCGCCCGCATTGAAATTTTCGAGCGCGTTCATGACCGGGAAATTCACGGAGTATGTGCCGCCGGCCGTGTACACGTTGCCGCCTGAATCGACCGCGATGCCGCCGGCATGTTCGGATGCGGAGCCGCCCAGATACGTGCTGAGAAGCAGCGCGCCGGACGAGGATAGTTTAGCGGCGAACGCGTCGGTCTGGCCGCCGAAAGCCGCCTGCGCGGCCTTTAGAGTAGGAAAATCGGTGGATTGCGTGTCGCCCGCGATGTATGCGTTTCCCGATGTGTCGATTGCGATTGCGGTGCCCTGGTCCCAACCGGAGCCTCCAAGGTACGTGCTGTAAACCAGCGCATTGCCGGCTGCATTCAACTTGAGCGCGAACGCATCGCGCCCGCCGCCAAGCGAAAAACGGATCGGCGCGGCCAGCGGAAAATTCGTGGACGCGGTCGATCCCGTGACATAGGCTTGCCCGGTGGAATCTACGGCAATCGCGGACGCGCGGTCATCGCTGTTGCCGCCGATGTAGGTCGCATAAACCAGCGCGGTGCCCGAAGAGTTCAGCTTGACGACGAATGCGTCGACGCCGCCGCGATTCGCAGCCTGAATCGCGCCAGAGACCGGAAAATTCAAAGACTCCGTCCAGCCCGCAGCGTAAATATTTCCGGAGCCGTCAGCGGCCACGCCGGTTACGCTCCCCATCGAGCTTCCGCCCAAGTAGGTGCTATAGGAAACCGGCGGATCGATGACCAGCGGTCTGGATTCATCATAGGTATCGACCTCGAACCCAACGGTGTTCTGGTCGAGCAGCCGATAGCGTCCTCCGATGTGGGTCCTGCCGGCCGCGGAATCCTGGTAAATGTCCGGCGCTTTCTCGCGCAATTCCGAGCCGGATTCGCTGACTTCGAGATCGCCATTCGGTTCGATCGACACGCGGCTCGCGTTTTCGTACCGCAGCCGGATCTGCTCGACGCCAGAGTGCGGCGCAACCACGAACTCGGACTTGATGGTCCCGTGCTCGCAACGATAATTCGCGTCGATTCCCGGATACAGGTTGCGATACACGATCCGTTGATAGGTCGCGATCCCGGTTTTCCACTTCGCGGTGTCGGCACCGAGTAGAAAGTTCACGCGGGCGTCCATCGCGTCCGCGCCTTCAATGTTGACACGCGAATCGGCGCCGAGGAATCGCATCGTGGTCTGTGCTTCATGAATCTTGTAAGTGACCGAGTCGAGATGGAACGCAGCCTGTACGCCGGGAGTTTCCAGAATGAAACGAATTCCCGGATCGGTCAGACCAGGGTTCCTAAAAAAGAACGCCGGCACCGAGCGTCCCATGTCGGCACTGAATCCAGGCGCCATCACAACGAAAAACAGAGCAATTTTCTGAAGTTTTTGATCCACGACAGGATTGAATGCAAGCGTCGTGCCGAAGGGAGATCTATTCCCAATGCAACGCGCCGGATTTACCCGAGCGGATCAGGCCTTGCCGTGCGTGGCCGTGGACAGAGCGGTCTGTCCCTTTTTCAACAAGCTCCTACCGTGATTTCTTTTTGCGAACTTCCCGAACGCTCGCGGGAGTCATCAGAAACTTCGCCTGGCTGTCGACTGGAGGCTCGCCGGTCTGGTCCCACGCAAAGGTCCCGTCGGATCGCATATGCCGGGCGCTGCGATTATCGGCCAGATACGTGGCCAGAATATCGTCGCGAAGGCGCTTCAGAAGACGCTTGTTCTCTACCGGAAACAGCAGCTCCACGCGATGATTCAAGTTGCGATCCATCATGTCGGCGCTGCCCAGGTACACTTGTTCGCGCCCGCCGTTGCGGAACCAGTAGATGCGGCTATGCTCCAGGAATCTCCCCACGATGCTGGTGACGCGGATGTTCTCGCTGACGCCGGGGACGCCGGGCCGAAGGCAGCAGATGCCGCGAACCAGCAGATCCACCTGGACGCCCGCTTGGGATGCCTGGTACAGCAAGCGAATCATACCCGGGTCTTCAAGCGCGTTCATCTTGAAAATAAGGCGCGCTTCGTGCCCGCGCTCGGCATGGCCGATCTCGCGGCGAATCAGCTCCTCCAGCTTCTGCCGTAAATTGATGGGAGCCACCAGCAGCTTGTGAAATTCATTCTTAGCCGAATATCCAGTCACGTAATTGAACAGATCCGTGACATCGGCGCCGATCTGCTCGTCCGCGGTGAAAAAGCTGAGGTCGGTGTACAGTCGCGCGGTGGTCGGGTTATAGTTTCCGGTGCCCAGATGAACGTAGCGGCGAATGGTCTCGCCTTCGCGCCGGACCACCAGTGCGACCTTCGAATGTACTTTCAAGCCTACCAGTCCATAGACGACGTGAACGCCCGCGGCTTCCAGCGCTCTCGCCCACTCGATGTTGCTCTCTTCGTCGAAGCGCGCCTTCAGCTCCACCAGCACGGCGACCTGTTTGCCGTTTTCGATCGCGCTGAGCAGGCTTTCGACCACCGGCGAATTGCGCCCGACGCGGTACAGCGTCATCTTGATCGCCAGAACGTCCGGATCCACAGCGGCGCGCCGCAGGAACTCGACCACCGGCTGGAAGGAGTCGAAAGGATGGTGCAGCAGCAGATCTTCGCGGCGCAGCACCGTGAAAATGTCTTCCTCCGATTTCGGATTCAGTTCGGGCGGAGTATGCGGGAGAAACGGGATGTCTTTCAGATCGGGCCGGTCGATTGAAAGAATCTGCCTTAACCGGCTCAGGTCGAGCGGACCATCCACGGGATACACATCCCGCCGGTCGAGTTCCAGATTCGCGATCAGCGTGTCGAGAATATGCTCCGGGATGTCGTTCGAGACCTGCAACCTGACCACGGCGCGGAAACGGCGCTGCCAGACCGCTTCTTCGATGGTCTCCAGCAGATCGTCGCTTTCCAGCTCCTGGATCTCCACTTCTGCGTCGCGCGTGACGCGAAACGGATAGGCTTCGATAATATCCAGCCCCGGGAACAGCATCTGGAGATTTTCAATGATCAGGTGTTCCAGCCAGATCATCACCGGGCGTCCGCTAGCAGCCCGGTCGACGGGAACCAGCTGCGGCAAAGTGTCGGGAACTTTGACGCGTGCGAATCGCTCCACGCCTTTGGCATCGCGAACCGCCACCGCCAGGTTCAAGCTCAGGTTCGAAATGTGCGGAAACGGCCGGCCGGGGTCGAACGCCAGCGGCGTCAGCACCGGGTAAACTACTTCCCGGAAATATGCCTCCATCGCGCTGCGTTCGTGATTGGTGAGCTGCGAATAGCCGCGCAGCTCGATTCCGGCGCCTTCCAGAGCCTTGGCAATATCGCGCCAGCTATCGTAGGCGTCCGTCATGAGCTGCTTGACGTCCGCGCGGATGTGGTCGAGCTGTTCCGCCACGAATCCATCCAGGACATTGGTTGCGGCTTTCTGCTTCAGCACCGCGACGCGAACCATGAAGAATTCGTCCAGGTTTGAGAACAGAATGGAAAGAAACTTGACGCGTTCGAGCAGGGCGTTCGCCGGATCCTGCGCTTCTTCGAGCACCCGGCGCTGGAACGCCAGCAGACTGAGCTCGCGGTCGATGTAAAGCGTGGGGTCGTTCAGCGATCGAACTACTGGCGGAGGCGGTGGGGTTTCTGGAACCGGCGTTTTGACACTGGCGCTAGACATGCCACCGTCTATTTTAGCCGAAGCACCTACTCCGCCGTTTTACAGCCGTGTCACGACCAGCTAAGTTCGCTGGATAATTGCTGCTACAACGCCCGTCATGCCGAGCGCAGCGAGGGGATCTGCTTTTAAAGCGTTGATAACAGCCGAACGAAAAGCGGATTCCTCGCTCCGCGATTTCCCCTTTTTCAATAAGCTAGAAGCTAAAACGCAGGCTCAAGTCGATGCGACGGTTGAACGCCTGGGCCGCTGCGTTTCCGCCAAATCCGCCAAGATTGGCCTGCGCCAAAGGCTGTCCCAGTCGGGGCGAAAGCAGATCGCCCTCGATCAGTCCCGGATTCACGGTGTTAAACAGATTATGGAAGAAAATGCCAGCGGTCAGGGTGTAGCGCTTGCCGCTGACATCGCCTCCGCCGAAGCCGCCAGGTCCAGGACCGCCTCCGCCGCGTGGACCTCCGCCGCCGCCCCTTGGACCGCCGCCGAATCCGCCTCCCGGACCTCCCGGTCCGCCGCGGCGCTGGTTATTCTGCGTCGTGATCGATTCGCCGAATCCCCACGTGCGGCTGATGCGCAGATTGAAATTAAACTCACGGTACGCATCGAATCCGTTGATCGGCACTACCGGTAAATTCGCCGGCGGATTGATGACGAAATTCCCATAAGGCGTCCCTGAAACCAGGCAAGGGCTCAGGTTGCGCGCGATTTGCTGCGTGCACGCCGGAGCCGTGAACCCGGCAGGAGCCAGAGCGGGTCGAGCGTTCGTAAGCCCGTCTCCGTACTGGTCGATCCCTTCCATGATGTTAAACGGCGGGGCGGAGTTGTATACGATGTTCGGCGAGAAGCGGATGCCGAAGGGTGCCAGGATGCTGCCATTCACATTGATGCGGTTGCGGATATCGTAGTTCGCACGTCCATAATCCTGATTGAAATTGTACGGATCCGACGGCGAGCCAGTGACGTTGGTATTGACATGCCCGTAGGCGTACCATCCGAACAGCGAAATTCGCGAATTGACCCGCGCGTTCACGTTGAAAATCAACTGATTCTGCTTGTACATGCCGCTCGACTCGTACAGATTGTACATGCCCGATGCAAGACCCAGCGGATACACCGAACTCGCCGGATTGATCGGATTCCAGGTTCCCGGCAGAGGCGTGTTGATGTCCACCGTGCGCAGAATATGTTCGCCGATGGAGTTGATGTAATTGATCGACAGCGTGGTGTTTTTCGGCAACTGACGGTCGATCCCGATCGCGGCCTGCTGCATCCGGGGCGATCTGTAGGTGCCGTCGATGTGATAGGTCGCAGCCGATTCCTGGTTCGCCGGACTCTCGAGCGCCGAAAGCGATGGAATCGGTACGCCCGCGGCCGGGAAGAACGTCGGGTTCGGAATGGTGTAGGTAGCGTCATTCACGCCGTTGAAGCGCTGCGTCATCAGCACATTGGCGACGTTGAAACGGTCATAAAAATAGCCGAATCCACCGCGCAGAACGGTTTTCGGCGCGCGCAGCCGGCCTTGCGAGGGTCCAATGCCCCAGGCAAAACCCACGCGAGGAGCCCAGTCGCCATGGTCGGGGATGTTTTGCTGGATTTCATAACGCAGACCCAAGCTGAGAGTGAAACTCGGCGTTACTTTCCAGTCGTCCTGGAAAAAGAGTCCCGCGTCAAACTGGTTCGCGTTGATCAGCGGCTGTCCGGCGGCGAACTGGTATTGGAACGGACCGCCGCCTGCGGCGATGATCTGCGAAAGCGGAATCCCTTGCGCGATGCCTTGCTGCATCAATGCATAAGACCCGATATCGGTGAAGTTGAACTGGCCGTTGAAATCGTTGGTGCTATAGCTCTTGAGGTTGGCTTCGCGAAACCGCGCGCCGAACTTGATGAATTGCGTCCCATGCGTGATCGAGGTGTAATTCTGCCATTCGTAGTTTTTCTGGTGCGTGTAATCCAAGGGGAAACTGCTGCCGCTGGTGAACGCGTCGGCAACGGATATATTCAGGACCGGATTCACGCCCGTCTGGTTGGTGTTCTGGTCGAAAAACTGGAAATGCGATTCATTGATCGTTTTGGGGTTCACCACCTGGGTTTCGGTGAACTGCACCGTCTGATTGGTGCCATGTTGCATGTAGGCCGTGTTCGGCAAGTTGTACTGGCTCACGCCGCCGTTGGAGAGGTCCGTGCCCCTCCAGCTATAGCGTCCGTCGAGGCTGATATTGGTGGTCAACTGATACGTCATGCGATCGCTGATGTTATCGAACGTATTCGGCTGAATCAGCCCGAACGCCTGCTGAAGCGGGCTGCATGGCGTCCCAAACACGAAAGCGGTGCAAGACGGATCCAGCACCTGTGCGTTGACCAATTGATCTTCGCGCTGCTGGCGGCGTGAAAATTCCAGGAAGAACGAGAGCTTGTTCTTGATCAGCGGACCGCTGAAGTTCGCCTGGAGGTTTTTCGTATCCGAAGCCGGCAGAGGAAAGCCGGGAGAGACGTTGTACGGGTTGCGCGCGTCGAACAGATGGTCGCTGTAGGACAGGTTGATGGTCCCGTGGAATTTCTCGGTTCCCGGTTTGGTGAAGATCTCGATGCGCCCGCGGCCGGAAGTGTCGTACTCGGCCGAAAACGGATTGGAATTGATGCGGATCTCGCGAATCGATTCCTTGGGTGGAAGCTGACCGCTGCTGAACCCGTCGATGAAAAACTGGCCGCCGTTGGGACCCGCTGCCGGCCCGGCCAGCGCGAGCAGATCCGCTTCCAGGTCGTCGGGATCGTCGGAGAGCATGTCCAGATCGGATTCCTTCAATACCAGCGCTCCGGCATTCTTAGCCGGATCGAGCTCGACTTGCTGCGTATCGGCAACGGTGACTTCCTGTTTCGATTCCTCGAGTGACAGTTTGGCGTCGAACGTCAGCGGACGTCCCGCGGGTATGTCCACATCGGTTTTTTCGAGCAGAGTGAAGCCGGTGGCGATCACGCGCACCGTGTATTTTCCAGCGGGAATGCCGGCGATGGCGAACGCGCCGTTGTCGTCCGTCTGGCCGACTTTGACTACATTGTTTCCACCCGTGACGGTGACCGTCGCCTTCGGCACGGCCGCGCCCGAGGGATCGAGAATCGTCCCGCGCAGGCTGCCCGGTCCCTGCGCGGCCATCGGCACGACCGCGGCGGTCCAGATCAGCAGCGCCGCACTCCAAAACATCACCCGTCGAATAACATTCATTCCCGATTCCTTAAATAAATTTCGAGCGTCCACTCCGCACCGTTCCACTTCTTCCACGCGCTGCCGCAGTCTACTGCCCGCCTTCGCCGCCGATCCCTTCGCCGAGACTCCAGGACCCGAGCTGCATGTCCCGTGTGCCCGGCTTGGTCAGGATCGGCTCCACTCCGGCCAGCATCGTGATCGCGTTCAGTTGATCGGATGCGGCTCCCACCGTGCTCAAGAGGATGATCGCGTCGCCGGCCTTCAGATCGGCCAGCGTGACTTTCGGCACGCGGTCCAACATCTGAGTCAGATCGCCGCCGCCACCGCGTCCGCCGCGCATTCCTCCGCCTCGTCCTTCGCCGCCGCCGCGTCC
>Ga0209415_10008932_pt1 | contig 17295 bp, 14 predicted proteins | sample PeaSoiSIISIP2007_FD_187696 | JGI IMG/M metagenome (GOLD analysis project Ga0209415, IMG submission 187696) | Peat soil microbial communities from Weissenstadt, Germany - SII-SIP-2007 (SPAdes) (version 2) | ecosystem: Environmental > Terrestrial > Soil > Wetlands > Peat | place: Germany... | reverse complement strand
AAGCAGTTGTGCGGGACGGCAAATACCTGCTCATCAATAATGATAAAATCCTACGGGTTCTTACTCGCGAGGAATTTGCGCTATATCATAACTATGATGCGCTCGCTCTCTCAGGAGCAATAATCTGTGCTACTTATACGGTATTGGCATTGTTACTCGGAGTTCGCAAGGCGCTGAGCGATAACTTTGAAGAACAACGAAGTAATAGTACACATTTCGCTAAATTGCCGACGGTTGCCAATACGTCGAGGTATGAGAGGGACTACGTTGCGCGTTCAGTGATTAGCCTAGTTCTGTACACATGTTGCGCGGGGCTGATTCTGACAGGCGGCCTGTTCCTAAGTGCGCTCTGCGTCCTGCCCGCGTCCATTAGTGCCGGCCTCGCCATACAACGGCGGTTGCGGGATCGGTCTATTGGAATGCGAAACATGCTTGGCTGCCTCAGTACGGCACCAAACGCATTTCTTGGTGCAATCGTAGCTGAAAGGGTTGCGAAATTTGTCTATATACTTATCTATTGTGGAATGTCGGCAGCGGTTCATGAAGAAGTCACGCTGGAATTTTCGAAAAATGCGCTTGCCCATCTCAGTAATGGCGTGCCCGTGAATAGTGCCACGTGGGGTGCAATGCTTCTGTTGCTGCAAGTGCCGATATTCGCGGTTGTAACGACCGGGTTGATCCATCTCGCGGAAAACATAGGCGAACTACTGCAAGGTAACCGATCCGAAAACTCTGTCTCGCCGCCGATAAATTTGGATTGATTAAAGGGGACGTAGCCAATCCCGTTCGGATTGATTAAAGGGGACGGATTGATTAAAGGGGACCTAGCTCTTTCTTTTCAACCTGTGGCGTGGTAGGCCATGGCGATGCCGCGAAGCGCGATCGTGTCCTCGGGGGATACGCCCATCATGCCTGGAACCGCGCCGCCGGCCGATTGGGGCGGTTGAAAGAGAAACTAACTCGCTTGGGGTCGGCGTACAGATATGGCACCTGTTTGGGGATCGATAGGTATGTGGTGCCGATGACTCCGAGCTGGGTTAGCATCGGGCAAAGCACATCGTGGTGCGGAACGGGTTGAGGAGGGAGGATCATTTGCGAGATCCCTTGCAATGGCCGCATCAGCCCGGCAAGCGATGGCTGCAAATTGCATCCTTCGACGCAGAAGTGGCCGGCCGGCAATTTCGAGACAAATCCATTTGACACTTTTAACACAGCATGATTCAAATACGATCGACGCTCGGCGATAACCCTATTTATCCGAATGGGTTGTGGCCGACGGATAGTTAGTGAATACTAGTTTATTTCGAAAAGCGCCAAATGTGTAAAACGACGTCCAGGGGCGTCCACAGCGATCATCCGGCCACTGGGCGGGCCTTCTACGCCGCCTTCTTCACGCCATCCGGCAGGAGTTTTGCCAGCACGACGATCAGCACGCCCGGAACGATGAACCCCATTCGTTCATCCGCGAATCCGAGCCAATACAGCGGGGCGGCGATCAGGATGACGGTGCCAACGCGAAGCAGCGAACGGTGGGGCGGGCACATTCGCAGCCAGACGTAGGCGGGGAAGACCAGGCCGTAGAATCCCAGGAATGCGCGGTAGATGATTTCGCCTAGTGCGATCCCGTTGTAGCGGAATTGGGAGCGGTCCCAGACTCCCAGCAGGACGGCGAGGATCAGAATCGTCATAAATGCCAGGAATTGCCAGATTGAGGCTCGTTGCTGGACGCGGGGGATTTGCCGGACGTGCAGAGCGACGGTGAGGCAGCTTTGCACGATCAGGTGGGCCGAGAGAAAGAGGGCCAACTGCGGATATCGCGCCCGGTCGAATCCGACGGCCAGCCAGCCGCTGTACCCGACGGTTATCGCCAGCATCACGGGAAAAATGATGCCGAATCCAAACGTGAAAGCGGCTCGGGCCTGCGTGCGGGAAAGCGCCTGCCTGGCCGCATGGAACGTGAGGTCCAGATATGGGCAGCAGAGGAATCCGAACGTCCACGCCGGGCCGAGCCAGAGATTATTGATCGGATCGAGGCGATCCGCTCCGACGGGCTGAGCGACGTAGGGCAGATCGCCGCGCCAGATTCCCCACCCGATCGCCGCCAGGGAGACCGCCAGGGCCAGCAAAGCCGCCAGGAATTGGCCGCCGATTTTCCATTGGAGGATAAGCCAGAACATCAGGAACGCCCCGGCGACGATGGCGCCCGCATTGGGGCCGGCGATTCGGCGGATCATCCACGCCGCGAAAAAGGCGTGGTAAACAATCGTAATCAGGGAAAACCAGACGAAGGCGGGGCGATGCTCGCCGATGATCCGCCGGCTTTGGCCGGCGTCGCGGATCGCCCATCCCATCGCCGCCGCTCCGACGATGTTGGGTATGGCAAAGGTGATGACCCCGCCAATGCCAAGCTCCCGCATGAGCAGCACCGGCAGATACATGCCGATGCACCAAGTCCAGGACATGGCCAGATAGACGGCCCACCCGGCCACCGTGAGGGCTTGCCCTTCGTTGCGGCCGGCGCTCGTCATGGCGGTTGAATGGGTTTCGCTCACGCGAATCAAATCTGTTCGGCGAAGGCCTTTTTGCGGGCGTTCTTGATCTTTTGCTGCATCTTCGGAGTGACGTGGAAAGTGACCTGGCATTTTCCCACTCGCTTGTCGCGTTCCCCGAGGGTCGAGACCTGCTGGAGAACTTCGATATCGAGCGTGACGTTGAATTCCTCGCCCGCCCCGCGCAGTTGCCGCACGTTTTCGCGCGGCGTCATTCGATACACCGCCGGCCCGAAGCAGGGGCGGAGGAACGTGTATTCGATGTGTTTGCAGACCACGGTGAAATCGCCCCCACAGATGCCGAAGACGTACATCCCGCCGGCAATCTCGCTGTTGGCCAGCAGCGCGCCGCCGGCCATGGCACGATAAAAATTGCGGTTGAACCTGCGAAAAGGAAGGATGGCGGCGTAGGTGTCGGCGGTGATGGCGGTGAGCTTGATCCCGCTGAAAAACGCGTAGGGCAGCCAGATCAGCGAGCAGATCCGATGCCAAAAATTGTCGCGAACGGAAAGCCGGCTGACGAAAGCCTCTATCCTGTCATATAATCGCGAAAGCCGCCCGACGGGAATCCGCGACGCGATAGGCCGCGCCGCGACGGGCGGCGCGGATTCCGAGCCATGCGTGTTGGCCTTGACGTGGTCGGATCGAAGCGGAATCGTACTCATTGGCAACGTTCGGATGGCTTGACGTATTCCTTATCGTCAATAGCTGCCGATTGCGATAGCTTACCGCCAAAACATACAGGAGGCAAAATGACGGATGCAACGGCCGAGTTGGAAACGCAGATTCGCCGCGGGCGGATCGTGCCCGGCATGTCGTTCGCCCAGAAGGTCTGGGCGGTTACCGCGCGAATCCCGCGTGGCCGCGTGCTCACCTATGCCGACCTTGCCCGCAGCCTGCAAAGCACGGGGTATCGAGCGGTTGGCCAGGCATTGCACCGCAACCCCTACGCCCCCGGAGTTCCCTGCCATCGCGTCGTCGGCAGCGACGGCCGGCTGACCGGATATGCCAACGGCCTGGCCGCCAAGCGGCGATTGCTGCAAGCGGAAGGGATTCGCTTCCGCGGATCGCGGGTTGATCTGGCGAGTTGCCGCGAATATCCCGTCCGTTAGCCCCCCGCTCGGTGGGGGTATTTTTGCGCGAAAGTTTCTTCGATGATCTCCGCGGTTTTCAACAGGGGATCCTCCGCTGCCAACCGCTGCTTGATCGAAATACAAGCGGCGCGATGGGTCTCGTCCATCGCGAGTTTCAATGCGGCGGCGGCCCGCGCGGCCCCAAAGCGTCGAGCGGGCAGGACCTCGGCGACGCCCAGGCGTTTCAATCTCGCGGCGTTGTCGGGCTGATCGTAAGCCATGGGGACCACCAATTGCGGGATGCCGGCTGCCAGGGCCTGCGCCGCCGTGCCGATCCCGCCGTGATAAACCAGCGCGGCGCAATGCGGCAGCAGCCGGCTGAACGGCACGTAATCGACATGGCGAATTTCCGCCGGAAGACTTGCCGGCACGTGCTGGGCATGCCGCGATAAAAGCACTCCGCGGCAACCCAGAATTCCGCACGCCCGCACAGCCTCGGCAAAGAATCGCGCGCCGTGCCGCATCGCACTTCCCGGCGTGAAGGCGATGGGGGCTGGTCCGTCATTCAGGAAATCCTCGATGGCCGGATCGACGCAGGTGACATCCGACTCATCGTAAAGCGGAAAGCCGGTGAGGACCGTTTGCCGCGGCCAGTCCGGAGGCGCAGGCGCGAACCAATCGGGAAACAATCCGATCACGCGATCGGGCGAATGAATCCAGACGTCGAAAATTCGCCTCACCGGCCCCAACCCCAGCGACCGGCGAAAATCGTTCAGCGGCCCCGCCAGGGCGCGATCCATCACCAACGCATCCACTGCCGAATATGCCAGGCGGTTCCACCATCTCGGCAGGCGGGCCGACACCGGCAACGGGGGAGTTCTTGCCGGGCTTTGCAAGCTGCGGAGGATGGCCGGTGAAAGATGGACGCTCACCGCGGGAATGCCCAAGGCGTCCTGAGCCACGCGCCCTGCCAACACCAGCGAGGACATAACCAAGACCGTGGCTCCGCTTTGTTGATTCCGCACGACGGCCTGGTAATACGGCTCGATCAGTTCGGCGACGCTCTGGGCCAGGATTTGGAACCCCCGGACCGGGCGCCAAATCTCGGGTCTTGAGACGTGACGTTCAAATAACTCCACCGTTCCAACCGGGACAAATTGCAGGCCGATCGAGTCTGCCAGCGCTTGGTACATGGCCGGAGCGATGATTCGCACGTCGTGTCCGCGCCCGCGGAGGGTTTGGCCCAGAGCAAGAAAGGGGTGGACATCGCCGTGGCTGCCCAGGGCGGCGATCAGGATGCGCAAGCCAATTCTCGGCATGACCGGCAGATGTTACGCGGACCGCATGGGCTCTGTGAAATCCGTAAGCGATGGTACTGTCTCAAACCGATATTTCCCGCGTCGATCATCGGACAGGTGACCCCGATTAGATAGCGGCCAGTAAATCCCGCCAGCGCCGGCGGTGGCCGACATCGGCATTCTGGGCGTCCAGTTCGGCCCCGACAAATTGCAGGAACTTACGCCTACCATCCTCGCCAAACACGATCAGATGGTTTTCCAGGAACTGCATGAAGTCGGCGACGTAAATGTTCTGGCCGCTACCGAATTCCTTGTCGATCAGAGCCATAATCTCCGCCAGATCGCTCGGCACCGTTCCGCCTTGGACGATGAATATTGCCTCGGTTATCCCCTTCTCCCGCAATGCAGATAATTTCACCTGGACGTGAAGTAAGGCGAGCTGCCGATCCTTCACCTCGACAGCCTTGACGATTTTGCCATTCGCGGCCACGCATTCCAGATCGGCGGCGCTGCCCGTGCTGGCATCGGCAGCGTTGATGTTGTTGCTGCGCACGGTCGGGAACTGGCCGTATAACTCGCCGATGGCCCGAAACAGGGCGACGGCCACCGCTTGCAGCCGGCTTCCGCCAGTACGTTCCTTTAGGTAGCCATACACGCAACCAATCGCGGCGCCTTGGCTGACACGATTAGGCACCGGATACTGCACGTGAACCGTCGCCAGTCGGGCAAAGACGGCCATTAGGACGACCCGCAGAAGATCAACGGCCATCGCCGGATTTCCCTGGGCGAAATCCAAGACGCGGCAAAGGTCGTCGAATCCTTTCTTGTCCTTTTGCGCGGACCGCGCCTCCGGCACGATGGCCGGAATTCGCATGGGGTTATTGGCATAAGGTTCGGCCGATCCTCCCAAAACGTTTTCGGCTTTTCGCTCAAATGGAACGATGACCTTTTGGCAAACACTGCGGGCGTCGAAAGCGCCCTGGAGTTTGGCGGTCGCCTGTATCGCCCGGCAATCAAGAGCCGGATTCACCACCTTTGCCAGCAGTTGAGTGGGCAGGACATAACGATAGGTTTTCGTATTGGAGTCGATGCTGCGATTGATCGCCTCATAGATAGGCTGCGGAATCGTCGCCGAGATCGCCGCGCTCCCAGCCTGGATCTCGGCCCACTCCTTTTCGAGCAGCGCTGCGGCCGTTTCAAGATCAGGCGCGGCACCGGCTACGCCGGATAATTCACCCATAAGACCTCTTGCCGCATTTTTTTGATGGAGTGGCATTGCTTGGCCGGCGCCTCAATGCACCGCCAGTCCGAGAAAAGTTCATCGTAAAGCGGTCCATGATATCCCGACACGGCCACACGCCCGCGAACGCGATGCACCTTGCACGCAAATGCCCGGTGATCCTCATCCGTCATTTCGTATCCATAGGCTTTAGAATCGCCGCGCGTCTCATGGGGATATGGCGGGTCACAATAAAAAAACGTCCCTTGATCGTCGTATAGGTCGATTATCTCAAGGGCCGGGCGATTCTCGATTTGGACCCGCAGCAATCGCTCGGCAATTTCCGGGAGCGATTCCACGCTTCCGAGCCATCGGGAAACTACGCCGCTCATTCCCTTTCGGCTTGTGTTCTTGCAGTTTGCCCACCGGCCTAGCGAGGCTGTCTGCGCCAAGCCAGTGCGGACCTGCCTAGCCCGAACGAAAAATCGCCTCGCCCGTTCCAGGTTGGAAATGCGACCGGCCGGCGGCGTGCAGGCATAATAAAATTCTTCCCGCGAGAACGGGGTCAACGCGATCGCTTCCAGCAGCCCCTGTTTTTCAGTGCGCAGGATGCGGAAAAAATTGGCGACTTCATTGTCTAGGTCGTTATAAGTTTCGACGGGGGCGGGTAGCCGATTTAACAGGACGGCGGCGGAACCGCCGAACGGCTCACAATAATGGTGGCACCGCGGCATGAGCGGCAGTAGCCAATCCAAGTGACTAAATTTTCCGCCGTACCAGCCGAAGGCGATAATTTTCCTGCGGGACCGCGGCGCGCGCTTGGCGGAACGAGCTCGAAGGGCGTCCATCTCCGTTGCGGCAAGTCCGCTATCGGGGGGAAATAGAGACGATCCAATGCGGATTTCTGAAAGAGTCCGAGACATTTTGCGCTCCCCGGTCGATAAAACCGTAATTACTGTGGGCCGACAAGTCAAAGATTCCGATCTGACTCAACCGTCGCCAGTAGTTCACCCAGTTCCCAAACATGATCCGTGACACCAGCGGCCATCGTAGGTGTAACCCGCGTGGTGCTGTGGGCAAGTCAGGACATTACCGAACCGACAAATCCATCATGTCCTCCCTTGCAAACGAATTGGGCCGTTCTTAGACTCTGCGGCCTTGTTTCCAATGCTCGGCGCTCTTTCCACTTTGCAGGCAGCCGCTGACACCGGTTCCACGAACTACCTCATCGAGCCGATGGTCATCCTTCTGCTTTGCGCCGCTGGGGGCGTCGCGACGGTTCTGCTCCTGCCGGGCCCCAGGCAATCTCCCAAGCTCGGCGGGATGCTGCTGGCGGTTGCGGGGCTGGCGCTGGGGCTGATTGTTTTCCGATTCACCGCCGGACCCGCCAAATCGGACATCGGGCCGTACTTTTGGATATTCTCCGTGATCGCCCTGTGCGGGGCGGTGCGGGTGGTGACGCATCCCCGGCCGGTTTACTCCGCCCTTTATTTCGTCCTGACGGTTCTTGCCAGCGCGGGGCTGTTTATTCTCTTGTATGCCGAGTTCATGGCTGCGGCCCTGGTGCTGATTTATGCCGGGGCAATCCTGATCACGTACGTTTTCGTCATCATGCTGGCGGCGTCGGCGCAGAATCCGGGCGATCGTTCGCCGCTGGCCGGCTTGGCCGAGTGTGACACCGTCAGCCGCGAGCCTTTCCACGCCGCCTGCGTCGGATTTGCGATGATGGGCGTGCTGTTGTTCGTGATTTTCGACAAGGCGGACGTGATTCCCCCGCCGAGTCCCGAACCGGCCGCCCCAACGGTGATGCCCGAGGAACAGATTCATGGCTCGACTCAATCCATCGGACAGTATCTCTTTCAAAACCAGATGGTGAACCTGGAATTGGCCGGTCTGATTTTGACGGTCAGCATGGTGGGCGCCATCGTGATCGCCCGCCGCAGGGTCTCCGGGATTGACGACCGCTTTGAGCCGACCTCCGAGACCATCTCGGCCACGGCCACGCCGGTCAACGACGATCCCCACAGCATTCCCGTGTATGGAACGACCAATCCCAGCCAAAAGTCGTTCCCGGAGCATTGATGATGCAATTCCTGGCGTTGCAACATTATCTGGCGGTCGGGGCGATCATGTTCGTGATCGGCTTGGTGGGTTTCGTCACCCGGCGCAATCTGATCGTGATGTTTCTTTGCACCGAACTGATGTTCCAGGGCGTATTGATCAACCTGATCGCCTTCAGCCGGTACAACGGCAATCTGGCGGGGCAGGCGTTTGTGATTTTCGTTCTGGTGATCGCGGCCTCCGAGGCATCGCTGGCGCTGGGTCTGGTCGTTTTGCTTTTCAGGCAGAAAAACACGCTGGATGCCGATGCCTGGCGGGATTTGAAGTGGTAGGGCAATGGAATCGCTTTTTGCGGTCAAATATTCGTATCTGATCCCGCTGCTGCCGCTCATCGGCGCGGTCATCGTCGGGCTCTTCGGCGCCAAATCCCTGCGCGGGCAATCTCATTGGCCGATCTGGCTGAGCGTCGCGGTCAGCGCGGTGATGTCGCTGTCGCTTCTGTTCGGGATGGTGGGGCTTTGGCACGACGGCAAGCCGCTTTCCGTTGCCGTGGATTGGTACACTTGGATAGAAGCCGGTTCGTTCAAGGCGACGGCTGGATGTTTTCTCGATTCCCTCGCGGCGGTCATGCTCTGCGTGGTCACCGGCGTCGGGTTTCTGATCACCGTCTATTCCGCCGGCTACATGAAGGGCGAAGCCGGATACTTCCGCTTCTTCGCCTATCTTGGGCTGTTCATCTTCTCCATGACCAGCCTGGTGATGGGCAACAATTTCATCATGCTCTACCTGGGCTGGGAAGGCGTGGGGCTTTGTTCGTATCTGCTGATCGGCTACTACTACGAAAGGCCCTCGGCCGTCGCCGCGGCCAAGAAGGCGTTCCTGGTCAACCGCATCGGGGATTTCGGATTCGGGCTGGGGATCATGCTGATTTTCCTGACGTTCGGGACCGTCAGCTACTTCGGCGCCGGCGCCGGCACGCATACCGGCGTGCTGGAACTGGCGACGCTGCCCATCGATCAACTTTCGCAAATCTCCGGCGTGAACGCCGCCTGGGCGCCGGCGGCGATGAAATGGATCCCGTTCCTCCTTATGCTCGGCGCCTTCGGCAAGTCGGCGCAGTTTCCCTTGTACGTCTGGTTGCCCGATGCCATGGAAGGCCCAACTCCCGTCTCGGCATTGATCCACGCTGCCACCATGGTCACCGCCGGCGTCTATATGATCGCGCGCTGCGGAACATTGTTCGTCTCCAACGGGGCGGCGATGACCACGGTGGCGTGCATCGGGGCGTTCACCGCGCTCCTCGCCGCCATGATCGCCCTGCGGCAATTCGACCTGAAACGGGTCTTCGCCTACAGCACCATCAGCCAGCTTGGGTACATGTTCGTCGCCGTCGGATGCTTCGCCCCCGTCGCGGGCATGTTCCACCTGGTCACCCACGCATTTTTCAAGGCGCTTCTATTCCTCAGTTGCGGCGTCGTCATGCACGCCATGTATGGCGACCTGGACATGCGGAAAATGTCCGGCCTCAAGGCCGTCCTGCCGAAGACCCGTTGGCTGATTCTCGTCGGCTGCCTGGCGCTGGCGGGATGCCCCTTCTTCAGCGGGTTTTTCTCCAAGGACGAAATTGTCGCCGCCGCCTTCAGCCGCAATTGGGCTCTGGGCGCCCTGTTGCTGTTCACCGCATTCTTGACGGCATACTACACCTTCCGTCTTTATTTCCGGGTTTTCGAAGGCCCGCTGGTTACTGTGCCGCCTCCGCCAACCGATGCCCACGACTCTCATGGACATGATGATCATGCGCACGATCACGAACATCACAATCACGAGCCGCCGCTCATGATCGTCCCGCTCGTGCTGTTGGCCATCGGCGCCCTTTTTGCCGGCTACGTCAATTTCCCCGGCCCGCATCTCGGCGCATTCCTCGGTCAAAGTCCGTCCCTGAGCGCCGCCTACAACATGGCCAATGCCCTGCCCGCGCCGCCCGCAGGACTGGCGGCCTCGATGGGGCAATCCGCCGAATCCGAAGGCTTCAGCTCGTTGATGATCCTCAGTGGGTTGATTTGCCTTGCGGGCATCGGTCTGGCGTTCCTGCTGCACTTGAAAGATCGCGCCCGCGGCGACGAACTCGCCGAGCGGTTCGGCCCCCTTACGCGATTATTGGAAGCCAAATTCTGGGTGGACGAGATCTATCAGGGCTTCATCGTTACGCCGCTACGGCTCTTGGGTGAATTCCTCTATAACTTCGATCGTTGGATCGTGGACATGTTGGTCAACATGGTCGGATGGATCTGCCAGTTGGTCGGGTATCTGCTGAAATTCACCACGCAGCGCGGCTACCTCCAGGGATACGGCGCAGCGATGCTGCTGGGCTTGGCGGCGATTCTGCTTTTTATTTTCATGCACTAAATGAATCCATTGCTGATCATTCTCCTCCTGATTCCCGCCGCCGGCGCGATCATCGGCGCGCTTTTGCCGGTTGCCGCGGCCCGCACTTGGGCGCTGCTCATCAGCCTGGCCACGCTACTGGTCTCCATCCTCATCGCCTGCCAATTCCGTTTCGACTATTCGGGATTTCAATTTTGCTTCGATCATGCCAACCTGGCCTTGCCGTTCCACGCCTCCTTTTCGTTGGGGATTGATTCGATCTCGCTCTGGCTGGTGCTGCTGACGGCCCTATTGATGCCGCTGTCGATCGCCGCCAGCTTTGAGAGCATCCAGGACCGGCCGCGGGAATATTACTCCTGGATGCTTCTGCTCCTGGCGGCGATGCTCGGCGTATTCGTCGCGCGCGACCTGCTGGTGTTCTACGTCTTCTTCGAACTGACGCTGGTTCCGATGTTCTTCATCATCGGAATCTGGGGCGGCCCGCAGCGCCGCGAGGCCGCCGGGAAATTCTTCCTGTTCACCTTCACCGGCTCCGTTTTCACCCTCGCCGCCGCCATTTATCTCGGATACCACGCCGGGACCTTCGACATCGCCGCCGTCGTCCAATACGCCCGGACTTCCCTCACCGACCAGCAGCGATTCTGGGTCTTGCTGGCACTTCTGGCCGGGTTCGCCGTCAAAGTGCCGCTGTTTCCCCTGCACACCTGGCTCCCCCTGGCGCACACCGAAGCCCCCACCGCCGGCAGCGTCATCCTCGCCGGCGTTTTGCTCAAGCTCGGCACCTACGGCCTGATCCGCCTTGCCGTGCCCATCGGGTTGCTCACCGTCGATTCCGTCGCCTTCCCACGCTTCATCCATTTCCTCGGCTGTCTCTGCGTCATCGGCGTCATCTATGGCGCACTGGTCGCATGGGTGCAGCAGGACGTGAAAAAGCTCGTCGCCTACAGCTCCGTCTCCCACCTGGGATTCTGCGTCCTGGGCATGATCGCCCTGAACACCTGGGGTTTGGAAGGCTCCGTCCTCTACATGATTAATCACGGCCTGAGCACCGGGGCGATGTTCCTCGTCGTCGGCATGATCTACGACCGGTATCACACCCGCGACATCAACCAGCTTTCCGGCCTGGCGCGGCGAATGCCCATCATGGCCTTCTTCTTCGTCTTTTTCACCCTTGCCAGCATCGGCCTCCCCGGCCTCAACGGATTCGTCAGTGAATTCCTCACCATCCTCGGCGCCTTCACTTCGCCGTACCTGGGCATCGGGTTCGGGGCCTTCGCCGCCCTCGGAATCATCCTGGGCGCGGTTTACATGCTGCACATGGTCGCCTGCGTCATCTTCGGCCCGCTCAAAACGCCCGAGGTTCATGGCGAGCATGGCGATTCGCATTTGCCCGCCGACATCAACGGCCGGGAGATCGCGATTTTGGTTCCGCTGGCCCTGGTCGTGATTTACCTGGGCGTTTATCCGTCAGGCGTCCTGCGTTCGATGAACGATCCCTTCAATAGGATGCGCCAGCCGATCGACACGGCCAAGGCGCACGTGATTCACGTTGATCCCCACGTGGCCCTCCTGAAACCGGAAGAAACTCTGGTGATGAAGCCATGAGCGAACTGCTTGGAGCCATGTTTCCGGAGCTGGTGCTGTGCACGGTCGCCTGCGTGCTTCTGCTGATGGGCGTCTCGATGAAATCGACGACGCGCCGCGCGGCCCCGGTGCTGGCGATCATCGCCCTCGTCATCGCGGGAATCTCCCAGCTTTCGATGGTTGCCGGCCACGCGCCGCGATTCGATCTGCGCTGGAACACCGTCCGGGTTTTCGAATTTGCCAGGTACATCAAGCTCCTTTCCTCCGGGATAGGCGTGCTGCTGGTGTTGCTCGCCTGGCCCAGCGACCGCGATGGCGCCGGCGGGCCGGCCCATCATTTCGGGCAGGAGGCCGCCGAGTTCTTCGGCATGATGCTCCTCTCCATCGCCGGCATCTTCATCGTCGCCGGCGCCAACGACATCATCCTGCTTTTCCTGGGCATCGAATTGGCCAGCATTCCAACGTACATCATGGTCGTCATCTCCCGGCCGCTGGCCGTGGCCCAGGAAGCCGGCGTTAAATACTTCTTCCTGGGCGCGATGGCGGCGGCGTTGATGCTTTTCGGCTTCAGCTATCTCTATGGAACCACTGGCACCACCCGCCTCGACCTGATCGCCGAGCGCGCCGCGCCCATCAACGGGCTTTCCCCCTGGCAAATCCTCGCCGTGGTCATGCTCATCGCCGGCTTCGCGTTCAAGATGGCCGTCGTCCCCCTTCACTTTTACGCCGGCGACGTCTATCAGGGCGCCGCCACGCCCGTCACTGCGTTCCTCAGTTTCGTCCCCAAAATCACCGGCTTCACCGCATTGCTCAAAGTCCTCTTCGCCGTCACCGGCGGAACCTGGCACGCCGCGCCGCAGATCGTCAGGCTTTTATGGGTGCTCGCCGTGCTGACCATGACGGTCGGAAACGTGCTCGGACTGGTCCAGATCAACGTCAAACGCGTCCTGGCGTACAGCTCCATCGCCCACAGCGGTTACATGCTCGTCGGCGTCACCGCATTGCTCAGCGCCGGCGATTACGATGTCCAGATGTCCGCTTTACAGGGCGTGCTGTTTTATCTCACGGCCTACGGATTGATGAACGTCGCCGCGTTCGGCGTGCTGATCCTCCTACCCGGCCGGTCCAATCAGCCGGCCACCAGCGCCGAAACCTTCGACGATCTCGCCGGCCTGGGACGCGAGCATACCCTGCTTGGCCTGGCGATGGCTGTGAGCTGCTTCAGCCTGATCGGCCTGCCGCTGACCGTCGGGTTCTTCGGAAAACTGCTCCTGATCCTGCCGGCATGGAAAGCGAACCTGACCTGGCTGGTGGTGATCCTGGTCGTCAACGCCGCGATCAGCGCGGGGTATTACCTTCGCATCGTCGGAGCGCTGTTCCTCGGCTCCGAAACGCCGGGTCCCAAATTCCTCCAGCAGCCCCGGCAACAAACGCCGATCCATCATCCCCTGCCGGTCCTGGCGGCCGTGGGGGTCTCGATGGTGGCGGTCCTATGGCTCGGGATCGTCTGGCCGACAACCACCCGCCTGCTCAACCGCACTGCTGTCGCCGCGCAAATCGAGCCGCCCTTCAGGGCGTCCATGGCGTCGGCGGCTCAGAAGTAGCGTCCAAAGGGCTTCGCAATACCTCCCACGCATCCGACTTGTCAAAACGCAATTGGCTCGGCGGCACGTCGGGACAGTTCGCATCCGAAAGCCTCGTAGAGTTTGGGTCGTCGATCCAGCCCGCTTGCTCCACCCGCCCCAGCGGAGCCACCAATTTCGGATCGGAATTCCGCGTGCAGAAATCCCGGTCCCAAAGCAAAAGAACCCCGGCCGGCGCGTGCTCGATCGCCTCGGGCGACCACGGCTCGACCCGCCCGCGATCCCATGGGCTGGCGTTCAGGTAAAAAAATATCCCCGGATGGTTCGACATCACCCGCGGATAAAGGCTCCTCAGCCGGCTATGCTCGTACCATTGCACCATCTTCTCCGCCTGGCTCCAGTTGGCGGATTGTTTCACCGGCAAAAATGGATAACAACAGTTCACCAGCCCCGGCGTCACGACGGCCAGCGCGGCCCAGGATACCGGCCGCGGCCAGTGAAATCGCGAAAAAACCCATTCCCATCCGCGCGCGCTCAGGCATCCCCACAGCGGGGCGACGATCAGCAGATATCGCGGCGATCCGCTGCTGGAAAGCTTCCCCAGCCAGTGCAGCAGGCTGTGGCCGATCAGGACCACTAGCGGCAACGCCGCGATCAGCAAATCAACGCGCTTTCGATGTTCCTTCAATCCCGCCGCCGGCCACGCCGAACGCAAGCTCTGCCACATTCCGATCCACATGGTTGCAAACGCGAATGGTCCCACCACCACCGGAAGAGTTGCCAGGAAATAAACGATCGGCCCGCGGGGGTATTCGCTCCCCTGTTCGTACGGCCAATGATCGATCAGCCAACGCCACCACGGCCGGTCCGCCGGACCGATGAGTTGGTGCCCCGCGATGCTCCATGCGACGACTCCCGCCGGGAGAATCAGCAACGGCAGCCATTTCCGATGCGCCACCAGCGCGACGGCCGCCAGCAAGAGAAAGACGAATCCCTCCGGCCGGCCCAGCGGCGCGATCCCGGCGAGAATCGCCATCGCCCACCATCGCCGCCGTTGATAGCCTATGAATGCCAAACCCAGAACCAGCGCGAATGGCAATTCAGTCAATTCCGAAAACGAGTGCAGAAACAGCAAGGGTTGGCCCAGGGTGAAAATCAATGCCAGCACCGGCCGCGGATATCCCTGTCCCCGGGCGATTTCCGCCGCGACCAGCGCGCAGCCGATGGCCGCCAACAGGCTGGTCATTCGCACCGCGATCAATCCGCCCACGCTCGCCGGCACGGCGAACAGCGCCGTGCACAGCGGCCGGCCCCAGATGTCCACGAAAAAAATCGGCTGCTCAAACGCGTGCCGCGCGAAGACGTAATGCGTGGCCCCATCGGACTCGATAAACCCCCGCGACCGCACCGCCGCCGCGATCGAGCAGATGGCGAACGCCAGAATGGCGATGAAGTAAGTTCGGGAGCTTTTGCCGGAGATCAACACGCTGGGAAATCCGAAATCCGAAATCCGAATGACGAATTAAGCCAGAAACCCGAATGACCAATGAAGACCGTTTTGGCCTTTGTCATTCGGATTTGATTCGTCATTCGTCATTCGGATTTCGGGTTTACTTTATGCTCACTTCCTTCCCCGCCTTGGCGGCGCGGTACACGCCGTCCAGGATTTTCTGCACCGCCAGTCCCGCTTCCCCCGGCGCCTTCAGCGGCGAATCCTTCAAACAGCCATCCACCCAGTTCCGTAGCTTCAGCGAAAACAGGTACGGGAAATCCGTCTTGGTCCCGACGAACGCGGGCGATTCGTTGACCATCGTCCCGGCCCGGTCCGTGAAGATCGTCGGCGGGTCCCACTGGCATCCGCCCTTGTCCCCGACCACCGTGAAATTCCAAACGTCCTCCTTGATGTGCCCCGCGAACATCGCCTCAATGTGCAGGATCGCGCCGTTGTCGAAGCGAATCTGCCCGATCGCCAGGTCCTCCACCGTATACGTCTTGTAATCCCAGTTGGGCCATTGCGAAACCACGTCGGATTTCTTGTCGCCCATGTACGTCCAGGTGTTCCCCGCGGCCGCCACCGGGTTGGGCGAGCCGACCAGGTAATGCGCCATCTCAATGACGTGAACGCCTATGTCGATCATCGGCCCGCCGCCCTGGAGATGCTTCTGCCCGAAAACGCCCCAGTTGGGAATCCCGCGACGCCGCAGCGCCTGGCATTTGACGAACATCACCTTTCCGAATCGCCCGTCCTCCCGCGCTCGTACCAGGAACTCCGTGTTCGGGTGATACCGATATTGAAATCCCACCGCCAGTTTCTTTTTGTTCTTTTGGCTGGCGTCCACCATCTTCCGGCATTCGTCCGGATTCATCGCCATCGGCTTTTCGACGATGACATGGCAACCCGCGTTCGCCGCGTCGATCGCCGGGGCCGCGTGCACGCCGTTGGGCGTGCAAATGCTCACCGCATCCGGCTTGATTTCCTTGAGCATCTTCTTCCAGTCGGCATACAGGTTTTTGAAGGCATATTTTTCCTCCATCACCTTGAGACGCTTCGGATTGATATCCACGCCGCCGACCAATTCCACGTCGGGAAAATTCTGCAACACGCGGATATGCGTTTCGCTGATCCCCCCGCAACCGATGATCGCCACGCGCAGCTTTTTGCCGGTGTATTCGGCCTTGACTTCCGTCGCAAAAGATTCGGTGGACACGCTCTTCTCAGCCATCGGAGCAATTCCTTTCTAATGGATAATGGATAATGGAAAATGGATAATGACTAATTACCCTCAAGTTTGCCAAGTTCTCTCTGTGCTTCCGCCAACTGATCCTTGGTTTGCTGCACCAGATGCGCCGGGGCCTTGGAAATATACGCTTCGTTCGCCAGCCGGCCTTGGAGCGTTTGAATCTGGCGATCCAATTCCTCTCTTCGTTTGCCGGCGCGCTGCAATTCGGCGTTCTGATCCTGCAAACCCTCGACGAATATATCACAACCGGCGGCTGTAACCCGCACCGCGCCGGTCACGGGCGCCAAGTTGGGCGACACCGCTTGGAGCCGGCAAGTCGCCAAAAGTTCGACGATCGTGCGATTCGATTCGACGTTGCGCAAGGAATCGCCGGGCGCGAGGATCGACACGTTGATGCTCTTTTTCACGTCCACCTTGTAGTCGTTGCGCACCTTCCGGATGGCGGAGATGATTTCCTGGATCGCCGGGAACAGAGACTCCGCTTCTTCGTCGAGTCTTTCCTCCGCCGGCCAGGCGGCGAGGATTAGCCGTTTGCTGGACGGACACTCGATTTTTCCCGGCAATCCGCGCTGGGGCCGAACCTCGTTGAGCCGCCACCAGATCGTTTCGGTAATGAACGGAACCATCGGATGCAACAGCCGCAAAGCCCCGTCCAGAACCGCCGCCAGCACATTAGCCGTCTGCCCGGCCGTCGCCGTAGCCTTCAACGCCGGCTTGGACACTTCGACATACCAATCACAAAAATCGTTCCAGAAAAAGTCGTAACATGTCTTGGCGTATTGATCGAACCGATACGCCGCCA
>Ga0209415_10008931_pt1 | contig 17296 bp, 16 predicted proteins | sample PeaSoiSIISIP2007_FD_187696 | JGI IMG/M metagenome (GOLD analysis project Ga0209415, IMG submission 187696) | Peat soil microbial communities from Weissenstadt, Germany - SII-SIP-2007 (SPAdes) (version 2) | ecosystem: Environmental > Terrestrial > Soil > Wetlands > Peat | place: Germany... | reverse complement strand
CCCGACCCCGACCCCGACCACCGATCGGCCCCAGCTCTTCCTCCTCGGGGACGGGCTCCAGGTCACCGTCGACGGCACCCCGCGCGGCACCTGCCCTGCCCACGTCTCCGTCGAGCCAGGGCCCCATACGGTCCTCTTCTCCTTCCCGGCGACCGGCGAATCGAAGGGACAATCGCTGGCGCTCCGGGCGGGCGAGCGCGCGACGCTTCGCGCGGATTTTACGCGCGCCACGCCGACGATCCTCGTCCAGCGCTGACGGTGCGGACGCTTCGTGGTACGCGGAAACGAAAAGGACTCCATGCCCGACTTCTTCGACCTTGCCCGCCATCTTTCGGCCGAGGAGCGCGCCGTCCGCGACTCGGTGAGGACGTTCGTCGACGCCCGCGTCGTCCCTGGGATCGCCGAGCACTGGGAGCGCGGCACGTTTCCCACCGAGCTCGCGCGCGAGATCGCCGACCTCGGCCTGCTCGGCTGCAGCCTTCAGGGCTACGGCTGCGCAGGCCTCAGCGACGTGGGCTACGGCGTCGCGATGCAGGAGCTCGAGCGCGGCGACTCCGGCCTCCGCTCGTTCGCGAGCGTCCAGGGGTCGCTGGTCATGTATCCGATCCATTCCTTCGGCTCCGAGGAGCAGAAGCAGAAGTACCTGCCGAAGATGGCCAAGGGGGAGATCGTCGGCTGCTTCGGGCTGACGGAGCCGGACTTCGGCTCGAACCCCGGCGGCATGCGCACGGTCGCCATCGACGACGGTGACGCCTTCGTCCTGAACGGGACCAAGCGCTGGATCACCAACGGCAACCTGGCGCAGGTTGCGCTGGTCTGGGCCAAGCTGGGCGGCGTCGACGGGCAGGTGGCCGGTTTTCTCGTGCCGACGGACGCTCGGGGCTTCGAGGCGCGCCTAATCCACCACAAGGCGAGCCTTCGCGCCAGCGTCACGAGCGAGCTCGTCCTCGAGGACGTGCGCGTCAAGAAGGACGCTATGCTGCCCGGCGTCCGCGGCATGAAGGGCCCGCTGGCGACGCTGACGTCCGCGCGCTTCGGGATCGCCTGGGGGGTAATCGGGGCGGCGCAGGCGTGCTTCGACAGCGCGCTCGACTACGCGAAGCACCGCGTCCAGTTCGCAGGCAAGCCGATCGCGTCGCACCAGCTCGTGCAGGCGAAGTTCGCCGAGATGCTGACGCAGATCACGAACATGCAGCTGCAGGCGATGGAGGCCTCGCGCCTCAAGGCCGAGAAGAAGCTCCGGCCGCCGCACGTGAGCATGATAAAGCGCCACAACGTCCGGGCCGCTCTCGAAATCGCGCGGACCTGCCGCGACATCCTGGGCGGCAACGGCATCTCTCTCGAGTATCCGGTCATGCGGCACATGTGCAACCTCGAGACGGTGTTCACCTACGAGGGCACGCACGACATTCACTCGCTGATCCTCGGCCAGGACGTGACGGGGATCGCCGCGTTCGAGTGAGCTACGGCCCGCGGAACGTGCTCGCGAGCGCGCCGAGCTGCCGGAGCGCCTCGTAGAGCGCGATCCCGACGGCGTTGGCGAGGTTGAGCGACCTCACGGCGCCGAGCGTCGGGATGCCGAGCACGCGGTCGGGGAAGCGAGCGAGGAGGTCGTCAGGCAGCCCGACGCTCTCTTTGCCGAAGACGAGGGCGTCGCCGGGGGCGTAAGGGGCTTGCAGGTAGCTGCGCGTCGCCAGGGCGCTAAAAAGGTGGATCCGGCCTGCGGGCACGTCGCTCGACCGGGCGTGCAAGAAGTGCTCGAAGTCCACGTGCCGCCGGATGTCGACGAGGTGCCAGTAATCGACCCCAGCCCGGCGGACGCTGTGCTCGTCGATGCGGAACCCGAGGGGCCCGACGAGGTGAAGGGGCGACGCCGTGGCCGCGCAAAGCCGCGCGACATTGCCCGTGTTGGGCGGGATCTCGGGCTCCACGAGCACGACGTGGAGCGGCGCCGCGAGGGGCTCCGCCCTGAGGCGGAAGGAGGGCGAGGGTGGCTTGGGCATGACGCGGCCGCCTACACGCACCACTCTTACCCCGACCGCTGAACCGCACACCACCTTGACGCTCGGCGCACGCAAACCGTAGCCTCGCGAATTGAAGTCGTCGCGCACTGGAGCCCTCTTGCGCCAAACCAAGGTCGCACTCGCCGTCGCGTCGTCCGTTGCAATCGTCGCCGCGGGCCGCTGCGCGTTCGCGGCCCCGATGGACCCGGCGCCCGAGCGTCTCTATCTCGAGCCCCCGGGCATTCCGTCGACCACGTCCTGTCAGAGCGTCGCCCAGAACCCCGAGCAGGTGCTCCACCCGCCATTCCCCGCGGGCGCGCTCCCCAACAGCTACCCGTGCGTGCCCAACAACATCGCGTGGGGCAACATGATGAGCGAGCTCGGGATGGCCATCGCCCCGCCCGCCTTCCACCCGGCGCGGACGACGGGCCTCGGGGGCTTCGCGCTCAGCCTGCAGGCGAGCTACACCCACATCAACGCGAACGCAGTGGACTCGACCGGGACGCCGTACTGGCACCAGGGGACGCAGGGGGCGGTCGACCAGAACACGAACAAGTTCTCGGTCGTCAACCTCAGCCCCGACTCGATTGTTCAGGTCTACACGCTCAACGCGCGCAAGGGGCTGCCCTATGGCTTCGAGATCACGGGCGCGCTCGGATACGTATCGAACACGTCGCTCTGGGTGGGCGGGGCGGACATTCACTGGTCGCTGTTCGAGGGGTTCCGGACCGGTATTCTCGGCTACCTCCCGGACGTCGCGATCGGGACCGGCGTGCGCACGCTCGAAGGCTCGTCGAAGTTCTTTCTGACCACGGTGGGCATCGACGGGCAGATATCCAAGCCGTTCACGCTCTCCGACAGCGCCGTGTTGACGCCCTACGTCGGCGTTCAGCGCGTCATCATCTTCGCGAACTCGACGGTCGTGAACCTGACGCCGAGCGTCGATCCCTTGCAACAGTGCGGCTATAAGGGCACCAACGTCCCGGGCAACCCGAACGCCTCGGGCAACAGCTCGGGCATCTACGACGGCTCGCCCGTCTGCACGAACACGCTGTCGAACGGCGCCGCCAACAACAGCGCGTTCAACAACCTCACCACCTTCAACAAGGCCGTCGTCGACCGGTGGCGCGGGATCATCGGCCTCGACTATCGCCTCGAGGTCCTCTACCTCGCCGCGCAGTTCGCCACGGACGTGACGGACCCCAGCGCGGAGAACGCCAACGTGATCGGCAGCTCGGGCAGCAACGGGTGGGGTTCCAAGCAGTGGACGTTGTCGCTCGAAGCCGGCGTCTTCTTCTGAGCCTCGCGGTCGTCGCGGCGGCCTCGGGCTGCTCGGGGCGAAACGCGGCGCCCGTGGGGTTCTCGCCGGAGCGCGCACCGGAGAGGACGGCGCGAGCGCCGGACGCCGCGGACGCGGCGCTTGCGGAGCCCTCGCCGGTGCCTGCCGATTTCCGCTCTCGCATGGTGCGCCTGAAGGACCGCTTCGTGTCGGCGGGTCACGCCGAGCGCTTCGACGCTGTCGTCTGGGCCAACGACGCCGCGCGAAGCGCATGGGCCGCCGCGGGTGACATGCCCGAGGGCGCGATGCTCGTGGAAGAGCTGATCGACCGGGACCGCCGGGGCGACCGTCCGGCCGGCCTGCTCGTGATGGAGAAAGGAGCGACGCTCTGGCGTTTCACGGCGGTCGGCCCCGCTGGCGAGGTCGCTACTGGCGCCCGGACGGCGCTCTGCGCCGCGTGCCACCGCGAGGCCGCGCGGGACGGTGCGTTCGGGCGGTAGGGCAACGAGGGGCGACGGCCTACGCCAAGGCCACGAACAGCAGGGCCATGATGACGGCGACGGCACCCACCAGCGTCGCGACGACGGCGGCCATGTAGGAGGCGCGAAGCGCGGGCCGGGCCGACTTGCCCTCGAGGCGGTAGCAGCCGCGCAGGAAGGCGCGGGCGCATCGGCCGGGCAGGCCCACGGACGCGCCGACGATCGACAGCCCCGCGCCGAGGCCCTCCTTGCTGCTGATGACGACGGCTCCGATCGGGCCGAGCACGAGGTCCCACCCGGCCGCGTAGAGGCCGAAGCGCAGGGCCCGCCTCGTCGCGCCGGGTGCGCCCGCGCGACGAGCGCCCCGATCCAGGGCCCAGCCGTGGGCGAGGTGCGCCACCACGAGGAGCCCCGCGAGCGCCGGAATACCGGCCGACGCGAGCCGCAGGACCGTGAGCCACTCCTCGACGAGAAGATGCTTCGCGAGCGCCGGCGCGAGGGCGACGAGCGGCACGACCGCGAGCAGGGCCATCGCCGTCGATGCGACGAGCTCGCTCGTCACGGCGAAGGCGAGCGCGGGGACGATCGGGCCGTCCGGCAACGACTCGAAGAAGCGGTCTGCGTCCAGCGTGGTCAGGCGAGCGGTGGCCCAAAGCCGGGCGGGCACCGAGGCGCCGGGCCTCTCCCACGGGACGACCGCGACCACGCCCGATTTCGTCTGCTCGTGCAGGCACCCCGGGCAGTCCGCGTCGCCGCAGTGAGCACAGACCACCGCTGCAGGGACGTCGGAATCGACGAGATCGTCGAGCTCGTCGGGCCTGGCAGGCTCGCCGATATCGCCGAGCTGCTTCGATGACCGGTTCCGCGCGACCCGCATGGAGCGCCCTCCAGACTCCCGCGGCGCAAGTCTGACACGCGCGAGTGCCTAGTGCACGACCTGCCCTCTCGACGTCCCTCGCTCGACCCGGATATCGTCCAGGCGACCCCCGAAGACGAGGCCCAGGATGAACGCCGCGACCGACAGCCCGAGCGTGGCGTAAAGGCCCGTCTGGAACGCGAACCGCACCGGGATCCCGTGGGCGTGGGGCGGCCGAGCGAGGAGGATCCCGGCCGTCACGCCTGGCACGGCACCCAGGAAGCACGCCGCCACGCGCGCCCCGCGCATTTGCACGATGCTCCGCCGGCTCAGCACCGTCGGGGCCAGCACGAACCAGGCGACGCCCGCGCCCCAGACCCAGCCGAGGCGCGTCGACAGCTCGACCCCGGAGTAGTCGACGACGTCCGGCATCGTCAGGTGCACCCACGGGAGCGCGAACGCCACCAGCCCCGCGACCGCGACGAGAGCCAGCGGCCCCCTGCCGCGGCCAAGGTAGGTCGCCGGGAGGGGCTCGTACTCGGGCTCGCGAGGCGCCCCGTCCTCGTTCAGCGCTTCTTCGGACGGAGGCAGCTTCTCGAAGGCGACGAGGGCGACCCCGCACACCGGGCAGGCTTCGCGCTCGCGCTTCTCGAACATCTCGCGGCAAAAGGGGCACGCCAGGAGCGGCACACCTGCAGCATAGCGCAGGGCGTCGGGCACTTCGGTCATGGGGGTACGGACAAAGAGCGGGCGGGATTGTTTCCGTCACCCCTCGCTCAGCTTCATGCACACGATGACGCTGTCGGTCGTCGGCGACTCCATCGCGCACCGGTACTTGCGCGGGGTGACGCCCGCGAAGCAGGACTGCTCGAAGCGCTCGAAGGTGCCCCGCTTGGCGAGCTCCACGGCCCATCCTTCGCGGAAGGCCGTTCGCTCCACCGGGCTCATCGCGAGCCCCTCACGAGCGACGTACTGGTCCGCGTACAGATCGACGATGTGGTCGCGTAGATCGAGGCAGGCGAGGAGCTTCTGTTCCTCGCTCGCGAACTGCGCGTCGTGCCCGGCTCGGGGGCTCGGCATCCTCGCCGAGGCACACCCGACGAGGGTGGCGGCGAGCGCGAGACCGAGTGCTCTGCGGCGGACCATCGACTTCATCCACCCGTATTGATTGTGAGACACGAAACCCGCCCGCGCCATGTCGTGGCGGCGAGCTCAAGCGACGAGCGCGCGTGCGGCGCGTCACGAAGCGGCGGGTGCAACCGCGTCGTCCGGCCGGGCGCGCCAGAGGGTCGCCACGAGCAACGCCGCGGCGAGGGCCGCGGACGCCCACCAGGCGAAGGCTCCGGACCAGCCGTGGTGCTTGACCATCCAACCGGTCACGACATCCCCGCTGAACGCCCCCATGTGGCCCACGAAGTCGACGAAGCCTGCCGCAGCCGCCGTCGCCCCGCCACGCGCGAAGTCCTGAGCCGCCGTGCCGACGAGCAGGATCTGGGCGCCGAAGAGGCAAAAGCCCGCGAGCGCCAGGGTGACGACGGTGGGCACCGCGCCGATATCGACGACGACGCGGTAGACGAGAGTGAGGAGCCCCACGGCTCCGAGCAGCAGCGCGCACACCGGAGCACGGCGCGACTGGAAAAAGCGATCGGTGAGCCAGCCCGAGGAGAACGCGCCGACGGCACCGGCGAGTGGCAGGACGGCGGTCTTGAGCGCCGCGGGGAGCGCGCCGGTCCCGTGGACCACCGCGAGGTGGCCGGGCGCCCAGTCGAGAAAGCCGTATCGCACCGCGTCGAGGCCGAAGAGACCCAGCGCGAGCACCCAGATGCGCGGGTTGCCGAAGGTCGCTCGCAGAGCCTTGCCGACGGGCATGCGATCGGCGGCGGCCCTCAGGGCCCGGTGGGCAGCGGGCAGCGCGTCGTGCGCGCCCGGGGGCTGCTCGCGCAGCCGGAGGGTCGTGTGCACGGAGGACGCGAAGAGAATGGCTGCCGGCACGACGCAGGCGATGCGCCAGTCGCCGGTCGCGTGAATGAGCGCGCCGACTGCGACGAAGGCGATGGCCGAGCCCAGCGTCAAGCTCGTGCCGAGGATGCCCATCGTGCGGCCGCGCTGCCCGACCGGAAACCAGACGCTGGCCAGCTTGACGACGGGAGGCCAGCCGCCCGCCTGGAACCACCCGTTCGCGAACGCGAGCAGCAGCATGAGCGGCAGGACTCCGCGCCATGCCACGTCGAGCTCGGCCGAGCCGGCGATCCAGCGGACGGGCGCCGTGATGGCCGCGGCGAGGGCGCCCACCGCCGGGATCCGCGACAGCGCGGGCGCCGCCGCGAGCAGCAGCGTCGCGCCGCTCGAGCCGAGCATGCCGATGCTCAGGATGCGGCGCGCCCCGAATCGCTCGGTGAGCTGTCCGTTGACGAGCTGACCGAGCGCGTAGCCGAGCTTCACGGCGCCGAGCACGAGCCCGATCTCGAACGCGCTGAGCCCCAGGGCCGCCTGGATGGAGTTTCGCGCCGGTCCCATGTTGACGCGGCAGAAGTAGAACGACCCGTACGTCGTCCACAGAACGAAGAGCATCCGGGCCCGCAGCGAATGAAGCGTCTCGGCGACGCGGGCCGGCGGAGCGGGGGCCATGGGGCGCCCCACACGATAGCCGACCTTCGGAGGGAATCGCGGGCCGTTCCCTCGGAACGGCCGCGCGCCCGCGCGCGGATCACCGCCCGCTTCGCGAGATCGCCACGTAGCGCGATTGCTCCCCGCGCTTCACCTTCAGGAGAATCGGCGCGTCGGGAGGCGCGGCCTTGATCTTGGATGCGAGGTCGTTCGCGCTCGTGACGGGCTGGTGGGAAACCTCCTCGATGACGTCGCCCGGCTTCAGCTTGCCGTCGGAGGGACCCTCCGGGGCCACCCGCTCGACGACCACGTGCCCGTCCTCCTCCCGGACGCCGATGCCGAGGGCGGACGAGCGATCGCCGGGGGCTGCGCCCGGCCCTTGCTGCGGCTCGGCGGCGCTTCGCCGCTCGTCCTCGAGAGGCGCCAGGCTTACCTCCACGTCGCGCTTCTGCCTGTCGCGCAGCACCGTCAGCTTCACCCGGGTGCCGGGCGCGTGGCGGGCCACCATCCTCGGCAGGTCCTCCGAGTGAGCGACGTCCTGGCCGTCGAGGGCCAGGATGACGTCGCCGGACTTGATGCCCGCCTTCTCCGCCGGACTGCCGGCCTCGACGTGCTCGACGAGCGCGCCGCGCGCGTGGTCCATGCCGAACGCCTTCGCCAGATCCGCGTCCATCCCCTGGATCGCGACTCCGATCCGACCGCGGGCCACGTGCCCCGATGCGAGGAGCTGCGGCAGGACGTCCTTGACGGCGTCGATGGGTATGGCGAAGCCTATCCCCTGGCCCTGCGGGTTGATGGCGGTGTTGATGCCCACGACCTGCCCGCGCAGGTTGAACAGGGGCCCGCCGCTGTTGCCCGGGTTGATGCTCGCGTCGGTCTGGATGAAATCATCGTAGGGACCGGCGCCGATGGTCCGCCCCTTGGCGCTGACGATCCCCATCGTCACGGTGTCCCCGAGGCCGAACGGGTTGCCGATCGCGACCACGTACTCGCCGACGCGGAGCGCCTCGCTGGCGCCGAGAGATACCGTCGGAAGATCGCGCGCGGGGTTGTCGAGCGCGAGGACGGCGACGTCGAGCCGGTCGTCCTTGCCGACGACCTTCGCGCGGTACTCCCTGTCGTCGGGGAGCTTCACCTTGACGACGTCCGCGCCGTCCACGACGTGCGCGTTGGTCACGACGTGGCCCTGCGGATCGACGAGAAATCCGGAGCCGAGCGCCTGCTGCTTCATGACTTGATCGCCGCCCTCCTCGCCCCCCCGATTGCCGGGCGTCCCGGGTCGGCGGTGCTGGAAGCCTGGAAAGAGCGGGAAGAGGTCCCCGAAATCCTGAAACCCGAAGCCCCGCGGCGTCCGCACCTCGTGCTCGGTGGTGATGTTGACGACCGCGGGCCGCACTCGCGAGACCAGCGTGGCGATGTCCGGCGTGCCCGGCAAGACCGGCGGCGTCGCGAACGGAGCCGGCGTGTCCGGCACGCTGGCCGGTGGCGACGCCGCCACGGCCGAGTGCTGGCACCCGGAGCCGAACGCAAGAGCCAAGCCGATGAGGGAGACGAGCTTTCGTAGGATCATGTCGCCTGAAATAACAGTCGGGAGGCCGCGAGATTCCCGGGCTACTCGAAGATCACCTTGCCCAGACGCGCCTCTTCGTCGGGGGCCGCTTCGCGCTCGGCGGCGACGGCGGCGGCCTCCGTTTCGAGGTCCGCGAAGCGCCAGCGTGTCTGACCCGTCGGCTCGATGGACAGGTCGCCGCCGAGGGCGGATAGCTCGCGGTTGAGGCGCTTGCCCTCGGGCGCGCCGCCCGTGGCCTTGCGCCATGCCTCGGCAACGGCCTTGTCGGTGACCGGCTGCTTGACGCGCACGCGCTCGAGCACCTCGCGCAGGACCGCGAGGCGGCCGCGCTCCTGCGTCGCGGTACGGACCCTCAACGGCCTCGTGGCGGCGCGGGCGACGGGGAGGACGAACAGCAGGGCCGAGAAGACGAGGGGGACGACGCCGAGCGCGACCGGGATCCCGTGGTCCACGATCGGGTGCGGGACGCGATCGAACAGGTGCGCGAAGCGCTCGAGAGTCATCCCGTTTTCGACCGCCCAGAGCCCCATCAGCATGTTGAACGCGTTGAGTCCCGCGATCCCGACGTTCGCGCCGAGCGAGTTGCCCGTGAGCGGCGGGAGCGGCGCGGCGCGCGACCACGCGGGGAGAGGCGCGGCGGGCTCCGTCGAGGCGCCGGACGCGGTCTTCCGCATCGCGGGGAAGCGGTAGAAGATCCCGCCCTCCTCGCTGACGGCGACGTCGCCCTCGTAGTCGAGCATCAGCCTGGCCATCATCGGGTCCGCCTCCTCGCGCGGCAGGCCGGTCACGCGCATGACGTCCGCGAGGCCGATGCGGCCCTTCCCCGCGCGGATCGCCTCGACCACGCGGCGCTCGTTCGCGCGCGGATCCTCGGGGATCGGCTGGGGGCCGAAGAAGAAGCGGTTCACCCGCTCGTAGAACGGCACCCGAGGTCCGCGCGCTCGCCGCGCCGCGTAGTCTCGCCCGGCGCCGTTGCCGTTCCAGCTCCCCGCGCCGGGGTAGGACGCGTACGAATAGACGGAGAACGGCGACCAGGGGTGGAACGTCCAGAAGAGCGCGTCGCCGACGACCCTCAGGAAGGCGTACGCGAGCGCGCCGCCGGGCAGCGAGTCGCTGCGGCGGGAGTCGTTCCCTTGCCGGGCGAACATCATGGCGATGATGAGCGAGACGAAGATCGCCGCGTAGCCGACGAGAACGACGGCGACCCACGCGCGCACGACGAAGCGCAGGCCCGTCGCGAGCGCGTGACCCACCGCGCGCGCGACCTTTCGCCGGGCGTCGCGACCTTCCCAGGGTCTAGTGAACCCGTGCGGAAAGACATGCACCAACTCTCCCTCGCTCGTGACGCGCAGCTGTCCGCGGTACTCCGTGGAGAGCCACGTCAAGCCGCTCTCCGCGTCACGCAGGGCGAGGCCGGTCTTTGCCGACGCGTCGGCGACGGTTAGCGGGGTCCGCCCGTCGACGTTCGAGGCGATGACCTCCCCGGCCTTGGCGGGCGCCATGAAGCCCGGGGGCGCATGCGGCGCGACGGATTGCACAGGCTTGCAAGATAGGCACGGCGGCGCGCGCGGTCGAGCGGGGGCGTCGTGCGTGTCTCCGGTTCCCGGCGGCGCGAGCAGGGACTAGAGTTACCCAGGTGCGGCTCGGGCTTCTTGGTCCAGGGGGAGACGACCTGGCTACCCTCGCGCAATCGGCGGAGTTTCTGCTCAACAGCGCGAGGGTCAACCGGGTCATCTACCTCGGGGCCGACGACGCCCTCGAGGACACGGTGGCGCTGTGGGCGCAGTCGCTCGTCGGACCCGACCCGAGCGACGAGGGGGTGTGGGGTCGAGCATTCCGCGTGGCGCGGGACGGCGCCCCCGAGCAGATCGACGCGTTCCTGCGGGGCGAGCGGGCGAGGCTCCGCCTGAAGTCGCTCGAGAGCTTGCCCCCGAACGAGCTGCGCAGCGTCGAGATGTTCGGCGACCGCGTGGCCGTGCTCATCCACGACAAGGCCCTTCTCGACGAGGAGGACATCTTCTCGGCGACCTTCCTCATCTACGGCAAGTCCGAGGGTCCGCTCATCAAGAAGATAGGGCCGCGGTGGTTTCTCACGCCCGGCCCGGTAAATACGCCGGGCGGCGGCGCGATCGTGCTGGACGACGTGGACGACGAGATCGTCGCGACGCTCTACGACGGAGAGGGACGGCTGGCGCGCACCGAGACACTGGCGACGGAGCGCGCGGCCAAGCTGCGCGTGCAGTGAGACATGAACGTCGGCGTCTTCGGCGGCAGCTTCAACCCTCCGCACGTTGCGCACGTGCTGGCGTGCGCACTCGTGAGGTCCGTCGAGGAGATCGACCGAGTGCTCGTCGTGCCGGCGTACAAGCACCCCTTCGCCAAGCCGCTGGCGCCGTTCGACCACCGCGTGGCGATGTGCGATCTGGCCATGTCGTGGATGCAGGGCGTCGAGGTCTCGCGCGTCGAGGAAGAGCTCGGCGGCCAGAGCCGGACGCTGCGCATGCTGGAGCACCTCGCCCGAGCGCACTCCGACTGGCAGCTGCGCCTGATCATCGGGGCCGATATCCTCGCCGAGGCGCCTCGCTGGTTCGGCTTCGAGGCGATCGCGAAGCTCGCGCCCCCGATCGTCCTCGGGAGAGCCGGGGCCATCCCCGCCGGCACCGCGGATGTGCCATCGCTGCTCCCCGAGGTGTCGAGCACCCGGGTGCGCGCGGCGATCGCCAGCGGGTCCTGGGACGAGGCCCATCGGTTGGTTCCGCGGTCCGTGCTCGCGTACGTGCGGGCCCGGGGGCTCTATGGCGCGCCGGCGTGACCCGAGGCTGAAGGCGTTCGTCTTCGGGGCGGGCAAGCTCGGGACCGCGCTCGCGCGGGCGCTCCGCGCCGCCGGCGTCCAGACGACGCTGCGCGCGGCGCGAAGGGGCCTTCCGAGGACCATGGACGCGGACGTGGTCGTCCTCGCGGTGCGCGATCGCGATGTCGGCCCGCTCGCCGAGCGAATGCGCGACGCCGGCGTCGTACCGAGGCGTGCGGTCGTGGTTCATGTCGCCGGCGCGCTCGACGCGGAGGCTCTCGGGCCCCTGAGGGGATCGTGCGCAGGGGTGGCGCAGATGCACCCGATGATCTCGTTCGCGTCGCGACGGTTCACCCCGGCGCTCGAGCGGGGGAACGTTCACCTGCAAGGCGACGCCCCCGCCGTGGCGCGGGCGGCGCGGGTCGCGCGGCTGCTCGGGATGACGCCGCGCACGATCCCCGACCTTGACACGATCGCGTACCACGCGGCCGCTGGCCTCGTCGCCAACGGCGCTGCGGCGCTCGCCGCGGTGGGCGCGCGGCTCCTCGAGCGCGCCGGGGTACCGCGCGCGGTCGCGCCGAAGATGCTCGGCCCCTTGCTCCGGAGCGTGGCCGACAACGTGGAACGTCTCGGCTTTCCCGAGGCCCTGACCGGTCCGGTCCGGAGAGGAGATGCTGGCGGCGTGCAGAGGCACCTGGCCACCCTCGACGCGAAGCTACCGGAGGCGGTGCCGCTGTACCTAGCGGCGGCCGGCGCCCAGCTTCCGCTCGCGCGGGCCATCGGCGACGCGCCGGACGAGGGCTTCGACGCCGTGGAGCGCGTGATCGACGCGGCCCGGAAGCGATCGGCGGCCGACCGCGCCGGGCCGGCGCAGGCACTACCGGCAGACGGTGTAAGCCTGCAGGATCGTGCTCGTCCTGCACGTCGTGCCTGATGGGCACGTATCGACGTTGGGATCGCAGAACACGACGCGCGTGGGGCCCAGCACGCCGCTGGTGCAGGTCGGCGCGCAGCCGACGCTCTGGTAGCTCGCCGCGCCGACTTCCGTGCCGCAGCAGACCTCGCCCTGGCTGCAGTCGGCGCGCGATGAACAGCCGATGGACACGCCCGAGCACGGGGACGCCCCGCACGTGTAGGTCGAGCCCAGGATGGAAGTCGTCACGCAGCACGCGTTGGCGCTCGCGCAGTGCATGGGCTGCCCTCCCTGCGGGCAGAGGACCCCCGGAGGGGCGGCGTCCGAGGCGGAGTCACCGCCTTCGAGCATCGCGTCGCTCGCGCCGTCCGCTCCCGAGGCGGAGCCGGACGAGCTGTCCGATCCCCCGGCCTCCCCGCCCGGGCCGGGCCCGATGTTCGACGCGGCGTCCTCGCCTCCGCTCGACCCGCTGCCGCTCGAGTTGCCCCCGCTCGAGCCATTCTCCGTGCCGCCCTCTGGATGCGATTGCAGGGCGAACGTCGCCGGGGAGGCGCCGCCGCAAGCGTATGCGAGGGCGAGAATGAGCGCGGCAAAGCAAGCCAGAAGATGACGGCGCACGAGGAACTCCTTGAGCTAAGGCTTTGATGGGCCGCGGCGCAAGAGGGTGCAAGAGGGTGCAAGAGGGTGCAAGGAGTAAAGCACGCCGGAGCGGATGTTTCATCCGACTCGGGTACACTGTCTGACAGCGAAATAGGCCAAAAGGATGCAGGACCTCCGCCCGAAGACCATCCTCTTCTGCGCCGTGCTCGCGCTGGCCATCGCGCTGAGCGTGCTGTTGCGCGGGCGCCGGGCCGTGCACGTGCTCTTCGCGGCCTTCGCGGCGGACATCGCCCTCTGGTACGGCAGCCAGTCCCTGGCGGGGTTCTTCCGCGCCGACCTTTGGGAGCGGGTGACGGGCGTTCTCACGGTGCTCCTGCCGCTCTTCGCGATTCACCTCTTCCAGAACATCGTCCCGATGGACGTGCCGAGCACGAAGACGCGGCTCGCCCGGTTCGCCGCGGTGGTCGCGGTGCCCGTGCTCGCGGTGACCGTCTCGCCGTACCACGACCGAGCTTTCGCGCTGGGAGCCGTGTACACGTACGTCTTCGGGCTGCTCGCCGCCGCGCTCATCACCCTCGCGCGCCGCGGACAGCGCAGCCCGTCGCGGGCGGTGCGCGACCGCGTACGGTTCCTCGCTGCGGTCGGCGCGGCGGCGACGACGTTCTCGCTCGCCGACTTCCTCTCCTACCTCGGCGTCCACCTGCCGCCGATCGGCGCGGTGCTCGCGATCGTATTTCTCTTCGTGCTCGCGGAGTCCGTCACGCGGCCGAGGCTCGCCGACATCTACGAGCTCGCGGGACGGTTGCTCGTTTCGACCGCCCTTGCCTTCTCTCTGGCCGCGATCTTCTACCTCTTCGTCATGGTCATCGGCGGCTTCGAGACGATGTACCTCAACGCCGTGCTCGCGGCGATCGTGTTCCTCGTCCTCTTCGAGCCGCTGCAGACGGAGGTGGAGACGCGGATCCATCAGTTCTTCTTCCGCGAGCGCTACGATCTGGAGACCAGCGTTGCGGAGCTTCGCAAGCGGCTGGCGCACGTCCTCGAGATCGACGAGCTGAACTCCGCCCTGATGCAGGGGCTGGAGAAATCGCACCGCGTGACGACCTCGGCCCTTTACCTCCGCGACCAGGACGGTGACGGCTTCGATCTGGTCGGCTCGATCGGCGCGGCGGTCCCCAAGCGCGTCGAGTCCCTGGGGGCCAGGCCGCTGCTCGACCGGCTCGACAGGCAGGCGTCCATCTCGCTCGAGGAGATCGCGCGCGAGGCGAACAAGGCCGACGTGGCCGTCCAGGCCGCCGCGACGACGCTGGGCGTCCTGCAGAGCGCGGTCGTCCTCGCCGTCCGCGGGGACGCGGACGACGGCGTAGGGCTGCTCTTCGTCTCGGACGACCGCGTGCGCGACGCCTTCACTCCGGAGGAGATATCGTTGCTCGAGACGGTGGCCGCACAGATCGGCGTCGTCGTCGCGAATAGCCGCGTGTACTCCCGCATGAAGGAGCGCGACCGTCTGGCCGCGCTGGGCTCGATGGCGGCTGGCCTGGCGCACGAAGTGAAAAATCCCCTCGGGGCCATCAAGGGGGCCGCGCAGCTGCTCGAGGAGGTGGGCTCGTCCGCCCCGGAGGAGCCCGCGGCACGGGAGTTCGTGGGCATCATTCTCGAGGAGGTCAACCGCCTCGATCGCGTCGTCGGGAGCTTCCTCGACTACGCCCGCCCGCACGCGGGCAACCCCATCCCGCTCGATCTGAACGCCGCCGTCCGGCGCACGGTGCAGATCCTCTCGAGCCAGATCACCGACGGGGCCATCGACCTGAAGCTCGACCTGAGCGAGCCCTTGCCGCGCACGCGCATGGACCCCGAGAAGTTCCGGCAAGTGCTGATGAACCTGATCCAGAACGCGATCCAGGCGATGGACGGGCGGGGCAGAGTCACGGTGTCGACGTCCGTACGGCGGTCGATGCGGGGCCGCATGGCGCACGATCTCTCCTCGCAGGCGTCCCGGCGCTCGCCCACCGACGAGACGGAGCTCGTCGAAGTGGGCGTGCGCGACACGGGGCCAGGCATATCGCCGAAAGTGCTGAGGAATCTGTTCGTCCCGTTCTTCACGACGAAGACTCAAGGGACGGGCCTCGGGCTCGCCATCAGCCAGAGCATCGTTCAAAACGCCGGGGGAACCATCGAGGTCCACTCGCAACCCGGCGCGGGGACGAGGTTCACGATAGTCTTGCCGAGCGCGGGGGACTCGCTCGTCACCCCGGCGCCGGAGACCGCCGTCGCGCTGCTGCCCGGCTCCGGCTGAGGCTGGACGTTGGGCGCAGGCCCCTGGTAGATACGCAAGCCATGAATCGAAAGCTGGCCTTCACCCTCGCGGCGGCGTGCCTCGTTCTGGGCTTTTCGGGCGGCGCCCGCGCCACCACAACGATCAAGATCGGGACGCTCGCTCCGCAGGACTCCCCCTGGGGCAAGGAGTTCAAGAAGTGGGCGAACGTCGTCAGCACGGACACGAACGGCGAAGTGCAGCTCGATTTCCAGTGGAACGGGCAGGCGGGCGACGAGGTGTTGATGGTGCAGAAGATGCGATCCGGTCAGCTGGACGGAGCGGCCATCACTGCGGTGGGCCTCGCGCAGACAGGGGTCACCGACGTCCTGCTCTTCAACATGCCCGGCCTATTCGCGAACTGGGGCAAGCTCGATGTCGCGCGCAACGCCCTGAAGGACGAGTTCAACAAGGCGTTCGAGGCCAAGGGTTTCACCGTCGGTGGCTGGGGCGACGTCGGCGCGGCGAAGACGATGACGGTCGGCTTCGAAGTGCACCACCCGGCGGACCTCAAGGGGAAGCCATGCTTCTTCGTGGCCGGGGACGCGGTGGGCCCGGCCATCTTCTCCGGAATAGGCGGCATCACCCCCAAGCAGCTTCTGGTCAACGAGATCCTGCCCGGGCTCACCAGCGGGACCGTCAGCGTGGTCATCGCACCGCCGCTGGCCGCCGAGCAGCTGCAGTGGGCATCGCGCATCACGCACATCAGCTCGCAGACGACGGCTTTCTCCGTGGGCGCGCTCATCTTCTCGACGGCACGCCTCCAGGGCATCCCCCAAAACCTGCGCGACACGCTGCTCGCCCGTGGCAACGAGATGAATGCGCGCCTCACCGCGTCGATCCGCAACCTGGACGCTCAGGCGTACGCGCGGATGAAGGCGTCGAAGTCGTCGTACGATCTGAACGACGGCGAGAAGAGGGAGTGGAGCGATCTCTTCGCGCACGTTCGGCAGTCGCTGCGTGGCACGACGTTCACGCCTGCCCTGTTCGACAAGGTCGTTCAGCTGGCGCAGTGACGCTCCGGAGCCCCTCCTAGCCGAGTCTCTTCTCCAGGAGGGCGCGTACGCCGGGCATCTCGCGCAGCATGGCGAGCGTGTGCTCCGCGTGTCCGCGCGCGAAGCCGTTGCCGATGAAGAGGTCCACGTCCTTGCCGACGCCCTCGGCCCCGAGGGCGGCCTGGGTGAAGCTCGTCGACATCGCGAAGAAGTAGACGACGCCGCGGTCGCGGGTGACCAAGATTGCGGACATCTCGACGTCCCGGACGTTGACGCACGAGAACGTCGCGTCCGCCTCGCGACCGCCCGTCGCCTGGAGGACGGCGCGGCGGACGGCCAGCGGATCGCGGGCATCCATCGCGATGACGCTGTCGCAGAGGCCGAGCGCCCGCAGCTCCGCAGCCGCTCGCTCGCTCGATTCGACGCCCACCAGGCACGCGGTCGGTCCTCCGCGACGCCGTGCTTCTGCGACGCAGAGGACGCCGCTCTTGCCACCGGCACCCAGGACGACGACGACCTGCCCTGGCCCGACGAGCCGCGCGACCTGCGGCGCCGCCCCGGCTACGTCGAGGACCGACAGCGCGAGTCTCTCGGGAAGATCGCCCGGCAGGGTCGCGCAGAAGCCGCTCGCGAAGACGACGGCCTCGCCGTCGACGTCGATCTGGGCGGCGGTGCGCCTCACGCCCCGAACGCGGTCGATCCGGAGGGGAGTAAGCGTGAGCGAGACCAGCGTCGCCACGCGCCGGCCGACCTCGAGCTCTCCGTCGCTCCTGCCAGGGGCGACCTGAAGAACGCGACCGAGCAGCATTCCGCCCGAGCCGGTCACCGGGTTGTGCTGCTTGCCGCGCTCGGCCACCGTCCGCAGAACGGCGCCCGCCACCTGGCTCTC
>Ga0209415_10008930_pt1 | contig 17297 bp, 21 predicted proteins | sample PeaSoiSIISIP2007_FD_187696 | JGI IMG/M metagenome (GOLD analysis project Ga0209415, IMG submission 187696) | Peat soil microbial communities from Weissenstadt, Germany - SII-SIP-2007 (SPAdes) (version 2) | ecosystem: Environmental > Terrestrial > Soil > Wetlands > Peat | place: Germany... | reverse complement strand
GACCCCGGACCCGGTCCCATGTGACTGGCGACGAGCCGGTCCCATCAAGCTGGCGAGCGACAAAAACTGCCACGGACGTTTCCCAAGGGCGGCCCGGACCAGGGCGAGCACCCGGTCGACACAGCACTCAGGGAGACGCTGGAGGAGACGGGCCATAAGCGCCTGATCTGCTCCTCGCAACCGGATGCGATGCCTTGCTAGGAGCGCCTGACCGTTGTTCCCTCGGCGACGTCGCCGAGGCGTTGTCGCCGCCGGCTCGAGCACACGACCACGACCAAACCCAAGAGGTAGAAAGCCGGCAAAAAGTCGACGATCCGCAGCACGGTTCGAGCCGCAATCGCTGCCTGCGATGGCTTGCGGCCGTCGCGGCGCGTCACGCGAATCTTCATCAGGTGCTTGCCGGGCGTCTGTCCGCTCAACGTTTCCGGTATGTAGTAGTACGCGAGCGCGAGAAGCGCCCACCCTGCGATGCTCACACCGTGCAGCTGGACGCTCGCAGAGCCTCCGCTGGCGTGTCCCTCACCAAACAGCACACCGACAATGATCAACAGCAGGGCGAGCGCGAGGAGGTCGAGCAGACCCGCTCCGATCCGTCGTCCCAGGACGTCGGTTGCGTCCTCGGGAACGATCGTCACGAGCGCACGAAAGCGCTGGTGCTTCCCCGACGTTGGACCTGCTGGCCTAGCCGCCGCCTTGGCGGATCCCTCGCTGCAGGGGACGTGGGGAGGCACTACGCAGCGCGAGCGTCGCGCATGGCGTCGGCAGCACGGCGCGCCAGACGCGACGTCGCCGTGCCGATGGTGTGGCGCCCGCGAGCTCCGGCTGAGCAGTGACCGACTGTGCGGGCGCTGCGCCCACCAGCTCGGCGCCTACGGGTCGCTGCCGCGGCTCCGGCGCCGTGCGAGCGCGTAGGCACCCGGCGGGCTTACGCTTCGCCGCGTGCCCTGGCTCGAATACGACCAGCCATATCCCGAGGTCGCGTTCGTGGACGGTGTCGCGACAGCGCGGCTCAAAGTCTACGAATCCACCACTGCGGCGTGGCGCACGCAATACAATGAGGCCTCCGCCGCCGCGGTCGTCAGGTCGACCGCCGTCGAGATAGATGGATACACGGCGCTGCTAGTCGAGCTGCCCAGCCTCGATGAACCGGTAGCGGTGCTTCGCGTTCTGAGCGACGCCACGGCGCTACTGATTAGCCCCAACGTGCCTGACCCGGCGCAAGCGCGGCGCAGATTCGTGCGCGGAAGGGATGACCTTGAGACCTACCAACTCCTCGTTGCTGGCTGGTGGGGCGAGTATCAGGACGTGAACCCTCCGCAGTAGCCGTCCGCCCGCAAGGCCGTGCAACAGTCGTGTAATACCGATCCGAGGAGGGTGCCGGTGACGCTCCTGCTGATCGCCGGACTGCCGGGTGCGGGGAAATCCGAGTACTGCAAGTGGCTTGACCGCGATCACGGTCATCAGCGGGTCGAGTTCGACGTCCAAGCTCAACTCCGGACGTCGTTCGCCGGTCTGATCGGAGCGTCCGGCAACGCCGCTCGTGCCCGCGACGCCGTTCGTCGGCTCAGCGAACTCGGGCCAAGCGTCGTTCTCGAGTGGGGCTTGGCAACGGATGACGACGACCCTCATCATCGTATGGGTGGTCTTCGCCGCGGCGAGTTTGGCGGTGGGCTACGCCAAGGGCCGCGGCGGCCAGGGACTAATCCGGCGCCTCGGATCTGCGGGGTGTTGACCGAGTCGTCGTGTGTCTGAGCCCGATCCGTGACGCACCCGAGCCGGCGCAATCACCCGAGGACACCTTCGGCACCGAGTCGAATCACTGGAAGTGGCACGTCGCCCGGAACTTCTACGCCGAGAATTGCGGCTACTGCCGAGCTGCCCAAGCCGGCCCACCAGAAGAGCAAGCCACGAAGTGACCGTTTCCGTCCCAGCGCTGGGAGACGGCCATCAGGCCATCGTGCAGGGTCGGCCATGTCTCACGTGCGGAGCGGGTTCGGGCGAATACTGCGATGTCGTCGACGGCCGGGGCGCTCACGTGAGGATGGTCGCCCTCGTGCATGTTGCGCGGGCGGTGCCCTTAACAGCGGGGAGAGAGCAGGAGCGATGAGCACCGTCTAACCGGTACCGAATGGCTGGTACCTGCGGCACCACGGGAGCACTCTTGAACTCCCGATCGCGTGTCTTGAGCTGGACGAGAGTGGCTGGCGTGCCGTGGTGCTTGACCATGGGCAGCCGGAACTCGTCCGGGTCGAGCTCAGCGACAAGGTCGGGTGCCACGCCGAGTCCTAACATGACGAGGGCCCAGCCCAACCGTCCAGAGTGTGTAGGGCGCCCCGCAGGGCGCAGCGGCGCATACTCAGACGCGAGAGCGCTTATGCACTCCGAACTACGACTTGCGTCGTGAGGTGGAGAGAGTCTCGAAATCGAGCACGGCGGCAGCGAGGCACGCTAGGCCGATGGCGACCAATCCGGCATAGTTTATGCCGGTGATAGTTCCTAATGCGCCAAGTGCGGCAATTACAAAAAGCACGATCGCTGCCACGGACAATAGGACACGGAACATGTGTCTCCTTTATGCAACCTGGCAACTCCTGAGCCGAGCGATTCTCGCCTCTCCACAATGCATAGTCGACCCACGACCGAATGCGCGTTCCCCTACGCCGAGCCGTGCTCCCCGCTCAACCGCTACCTCGAAGCTTCCTCGCCGCGCTCATGGCGCCGGGGCTCGACTGCCCGGACCTGGGGACGCTCCTAGGGTGACCGCCGTGGCACGCCCACGCCGAGTGTCGTGGCGCCGGGCCGGAGCGGTTCGTCACCCAGGGCGCCGAGGCCGTGGAAGCGGCTAAGGCGCTCTGCGACCACTGTCCGGTACGCGAGCCGTGCCTAATCGCCGCGCTGGCGGATCCGTCGCTGCAGGGCGTGTGGGACTGCACGACGGCTCGAGAGCGCCGGGTGGCTCGGAGATCAGCTTGTCAATCGAGAAGCTGATCCGCGCCCATTAGGAGCTGCCGGGCGTACGCTGCCCCTCATGGCGCAAGCGTGGGAGTACCAGGTCATCCTCGAGAGTGATCTGTTTTCGACGACGGCGCAGCCGGCCGCGCCGCTCGGCGAGAAACTGGGCACCCTCGGTAGCGAGGGATGGGAGCTAGTCCTGGCTCGGCCAGAACCGCCGAGTGGGGGAGGTGGGTTCTGGGTGTTCAAGCGACCGGTGAAGGCCGGCGGGCGCAGAAAATCTCGAGACTGGTGACCGCCGAGCTGCCGCCTCTCGAGCAGGAGCTCGCGACGCGCATCCTCCCGCGGGTCCGCGTGTTCGTGCACACTCATCCGCTCGTCGACCCGACTGGGCGGTACTTCGGCGCCATCGTGCAATAGCCGTGCAATAGCGACATGGGAAACCGTGTCGGTACGTGTCGCCTAGTGCCGTTAGACGTGGGCCGTGACCAGGGCGAACGCAGATCGGCGCTGGTAGCGGAGTGGCCGAAACCGTCTTGAGGGGCTAGTGCCCGCAAGGGCGCGGGGGTTCAAGCCCCCCCACGCACCCCCTCACGCACCCCCTCACGCAATCTGCGACTGGCCGCCCAAGCGCACCTCGGCAGGTCGACGTTCAGCTTCGGGACGCCGAAGATGGCGGCCGCCAGGTGGTCCCGCAGCACCTCGGCCCGCTCGACCATCTCCTCCATCAACCCGCGACTGGCCTGGTCGGTCGCCTCGGCCCAGAGCTGCGCCACATCTAGCTCGCTAGGGATCGCTGCGACCTGCTAAAGCCGCAACGCCACAGTATGCTCGGTCTTCCTCGCCGACGGGGGCGTCCTCACCGAGAGCCGCCTTCTCGACATTCGTCCTGTGGGCCGTCCCAGAGACGTACGTGCCGGCGTGGCAGCGGTGAGACGGTATCGGTCAGGCACGGAGTCGTCGTCCTCGCTACGGTCGCGTGCCATGGCACTCTCGGTCGACCCGCCGTTCGTCGCCTTCATCAGCGCACCTCCGGTGGGTTGCAACGAATCTGGGTAGGGGATAGTAAGCGGGAAGGGAGGAATGCGGTGTTCGAGGCTGGCGACATCCGGGAGTGGCGCGGTCATGACGTGGTCGACAGTGGTGGCCACAAGATCGGGACGCTGGAATCGATCTATGTGGACACGGGCACCGACCAGCCCGCGTTCGCGACCGTCACGGTCGGATTGCCGACGCGGCACCGCCTCGCATTCGTGCCTCTTAACGGAGCGACTGTGGGTCCGGGATACCTCAAGATCACCTACCTCAAGCGCCAGGTAAAGGACGCACCGTCGATCGGCACTGACGGGGAGCTGCCAGCTGGTGACGAAGAGGCGGTTTTCAGACACTACGACCTGAGTTACCAGCCTGGCGGCGGTGGCGAACGGCGTCTCGCGCGTCGCTGATGTCGAGAAGATCGGAGAGCGCGAGATGGCGCTGTTTCTGCTGCTGATCATTGTCGCGATCGCATTGGGGATAGTCGGTGCGGTCGCTAAGGGCTTGCTTTACCTTCTGATCATTGGTGTGGTCGTCCTCATTGCCGACCTCGTCATCATAGGTGTGCGTTTCAGACGAAGCGGCAGGCGCCCAGGCCGATGAGGCCCGCAGCCAGTCGATTACCTGATCGGCTTATCGCCGACGTCAACCAGTAGCCTCTAAGAAACCCAGCGCGATTCAGTCGATCGGCGCTCCACTTCATTCAACAGGAGGTGGAGCAGAATTGGGTTGGATCGGGTCGAAACCCCCGTTCACGTGACGGGCCGAACGCTGGCCAGATGCCCTCGCCGAGAAGACCGTCGAGATCGCCACTAGCCGGAAGCGCAGCGTCTTCAGCCCACCTCTATGGGCCCAACTTGTGACAGTGGCGGGGTCCGGCCTCGCGAACATTCGTAAGGGCGCTGGAAGAAGTACCTATTCAAGCGCAGATACTAAGAGTTGTCGCGTGTGTCGTACGTGGGCGAATCGCCCCGGCATCTCCTGACTTCTGCGATTGGCGGGGTGGCTGCGGATGTCCGCGGCTTAGGGTGCCCCGAGCGTCCTGGGATTAAGCCGCCAGTGGCCGCTGCGAGAGCCCCACACGTCCCCGTATAGCGCCGGTCCTGAAGCTTCTGGTCCCGGACCCCGAGGGGCCAAGTGGTTAGCCCCCGGGCGGTCGGTATGTCGTCGTCTTGGCAGCGGCCGCGTCGAGCTCAGCCGCCGTGAGGAGCACCACGATCCGCCCCATTGCCCCACCCCCGGCGCTCACGGTCAGCGACGCCGCAGCGGCGGAGACGTTGTCGGGGAAGTCGGCGACGACGTAGACGTCAGTGCCACCGAAGGCGAAGTGGAAGGACTCAACCTTCCCCCCGAGGCCCTCGATCAGCTCCGTGGCCGCGGCGACACGGGCTGAACCGCCCTCGGACCTGAGTCCCTTGACACCGTCGAGGGTGTAGTTCACTTCGAACAGGTACTTCGACATGAGGACCTCCCCTTTCTTGGCCGCTCGGCGCCCACCATAGGCGCGACTCGTCGTCGATGCACTCGAGATGGCGATCTGGCGGTGCCGGCCCGACCAGGGCGACACGGTCATGCTCACTGACCTCCGCTCGGTCTCCAGACGCGCTCAGGACCATCAGCCACGTTGCTGCCACTCAGCCCATGCCGGTCTTCCGGCCAGTGATTGAGGTTGGGACCATCGACCCTGGCGTGCTGGTCGTTGCGGCGAGAAGGTGATAGAGGGGGAGGAGGTCGTTATGGCCTTTGTCGATCGTGCCGACGCCGGGCGTCGTCTTGCCGCGAGGCTGCAGCATTTGCATGGCGCGGTGGTGGTGCTCGGCCTGCCCCGGGGCGGCGTGCCGGTCGCCTACGAAGTTGCAAGGGCACTCGATGCGCCACTTGACGTCATCGTGGTTCGCAAGCTCGGCGTGCCCTTCCAGCCTGAGCTCGGTATGGGTGCGATCGGCGAGGATGGCGTGCGCATCATCAACGACGAGGTCATCAGCCTCGCTGGTGTGTCCGGCAGTGAATTGGCCGAAGTGGAGACTCGCGAACGCGTCGAGCTCGAGCGTCGGGCCCGGCGGTTCCGCGGCGACCGGCCGCGGACCGCACTGGAGGGTCGTACCGTGGTGGTGGTTGACGACGGCATCGCGACTGGCTCGACCGCGCGGGCCGCGTGTCAGGTTGCCCGCGCGCGGGGTGCGGCACGCGTGGTGCTCGCGGTGCCAGTCGCACCGCCGGGTTGGGAAGTCCAGCTTGGCGCCGATGCCGACGAGTTCGTTTGCCTGGACACGCCCGAGCTGTTCTTCGCGATCGGGCAGTTCTACGCCGATTTCGCCCAGACCTCCGACGAAGAGGTTATCGCCTGCCTCGAGCGTGCCGCCCATCCGGTCCCGGAAGCCGCCACGACGAGTGGTACCGGCGACGATCCCCTCTCGCGCGACGAGGAGGTCGAGGTTGCGGCTGGTCCGGTCCGGCTCGGTGGGCACCTCACCTTGCCCGAAAACGCCACCGGGGTGGTGGTGTTCGCCCATGGCAGCGGTAGCAGCCGCCATAGCCCTCGCAACCGCCACGTCGCCGCCGTGTTGAACGAGGCGGGACTCGCCACGCTGCTGTTTGATCTGCTCACTCTCGAGGAGGAGCTCGACCGGGCCAACGTGTTTGACATCTCGCTGCTGGCCCGCCGACTGATCGACGTCACTGGCTGGTTGCGCACCGAGGCTGATGTGACGCACCTGCCCATCGGCTACTTCGGGGCCAGCACCGGCGCTGGTGCGGCCCTGTGGGCCGCAGCTGAACCGGATGCCGACATCGCAGCGGTGGTTTCCCGGGGTGGACGCCCGGACCTCGCCGGCCCTCGCCTCGCCGAGGTTGCCGCTCCGACGCTGCTCATCGTGGGCGGACGCGACGACGTGGTGCTCGACCTCAACCGCCAAGCTCAGGCCCGGCTCCGCTGCGAGAACCGTCTGGTCGTGGTCCCAGGAGCCACTCATCTGTTCGAGGAGCCTGGCGCGATGCAGGCCGCGGCTGAGGTGGCCCGCGACTGGTTCACGAGCCACCTGGTAGCCGCGCGACACCCGGCGGGCTGACCATGAAGCTCGCGCTTGCGGGTGACACGATGCTCGGCCGCAAGGTCGCCGAGCGGCTGGCTGTGCTACCGCCCGATGCGCTCTTCTCCGAGGAGGTCGTAGCCGCCGCCCACGAGGCGGATCTGTTCGTCCTCAATCTCGAGTGCGCGATCTCCGACCGTGGGAGGCCCTGGCCCGACCCGAGGAAACCGTTCTTCTTCCGGGCCCCTCCGGTCGCCACCGAGGCGCTGCAGGTCCTTGGTGTGGACTGCGTCACTCTCGCTAACAACCACGCTCTCGACTTCGGCTTCGACGCGCTGCGCGACACATTTCGACACCTCTCCGACGCTGGGATCGCCTGGGTCGGTGCCGGCACCGACGAGGCAGCTGCCCGTGCTCCGACCATCCTCGGACGGGGCGGTTCTCGCATCGGCATCGTCGGGATCACCGACCATCCCCGCGATTACGAGGCCGCGCCCGATCAGCCGGGAGTCGCCTACGCCGACCTCCGAGACGGGGCGCCTCCTTGGCTGCTCAGCGTCATTGGTGGCGTCGACGCTGAAATCGTTGTCGTATCGCCCCACTGGGGGCCGAACATGGTCAGCGAACCCGTCGCCCACGTCAGGGAGGCGGCAGGCGCGTTTCGCGCCGCAGGCGCAACGCTCGTGGCCGGCCACTCTGCCCACGTCTTCCACGCAGTCGCCGACGGCGTCCTGTACGACCTCGGTGACTTCATCGACGACTACGCCACCGACCCCGAACTGCGCAACGACCTTGGCCTGCTCTTCCTGGTCAGCTTCGAGCACGCCACCCCGACCCGACTCGAAGCCGTCCCCCTCGCTCTTGACTTCTGCCACACGCGCCTCGCAGACCCTGACGAGGCGGCGTGGATCGGCAGACGGCTCCGCAGCGCGTGCGCCACCTTCGGCACTGACGTCTTTGAAAGCGCTGGCCGTTTCGTCGTTGAATTTGCGCCTGCCGACGGTTCCCGGCCGACAACCTCCGGACAACCGGGTGGGCATCCCAGTCGTCGCCGGAGCGAGCCTTTGATCGGAGCGGCGCCCGGGACCTCTACCGCCTCCTAGAGAACCCCTAGCTCCCTCCTTGACATCCATAGGAGCGTCCCTAGAAGCGCGCTCGCCGGCTATCTGAGGCAGATCGAGGTATCGGGCGCCGCACCAAGCTCCCTGCTCATCCCTGGCCAGCGCTCGCTCGGCACCTTCCTTGAGTGGGGCAGCAGCGGTGGTGAGAGCTTCATCGAGGTCGGGAATGTTCGCTGGTTCGTGCTCGTCGGACTGTGGATGGCTATCGCGCTTCTGTTTCTCGGATGGCATCTCTGTCTGACCATCATCGGGCTCGCGCCCGAGCTCGGGAACGTCAAGTTGGCTACCGTCGTTATCGCGCCGCTCGGCAAGGAGATCGTTTCAACGAGCGACTCGGGCGCCGCGCTCGGGACCGTTTCGCTTTGATTGGCTTGTCGCTGTAGCTCCGCTCGGGGCGTCTACCAGGGCCGATGGTTAGCTCCGCGTCGAGACCAGCCTCAAGGGTCGCTCATTTCCCTTGTTTCAGAACTCCGAGACTGTCGAGCAGCTTGCCGACTGCCCACGCCATGGCCGCGCTAACGACCCAGGCCGTCCACGGGGCGCCAAGCACGTGGGCCGGGGTGAGGAGGCAATAGAGCGCCAGGGCGAGCAGGATGATGACGGCGACAAACGGGACGGTCTTCACGGACCTACCTCTCGGATCGAACCATCAGGACAGTCCGACGCTAATCGTGCAATATCATCGGGGGTGGGTGATGTCGCGGCAGGGTGCCGCACGCGCGGTCGAGCGAGGCTCGTGCCGAGCTGTGTGCCACCGGGATCGGTCAGCCATGACAACGCGAGGCAGCGTGAAAAGTTCGCTCCCAAAGCGCTTCGATGCTGTGGTGGTCGGATCAGGGTTCGGCGCATCTGCCGTGGCCTGTCGGTTGGCTCAGGCCGGTCGGGCCGTACTGGTGCTCGAGCGGGGTCGGAGCTACCCGCCGGGCTCGTTCCCCCGCAGCCCTCGTGGCCTTGCCGGCAATCTCTGGGACCCTTCATCCGGGCTCTACGGCTTGTTCGACGTGTGGGCCTTCAGCAGGATCGAGGCCCTCGTCTCGAGCGGCCTCGGCGGTGGGTCACTGATCTACGCCAACGTCCTGCTTCGCAAGGATCCGGCCTGGTTCGTCGACGATGCGCCTGGACACCCGCCGCGCCCGTGGCCAATCTCTTATACCGACCTCGAACCGCACTACGAGGCCGCCGAGACGATGCTCGGGGCGCAGCGGTATCCCTTCGGCCTCGCCCCGTACTCGGAAACGGCCAAGACGCGCGCCACCCGCGACGCCGCCTCCGCGCTCGGTCTGGAGTGGCAGCTCCCTCCGCTGGCGGTGAGCTTCGCGAGTCCGGGCCAAGGAGCCGCGCCTGGCCAACCTCTAGTCGAGGAGCACCCCAATCTGCACGGTCTTCCGCGAAGGACGTGCAGGTTGTGCGGTGAGTGCGACATCGGCTGCAATGACGGGGCAAAGAACACCCTCGACTACACGTACCTCTCCCGGGCTACCGACGCCGGTGCCGAGATCCGCACGATGTGCGAAGTGCGTAGGATCGAGCCGTTGCCGTCCGGTGGGTACCGGATCGGGTACGTCCGTCACGACCCTGACGGTCCGCCCGGGGCCGCGCCGAGCGCCGAGGTGACCGCCGACCGCCTGGTGATCGGGGCGGGCACGTTCGGGTCGACCTACCTGCTGCTGCGCAATCGCGCCGCGCTTCCTGCCCTCGGGCGAGCGCTTGGCACTCGGTTCTCGGGCAACGGCGACCTCCTCACCTTCCTGCGGCGCAGTCGACGCGACGTCGCCGGCGTTGAGGTGCCGCGGCCGCTCGATCCCGAATACGGCCCGGTCATCACCAGCGCAATCCGTCTGCCCGACACTCTCGACGGCCACGGTTCCGTGGGTCGAGGCTTCTACGTCGAGGACGGGGGCAACCCCCAGTTTCTGGACTGGATCGTCCAGACAGCGGACATGCCGAGCGCGAGCGGCCGCGTCGTCGAGTTCGCCCTTCGCCGCCTCTGGTCGCACCTCGTAGGCCGCCCCCGTTCCAACATCAGCGGCGACGTCTCCCGGTTGCTCGGCGGCGGGGTGGCATCGTCAACCTTGTTGCCGATGCTCACCATGGGCCGTGATGTCCCCGACGGGGTCATGCGCCTCCGTGACGGCGATCTCGACTTGGACCGGAGGACGCAGAGCTCCGCGTCGTACTACGACCGGGTGGAAGCCACCCTTGGTGAGATCGCCCGGGTGCTGGGGGCCAAGCTGGCGAACACACCGCTCTGGCTGTTCAAGCGCGCGATCACCGTCCATCCCCTCGGCGGAGTGCCGATGGGCGACGGCCCCGACCGCGGCGTCGTTGACCAATGGGGCGAGGTCTTCTCCTATCCCGGGTTGCATGTCGTCGATGGATCGGTCATGCCGGGGCCGGTCGGACCGAACCCGTCGCTGACCATCGCCGCGTTCGCCGAACGGGCGGCTGCGCACATCGTTGGGCAGGGCGCGTCATGACGTATTCCCTCCAATTCACCGAGAGCATGGTCGGCGCATTCGCGTTCGCCGAAGAGGACTACGAAGTTGGCTACCGCGTCGGGCAGCGCGAAGGCACGGCGCTGCGGTTCCGTCTTACGATCGGCACCGACGACGTCGACGCGCTGATCGCCGATCCCGAGCACTCTGCCGTCCCGCAGGGCTACGTCCAGTGCCAGGCCCTCGGAGGCCGGCTGGCGGTCCAAGATGGCACCTTCGACCTATTCGTCGACGAGGGCGGGACCACCCGGCACATGCTGTACCGGCTCTACTTCGCCGACGCGACCGGCCGCCCCCTCACGCTGGCTGGCTTCAAGGACGTCCATGCCGGCCCAGCCTCCGCGGTCTGGCCCGAGACGTCCACGCTGTACACGCGCATCCTGACCGGTCATGTTCCCGTCGCCGACGGGGGCTCCGCCGTGACCGAGGGGATCGTCGGCTCGGGGATCCTCCGCATCCGGCCGCTCGACTTCGCCCGGCAGCTCACCACGTTCCGGGTGCGCGGGCCGACCTGGTCCGGTCGGTTGAAGGCGATCGACGACTTTGGCCGGCTGTTCCTCTCCGAACTGTGGCAGGTGTTCGATCCGATTCGTGGCTTCGCTCGCCATGGCTGATCTCCGCTATGTGATCGTGTCCGATCTCCACTTCGGCGCAGCGAACAGTGTGATGACGTCGCTATCGGAGACGGCGCCCACTGTCGCCGGCACCGGGTTCGCGGTCGACCCGGCTACTCCGAGCCCTGTGCTCGTCGGATTTCTCGAAGGCATGCGCCAGCTCGTCCGCGGTCAGGCCCAGCCGCCCACGCTCGTGCTGGCGGGCGACATCTTGGACCTGGCGCTGTCAGCGGACGAGGTCTCGTCGACGGTGTTCAGCGGCTTCGCCAGCCTGGCGTTCGGCAACGCCACGCCAGTCTTCGGCCCGGTCGTCTACTACGTGCCCGGAAATCACGATCATCATCTGTGGGAGACCGCCCGCGAAGCCCAGTACGTGCAGCACCTCGGCACCGTGCCCTACGGCGACCAGCTGGGCTCTCCGACCCACGTCACCAGCCTCTGTCCCGACGACGAGTCGCCGCAGATCACGTCGGCCTGGTTGACCAGCCTCATCCAGCGCCAGCCGGGCGCCGCGGGAGTGGAGGTGCGAGTCGCATACCCCAACATGGCGCTCCTCGGCCGTGGCTCGGAGCGCGCCGTCGTCATCAGCCACGGCCATTTCACCGAGTCGATCTACACCCTGATGTCCCAGCTCAAGGACATCTTGTACCCCGGCCAGCGCCGGACGGCCCTCGATAACGTAGCCACGTGGGAGGAAGAGAACTTCGCCTGGATCGACTTCCTGTGGTCCAGCCTGGGCCAGTCGGGCCAGGTGGGCGCAGACCTCGGCCTGATCTACGCGGATATGGCAACTCCCTCCGACGTCGACGCGATGATGTCTAACCTCACGAAGGCCGTCCTGACGAAGGGCAGCGGCGCGCGGTGGCTGCACCCGCTCGAGAGTTCTTTGGTCACCACCGTCCTCAGGCGCGAGGTCCGCCACCACGCCCGTAGCGAGCGAGGGACGACGAGCGCGGCGCTCAGCCCCAAGGGTCGAGGTGGGCTGCTCGCCTATCTGGAAGGACCAGTCCGCAACCAGCTGCAAGCCGAGCTCGGGCGGGTGCCCAAAGAGGTGTCCTTCGTGTTTGGTCACACGCACAAGCCCCTCGCGGAGCGATGGAGCATTACTGGCTTCCCCGCCCCGGTGAGCATCTTCAACACCGGCGGCTGGGTGGTCGATACAGCGGCACCAGAAGCTGTCCAGGGCGGGGTGGCGGTGCTCGTCGACGACGACCTCGACGTGGTACCTCTGCAGATCTACCGACAGAGCGGGGAATCGTCGCCCCCGCCCGTGCAGCTCCTGCACCCCGACGCGGATGACGATCCGTCCAGCTTCCAGGCTCAGCTTGCCGCCCGGATCGATCCGACGGCAGATCCGTGGGCGCCGTTGACGGCGGCGGCCGCGGCGCTCACCGCCCAGCGCTACCGGCTCCAGGCCGCCACGACGGCCGCCTACCGGCGGGACTGAGCCGAGACCGCGGAGCTCAGATCGAAGCTGGCCGTGTTCAGGCGCCGATACGAAGAAGGATCGGCTGTGTCGTACGCGGGCGACTCGCCCCTCCCACATACGCAGTCTGCGGCCCGTCGCCCAATCCCACCTCGGCGACCTCGAGATGGTCGAGGAACATCTCGACCTGCTCGCTGTCAGTGGCGCCCGTGGATCTGATTCGCGATCATATTGTCAGAAGTCATGGACCAGACCTCCACTCGTGCCGAGGAGCGTTCGATGTTTCGCCGACAGCGCAATTCCACGATCGATGGCATCCGACTCGGCCAGGTCGCCGGCCGCCCACGTGCACGCCGGACGGCCCTGGCGATCTCTTCCCGCGACTTCTTGAAGGGGGCTGGGCTGCTCTCGAGCATTGTCATCCTCGGAGCAACCTTCGGAGTCCCGCTGGCGGCGCGAGCCTCGACCCTTCGTGGCGCGACGCGCCTCATCGATACGCATCGCGTCGTCGGAATTCCGCAACAGACCATGGTGGCGACCAAAGAACAGGCGAGCCGCAGTGGCCCGCCGAGCCGCGGCCGCGCTGTCGCGCCAACGATCACCTCACAGCCCTCCAGCGAGACCGTCGCGGCGGGAGCGACCGCCTCGTTCAGCGCCGCGGCCTCCGGCTCACCGACACCGTCGGTCCAGTGGGAGGTCTCGACGAACGCGGGGCGCACCTGGACCGCTATCCGCCAGGCGACATCGACGACCTATTCCCTCACCGCCTCCTCGTCGCAGAACGGCGACGAGTACGAGGCGGTGTTCACCAATTCGGCCGGCAAAGTGACGACGGACGCGGCAACCCTGACGGTGACGACACCATCGCCGAGTGCGCCGACGATCACCTCAGAGCCCTCTAGCGAGACCGTCGCGGCGGGATCGACCGCCTCGTTCAGCGCCGCGGCCTCCGGCTCACCGATACCGTCGGTCCAGTGGCAGGTCTCGACGAACGCGGGGGCCACCTGGACTACCATCGGCGGGGCGACATCGACGACCTACTCCTTCACCGCCTCCTCTTCGCAGAACGGCGACGAGTACGAGGCGGTGTTCACCAACTCGGCTGGAATAGCAACGACGGCACCGGCGACCCTGACGGTGACGGTAGCGCCCGTCCAGTCGTCGAACTGGTCCGGCTATGCCGACTCGGGCGCCACATTTAGGGCCGTCAGCGCGAGCTGGACGGTTCCGACCGTCACCTGCCAGAGCCGCGCGAATGCCTACTCAGCTCAATGGATCGGCATCGACGGTTACGCGAGCTCGACCGTCGAGCAGGACGGCACGGAGGCCGACTGCCTCGCTGGCTCGGCGTCCTACGACGCCTGGTACGAGATGTACGGGGACTCGGCTGTGAACAGCGGCGACGAGGTCGAGCTCTCGCCATCCACGAACCCAGTGTCCCCGGGTGACGTGATCAGCGCGTCGGTGGGTGTGGCGGGCAGTACCTGGACGCTCGCCATCACCGACTCGTCGACCACCCACACGGGGTGGACCTACTCCACCAACATCGGCTTTTCGGCTCCCGCCGAATCCTCTGCCGAGTGGGTCGTCGAGCGGCCGGAGATCTGTAGCCGGACCTGTTCCCTGGCCTCACTCGCCGACTTCGGGAGTGTGAGCTTCTCGAACGCGTCGACAACGACCGCGACCGGCTCGAACGGACCGATCAGCTCGAACTCCGACACGGCGATGGAGATGGTAAACGGCGCGACGCTGCTCGCCGTCCCAGGTGCCCTCGGCCCGGGCGGCGCGGGCTTTACCGACACGTGGGAAGCGAGCTGACCGCCAGCACGCCATCGGCACGGTCCCGGTCCCGCTAGCTAGCTGTTCTGCCCACAGACCTTGTTGACGTGGGTCCACCGATGAGGTGAGCCCCAGGACAGTGTGGAGCTGTTCAGACACCCACACACCCTGGAGGCTCGAATGCACCGTAACGCCCCGCTCACCGTCGAAGGACGGCGCCGGCTGTACCGACGCATCGAAGAGGACGACTTCAGCATCGCCCAGGCGGCCGAGTCGATGAACATTTCCCGCCAGACCGCCTCGAGGTCGTGTAACCGCTACCGGGTCTCGGGCATCGCGGGGCTCGAGGACCGCCCGCGCCGACCGAGGAGGAGTCTGGCGCGCACGTCGGCTCGCCTCGAGCGACGTGTCGTGGCGCTAGCTACAGAACGGACCTCCACCGACGGGTCCCGCCCACTCGCTCGGAAGCGTTGGCGACGCCTTCGACAACGCCGTGGTGGAGAGCTTCCGGGGGCGCATGCAGACTGAGCTTCTCTACCGGAGGAAGTCGAGGACGCGCGTCGAGCTGTCGACAGCCATCTTTGACTGGATCGCGGTCTTCTACAGCCGGGACCCGCCGCACTCGAGCCCTGGGATGCTCTCTGCGATCGCCTATGAGAAGCTCCACGAAGACAAGACGAGCGCCGCCTGATTCTCACAACGTCGGTCCACGATCAGAGGACATATCAGCTGGACCATTCATTGGGCACCGGGCACCGGGCACCGGGCACCGGGCACCGGGCACCGGTCACCGGTCACCGGCTACGCGCCCGCGCACCGCCACGACGAGGTAACCCACCACGACTACACGAACCGATGAGGCCTACACGAACCGATGAGGCTGCCCGACGCGCGAAGGAGAGAGGCATGACGACGCCGCAAGCTCAGGTCACGGCGGATGCCGCCGCCCTAGAGGCGGCGATGCAGGCGTTCAACACGATCCACGCCACCCCAGGCCTGCCCGCGAAGGCGCGCGTCACCGCCCAGTCCGGTGAGGCCGCAGCGCAGGCCGCACGAGATGCGGCCGAGACATGGCTAGCCGACAACCCGCGCCCCGCTCCGATGCCGGTGACGGCACCGCAAGCTCAGGTCACGGCGGACGCCGCTGCCCTAGAGACGACGATGCAGGAGTTCAACACGATCCACGCCACCCCGGGCCTGCCCGCGAAGGCGCGCGTCGCCGCCCAGTCCGGTGAGGCCGCGGCAAAGGCCGCACGAGATGCGGCCGAGACGTGGCTGGCCGACAACCCGCCCCCCGCTCCGACGCCGCCGGCTCCGCCGGTTCCGACGCCGCCGCCGACTCCACCGACGCCGCCGACGCCGCCGGCTCCGACGCCGCCGGCTCCGCCGCCGGTCCCCAACGGCCCCGGCGGCGCGTGGACGCTCGTTTTCGACGACGAGTTCAATGGCGACTCGCTCGACACAACCACGTGGACGCCCGACTGGTTCGGCGGCGGCTCGATGAACAACGTGTCGACCGATCCGGCCAACGTCTCGGTGGCCGATGGCTGCGTGCAGCTCGGGCTTTCGAGCAGCTCTGTCGGCGCGCTCATCAGCACCAACCCGCACGGAGGGGCGAGCCGTGGCTTCCAGTTCACCGAGGGCTTCGCCGAGGCGCGCATCCTGTTCCCGGGCAGCGGGGAGACGATCGACAACTGGCCCGCGTGGTGGACCGTCGGGCAGGAGTGGCCGCAGGACGGCGAGATCGACATCGCCGAGGGCCTAGGCACGCTGACCTCGAACTACCACTCGTCGGCAGGGGCGAACAACAGCAACACCATCCCCGGCGACTGGGCGGGCGGCTTCCACACCTACGGGGTCAACCGCCAGGCCGGCAAGAACGACATCTACTGGGACGGCGTGCTCATCCGCTCGTACTCGACGGACGACGGCAACGCGCCGCACTACCTCATCGTGAACGTCGGAGTGGGCGACGGGCCGACCGTCCTCGACACCCCCGTCCAGGTTGACTACGTCCGCGTCTGGCAGCTCTCCAGCTCGTGACGCCGGTCCGTGTCCGCGACGAGGAGAAGGTCGGTCGGCGCTGGTCGGCGTGCGTTCTCAGCTTGTGAAGTCATTCAGGGCAGTATTCGCCATCAGGCGGCAGACATGTAAGCGCAGCGCAGCGCTCAAATACTTGCTCCGCAGATAGCCGCCAGTGCCCCCCCTTTCCGCTCGGCGTGGCACGGATGTGGCACAGGGCGGAGTGCCCATTGGGCTGCCGATGGCAGTCAGCGACGACCGCGACGTCCTTGGGAGGGCGGGGATGGCTCGGAGGCCTCGAACCCACCTTCGGATCCGTAGGTCTGGCCTAAGGCTTGTCCAGGAAACGCCGCCGTCACCCGTGATTGCCTAACGGACTCTGCAAACTCAGCTATCGCCGCCCCTTGACCCTGGAAAGCCGCAGTTGGCAGCCTTTGGCTCTCACGGCGGTTCTCACGGGAGGGTCGGAGAGTCGGATGCCTTGCTCGCCCTGACGTGACCGATTCAATTCACAGTGGTTCCGATGCTCCGGGAGAGGTCGTTCCCTCTGGAGCAACCGAATCAGACGCCACGCGCCACGCGAGGACTCTACGCTTGCGGTTCGCGACAAGCACGTGAGCGCCCTCTGATCGGGAGGAGTCGAGAAATGATCGAGACTTCGAGCTGGCCCGAGGGCCTCGCGACTTGGAAGCCCGACGAGCAGCCGTTCTATCTCGAGTTCTTCGGTGAGACGAGCCCAGTTCTCGACGGCGCCTGTCAACCTTGGTGAGACGGATCGTTCACTGATTTGATGAGTCGGCGCCCTCCTCCTTCGGTTCGTTGAT
>Ga0209415_10008929_pt1 | contig 17298 bp, 13 predicted proteins | sample PeaSoiSIISIP2007_FD_187696 | JGI IMG/M metagenome (GOLD analysis project Ga0209415, IMG submission 187696) | Peat soil microbial communities from Weissenstadt, Germany - SII-SIP-2007 (SPAdes) (version 2) | ecosystem: Environmental > Terrestrial > Soil > Wetlands > Peat | place: Germany... | reverse complement strand
CCCACACGTCGCCGTAGTTATTGCGGCTGAATTTGCGCTTCGGATTCGGCCCCTCGCTCGATGGCGTGAAGAATCCCGAGGGGCTGAGTGTTCCGATAAAATCCTTGTCATCGTCACCGTAAACCGCGTAGAACTCTTCCACCGACCATTCCGCATCCACGGGACCAAGCTCCACGTCGTCGGCGGTGTTCGGTTTGTCGTCGGGACCGCGATTGTAGGCGATCGCTTCAAACTGCTGGAACCCTTTCGGGTGCGTCGTTCCGCCGAGCCGCGCGAGCGAAGTTTCCGGCTTCACCTTGATGTAGTCGATCTTGTCGTAAACGGCGATCGCATTCGGCGCGACTGCGCGGCGAACCGAAACATCGCGCTTTCCGACGATCGCTTTCGCGTCGACGTCCACTTCCACGGTCACCTGCTGCGCGGTCTGATCGACAATCCGTCTCACGGTGACGCCCGAGCCAAAATCAACATCCGCGGCGGTGATTTTCTGAAAATTGTCGCCGAAAATGCGAACGCGCTGCGCGGTTGACCCGATTTTCAGCATGGTTTTGTCGACGGCTGAGATCAGGGGTGCATCGCCGGCGCGCTCCAGCTTCACGTCGTATCCGAATTCCTGATAGGCACCCCAGAACCAGCGGCCTTCCATGTTGGATTGGTCCTGCGAAATCCACATGACTTCGCGCAGATCCGCGGGCACGCCTCCCGCATTTCCGGGAGCTGGAGCGGACGGAGTCTTCGATTGCGATTTGCCGCGCCAGGAATAGCCCGTATAGACAACCGATTTTCCATTGCGCGTCACCGACGAGCCATCCTTTATATAGGTCAGCTTGACGTTAGTAGTAAATTCGTCCTCAGCCGCACCGGGCTCGACTACCATTTCGCCGATCACCGGTCCGCGTCCGATCTGATAGCCCGAGATGATCCATCGCCCTGAAAGTTTAGGCGCACGCATGCGGGCGCGCCAGGCGGACCATTCGGGCGTCGTCAAGGGATACTCTTTCGCTAAGTACTCGACGGCGACATCGACCGGCTGCCGGCGATCAGGCGGAGGACCGTTAGCCGGGGGAGGCGCATCCGTGGGCGGCATGAAGCGATACAGCGCCTGAAAATCCGCTACCGCGAAATAACCGCTATGCATCGACGCCAACAGGTTCCAATCTTCCTTCGATCGCCTCCAGGACCGCGCACGTCCCATCGCATGGCAAACCCCACATGCGCCGCGAACCGTATCGTCGGGAAATGTTTCGTCAATCAGCCGCGCTTCGGGGATATACATCACAGGCTTGGCTTCCTCAGGCGCCAGGCCGTGAGTTGTGCTCAAGCTTTTGACGATCGCGCGAGCCTGCTCAGGCGTCAAGTGAACACCATTCAGCCGGACCATTCGCTTGACGGCTTCTTCCCAGCCTTCCGGAGTCGTGCGCTCCCAGGAAATCCGCGAAAGGTTGCCTTTGTCGTCCTTGGCATGGCAGGAACTGCACTTTTCGACGATCAGCGGATCGGTAACGGGAATGCCAGTCTCGGGCTTCGCGGCGGCATCAGCTACGCCCCGTCCTCCACCACGTTGAGCGACCAGAGGCAGGGCCAACAGGATAGCAAGCACAAGTCTCATGAGATCCCGATTGCCCTAAGATATCGCACTTTCAGGAACTTCGGGAGACGGCCTCACCTCTCGCGCGGCGATCGGCATTTGAATTATGATTTAGGCAATGTCCAATCTTATTTTCAAACGCGAAACTCTGTTTATTGCTCCCCTCGCGCTCCTGTTCCTCGCGCAAGAAGTTCCGCAGGCGCAGGCCCAGGGACGCCCAGGTCAGGCGCAAGCGGCACAACAGACGCCTGCAACTCCGGCAACGACTACTCCAGCACCGCCTGCCGCGCAGCCAGGCGGGCGCGGACGTGGAGGAGTTCCTGGTCCCGGTCCAGCCGTCGGGGGCGACATTGATGAGACCCCGGTGGTGACACATCACTCGGTTCAAGTGGGTGGCAAGACCATCAATTACACCGCGACTGTGGCGCAGATGCCGCTGAAGAACGCATCCGGTGAAACCGAAGCGCATATCTTCTATATGGCGTACACGATGGACGGCGTCGATGCCGCTAAGCGTCCGCTGACGTTTTCCTTCAACGGAGGTCCCGGTTCCGCTTCGATGTGGGTACACATGGGCGGCTGGGGTCCACGCAGCCCTAAGCTGATGCCGAACGGCAGCATGCCGCCTCCGCCATATCAAATGAAGGACAACCAGGACACGTGGCTGGACCAGACCGACTTGGTTTTCATCGATCCTGTGGGAACCGGATACAGCCGGGCCAAGACTGTGGAGATCGCACGGCGGATGAATGGAGTGCAAGGAGATATTCAGTCTGTCGGCGAATTTATTCGGATGTACCTGGTCCGGAATAATCGCCAGCTATCGCCGTTGTTTATCGCCGGCGAAAGTTATGGGACCTTCCGAGCCGCGGGGCTCGCGGGTTATTTGATCGGCCGGGGGATCGCGTTCAACGGGATCGTACTGGTGGGCACCACGCTTAATCTCGAAACCATCTGGAGCCGCAGCGACGATCTGGTATATGAGCTGGAGCTGCCCACGTACGCCGCCGACGCTTACTATCACAAGAAGGTCGCGGCGGATTTGCAGCGCAAGGATCTTAAGTCGTTCTTGAAAGAAGTAGAAGGGTTCGCGCTGAGCGAGTACGCTGCGGCTCTAAGCAAGGGCGACGATCTTTCGCCTGCGGAGCGCAAGACCGTAATGGATAAGCTCACCCGCTATACCGGTCTCGACGCGCGGTATCTCGACGAAAGCAATTTACGTTGGGACGTCGGGCATTTCACGCGCCAGCTTATGCGGGATCAGCATGAGACCATCGGGCGCTACGATGGACGCCTCACCGCTCCTGCATCGTTGAACACGGGTGAGACCAGTGAGTTCGATCCATCCAGCAGTCTGATCACTCCGCCGTTCACGGCTGTGTTCACGGAATACCTTCGGAGCGAGCTCGGCTACAAGACCGATATGTACTACTATCCGAGCGGTGGCATTCAGCCTTGGGATTATGGCGTCCAGAATGGTTTCGGCGATACCACCGCGATGTTGCGCGACGCCATGACGAAGAATCCATATATGAAGGTAATGATCGCCGCGGGCTACTTCGATCTGGCGACGCCCTATTACGCAGTCGAGTATACGTTCAACCACATGTCGCTGCATCCGGAGATGCACAAGAACATCACCTGGAATTTTTACCAGGCCGGCCACATGCTGTACATCGACAGCGATTCTCACAACAAACTGAAGCACGATTTCGGCGAATGGCTGTCGAGCGCCTTGCCGAAGGACACGCAGTAACTCGTGACTCGAATCCTGGCCGCGTTGTTGTTCCTAAGCTGCGTCGCGGCCGCGGACGACCGCGTTGCCATCGACAAACAGGCTGTTCGAGTTCTCAAAGTACTCGAACAGCCACATCAGAAGACGCCCCTGCATCAGCACGTCTACAATCGCGTGATCGTCTACCTGGATGCGGGCGAGATGACGGTACATCCCGATCGCGGGCTGGTGGAAGTGAACCGCTACGCGGCTGGTCAAGTGACATGGAGTCCCGCAGGAGGGAAGCACATCAGCGAGAATTCGGGAAACGCCCCGATGCGCATCGTGGAGATCGAGCTGAAAAATCCGGCGCCGAAGACGCCTCCGCCGCGTTCGCCCGCGCTCGATCCTGTAACGCTTGACCCTGAGCACAACGTGCTGTTGTTTGAAAACCCTCAGGTTCGCGTCTTCCGAAGCTGGCGCGAGCCGGGCGCGCAGGAAAAGATGCATGAGCACGTGGGAGCCGGCCGGGTCGCCATTCTGCTTACCGACATTCACGCGCAGGTGAAGTTAGCCGACGGGACCAGCAGCAAACTTGATGGCTCGGCAGGCGAGGCGCTGTGGAGCCTTCCTGTGAAGCACGCCGCAACGAATCTCGGCTCGAAGAAGTTCGAAATGATTATCGTCGAAGTGAAGTAGGCTTCACCGCCTGCGCTGTTCAATGACACCCCGGCACCCCGCGGCGCCGCACGAACAGGAGGTTTTGTCGGCTGAACTTGCGAAATTATAGTCGACCGTCAACTCTTCGCCCTCGCAAATTTCACGCAGGCTCATGTACAGGACGTGCCCCTTCATCACTCTGCTGATCAGGTTGGGATCGCAACTGTGATTGATGATCTCGGCTCCGCTGCCGCCCACTAGTCCGTCCAGCGTCCAATAGGCATCCACTGAGAACAGATAGGTAAACGCGCTCTGATCTCTACGCTTCGCCTCGCGCCGGTTGATGCGCTCGCCGGTGTACTCGATCACCTTGCGATTCGCGGGAATCGATTCCTCCGCATATACACCGTAGCGGTGAATCCTCGATCGCCGAACAGCGAGCCGGAAACACGCGTGGCGAGGATCGATGCGGGGAGTCAGTTGAGGAGCGGTTCCCATAAATCTACCCCAGGATAAAACACTGGCGGAAGCTAAGACGATGCTAGACTGATAAATTCCGCCGTAACGCAGATGAAACTCGCCGCCGCGCTTCTCGTTCTCTCACTCAATCTGGCAGCTCAATCCACCGGCATCCTCAAAGGCGCGATTACCGACCAATCCGGATCCGCCATCCCGGGAGCGACGATCACCGCCGTGCGCGACGGAGGCCAGCCGCTGACCACAACCTCCCGTGATGACGGCACATATGTCCTGGCCGGCCTACCGCCGGGCACGTATTCGGTCGAAGTCACCTCTCCTGGACTGGCGCAACGAAACCCGGCGGCGGTGAACATCTCGATTGGCACTTCAATCCTCAACATCCAGATGAGTTTGGTGCTGGAGCGCCAGCAGATCACCGTGACAGACACCATCGCACCCGTCGTCAGTACCGATCCCAGCCAGAGCGCCGGGGCGCAGGTGATGCGTAGCGACGATCTGGATGCGATCTCAGATGATCCAGACGATTTGATTACGGACCTCATGGCCCTGGCCGGGCCAGCCGCTGGATTGAATGGAGGACAAATTTTCATCGACGGATTCACCGCCGGCGACGGCACGCTGCCGAGCAAAGACGCGATCCGCGAAGTCCGGATCAATCAGAATCCTTTTTCCCCCGAGTTCGACACGTTGGGAACCGGCAACATTCAGATTCTCACCAAGCCGGGCACGGATCTACTTCGCGGCGAGGTGTTTTACACGGACGGAACCAGCACCTTGAATTCCCGCAATCCCTACGCGACCCAGAAAGCGCCCTTCGAGCTTAAGGATTTCGGCGGCAGCCTGAGCGGCCGATTCAATTCCAAGGGTTCGTTTTTTCTGAACGTCGACAAACGCAATATCGATAACGGCGAGGTGATCAACGCTGTGACGTTGAATCCGTCGACACTTGCGATCGTCAGTCCTTTTACCCAAGTCACCATGAGCCCGCTGCGGCGTCTGTATGTAGGAGCTCGCGCGGACTACCAGTTGACGTCAAAGCACACTCTGATGGTGCGCTATGAGCCGAACCTGAACACCTCGGAGAACGCCGGCGTCGGAAACTTCACGCTTCCCTCGCAATCCTATCATTCGGCTTTGATGGAACACTCGATCCAAGCCACCGAGACCGCGGCGATCAGCAACAGCGTGATCAACGAGACGCGATTCCAGTTCCGCCATCAAAACTCGTCGCAGACTCCGGATAGCACGGACCCGTCGATCTCGGTTGCGAATTCATTTAATACCGGTGGAGCGTCGGCCGGTCTCCACGATTACATTCATCATCATTACGAAGTGCAGAATTACACCACCGCCGTCCACGGCGCGCACACGTTGCGATTCGGCGCGCGGCTTCGCGCTGTTTCCATCAAGGACACATCCCAACAAAATTTCAACGGAATGTATATCTTCGGCGGCGCTTACGCCCCGATCTTGAACGCGAATAATCAGCCGGTAGTTCCCGGCGTAGTTTGTAATCAAGATGCTCCCGACGGGGCCGGTTGCGCGACGATCAGCTCGATAGAACAATATCGCCGGACTTTGTTGTTTCAGCAGATGGGGCTCACTCCGCAGGAGATCCGCTCCCTGGGTGGCGGAGCCGGCCAGTTCCTGATCAACACCGGCAACCCAGTGGTATACGTGGGCGGCGCCGATATCGGAGTCTTCGCTGGCGACGATTGGAAGCTGAAGCCGAACCTCACACTGAGCCTTGGCGTCCGCTACGAAACCCAGGAAAACATCCGCGATCGGTCGGACGTTGCTCCGAGACTGGCTTTCGCGTGGGCGCCCGGAAGCCCCGCCCAGAACGCCACGCCGCGCACCGTCATTCGTGGTGGATTCGGTATGTTCTATGACCGGTTTTCGGAACAAAACGTCCTGATCGCTCAGCGCTATGACGGAACGAATCAGCAGCAGTTCATCCTGATCGATCCCGACACGTACCCGGCGATTCCTTCGCTCAACTCGCTTGAAAGTTCCCCGCAGACCATCCACACCATCAGTTCGTCATTGCGCGCGCCCTATCTGATCCAATCGTCGATCGCGGTGGAACGGCAGTTGCCGAAGAAATCTACGCTCGCCGTGACCTACACGAACTCGCATGGATTGCATGAGCTGCTTTCGCGCAATATCAATGCTCCGCTGCCGGGAAGCTATACAGGAGTCGCCGGTAGCGGCGTGTATCCTTATCCGAACGAAGGACCCATTTATGAAATGGAATCGGCTGGCCTTTACAACCAGAACCAGCTTGTATTCAATCTAAACTCGCGGCCTAACACGAAAATCTCGCTGTTCGCCTCCTACTCGCTCAGCTATGCTCGCAGCGACACGGATGGCTTGAATACGTTTCCAGCGAATCAGTACAGCATGGCTGGCGAGTATGGCCCGGCGGCGAACGACGTCCGCCATCGCGCATCGCTTGGCGGCTCGATCACCGCCAAGTGGGGGCTGCAATGGAATCCCTTCGTGATTTTGCAATCCGGTGCGCCGTTCAACATCGTCACCAGCCAGGATATTTATGGCGACACGCTCTTGACCGCGCGCCCAGCCTTCGCTTCTAGTCCAAACCAGCCTGGCGTGATTTCGACTCCCTTTGGTCTGTTCGATCCGAATCCGTCGCCCGGTGAGCCGTTGGTCCCGCGCAACTATGGGCGAGGCCCCGGTCTGGTCATCGTGAACCTGCGCCTGGCCAGGACCTTCCATTTCGGCGAGCCTCGCAGCGGCAAAACCGATTCGCCTTACGCCCTGACGCTGTCGATCTCCGCTCGCAATCTTGTGAATCACCTGAATCCGGGCCCGATCATTGGAAATATCAATTCGCCTCTGTTCGGGCAGTCGAATCAAATTGCGGTCGGATCCGGCGCCTACGCCGACAGCGCGAACAATCGCCGCCTGGAGTTTCAGGCCCGGTTCGCATTCTAATAAACGATCATTTGCATCGGCGTGACCTTATCATCCGGCGCGTTGCATGCCGCCCCTTAACGCGCGTAAACTTGCATTGAACGTTATCGATAACTTCAACAGAGGTGCACATGACGCGAAGACAGCTCCTACAATCCTCCCTGGCAGCCGGCGCTGCGTTAAAACTGTCGGCCGAGGATGCCAACCGCGCCGCAGGCTACAAACTCGGAATCATCTCCGACGAGATCAGCGACGATCTGGCAACTGCCCTCGAATTCATCTCCAGCTACGGCTTGCACGGAACCGAATTCCGTGTGATCTGGGGCAAGAACATCATGAGTCTGCCGCAGGCGGACCTCGATCGCGCCAAGAAGATGCTGGCGCAACATAACGTGAGCGTGAGCGATATCGCTTCGCCGATCTTCAAGTGGAACCTGCCGCAGATGCCCGCCAAGGCTGGTGAAAAGCGCGATAGCTATAACGCAAATTACATTGAGGAGGACGCCGACAAGCTTCTCGATGAGTCTTTCAAACTAGCGCGTTTCTTCGGAACCCACAAGGTCAGGATCTTCAGCTACTGGCGCGTGAACGAGCCGGAGAAGGCTTACCCGTATGTCCGCGACCGGTTGGCCAAGGCCGCGCAGCTCGCCGCGAAGAACGACATTATCCTGGTCCTCGAAAATGAGCACGCTTGCAACGTCGGTACAGGCAGAGAGCTGGGGAAGATCCTGAAGGACGTTAACTCCCCCAACCTGCGCGGAGTCTGGGATCCCGGTAACGCGGTCATGCTCGGCGAATATCCTTATTCGGTAGGTTACGCCGCGGTCAAAGGATACTTCGCGCATCTGCACATTAAGGACACGCGCAAGAACGCGAAGGGCGAACTCGAATGGGCTCCGGTCGGCGCAGGACTGTGCGACTGGACCGGCCAGTTTCAAGCGCTCAGGAAGGACGGATACGATAACACCATGTCGCTCGAGACGCATTACAAGCGTCTTGATGGCAACAAGCTCGAAAGTACGCGCGAGTCGCTCGAAGGCTTGTTGAAGGTCATCAAGGCCACTACTTAACAGTAAGAATCAGATGACCCGACGCGACTACCTTCAACTCCTTAGCGCTGGCGCGGCCCTGGCTGGCGCAGCCCAAACCTCCACGGCCGCTGCCGGCGACTCCAATCGGGAACAGCGCATGCAATGGTGGCACGAAGCGCGTTTCGGAATGTTCATCCATTGGGGCCTTTACAGCACCCTGGGCAGGCACGAATGGGTGATGGAGGACGAAGGTATTCCGGTGGCCGAATACGAACAGCTCGCGCGCAATTTTAAACCCAAACCCAACGGCGCGCGAGCCTGGGCGCGGCTCGCCAAGCAGGCCGGCCAGAAATACATGGTGATGACCACCAAGCACCATGAAGGCTTCTGTCTGTTCAACTCCAAGCTCACTGATTACTGCGCGCCAAAACAGGGGCCCGGCCGCGACCTGGTGGCGGAGTACGTCGAAGCCGCGCGCGCCGAAGGTCGCCGGGTCGGTTTTTACTATTCGCTGATGGACTGGCATCATCCCGACGGCGCGCGCTGCGCCACGGACGAACAGGCGCGCCGCCGCTTCGTCGATTACATCCACGGCCAGATCCGGGAACTGCTGACCAACTACGGCACCATCGACGTTCTATGGTATGACGTGTCCTGGCCGCTGGATGCAAGGGGATGGGAATCCGAGAAGATGAACGAAATGGTGTTCAAACTTCAGCCGAACATCATCGTGAACAACCGCAATCAGCTTCCTGGCGATTTCGCGACACCGGAGCAGCGCATTGAAGCCGACAAGCGCGCCTGGGAATCCTGTATGACGATGAATGATAGCTGGGGATACCAGCGAGCCGACGACAACTGGAAAACGCCCAAAACCGTCGTGCGCAACCTGATCACCTGCGCTCGCGATACCGGGAATTATTTGCTGAATATCGGACCCAAGCCCGACGGCTCGATTCCGGAAGAATCGGTCGCCATCCTCACGTCGGTCGGCAAGTGGACGGACCGCAATGGCGAATCCATCTATCACACCGAGGTATGCCAGCCGAGCCGTTCGAACTATGCAAGCTTCACGCGCCATGGCAACACCCTGTATATGCATGTCTATTTCTGGCCTGGCGAAACCGTCACGATGGCTGGCTTGATGAGTACCGTGAAATCGGCGCGCCTGCTGGCAACCGGGACCCCCGTCAAGTTCGAGCAGGATAAGTTTCGCGTTCGATTCCTTAATTTGCCTGCGCGCGCTCCCGACGAGCCGGTCACAACCATCGCAATCGAATGCGACAGCGAACCTCGTCAGGATACCGATTTCGTCCGGCGGGAGCGCCCGCGCCTAAAAGCATAAATGAGTGAAAATGTCTTTCAGATTCGCGCCGACGGCGCTTTGGACTTCCTCTCGCTCGGCGCCCTGATCCATCGCCTGGACCCCGGTATCATCCCCTTTCGAAAAGCCACCGAATGCCGGATCCACGTTAGCGGCGGCGAGTTCAACTGCGCGGCGAATCTCGCCGACTGTTTTGGCATGAAGACCGCCGTGGCCACCGCGATGGTGAAATATCCCATCGGCGACCTGATCGCCGGGCAGGCTCGCGCCATGGGCGTCCAGGGAATCTATAAGATGTTCGAGCACAACGGCGTGAACGGTCCCAACATGGCGACCGTGTACAGCGACCGTGGTCAGGGCGTGCGACCTCCCGTGGTGTTCTACAATCGCGCCAACGAAGCGGCGGCGCAGTTAAAGCCCGGCGATTTCGATTGGAACTCGATTTTCGCCACAGGTGTCCGCTGGTTTCATAGCGGTGGAATCTTCGCGGCCCTCTCGGCGACCACCGGCGAGTTGATCATCGAAGCCATTCAAGCCGCGCGCGAGGCCGGCGCAGTTGTTTCCTTCGATTTGAACTACCGCGAAAAGTTGTGGAACATCTGGGGCGGCCCGGCACGCGCCCGCGAGATCATGGGCCGAATTGTGAAAGATGTCGACGTTCTGGTGGGAAACGAAGAAGACCTTCAGAAAGCGCTCGGCATCGCCGGGCCCGAGGTCAGCGGCGACTCCAAGCTCGACCCCACCGCGTTTCTCGCTATGATCGAGCGCGTTTTGAAAATTTATCCGCAACTCAAAGTCATCGCGACAACACTTCGCGAAGTGCACTCCACGAATCGGCACAGTTGGAGCGCGGTTGCCTGGATCAACGGCGAGATCTGCAAAGCCCCCACCTGTGAGCTTGACGTTTATGATCGAGTAGGCGGAGGCGACGGGTTCGCGTCCGGTCTGTTTTACGGGCTTTTGACCGGTGAATCGCCGGAGCGGGCGGTTAAGTTAGGCTGGGCCCACGGTGCGTTTCTGACCACTTATCCTGGCGATACGACCATGGCAACGGTCGACCAGGTCCGCGCGTTCGCAAAAGGCGGATCGTCGCGGATCTTACGCTAACCAGCTTTACTGTAAGTGAGCGTTCCCTGTTGCAGCGGGTGCGTCATCGACGTAATACGTGATGCCCGAATACTGCATCTCCTGCCAAGTCTGCTCGCCCCAATGTACTTCAATCTTCGGGTCGGGATTCGACGGATTGGCAGCCGAGTTGTCGTAGTGCGCGGTCGCCTCCAGCCGCGCGCCTTTCGGCACCGCGAGCGGAGTGGTGAAAACGTAGTAGGTCTGCCAGTTGAAGTCGTACTTCGGCACAGACAGAACCTTTTCGGTCCGCCCATCCGGGTAGACCATGCGATATTCCCAGCTCTTTCCTCGCAGATGGGTATGCGGGAACAGCGCGGTAATATGCACGTCCTCAGTGAACTGAATCGCTGACTCGACAGCCTCATTGTCCGCGCCCGGGGGCAGTTTCAAGAACACATTCGTGAACGCGCCGTTGCGGATCTCGCGCGTCACCGGCTGTTTAGCGAAGATCATTCCGACGCTGGTCTGGTCCGTCGCGGCAGTGCCGTTGGCCGTGTAATGAACTTGCAGAATCAGCGTCGCCCCGGCCTTGATCCGAATCGCTGAGCCCGGCTCGAAGGTCATTGCATTGGTACCCGGTGCAGTGGTTGCGATCAACGTGCCGGGGCCTTCCGGCCGCGCCTGTTGCGGACGTTCCGGATCGCCAGGCTTTGCCGTGGTGAGCGGCTTGGGCACCACCGGAATGTAAGCCGGCACCGGTCTCTTGGCGTCAGGCTCACGCATGAACACCAGGACGTGATGCACCACGCTACGCGTCCCGGGCCGAACCTCAATCGCCTGCACCCATTGGTCTTCCGTGAAATTCGTGGGGATGGTGAAATACTGATAGTTGATCGTGCCGCTGGCCGCCACCGAATACGGCTTGGTCATGCTCAGGACGACATCCGGCTTGCCGATATCCCAGCCTTCGGTGAATTTCGGCTGCGGCGGCAGCAGCTTCGGATCACCTTCCGGTGCGCCCGCGCTCACCCACTTCAGAAGGGTATCGCGTTCTTTGTCCGTCAGCCGCCGGTCGTTCGAAAACGTCCCATGCGGATCCGTCGAATGCCACGGAGGCATCAATCCCAAGGAAACTTTGTCGCGAATCGACTTCGCCCAAGGCCGAACCTGTTCATAGGTAAGCAGCGACATCGGCGCGATGTCGCCCGGGCGGTGGCAGCCCGCGCAATTCTTGTAGAGAATCGCGGCGACATCTCCGGTGAAGGTCGGCGTCTGCGCGGCGCACACCGCGCTTAGGACCGGAATCGCAGCCAACATCAAGCCAAGCCTCGTCATTTTCGTCTCCTTGAGCAGTTATAACCAGTTTGAAGACTTACCGTCCGTTCAGTCAAGGGATGAATTGTAACGAAACTTTACAATTCGAGGAGTTTCTGAAGGAACCGTCGTACATCGGGGACGCCACCAAGACGATACCGCGCGTGCGAGCGGCTGAAACTTCCGACGCGAACTGTAATGCCTTGGCGCAGTGCGGCAAACGCGGGTTCGTCTACCTGATCGTCGCCTACATATACCGGAAGAGCATGATCGCCCAAGCGAGCAAGCTGCTGTCTGGCGGCCACGCCTTTGTCTTCGAGCGCGCGCGGGAGAATTTCCCACACTTTCTTGCCGTGCGCGATCCGGAAGCGCTGCGTAAACGGCTCGACGATCTGATTCAGCCTAAGACGACAGAGCAGGATGTCGGACGCGGCAGCGCCCCGGTAATGAATCGCCACTGCATATTGCTTGTCCTCGATCCACATGCCGCGGATGTTTCCCAGGCAGCCCTCAAGACGAGCCAGAAGCACGGGCAAGTCGCGTTGCGTCTCGCCCGCCAGCGCGCTGCCTCGGCCTTCCCAGCCGTGAAGGCCGAGGTAGCGGATGCCGGGAACGCGCGTCCTGGCGCGGACGTCGGCTTGCCGGCGGCCGCTGATCACCCAGATCCGGAAGCGCGGGCTCCGAGCCAAAGCGGCTAATACGTGGCGCACTGGACCTTCCAGCAATACTTCGTGGGGCCTATGCTCGAGGCGGGCCATGGTCCCGTCGAAATCCAGGAACAACGCAATCACGCTGGCGGACCGCAATCGGGCGCTGATGCGGCTCCAATGGACGAACAGGTGACGCATAAGTCACGCGTGAACTAAAGGCGGCCGGTGGCGGACGCCGTTGCCGGTGCGAATCGCGCACAATCCGCCGATCAGGCTGCCCGCCCAGCAGTAGATGTTGCGTTCACGGACGATCTCGCGCATACGCTGCATGCGAAATCGCCGCTCCTCCGGCGGCATTTCGAGCGCTCGATGGATGGAACCAGCCAGTTCCTCCGTGTTGTAGGGATTCACGATCAAAGCGTCGGAAAGTTCATGACTGGCCCCGGCGAACCGGCTCAGAATCAGCACGCCCTGCTCATCTTGACGGGCGGCGACGAATTCCTTCGCGACCAGATTCATGCCGTCATGCAGCGACGTCACCATGCAAAAATCGGCCATGCGGTAGAGCGGCAGGATTTCCGCGTGGGTGTGCTGGCGCGGGAGCAAGACGATAGGTTTCCAACTGGCCGTCTGAAATCGCCGATTGATACGCTCGGCTTCCTGGACCACTTCCTGCATCATGTCGTGATACCGCTCGATCTGCGTGCGGCTGGGTGAGCCGATCTGCACGAATGTGAATTCGTTCTTGTATGCAGGGTATTTCTCGAGAAAGGATTCGATGCCGCGAAATCGTTCTGGAATGCCCTTGGTGTAGTCGATGCGATCCACGCCCACACCCATGCAGGTCGCGTGAACGCCGAGGTCTTCGAGGAAAGCGGCACGTTCCAGGTGCGGAAGATCTTCTCTAGCGCCGGCGTCCGCTTCGTCGGGTGAAACGCTGATCGGGAATGGCTGAACCAGCGTAAGACGGTCCTCCCGCAGGACGCCGAAGCGCTCCCGATCGATACGCGATTCGAGCGCGCGGTCGACCGTATCCAGAAAGTTATTGCAATGTCCCTGGATATGAAAGCCGATCAGATCCGCGCCCAGCAGACCGTCGAGAAGCTCACGCTGCCACGGGCAAATGCCGAACGCTTCCGAGTTGGGCCATGGAATATGCCAGAAAATTGCGACGCGCGCATCCGGGCGGCGTTGCTTGATGATCCGCGGCAGCAGGGCGAAATGATAATCCTGTACCAACACCACCGGAGACTGCTCCTCGGCAATTTCCTCCAGCACCGCCTCGGCGAATTTGTGGTTGACTTCGCGATACATTTCCCAATCGTCCACGCGAAACGTCGGTCGCGTATGCGCTATGTGGCACAGCGGCCATAATCCCTCGTTGGCGAAGCCGAGATAGAAGCCTCGCTCTTCCTCCGCAGTCAGCCAGATTCGCCGGAGCGTGTACTGTGGATGTTCCGGCGGAACGCGTACACGGCCCCAACCATCCACGGCTTGGTCGTCCGCGTCGCCGGTGGCTTGCGCGATCCAGGTGCCGTGACAGGCGCGTAAAACCGGCTCCAGCGCCGTCACCAGGCCGCTGGCGGGAACTACGCACCGGATTCCGTCCGGCGTATGGACATGCTCATATGGCTCGCGATTTGAGACCGCAAACAAACGGTCGCCGCCGAGACGGCTTTGCACGAAGACGCGAAGACGCTCAGCGGTCCAGTTGGATTCGGCCGATTCACGCAGTCGAGCCTCCTCTTCGGCAGCCGCGCGAGCGGCGACTAAACTGGATGCCAAACGAGTCACTTCGCGAGTCAGTGGCTCGAATTCTCCGGGCTCCGAAATATGTGGACGCTGGCTGGAGGTTCCGGTATGCTGTTCGCGCAGCCATTGCGTCATGCGGATCAGCGGGCGGCCAAAGCCCCAACGAATCATCAGAAGCGTGATGAACCCGATCAACAGAGTTTGTATCGCCACGCCCACCAGCGCCCGGCGCCACAACGCCGCAGCTTGCCGGTCGATATAAGTGGTGTCGTGAAAGACCGCGAGGACTCCAAGGATCGTCTGGTCGCTGCGCAGCGGAAGTGCGACCACATGCATCGGGACCTGCATCGATTCCGGAGCCAGGAACGCCTGATGCGTCGTGCCGTCTTCGAGAGCCTGCTGGGCCGGTGCAGGCAACCGATCCAGGTGCGTCTTCAGACTGGAACTTACGGCCAGCGCGTTCCCTCCCATGCCGTAAACAGCGAGGCCCGCAAGCTGCTCGCGGTCCTTGAACCGGTCAACCAGGCGCTGGAGCTCGCGATATGAGTTTTTCTCCATGAGCGGTTCGGCCGATTTTGCAACCGACTCAGCCAGAACTAACGCGTGGCGTTCCAGTTCACGATTCAGGCTGCGCATGTCGGCGCGGGTCTGCCAATAGGCCAGGATCAGAGACACTGCGGCCACGCTGCAAATCAATGAAATCGATAGCCGGAAGGTTAGCCGCATTCGGTAGCTGATCCTGAATGCAAATTTTGGCCGCGGACCTGATCGAGGCCGCAGAACTAACGGGTGCATTCGGCAGGCCACGACCGGAACTACGTCTTAACCCCTGCCCCTTCAATCGATTCAAACGGACAGTTGACCGGCATTTGCAGGTATATTTTGCCGTCGACGTTGCCAGGGGGTAAGAATTGCACGCGCGCTTATGGCTCGCGAAGGAAGGAGTGCGCCGTTTTCACGAATTCCGGCCAAGGCTCGCCGAATACGGGACCGTGACCGCAGTTAGGAACGATCCATAGGCTGGAGCGCGGAATTGCTCGCGCCATTTCAAGGGAAAGCTCAACGGGGTAAAACGGATCGCGATCGCCCTGAACGATGAGCGTGCGCGCTTGAATTGTGGCGAGATGAGGAGGAGTGAACGTCAGATCGTCATAACTGTCGGCAAACGACGTGGTGCTCGCCAGAATCGCCTTGATCTGTTCATCGCCGCCGGGATGATTCCGGCGCAGGACTTCCCACTGCGCCTCCGGCAGATTGTCCGCATACTGGCGCATAATCGATCGAGCCTGCGCGGGAAAGTACGGCGTCGCGCTGACCAGCACCATGGCTTTGACGCGTTCGGGTTGTCGCGTCGCCACGTGGAGCAAAACGTTGCCGCCGCCGCTGATTCCCAGGCCGCTGCAAGATTTGATTTCGAGATGATCCAGCAGAGCGAGCATGTCCTGCGCAGCGTCGTCGAATCGAAACGGTTTAGACAGAGTCGCGGAGCGGCCGTGGCCGCGCAGGTCGGGGACGATCAATTGAAAATCGGTGGTCCATTCGCTCGGCAGCGATTTCCAATCCTGGCTGGTTCCGGAAAAGCCGTGAAGTAAAAGAAGAGGCTCGCCGGTGCCTCGAAGTTCGAAATACATTCGGACGCCGTTGATCTCAGATGTCATCGATATTGTGTCCTCCAAAAAAGAAAAACCGCCCACGCTTGCACGTGAGCGGTCGGTCTATGTACAACCAGAATATCAGCGACTTTTCGGCCGGTCAACAGAATCTGTGAAAGTGATTCAGCTCATTTCGATTTATGGATGTTCGGTGGTTGGATCGATCGTCTTCCGGATTTCAGTGATCTTCGTCGCGGGGAATCCGCTGATCTCTGCGTGGCGGCGGATGATCGCTTCGTCTTTCGCAAGGTACACGCAAAACGTCTTGTCGGCAGCTACGTAAGACTCCACCCACTGAATATCGGGACCAAGCTGATGCAAGGCGCTATTGGACTTTTTCGCGGCCTCGCGCAGTTGCTCGCGGTCGAGCGTGCCGACCGCAGGGATATCTCGTTCAATCAAGAAACGCTTCACTCTAGTTCTCCTTGTTATTTATGCGCCGGGATGTCGGGACGGGCGTCAGGGACGAATCCGTCACGATTCGGCATTTTGACTTGCGGTAAAGTCTTTTCGTTCAGCTCCTGGGTTTCGGTCACGATTCCGCTCAAGAACAGAACGTACGCGGCGGCCGAGTAAACTTCGTCAACCGACAAACTTCGCGGATGATCGTACGGCATCGCGCGTCGAACGTAATCGAACAAAGTGGTGGCGTAGGGCCAATAGCTGCCAACCGTCTTCACCGGCTTCAGCGATGTCAGGTTGCCGACTCCGCCGGCCAAAGCTGGATACTTCCCGGGTTGCCCTTCACCATGTTCGCCGTGGCACTCTTTGCATTTCTGTTCGTAAATGATTTTCCCTTGGGCGGCGTCGCCATGGCCCACCGGAAGACCAGCTCCATTCGGCAAAACGGTAAAATTCTTGGCCTTGATCTCCGCTTCTGTCGCAGGACGGCCAGGGGTCTGTGCGAACAATGCCGCCGAGAACATCCACGCAGCGGCGATTCTACACATGCGAGACACTCCCGTCCTCGTGGACGTACCAGGTCTTGATCGCATTGCAATGATACTGGGTAAATCGGCCGCGCACCCGAACCAGATCGTCAAGCGCCGGCTGCACGTACCCGGTTTCGTCGGTTGAGCGCGATTGAAGTGCCGAAGGCGCGCCGTTCCACGTCCAATTGAACCGAAA
>Ga0209415_10008928_pt1 | contig 17299 bp, 13 predicted proteins | sample PeaSoiSIISIP2007_FD_187696 | JGI IMG/M metagenome (GOLD analysis project Ga0209415, IMG submission 187696) | Peat soil microbial communities from Weissenstadt, Germany - SII-SIP-2007 (SPAdes) (version 2) | ecosystem: Environmental > Terrestrial > Soil > Wetlands > Peat | place: Germany... | reverse complement strand
TCCCGCTGGAATGTCGAAACAGCGTCGTCGTGGCCGGCCGCAAGCTCGTTGGCGGGCAGCATTCACAAGGGACGCGTGACCCGCGTCCTGCCGGGGATGCAGTCGGCTTTCGTGAATCTTGGTCTCGAACGCGACACGTTTTTGTATGTGTCCGATTTTTTCGAGGAGAGCGACGAGTACGATTCCACGCCGCCACCCGAAAAGGCGGATCGCGCAGAGCGGGAGAACGGGCGTCGCTTTGAGCGGCCCGTGCGACCCGCCGAGGCTCGCCCGGCCGAGCCCGAACCTGCCCCGGAGCCGCCGGAACCGGCTGGTGTGGAAGCGGAAACCGTCCCGGCGGCCGCCGCCGAGGATCTGACAGCGGAGCCGGCGCCACCAACCGAAGCGGCAGCGGAGGGACCCGAGCGGGATCGCGATCGCCAGGGCCGTCGCTCCCGGCGCCGCCGCAATCGCGGCCGCGGCTTTCCCGACTCGAAGTACGCCAGCGATGTGAGCGCGCCGGTTGCGCAGGCGGCTGAGTCGGTTGTTCCGGAAAGCCCCGCTCCCGCCGCGAATGAGGACGATTTTCTGGTGCTGCCCGGGGAGTCTCTGGCCAAGTACAGCGCTTCGAACATCACCGCCCTCGATCCCGATGAAGAGGACGAGATAGCCGCGGCGCAGGCCGAGGCAGACGCCCGGATGGGCGAGTTGCGCATGAGCCCTCCTGCACCGGCCCCGCCGGACGAAGACACCGGGATTGTCGCCAGGTCGGAACCGGAACCGGAGGCGGAACTTGAGGAGGAAGTGGTTGCCGCCGCGTTGGTAGAGGCTCTGGAACAGGAGGCGGAAGCCCGCGCCGAATCGGCGCTGGACGCTGCGGTCGAGGAGGACACGCTGACAAGCGGCAGCGGTGAGGCAATGGAGACAGGCGAGGCGGTGGAGGCAGGCGAGATGGTGGAGGGAGGCGCGGAGGAAGAGGCCGCGGCCGCCGAGCCCGAAGGCGAAGCCTCGGCGCCGGCACCGGAGGGTGACCCTGCCGCCGCACCCACTTCTGCTTCGCTTCGGGAGCGAGGAGGCCGTTATCCGCATCGTGTTTCGCGCCGGATGCGCCGCCGGATGCGCGGAGGCACCGGCGACGCGCGGGAATCGCGTGAGCCAGCGCGGGAAGCTGCCGTCACGGTAACTGCCCCGGCTCCGGCGGTCAAGCCGGACGGGCGCGCGGCGAAATCTGACAGAACATTGCCGGATAAGACTCAGCTGTCCATTTCCGAGCTGCTCAAGGAAGGTCAGGAGATCATTGTCCAGATCGCCAAGGAGCCGCTCGGGCAGAAGGGCGCGCGCATCACCTCGCATATCGCGCTGCCGGGCCGTTATGTCGTTTACATGCCCACCGTGGAGCACATGGGCGTCTCGCGCAAGATCGGCAGCGACGAGGAGCGCCTGCGCCTGAAGCGGATTCTCCAGACGCACCGCGCCGGTATTCCCGGCGGCTTCATCATGCGCACCGCGGGGGAGGGACACACCGAGGAAGAGATCGCCGCGGACATGAGCTTCCTGTTCAATTTGTGGCTGGACATCCGGCAGAAGGCGGAAAAAAGGCCCGCGCCTGCGCTGCTGCATCACGACCTGGACATCGTCCAACGGCTGTTGCGCGATCAGCTCACCGAGAACTTCAAGGCCATCTGGGTGGACAACGAAGACGCTTACGAAAGCGTGCTCACCTTCGTGCAGCGCTTCCAGCCGGCGCTTGTGGCCCGCGTTAAGTTGTACACTCGCTCGGCGCCCATCTTCGAGGCATTCAATATCACCTCCGAACTCGAGAAGGCGCTGCGTCCGAAGGTGTGGCTGAAGTCGGGCGGATACATTGTGATCAACCAGACCGAAGCCCTGGTGGCCATTGACGTGAACACGGGCAAGTACGTGGGCAAGTCAAATCGTCTGGAAGACACCATCGTCAAGACCAACACCGATGCGGTGAAAGAAATCGTGCGGCAGATCCGCCTGCGCGATCTCGGCGGCATCATCGTGGTGGACTTCATCGACATGGACGAGCGCAGGAACCGCCAGAAGGTAATGCAGACGCTCGAAGAGGCCATGCGCGTCGACCGCGCTCCCTACAAGATTCTGCAGTTCAACGATTTCGGCCTGGTGGCCATCACGCGTAAGCGGGTGAAGCAGAGTCTCGAGAGGACGCTCTGCGCGCCGTGCCCGTACTGCGAGGGCGCAGGCTACGTGAAGAGCCCGCAGACCACCATCGGCGAAATTCTGCAGGAGGCGCAGAAGATCGCCAAAGCGGTGGAAGGCGAAAAAGAGGTGATTCTGAGGGTGAATCCGGAGGTGGCGAAGCTGTTGAAATCGCACAACACGCGCTATCTGGAGGAACTCGAGGAAGTGTTGCACCGGCCCGTGCTGGTGCGCAGCGATCCGCTGCTGCACCAGGAGAAGTTCGACCTGGCCTGACGGCTCAGTTCTGTCCGAGAATTACGTGGGTCTCCGTGGATAGCCGCTTCAGCCTGAACGGCAGCGGCAGAGGTTTGGAAGTATCGTACTTCTCCGGCTGCCGCGCAGCGACGATCCTGATCGCTTCCGTCACGAAGAAAGCAGGCAGGCGAACCTCGTCGTAGTAAGCTTTCTCCACGGAAAACGTTAACTTGCCGTTCGCCACCTGAAAGCGGCAATCCACCCAGACCGACTTCCGGCCGCTCAGCACCGGGCGAAGGAGAGTGGGGATGGTGCCCGGCTTCCAGCGTTCCACGGCGTCGAAATCGACGACCGTGAAGGTGGAGATGTAGTCGTGCGGAAAGACCTTCACCGTCATCGACTGAATGCCCGGCCTGGGCGTGGTCTTCAGGCTATACCGCAGATAGTCGTCGATCTCGTTTTCCCACAGCCGAAATGAGATATGGTCGCGTGGCAGCGTCGCCAGCAGGTCTTGCACCTTGCGAACCGTGGGTGGCGTTGTTTCGGGATTTGCCAGGGTGATCGCCAGCAAGGCAAGCATCGCAATTCGTCTGTTCATAGGATGAGTTGCCAGGTTTGGCCGACAAGGTCATGCCGAAGTTGACGGAGCCAACGATCCTAATCGCCGATGATCACCGTGGGCTCGCCCTCCACGATCACGCCGCCATGCAGGGTGGGGTCGCCCATGCGTGCGGCATTCTGTCCCCCGATGACCACCGTCATAGAACCCATGGCGATAACGTCCGGCGGAGCATTGCAGTACGCCATGTCGCCGACTCGCGCCGCCGGAAGGAACCCGATGAGCACCGTCGGCTCGCACGGTGGCAGAATGGGCCCTCCGACGTGAGGCGGCGGTGTAATCGCCGGGCAGGTGTGATTGTCGCTGACTCGGGCCGCGGGAGGCATGGAAGCAGTGTACCCCGGTCCTCGTTTTCCGTGCAAGACTGGGCTCAGAGCGCACAGGACGCGCCGTTCAGAAAGCCGAAATGTCATGCGAATCGCCGTCACGGGCGGGACCGGGTTTGTTGGCGGAAGGCTGATTCCGCGATTGCGCGCGCGCGGACACGAGAGCGTGCTGCTGAGACATGGGGACGACTGGCCAGCCGTCGCGCTGGACGGCATGGACGCGGTGATCCATTTGGCGGGCGAGCCGGTTGCCCAGCGCTGGACGGCCGATGCGAAACGGCGAATTCGCGAAAGCCGGGTGGAGGGCACCGAGGGTCTGGTGCGTGCGTTGGCGGACACGGCGCGCAGGCCGGCCGTGCTGGTAAGTGGATCGGCAATCGGGTTCTACGGCGATCGTGGGGACGAAGAGCTCACCGAGGAATCCACGCCGGGCGCCGGGTTTCTTGCCGGTGTGACCCGCGAATGGGAGGCCGCTGCCGACGATGCCGCCGGGCTCGGCATTCGCGTGGTGAAAATCCGCACCGGCGTCGTGCTCGGCCGCGAAGGTGGCACGCTGCGAAAACTGCTTCCCATCTTTCGGGCGGGGATCGGCGGGCGCGTCGGCTCGGGCCGGCAGTGGATGTCATGGATTCACGCCGACGACATGGCTGATCTGCTGGTGTTCGCCGTGGAGCAAGGCGTCGTGTGCGGCGTGCTGAACGGGACTGCGCCCAACCCGGCGACCAACGCCGAATTCACGAGCCAGCTCGCCGCAGTGCTGCAACGGCCGGCGGTGTTTCCAGTCCCACTGCTCGCGCTGCGGCTTCTCTACGGCGAAATGGCGGAAGTTGTAGCAGGCAGCCAGCGCGTACTGCCGCGCGCGACCGAATCGGCGGGATTCCAATTCCGCCACCCCGAGTTGCACGGGGCGCTGGAGCGGTTGCTCACCTGAGGAACCCGGACGCCGTCTCCTTGCCGGATTCGAACACCGCGTACTCGGCGTCCGGGAAGGAAAGCGTTCGGGCGAGCCGAACGGTCTCCAGCGCGGAATTGCCGGCCAGCACCAGCACCATGCGATGCGGGTTCAGCGGATTGCTCGCGGCCAGCGCAAGGGAATCGCGTTCCGACGAATGCGTCGTGCGGCCGATTCGAAACACCGCCGCCGGATAATCCAGCTTCACCGCCGCCAGATGAGCCAGCGCTGAATTGGATTCCGGACGGCCCACGAAGATCACGTCGTGGGATCGCAACGCGTCGTCGCTCAGCTCGAAATCTTTCAGGATCGGTGGCTGTTTCTCAAACCAGTGGGTCAGCCGCGCCCGCAGACGCTCGGCTGCATAGCGATTCGCGCCTGCGTCCATGACGGTGCCGTAGACGATGACCGTCCGGCCGATGGCCGGCGCGAGGTCGTGATAATCGGAAAGCAGATAGGCCGGCCCGCCCGAATCCCCCGGCAGATTGCCCACCTCGAGCCACGCATCCACCACCACGCGCTCGCGCGGTTCCAGCGCACTGACGAACTGAGCCGTGGTCACGGCCTTCGTCGAATTCTCCGCAAAGAAGCGCGTCATCAGCTCGAAGAAGCGATCGTCGCCCATCGTGTGACGCAGGGCGTCGAACAGCAGCGCGCCGCGGTCGCGCGTCATCTCCGCGCGTGCCATATCGTCCGGCTCGGCGAGCGATGCCCCACGGTACCTGGCGCGCCGCACTTCGCGCGCGCGCTCCAGGTCATCGGAGTTGAGATCTTCGTAGTAGGCGGCTGAACCCGCGCTGAGCCAGTTATCCGCTTCGTTGGCCGGCAGAATCCAGCCCTTCCACAATCGGCTGCGGTAAGAAATGGGCGCGGATTTCAGCTCGGCTGGCTCGCCTTCCGGTTTGACGGCTTCGTTCAGCGACCCCGGGGCCTCCGTCGAGATCAGCCGGTAGCCGGATGAGTAGATCCCCTCGTTGCTCGCGAACTCGTCTTTCTCCTCGGTGGTGGGCGCCCATTCGCGCTGGTTGGGCTTGCCGAACACCGCCCACGCCATCATGTGCCCGGCCATATCCGCGGTCGCCACCTTCGCGTCCACCGATGTTGCGGTTACCAGCGGCGCAGTGCGAAACGCCGTGAAAGCGAACTGCTCGTCGATGCGGCCTTTGTATTCGCTGTACAGGCGCTGCCACGCCAGATCGCGTGCTTCCGGAACGTAGGGCAGATGCTGCGGAGGACCCTCGGGATCGGGCGCGTACTCCAGGCGCACGTTCAGGTCCTTGGCGTTGTTGTCCCCCCAATAGAAGCCCTCGGTCCCGCCGAACCACTCTCCGCGCGAGCTGCGCCACAGCTTCGTGCGATACGTGCCCAGCTCGTACATGGCGATCTCGTTTGTCTTCGCGTCGCCGATCAGCCATTCGTTCGTGTACAAGCCGTCGTTGCGGGTGCCCAGAAACTCCACCACTTTGTCGATGTTGTCGCCATACTGAATCGCTTTGCGCGCCCGCCACGCGATGGGCGTGCCCTCGACGTTGTACGGACTCTGGCGAATGGTGTCTTCCTCGATCACCACGCCGGCGTCGTTCTGGTACCAGTCCGTGCCGCTCTGGATGCCTCCGGGAAAGCTCTGCATGAGCACGCGGTGGCCAGTGATGGGTTTGACGTCGAGCATGATGTTGGTCTGTTCGCCCAGCGTGAGCGGCCACATCAGAATGTGACCCATCACCATGCGCCCGTCGCGCGTGGCCGGGCCGGTGGCGGCAAAGGTGCTGCAATGGTCGGGCGCGGGATAGGCGGGAGCCTTGAGATGCAGACCTTCGAGGCCGGTAGGAGTGAGGTCCATGGCCTCGCGGAGGGCAAAGAGCTCGGTGGTTGTATTGGCGGTCACAATATCCATCAGATCGACACGGCGTCCGTCCCATTTGGCGCCGGCGTCCGCCGCTCCATCGGCGATTCCGCGCATCTCCTCGAGGATCTCTTTGTCGAATCCCCGCAGGAAGAGCGCCTTCGCCATGGTGCGGCCGGTTTCCCAGGCGCGATCCTTTGAATTCGAATCGAGGATCGCCGCCGAGCGGTCGATGTACTCGACGATCTCGCGCGACATGAGATGCCCGTGCTGGTAGCCGCGCTCGTAAGGCGCGCCCTCGATGTGCAGGTAGATCCAGCCGCCGATGGGATAGCGATAAGCGGGCCCGTATCGGCGCAGTGCCTCGACGCTCGGCCAATCGCCCGTTGCTGTGGTTTCGGTCACCGATACGTCCGCGAACCAGGCGCGCCCGCGGAACGCGCCGCCCTTGCCTGCACTGACTTGAATGGCGTCCTGCCCCCTCGTGGCCACGAAGCGAAGACGCACACGCGTCCAGTCGCGAGTTTCCGCCACCGATTCCGAATGCACGTCGAACGGCATGGAGGCCATGGCCAGAGTCGCTCCGCTGGCGATGGGGGAACGGCCGGCGTCGCGCACTTCCAGCGAGTCGGTTCGGATCCATCCCGTCAGCTCATAGTGTTTGCCGATGGCCAGCGGCACAGGCGGCGATTGCGCCGACGCTTCGCCGGTCCCGTTTCCATCGAGACGAAGCGAAGCCGCGCTGGCATGGCGAACCGCGGAGTCCACGGACGCCGAGCCATGCACTGCCGTCCAGGAGGAAGTGTCAATCGGCGGCGCGGCGAGACACCAACCGAGAAAGAAGCAAGCGGCGAGAGCACGCATCAATGACAGTGGGATCAGGATAGCATCGCGCCGTGCATCGCTTCACCGCCGCAAACGAGGCCGGCATCGTTGAAGCGCAGGAACTCGACGGAGCGCATGCGCGTGCCGTTGATCTCCGATGTGTAGATAATGCCCAGACGGTCGCCGTCCGCGATCACGTAATCGAGGTCGAAATGAATTGACCGGATCGCGGCCATCCCGCGGTTCCAATAATCGCGAAGCGCCGGCTTACCCGTCAGGCTTGCTTTGCCCGTAATCGGCGCCGCGCGCGGCGACGTGAACTCGACGTCATCGGCGAAGTCCGCGAGCACCGCCTCCACGTCCCGGCGATTCCAGTTGTTGATCCACTCCTCAGCCCAGGCGAGGGCTTCACTTTGAGTCATTCAACCATTGTGTATCGGCGCTGTGCTTCAATGAATCTTCCACCCGATTCCCACCAGCGCATCCAACTGGTTCTGCGTCGAATGGAACGAGAAGAGCTGCGTCACGTCGATGGCGGCATTGCTCCAGCGTGTGTATCGCACTTCTGGGGAGAGGCGCAAGCGCCCGAGCCCAACCTGCACCCCGCCGCCGACAACCAGGCCGTGGCTGGTCTTCCAGTTCGTTCCGGTCTGCACGGGGGGTTCGCAACCGGGAGCGATGTTGCCGCAGTGGACGGTCTCCAGAGTTCCGCTGAGGAAGCGCGGCGCGTAACCGGCTTCGACGAACGGCTTCACCAGGGGAAAACTGGTCTTGTATTTCAGAAGAATCGGGAACTCCCAGGAATTCGCGCGATCATTCTCGGTCGTCGCAATGTCGGGGATCGCGACGGTGGAGGAGAATCCCTCCCGCCGGTAAATGCCATCCACCTCGACAGCCAGACCGAAGGGCAGCGCAAGCTCGACTTCGGGTCCCACCGCGTATCTTTTGGACTCAGATGTGGCGTTTCCGGCAAGGTCGTCGGTCAGCCGGCCGCCTCCGACGACACCGAGTGTCACCGGCTGGCCATAGCAGGCACATACGGTTACGGCAAACCCTGCAACGCAGTACAGGCGCATGCATTCGGCCTAGCAAACGGCATGCCAACTGTCATCGCCTGCTGCGGAAACAGTCCTTCGTGTGATCGTCAACCATGCCTACTGCCTGCATGAAGGCGTAGCAGATGGTGCTTCCCACAAATCGAAACCCGCGCCGCCGCAGTTCCTTGCTTATTGCATCCGATTCCGCTGTGCATGCGGGGACGTCGGCTGTTCTCGCCCACCGGTTGCGCACGATGCCGTCGTTGGCCAGGAGCTTTGCGATCTTCTTCGGGGTGTAGCGCGCAACACGCTCCGGATCGAAATCGTCGAACGCCCTGCGGTAGTTCTCACGCTTGCGCAGAATGGTGGTCCAGCTCAGGCCCGCCTGCGCCCCTTCGAGGATGAGCATCTCGAACAGGAGTCGATCATCGTGGACGGGCACGCCCCACTCGGTATCGTGATAGGTGATTTCCGGCTCCTGCCTGGCCCACCAGCAGCGCTGAGGCATGTTCTGAGTGTAAGACGCTCCCTGTGGTCGCGACTGAAAGCTGAGCCGCGCCCAGAGGAAGCGGGCGTTGGCTTCAGACCAGCAGTCCGCGGAACTTCGGCCGGTTGTATCCCGGGAACACCTCGCTCACCGTGCGGCCGCCTAGGTGCTTTGTGACGCACTCGGCCAGCACGTCGCGAAAATCGGTGGTGAGCGCGAGGTCGCGGTTCTCGTAGAGCTGTTCGTTCGCGAGGCCGGGCCAGTCGCCGTAGATCCGGCCGCCGCGAACGCCGCCGCCGAGCGCAAACATCACGTTGGCGTGGCCATGGTCGGTGCCGCGGTCGCCGTTTTCGCGCGCTGTGCGGCCGAATTCGGACATCGTGACCACCACGATGTCTTCCACGCGGTCGCCCATGTCCTGATGAAACGCCGCGAGCGCCTGGCCGAATTCCGTCAGCCGATTGGCAAGTTGTCCTTCGGTTGGAGTTGAGCCGGCCTGATTGACATGCGTATCCCAGCCGCCGATGTCGGCGAAGGCAACCTCGATGCCGACGTTCGCCTTGATCAGGCGCGCAATCTGAAGCATGGCCTGTCCGAACCCGCCCGGATAACGCGCACCTCCCGAAGGCGTGTACTTGTCCTTCTGCAGGGATTGCATCAGCTTCATGGCCTCGAAGGTGTCCTCGGCTGCGCCGTGAAGCACTGTGTCGCTGGAGTCGTCGTACATCGACTCAAACGACTTCTCCGCGGCCGCATCGCGCACCTGAAAGTCGGCGATGTTCGTGAGCGCCACTGCTTCATTGCGCCCGCGCAGCGCGCGCGCCAGGTTCGATCCAATACTAACCGCCCGCACCGGCGATGGCTTCGCTTCCGGCGCCAGCGCGCGATTCAGCCAGCCATCGGAAGTGGCCTTCAGCCCGGGCGTGCCGGATTCCATGTAGTCCTGCGCGTCGAAGTGCGAGCGCGTCGGGTCGGGGGATCCGGCCGCTTCCACGATGGCGAGTTGACCGGTCTGATACAGAGACTGCAGCGGGGCGAGCGCCGGGTGCAAACCGAAGTAACCGTCGAGGTCAAGAGCCGCCTTCGGGGTCCCATCCGGTTTCGGAATGGCGATGGTCGGGCGCATCGCATAGTAGTTCGGATCGCCGAATGGCACCACCACGTTCATGCCGTCGGCCGCGCCGCGCTGGAACACGGCCACCAGGATCTTCTTTCGCCGGCCGCCAACCGTCGGGGCCGCCCAGGCCGCGCGCGACAGCCACGCCGGAGCCAACCCGACCCCGAACATCGCCACCGCCGAGTTTCGCAGGAAGAGTCTTCGTGTCTGCATCAACGCACTCCTCAGCGCCGCTGGAAGTCCGGCGATCCCAGCACCAGACCCGCCACCGTATCCGGTTTGGCTTTCTCGATGGCGGCGCGCGTCTGCTCGCTGGGACCCTCGAACAGGAGGTCGCGCGCAATTTTCTCCGCGTCGCCGGCGGCGATTGTTCCCACGCGCACGCCGGGCACCTTGTTCGACGCCAGCGCGGCGGCGAAGTTCATGCGCCCCAGCAGGGCCGACGAATTCACCCATTCCGAGTTGGCATTCGAATAACCGGTCGGCTCCAGCTTGCGATAAATTGGCTCTCCCAGCCGCCCAACGGCCAGCGACAACGCGAAGGCATCGTCCACATCGGCGTTGGTTGCGCGAATCGAGCTCACCACCACTTCGAACGGCGTCTTCACCTTGGCGTGCCATGCGCCCTGCGACCAGAACTCCGGCGCATCGAGCATGGCCTTCATCACCTCGCGCAGATCGCCATGGGTATTCAGGAACGTCCTCGACATGCGATCCACCAGCACGGCCGGAGGATTGTCCGCGACGAACTTCTGCGCCAGCTCGAGCGAGATGTGATGCGCGGTCGCCGGGCTCTCCGCCAGGATGTCCAGCACTTTTTCGCCGTCATCCATCCCGCCGCCTGCGGGGATGGTCACGCCGAGAACAATCTTGGCGCCCTTGTCGTGCCACTGATCGCGATAAATGAAATCGCCGCCCTGGCGGGGCGCGCGAATGCTCCAGCCCGTGAAGCACCGCGCCACTTCCGTAACGTCCTTTTGCGTGTAGCCGCCATCCACGCCGAGAGTGTGCAGCTCCAGCAGCTCGCGGCCGTAGTTTTCGTTCAGGCCGACGCGATCCTTGCCGCCCTGCTTTGCGGGACCGCGCGATTGCCAGTTGTCGAGATAGAAGAGCATGGCCGGGCTTTTTGCCGTGGCCTCCAGCAGATCGCGAAACCGGCCAAGCACGTGCGGCGCGATCGTGTCGCGCTCGTAATCGGTCAGCTCGTAGCGATCCGCGCCTTTGTCCATGAAAACGTTGAAATGGTTGAACCAGAAATCGTCCAGAATCTCGGCGAGCTGGCGATTGCTGTAGATGGCGCGGTAAAGCTTGGCGGCGGTGAGATCGGCGGCCACGGCCTGCTGGGGGGCGTTCATCACCTGGAGTTTCCGGCGGACCTCCGGCGTGGCCGCGGCCAGAATCGGCCCACGGAGCCGCGGCGGAAGCGCTTCGGCGAGCTCTTCCAGCGTGTCCGGCGGGAGCGATTCGAGAACCGCCCGCTTCTCCTCAGGTGTGCCGTTGCGCAGCGTGACGATCTGAGCCGGTTCGAGAATGTCCCGCAGCCTTTCGGCGAGATCCACTTTATCGTCGCCGCTCTTCGCCGCTGCATCCCTGGCTTCTTTCTGCCGCTCCTGCTTCGCGATCAGACTGCGAATCGCGGCCCGCGCTATCGGGTCGTCGGGCATCGGAGCCTTGCCGTCGGCGATCCGCCGCACCAGGTCCGGGGGCGGATAGTGCTCGATCAGCTCCTCGGTGTCCATCTGCAGGGATTCGAGCGGAGCGAGCTTCTCGCCGAGCACGGCGCTTTCCGGAATGCGCTCCGGATGAAGCTGCTGGTCGATCCATTTCTTCAGGCCGATGCGCTCCACCGTCTCGACGTCGCCTGGCCGTGGTCCGTAAGTGAGCCGGTCGAGGGCGTGCAGAGTCTGCTGGTCTTTCGCGAGTTTCCGATGGAAGGGGGCATCGCCGGCCGCAGCGACCAGAATCGCCACCGCGCCGGCGCACGCCACAAACAACCGCAGCCTCATGATTCTATAAACGCGCGAGAGCGCCGGGAAGTTGTGGTCTTTTCATAAAACCGCGCACAACGGACGCAGCCGGCGTCCGGTTTCGGGCTCTCGGGGGGGACGGGCGGCCAGCGTGTGGACCGAGCAGGTGCCGATTGCGGGGATACCGGGGGGGGGATTTCCGGGGGCGTATGGCGGCGTGGGTGTGCCGGGTGGGAGGCCGCTGAACACCGGCACGGTGTACGGGAGTGGGGACGCGGGACCGTTCGTGAACGATTTTGCTGACAACGCGGCGCTCGATATGACCATCGGTTTCCTGCCCGATTTCCTGTCGGCCCTGGAGGGGCTCGCCTCCCAGGTGCAGTTCATGAACCGGGGACCATGCGGTGAAGGGAAGACCTGGACGGGCAAGACCTGCGACGTACCGGTTGGACCCATCGCGCAGCAGGTTCTGCCCAAAGTGAACCAGCAAACTCAGCAACTCAACAATCCCTGCACGATCATCGGTTTCTACGGCGCCGCTGCTGGCGTTGCTGGCGGCACCATGGCAATCGCTGACGCACCGGTGGCAGCGGCTCAGGCGGAAACCCTGGCCGGTCAGGTGGGTGCCGCAGTATCCGCGTACGGCTGGTCGGGTCGCGCGTTGGGCGGCGCTGTGGGGGGTGGAGTTGTGGAGAAGGGGCTGGCCTCGCTATATTCGGCCAATCTAGCCAAATTGGTCGTCACGATTTCCAGGAAAGTCGCACAGGCGGCAGGCCTGGTGCAGGACGCGTGTACCTGGATCGGCCAAGGCAATTGGTGACCGCAGTGTACCGAGGTGATGGGAGGCTTAGACTGGAATCCGGGGACATATGGGCCAGGAAGACCTGCGATCGTGGAGCTGCAAATGCCCGCTTTGCAGCGGTCCTGTGCCAGGCAAAATCATAATGCTTCACGCGCCATTTGATTGTCCCCACTGCGGCCGCGCCTTACGACTTCACCGCCTTCACGAAGTCGCGGTCAGGCTGCTTGCACTGTCGTGCGCGTTTTTTCTGGTGCATGCAGTTGGTGCCGATGGCTTCTGGACGTTCTGTTTTGGCGTGATGCTGTGTCCATTTCTCGTCGCTCCCGTATGGAGGGCGTCGGTCCTGCTTAAGAGGCCGGTCCTGAGCCCGGCGTGGTCGGAGTTCGCGAGGCTCAATCTGTCCGGAAAACAGGCGGATCCTGACCGTTTGGAAGGGCCTGACCGTCCGCAGGAATCTGGCGGGTCTACGGCGGTAGCGCGCCGGTGAGCTGCGGCTCGCCGACACCTGCCATGTCTCGGTGGACGCCGCCGCGTACTGTGCGCTCAGGTTAAGTCCGGCTAATCCCCGATGATTTTTACGAGCGCGCGCTTTCGCCGCCGGCCGTCGAACTCACCGTAAAAAATCTGCTCCCACGGGCCGAAATCCAGCTTTCCGCCGGTAACCGCCACCACCACCTCGCGTCCCATGATCTGACGTTTCATATGAGCGTCGGCGTTGTCTTCGCCGGTCCGGTTGTGCTGATATTGCGAGACGGGCTCGTGCGGCGCCAGTAGCTCCAGCCAGCGATCGTAGTCCTGATGCAGCCCCGTTTCGTCGTCGTTGATGAACACCGAAGCGGTAATGTGCATGGCGTTCACCAGTACCAGACCTTCGCGCACCCCGCTTTCGCGGAGGCATTGTTCCACCTGCGGCGTGATGTTGACAAATGCGCGCCGCGAGGGGATGTCGAACCAGAGTTCCTTGCGATAGCTTTTCATAGGCCGCTTGTATCAGCATAGGACGAGCATGGGCGGCGCCTCGACGAAATCTCCCCGATGGTTGAACCGCACGGTGCTCGGTGCGGGTCTCACCAGCGGATTCGGCGACCTGTGTTACGAGACCGCCACCACGATTCTTCCTGGTTTCCTCGCGGCTCTGGGCGTGCCTGCGGCCGCGCTCGGTGCCATTGAAGGCAGCGCCGACGCTATCGCCAGCTTCACGAAGATGGTCTCGGGTTACATCGCCAGCAAAACGGGGCATCGCAAGCTTCTGGTGATGGTGGGCTATGCGCTGACTCCACTGGGGCAGGTGCCGATTGCGCTCGCCGGAGGCTGGCCGCTGGTGCTGCTGGGCAGGCTGATCGCGTGGTTCGGCAAAGGATTGCGCGGCCCGCTGCGCGATGCCATCATGGCGCAGGCGGTTACGCCGGAGACGCGTGGCCGTGCATTCGGTTTTCACCGCGCCATGGACACTGTGGGCGCGGTTGCCGGGCCGCTGCTAGGCGTTGCCCTGCTGAGCTGGACCCAGGCCGAGCACCCTCACCACCCGGACGCGCCATTCCGCACCGTGATGTGGCTGGCCATCATACCGGGCGTCCTGGCGGTGCTGGCGTTCCTGACCCTCGTTCGCGACCCCGAGGAGTCGCCCAACCCCGCACTACGACTGTTCCACGCTCTGGCCGGACTGCCTGGAAGATTCAAACGCTACCTGGGGGCGGTGGCTCTGTTCGGCAGCGGCGATTTCTCGCATACGTTGCTGATTCTCGCGGCTACACAGCTCCTGACGCCATCGCTCGGGGTAGTTCGCGCGGCCCAGGTAGCGGGTCTGCTCTATGTCGGCCGCAATGTCGTGCAGGTGCTTCTCTCGTACCCTGCCGGGGCCCTGGCCGATCGCATCGGCTCACTCCCCGTACTCGTGGCCGGCTACGGGCTGGGCGCGGCGACTGCGTTATTGACGCTGCTCGCGTTCTGGTACAACACCACGAGTCTCCTGTTCCTTGCGATGATCTTCCTTGTCGCCGGACTGTGCACGGCTGTGCAGGAGGCGATCGAATCCACTGTTACCGCCGGCATGGTGGCCGAAGAGACGCTGGCCATTAGCTATGGCGCGCTCGGCACCGTGGGCGGCACTGCGCAATTCCTCTCCAGCACCGCCGTGGGAATCCTGTGGACCACCCTCTCGCCGGTGGTGGGCTTCGGAGTCGCCGCCGTGCTGATGACCGCCGGCACTCTTGCGCTGGCCCGCTTGACGTCCCGATGACATATCTCTGCTTCAGCCCGCTCCGGGCCGGATCATCGTGAATCGGTTCCGGGTACGCGTGTATTCCGGCCCGCCCATGCGCCCAATCGCCTCTAGCTTGTCGGGATCGATGTGGTAATTCGAAATCATCGCGTCGTCCACGTGGAACCGGACCACCTCGCCGATGACCAGATTGCCGCCGTCCGAACGCGTGCTCATGCGCACAATCTGCAACAGCCGGCACTCCATCGCCGCGGGCGATTCCCGCACGCGCGGCGGCTTCACCACCAGGCTGGGCACCGGCGTCAACCCCGACAGCGCGAACTCATCCACGTTGGGCGGATACTCTCCGGAACACAGATTCATCTTCTCGGCGATCGCCTCGGGCACCACGTTCACCACGAATTCTCCGGTCGCCTCGATATTGACCAGCGTGTCTTTGTGCGAGCCGTCGGCGCGATTCGACGGGCAGAAGCACACCGCCGGCGGGTTCGCCCCGACCCCCGTGAAGAAGCTGAACGGCGCGAGGTTCAGCACTCCGCTCGCGCTCACGGTGGACACAAACGCGATAGGACGGGGCACAATCATCCCGATCATGAGCTTGTACGTTGTTCGCGTGTTGGTGGTGGCCGGATCGATGGTCATTCTGTTCAACATACCTTGTTCAACGTGGCGCGCGGCTGGCTCCTGCGGTGTGCTATGTTCGCCTCCAGACGATGAAGAAACTCGTTCTGTCCTTGCTCGCGGTGGCGGCGTTTTTTCTGCAGTCTTCCGCGCAGATGAAGCCCAGTGTCCAGGAGCAACTGGATCAACTTCGTAACCTCGGGAAAGCGTTTTACGAAAACCCGACCACGAAGCAGCAGGCTGTCGATACGCTCCGCAAGGCTCTGGCACTGGCCCCGGACTCCCCGCGCGAACGCCTGAACTACGGTCTGGCCCTGATTGCCAACGGCGAGGTGGACAAGGGCGAAGATGAGCTGCTGAAGGTTCAGAAGCAGGACCCCGCGCTTCCCCACACCTGGTTCAACCTCGGCATCCTTTACAAGAAGCAGGGCGACGCCAAAAAAGCTATCGAGGAACTCCGGCAGATGGAGAAGCTGGTGCCCGACGAGCCGGTGACACATTACAATCTTGGTGCGCTGTACAAGCAGACCGGCAATCTCGACGAAGCGATGAAAGAGTTCCGGGAGGCGGCGAGGCTCGATCCCAATTTTGCCGCTCCGCGCTTCCAGATTTTTCAGTACTATCGCGAGCGTGGCGAAGCGGCGAAAGGCGCGCCGGCCTTCGCTGAGTTCAGGGAGATCAAAGCGCGCCACGAAAGATCCGATGCCGGCAACGAGGATGTGGATTGGTGCTACTACGCGGAAATCTACGACGTGGTGAAACCAGCGCCGCCCGCTCCCGAAAATGTCGAACTGAAGTTCGTCACCAAAGACCTGCCCGGCAAAGTGGACCCGAAAACTGCGGGCCTGCTGGTGCTGGACACCATGAACGATGGCAGCTCGGACCTGCTGGTATGGTCGAGTGCGGGTGTGCGGTTGTTCCGGCACGGGGTTAAGCCACGCACGAGCGGTCTGGAGGACCTGAAGGGCGTCATCTCCATCGCCGCTGGCGACTACAACAACGACGGCTTCGTGGATTTGTGCGTGCTCACCGAAGCGGGGCCACTCCTTTATCGCAACGACAAAGGGACCTTTCATAAGGACCCCGCCAGGCTTCCCGCCGGCCGGTTCATCAAAGCGCTGTGGGTGGATTACGACCACGATTACGATCTGGACCTGATGCTGTTAGGCGACAAGCCGGTTCTGCTGCGGAACGATGGCGAGAAGGGTTGGGAAGATCGCACCGCGGACTTCCCGTTCGCCGCCGGCTCGCCCGTGGACGCCGTGGTCTTCCGTCTGGTGCACGATACCAAGTGCTTCGATATTTTCGTCTCCTATCGCGACCACGCCGGCGTCGTGTATCACGATCAACTGGGCGGGATTTTTCGCGCCGATCCGCTGCCATTATTGCCCGCCGGCGCATTCGGACTCGCTGCCGCCGACGTGTTAAGTGACCAGAACCTCGATATCGTGTACCGCGACGCGGCCGGCGTGGAAATGCTGACCAATTCCAACGGCGAGCTGAAGCCCGCCGGGCCGACCCTCGGTAAGGACGCACCGTTCGTTCTGGCCGATTTCCAGAATCACGGTCGCGCGAAAGTGTCAGGGGTTGTCGGCGATGCCGCCGCACTCGCCGCTGCCGACTTCAATCAGGACGGGCGAGCAGATGCCGCGGTGGTGACCACGGCCGGCGACATCCACCTCCTCACCAACGCCACCGCGACGAAGAACAAATGGGTTGCCGTGCGGCTGGAGGGCGCCAAGAACCTGAAAGCAGGCGGGCCGGGTGCGGAAGTGGAAATAAAGTCCGGCACACTCTACGCGAAGCAGATGTACACGAGCGCGCCCATTCTCTTTGGTCTTGGCGCGCACACGACGATCGACACCGTCCGCATCACCTGGCCGAGCGGCCTGATCCAGAACGAAATGGATCAGCCCATCGGCAAGCTGATTGACGTGAAGGAAGCTCCGCGTCTCTCCGGCTCCTGCCCCATGATCTACGTCTGGGACGGTACGCGCTTCCGCTTCGTCACGGACGTTTTGGGCGTTGCCCCGCTGGGCGCCAGCTCGGGCGACGGCAGTTACTTCCCGGTGGACCACCAGG
>Ga0209415_10008926_pt1 | contig 17302 bp, 19 predicted proteins | sample PeaSoiSIISIP2007_FD_187696 | JGI IMG/M metagenome (GOLD analysis project Ga0209415, IMG submission 187696) | Peat soil microbial communities from Weissenstadt, Germany - SII-SIP-2007 (SPAdes) (version 2) | ecosystem: Environmental > Terrestrial > Soil > Wetlands > Peat | place: Germany... | reverse complement strand
GGCCGCCGGGATTTGAACACGGGACCTCCTGCACCCCAAGCAAGAAATATCAATCACTTACGAGGTACGCCCAATGATAACACGAGACTTACCAGCCAAGCAGATTGATTGTCTTTCCGACCAGCCTCCGCAGCGGTTCTAAGACCGACTCGCGACGGCAGTCCGGCACGTAGTGCCGGGTGATGGATCTGGATACCGCGCCTCTTTCAAACGGACTTTTGCGACTGCAAGCCCCTGATATCAGGCCTTTCGCATTCGCCTCAACGCAGGGACCGGAGATACAGGGGGACACAATTCCGGGCAGTACCTGCACATCAAAGATTTCTTCCACTTCCGTGCAGAATTCGTGGTGGGTGGCGATGGCCCCGGTCCGCAAGTCGGCCACGGCCAGATCGCCTTGGCCGCTATGGAGAAAGAAGATTCGATTGCCTTCGACCCGTTCGGTGAATGTGCTCAGCGACACCCAGATTTCCGTCACCGTCCCAAGTGGCTCTGGGACCGTGGATGTGAGCGTTCCATCGGGCGTCAACGAAGTCGACAACATATGCAGCAACCCCAACGCCAACGTGAACGCGCCTATTTTCGGTTATGGAACCTCGGCCGCGATTAGCGCGGTCGAATAAAACATAGCTGTACCCGGCAATTGTACGCCGAGCTGAGGAACAGGCCGTAGATCTGTCGATCTGCGAAATTCGTACAATCGACGTATGCCAGACGAGACACTCTCTTGCCAGCTTCCGAGCCTGACCTCCGATGACGGGACCGCCGCAGACCACGTCTTCGGCTTCAGTACCCGTGCGCTGCACGCAGGACACCGCCCGGACGCCGAAACGGGATCGCGCGCGGTTCCGATCTACCAGACCACGTCCTACGTGTTCGAGGATACCGAACATGCCGCGAATCTTTTCAACTTGCAACGTTTCGGCAACATCTATACGCGCATCATGAACCCGACCACGGCCGTCTTCGAGGAGCGCATGGCAGCACTCGAACGCGGCGTGGGGTCTTTGGCGGTCGCAAGCGGACAAGCGGCGCAGTTCATCGCCATCGCGAGTTTGCTCGGCCAGGGCGACGAGATCGTTGCTTCCAAGAACTTGTATGGCGGCACCTACACGCAGTTCGACGTCAGCTTCCGGCGCCTTGGGATTAATACCGTTTTCGTGGATCCCGAAGATCCCGAGAATTTTCGCCGCGCCATCACGCCGCGCACGCGTGTGATCTACGGCGAGACGATCGGCAACCCGCTGTTGAATGTGCTGGATATTGAAGCCGTGGCTCAAGTCGCTCACAGCGCCAATGTGCCGCTAATCATCGACAACACCTTTGCGTCGCCATATCTGTGCCGGCCCATCGAGCACGGGGCCGATATCGTGCTTCATTCGGCCACGAAGTTCATCGGAGGTCATGGCACTTCCATTGGCGGCGTAATTGTGGACAGCGGCCGCTTCCCCTGGAACCGCGGCGCGTTTCCCCAGATGCTCGAACCCAGCAAGGGCTACCACGGCATCCGGTTTTACGAAACGTTCGGCGATTTTGCCTACATCATGAAAGCGCGCGTGGAAGCGCTGCGGGATTATGGTCCGGCCTTGAGCCCGTTCAATTCATTTCTGTTCCTCCAGGGCCTGGAGACCTTGAAGCTGCGTATGGAGTGTCACTCACGCAACGCGCTGGAAGTGGCGAGCTACCTATTGAAACACCCCAGCGTCGGCTGGGTCAATTATCCGGGGCTGGAATCCAGCCCGTACCAGGGGCTGGCAAAAAAATACTTGCCGCGCGGCGCGGGCGCGATCCTCAGTTTTGGAATTCGCGGCGGGTTGCAGGCAGGAAGACGCTTCATCGAAAGCCTGAAGCTGTTCTCGCATCTGGCCAACGTCGGCGACGCGAAAAGCCTGGTGATTCACCCGGCCTCCACAACGCACCAACAATTGAGCGACGAAGAAAAAAAGATCTGCGGCATCAGCGACGACATGATCCGCCTGTCGGTCGGCATCGAGGAGATCGAAGACATTCTCTGGGACCTGGATCAGGCGCTCAGCGCAGGGGGCAAGATATGAAAGACGGCGTCAGCGCGAGTTCACCGGTGAACCTGGGACGCTTTGCGACCTCCGCGTCAAACCGCATCCGAATTCTGGAGCGCTACAAGCGCATCGCGATGGTTGGGCTCTCTTCGAATCCGTTTCGTCCGAGCCACTTCGCAGCGATTTACCTCCTCGCTCACAACTACGATGTAACTCCGGTGAATCCACGCGAGAAAGAAGTACTTGGCCGGAAATCTTATCCGTCGCTCTTGGAGGCGCCGGGCCCGATCGAGATCGTAGATATTTTCCGCGAGACTGCCGCGGTTCCTGAGATTGTGGACCAAGCGATCGCGCGGGATGCCAAGGTGATCTGGATGCAACTGGGCGTGATCCATGAAGAAGCCGCAGAGCGTGCCCGCCAAGCCGGCCTCGAAGTGGTGATGGACCTCTGCATGAAAATCGAACACGCGCGCTTCTTTGGCGGTTTGAGCACCATCGGCTTGAATACGGGAATCATCAGTTCACAAAGGCGGCGCTTTTCGTCATTAGCCTGATCGAACGCGTTCGTCGTGTCAATCGCACACAATTCAATTTTTGTTGATACTCGGCCTGCTCGCTCGCCCTAGAACATCACGCTTCAGTGTCGAAGGGGGTGCGTTCGCCACGCCGCGAGTCAGTTCAAACGCCCGTTTACCAATGTCAGGTTGGTCGGGCCGCCGGGATTTGAACCCGGGACCTCCTGCACCCCAAGCAGGCGCGCTAGCCAGGCTGCGCCACGGCCCGAACGCTTCATTCTACCGCACTGGACCGTCGCGCCCCTATTTTGTCTGCTATACCTGAGTCCTGATGCTCATCCTCGCCGCCATTCTGGCAATCTTCGTATACGGCATGACCGCCGCGATGCTCGGCACCATTCTGCCCGACCTCTCCACCCGGTTCCATCTAACTCCCAAACAAAATGGGACAATCGCGTTTTGTCAAGCCGTGGGCCTGATCTTGGCTTCCATCGGCGTGGGCCCGCTCATCGATTACGAGGGCAAGAAAGCCGGATTGGTTCTGGGCTTGACCCTCAGCGGCCTTGCGGTAACCCTTCTTCCGCGATCAAACGGTTTTCGCAGCATCGCGTCGCATCTGTTTCTGCTCGGCACCGGCGGCGGAATCATCGTCACCGCGGCCAATGCCCTGGGCAGCGATGTTGACCCCGCGCATCGCGCGACTGCGCTGAACCTTCTGAATATCTTTTTCGGCCTCGGCGCCTTTGCCACTCCGTTCGTGTCCGCCAATTTGCTCGGCAAGAACGCCACGCGGCTTTGTCATCTGATTGCAGGGCTTGCCGTGCTGGCTGTGGCCGTGAATCTGGCTGCTCCCATTCCCCCGCCGACCAGCGCCCAGACCTTCGTGTTCTCCGACGTTAGAAGCGTTTTAGGGCGTCCTGTGCTTTGGCTTTGCGCTTTGCTCTTGTTCTTGTACGTCGCCACGGAAGTGGGCGTATGGAATTGGCTGGTGCAGCACTTGATCGCCCAAGGAGTACCGCCAGCTCGAGCCCTCAATGTCCTGTCGTTCGGCTTTGCGCTGGGCCTTCTTCTCGGACGCCTGGCGGCCTCTCAGATCCTGATCTCGGTATCCGGTCTTTCGGTCACTCTGGCCGCTTCCGTGTTGATGGCGATCATGACGTTCGCCATGTTGCAAACCCGCAATCCAACGGTTGCATGGGGCCTCACCTTTCTCGCTGGAGCGTCGATGGCGCCGGTCTTCCCGACCACCATCGCGTTGATCGGCGACCGCTTCCCCCGTATGACTGGCACCGCGATTGGAATCGCGATCACGTCGAGTTGGATTGGGCTTGCAGTCAGTTCGCGCATCATTGGTTCTATCGCCGCTGGCGATGGATCGATCGCGGCTGGAGATTCCGCGCGCTTAAAGAAGGCTCTGCTGGTGCTTCCCGGAATGTCTGTGCTGATGATCGCCGTGAATCTGGCGCTGCGCGCGGTCACGGGGCCATGATCAGACGGGGCGACGATCAATGGTTGCGGGTCAGGCGATCGTAGATAAATCCGCCTGTGCCTCCAGCCAAGGCCCCGATTGCAGCACCGGGCCCGCCACCGGCGACCGCGCCGATTGCGGCTCCTACGCCCGCGCTGCCAAACACGATGGCGGCTGATTTCTTGCCCGAACGCTTATGGTGGCGGTGATGGCGATCGCTGCGGTAGGCGATCTGTCTTGGTTGTGCCGAGGCTCTCGGGGATGCTGTAGCGCTCGGGGGCGCTGCGGCGTCGGTTTGCTCTGGCGAAGGAGCGGGCGGAACGACATCCGCTGGCGGAGCGACATCCGGCGGACGCACGACGACGGGGCGCGGAATCACGGGCTCATAGCCGGAGTTGTTCGAAACTACCGGTTGCGCGTAACTGGTGGTCACAAGGGCCACAAGCCCGGCAGCGATCCATCCATTTCTCAGACACATCTTGCCCTCCATGTTGCCATTTGCGTGCCAAATGGCAGTGAAGGTGCTTCCGGTGATTCCAGGTGGAAAAATGGTCGATTCCAATGTTGAGACGGTAAGAGTTACCCGGCGTTCGTTTTCATTGAGCAAAAAGCACTCGCTCGTCGCGGCGACGATCCTTCTGATTGTGCTCATCGCGCTGGGCGCGTGGCTGGCAACCCGTTCGCGCCCGCTGTACCCGGTGATGACCGGCGGTAAATATGGTTACATCGACAAGTCGGCGAAAGTAGTGATACCGCCACAGTTCGATGGCGCCAGTCTGTTCTCAGAAGGGATAGCCGCGGTGGCTGTTGGGAATCGCTGGGGGTACATCGACCGATCGGGCAAGCTCGCCATCGCGCCGCAATTCGATTTGGCGGATCCATTCTCCGATGGAGTGGCGCTGGTAGGGATCGGGCCGAAACTTGGTTACATCGATAAGGCGGGCAAGTTCACCATCACTCCGCAGTACTACGGAGCCGGGCAATTCGGCAACGGGCTCGCGCCAGTGCAGGTGAATGGGCGCTGGGGCTACATCGACAAGAGTGGAAAAATGGCGATCAATCCGCAGTTCGAAGAAGGCGGAAATTTCTCCGAAGGCATGGCCGTGGTGCGAATGGAAGGCAAGTACGGCTACATCGATAAGTCTGGCAAAGAGGTGATCGCGCGGCAATTTGCAACGGCGGGCGATTTCCACGAGGAGCTCGCTATGGTCAGACTCGGCGACAAGTTCGGCTACATCGACAAATCGGGGGTGGTGAAGCTCAATCCGCAATTCGATACGGCGGGCGATTTTTCCGATGGCTTGGCCCTGGTCGCCATTGCAGGGCGCGTCGGCTACATCAACCGCTCGGGCCAGTACGCCATCAATCCGCAGTTCGATCAAGGCGGCAATTTCCACGCCGGCTTCGCTCCGGTCTGGATCGGTGGCCGGGAAAGCTACATCAACAAAAATGGCAAATATGTTTGGAATCAGGTGAGTTAGCGCTTCGCGGCCCCGCGTCGCCTACGGGGCGCGCCGGTAGAAGGTCAAGCAGTTGTCGCCTTGCTTGATCTCGCGATAGCGCCGGAGGCGCCCGTATTGCTCTTGCGGCGTGAAGTGGGACGAATGCTGAACGATCACCAGCGGAGTTTCGGCCTGGTCCTGCGCTATCATCGAGGTTTCGTATTCGGCGGACATTTCGTACGGCGGATCGAGAAACGCGATGTCGGCGCGGGCTCGCTCGAGCACCGAGGCGGCTTTGCTGGTAAACACTTCGGCGCGGCTTTGGAGGCCCAGAGCCGTGAGGTTTTCGCGAATCACATCCACGGCCGCGCGGCTCTTCTCGATGAAGATTGCCCGGCGCGCGCCGCGGCTCAGTGCTTCAATGCCAACCGCTCCAGTGCCGGCATAGACGTCCATGAAGACGCAATCGCCGATACGCGGCGCGAGCACGTTAAATAGCGTTTCGCGCAGGCGATCCGGCGTGGGGCGAGTGTTCAAACCGGGCAGGCTCTTCAACCGGCGGCTGCGAAATTCCCCCGCGATCACACGCATCTCAGGCGCGCCTTCAACCCACTTGCACCAGGCCATAACGGCGCTGCCAGTGCTCGCGAATGTAGTTCACCGCGCGGCGCAGTTCTTCGGGCGAGGGCGGATTGGCGATGAATGTCTGCGCCTCGCTCCGCGCCAGTTCCAGCACATCTTTATCGCGAATGATGTTGGCAATGCGCAACGCCGGAAGTCCCGATTGCTTGGTGCCGAAAAACTCGCCGGGTCCGCGCAGTTTCAGATCCATTTCGGCGATGTAGAAGCCGTCCGTCGATTCCACCATGGTTCGAATGCGTTCGCGCGCCGAGTCGCCGAGTTTGCCCGTAACCAGGATGCAGTAGCTTTGTTCGTCGCCGCGTCCGACGCGCCCGCGAAGCTGATGCAGTTGCGCCAGGCCAAAGCGCTCGGCTTGCTCGATCACCATCACCGTGGCGTTGGGCACATCCACGCCGACCTCGATCACCGTGGTCGACACCAGGATCTTCACTTCGCCCCGGCGAAACTGCTCCATCACCGTTTCTTTCTCCTCGGTTCTTAATTTGCCGTGCAAAAGTCCCACGCGAAGATCCGGAAAGACCTTTTGCGAAAGATGCTGGTACATCTGCTGGGCAGCCTTCATGGCTTCCGATTCCTCGATCACAGGATATACGACGTAAGCCTGCCGGCCCTTGACGATTTGCTGCTTCATGAAGCTGTACACGCTTTCGACACGATCGTCTGTGACGCTCTTGGTCTCGATGGGCCGGCGTCCAGGCGGCATCTCATCAATGACGGAAATATCGAGATCCCCATAAATGGTGAGCGCCAGCGTGCGCGGAATCGGAGTGGCTGTCATGACGAGAACGTCCGGATGTTTGGCCTTTGAAACCAGGCGCAGACGCTGCATGACGCCGAAGCGGTGCTGTTCGTCCACGATCGCGAGGCCAAGGTTCTTCCATTCGACATCCTCTTCGATGAGCGCATGGGTTCCGATGCCGATATGGGCGAGCCCTTCAGCCATCAGTTTCTTGAGCTGCGATTTTTCGCGTTGCGTTGCAGTGCCGGTAAGGAGCACGGGCACATAGCCCATTTTGTGGAACAAGTTCTTGAAATAGAAATAGTGCTGGCTGGCGAGGATTTCGGTGGGCGCCAGCACCGCGGCCTGATATCCGTTCTCAATGGCGATCACAGCCGCCTCGGCGGCTACCAGCGTTTTACCGCTGCCGACATCGCCTTGCAACAGGCGGCTCATAGGATGCGGGGCTTGCATGTCCTTCGCGATTTCGCCGAGCACCCGTTTTTGCGCGCCGGTCGGCTTGAACGGCAGCATGGCTTTGATCTTTTCGCGCACCCGGTCGTTCAATTCGAAAGAAATGCCCGGTTGCAACCGCGCTTTGGAGCGCTTCAGCGAGAGGCCGCACTCCAACCAAAAGAACTCTTCGAAGATCAGGCGCCAGTGCGCCGGAGTCCGATAGGCGTTGAGCATGCGCAGGTCGCTGTCGGGGCCAGGAAAATGAAGGGCGCGGATGGCGGTCCAGAGTTCGACCAGCTTCAAACGCTCGCGCAGTGTCGGCGGCAAATGATCTTCGAGCGGTTCCACCGATTCCAGTACGCGATGCATCAGCGAACGAAGCGCGCGCGTCGTCACTTTACCGGCTGCTTCGTAGACCGCCACGATGCGGCCCGTGTGCAGAGACGCGTCGGGCGAGGCATCGCCGTCCGAATCGTCGCTGGTTAGGATCTCGAACTCGGGGTGCATGATGAGGAGGTCGCCAGTGTAATTATCGAGTTCGACCTTGCCGTAGAGCGAGACGCGCACGCCGGGCAGGAAGCGATCGACCAGGTAGCCCCCATGAAACCACTTGGCGAGCAAGCGCTCTTTCGACGCATCTTTAAAAATGGTTTCGAAAAGCCCGAGATTGCGCCGGCGGAATCCGCGCAAGTGAGCGGACTGGACCTCGGCGATGACGGTGGCCATTTCGCCCGGGGCGAGTTGTGCGATGGTCTTCACGTTGCTGCGATCCTCGTAGCGGAAGGGCGCGTAGGCGAGCAGATCCTCCACGGTGATGAGACCTTTGGCTTCGAGCATCCCGGCGCGGGCCGGGCCGACGCCTTTGACAAACTTGAGCGGGGTGGAAGTGTCCAACGCGGGAGTCTCTGGGGCTTCAGTGTCAGTGTACAATGGCGCTCGGAAATTTCGACTGGAAGACCGGAGACAATCATTTTCCGGCCAAGGTATCCCCAAATATTTCGATCGTCTCCGCAAGTCGTTGATACCAGTCAAAGATGGCGACGTATGGGTTGATATTCTGGATTGACCGTTCATGACCGATAGTCAATGAATGACGGATAGTCAATGACAAGACTGGCCCAAAAACATTGCGTGCCGTGCCGGGAAGGCGTGCCGGCGTTGCGGGCCGGCGAGTTGCTTCCGTACGCCCAACAACTGCCGGATTGGAAGATCATCCAAGAGCATCACATCACAAGAAGCTTTCTGTTTTCCGATTTCAAAGCGGGCCTCGATTTTGTGAATCGCGTAGCCGCGGTGGCGGAAGCGGAGGGGCATCATCCGGACTTGTGCCTGGCGTGGGGCAAGGTGGACGTGCAGATTTATACCCACAAGATTCGCGGGCTCACCGAGAGCGATTTCGTGTTGGCCGCGAAGATCGATGAATTGTACTTGGCGGGACTGCGTTAGCGTCTATTTTCTGAACCTCTATTTCTGTTCTGGTGATTCTGGCGGTGGCGCGGGCTGTCCACCTTCGACAGGCCGGCGGCGCTGCAGTTCCTCCCACTGCTGTTCGGTGAGGACCAGGCGCAGTTTCAGGCTTAAGTGAGTGAGTGTTCGCGTGAGATCGCTGCGCGCGTCCACCAACCGCTCGATGGCTTCGTTTGTTTTTCCCGAATCAACCGGGTGGCGATTGAACTGTTCCGCCAGAGCTTGCTCGGCCTGATTCACTGCTTCCCGCACGTTCAACAGATGCGGCCTGAATTGCTGCACGGTGGCGCGGATCTGTTCGCGCTGCGCCGGTGTGAGATTCAGATCGCGCGCGATCTCGGGACGGGCCCACCAGGCATAAATGCCGCGGGGCATCTGCCCGGGAAGGCTGGCAGCCTGCAGCAATGCCAAAACTAACGCGAAGATGAGCCGGCGCGGCATTCCTGATTCCTGGTCCTATTCCCGGAACAGGCCGTGCATCGGCTGAATAGCCTTTGGCTCGTTGCTTTGCTCCATCGCGGCGAGGTCGGAGAAAAGCTGGTCATCGGACACAGCGGCGGACACGGGGGCGGAGATCGCGGGCGTGGTCTTATGGCGCCGCTCCAGCGTGAGCCCTCCAGCAACCACCAGCAGAAGTATTGCAAGTGAAAGAGCCCAGCGCATGGATATCCAGTTGAGATGCCGCTCGTCGAGCCGGCGATAGATACTGCGGCGCTGCGCGGCCAGGAACTCGGAAGAAACTTCCGGTTCCGGCAGGTTCTTTACTTGCCGGCGAAGCCAGCTCTCAAAATCACTATTCTCTCTGTGTTTCATTTTCTTCCCGATCGCGAAAGTACAGGTCGTGCAGCTCCTCCCGAAGCTTTTCCGTGGCACGAAACAAGTGTACTTTCACAGTTCCTACGTCCAGTTTCAGGATCCCGGCTATTTCGGCCAAGCTCCGATCTTCATAATGCCTCAGTGTGAATGCGGCGCGCTGGCGTAAGCTGAGGCGTGCTACCGCGCGTGCGATCCGTTGAGCGATCTCTCGGGCGAAGAGTTGGTCTTCGGCGTTAGGGCCCGTAGCCTTGGCCAAGTTCAATATGGCCGATTCGTCCTCGGCCTTGGGGCGTTTTCGCCAAAATTGCCAGCGGTGCGAGCGAAGCCGGTCCAGGCAAGTGTTCACGGCGATCCGGGTGAGCCACTTGCCGGGATCGTCCAAGTTCTTCGATTCCGGGCGCTTGAGGGCCTGCCAAGCCTTGAGAAACGTGTCTTGGGTGGCCGAGTCGGCCTCCTCGGCGTCCTGCAGCATACGGCGACAGAGCAAGAACACACGTTTCTGCTCGGAAGCCATCCATGCCCCAAACTGGGCAGTGACTTCACGGGTGTCCTCCCACGCACTGGGGTTGGCTTCGAGGCGATCTGCCATCGCGCCCATCATATCGTCTGGACGGAACTCAGACGATTTGGTTGACAGGAACTATTCAGCGACCATTAGCCGGCCTGCCCATTATTTAGGGCGGCGGCGAGCTGGGCGGTGTTTCCGGAAGCGGCGGCTTGTTCCAGTAGCCGGGACACTACACCCTTGCCATCCTCAGACAGCGATTTAGTGCTGAAAATGGAGCAGCCTTTGGCCACGTGCTGGAGGTCCCCCATATCGGCTTCCACCACCATCTCGTGCTCCACCCAACTCGATAAGGGGATGTTGCGGAAGAACAGGCGTTCCTGCAGGATCATGGACTTCTGGCGAGCCGCAACCGATTTGTTTTCACGGAAATAGTGGCGCTCTTCCACGCGGAAGTCCTGCATGAATTCGTCCATGGCGCGACGCCGCGCCTCCTGCTCGGTGGCCTTGACTCGTTCCTCCATCGTGCTCTTATGAGTGCGAATTTCGGCGCGCGCTTCGGCTAAAACCTCGCGCTCCTTGGAGATAGCCACTTCCATCCGCGCCTGCATGATGTAGAACGACAAGAGTGCCGAGCCGGCGGCGATGAATACCGGTAGGAGAATCCATAGCAAGGCGTCAATCTGCATACCGATTCTCTATCGGCAGTGGGCTACCGGAACGTTAGGTACCAGCTCTCTTAAGTTATTCGCCTTACAAAATCGCGGTTTGCGACCCGTCGATTTTGGCCCCGGAAACCAACGCGGCAAAAAGTGGGATGCGGAACGTGAAGAGCGCTTTCAAGATGGATTTGATGCGAAAGAGCAGTCCGGTGGCGAAGCCGTAGTGTTTACTGAAAAATACCGCCCCGCCGTGGACGCGGTCGGCTGCCAGGATGGTCCGGGCGGATTCGGCGTAAGGCGAGCTGGGGGTGTAGAGAGCGGTGACTTGCGGCAGCACCAAAGTCTTTCGAGAGACGCGGTGGATCTGGTAACAAAGTTCCGCATCGGACCAGGAGTCCCCGTACCGTTCATCCAGATAGTTGATGCCTTTGACGAAAAACTTCCGCACCAGGAAGGCTTGAAAGGTGGCGTACTCGACCGGGAAAACCTCGGCGGTCTTGTCCACCGTGACGGGCGTCAGGTCGAGGCCTGTAGCGGGTGTCGGGAGACGGAAGAATTGCTCGATCGGCTGGGCTTGGGTGTCGAGCAGGAGGGGGCAAACCGCCACCGTTTCCGGGTCGGATTCCAGACGCGCTACGAGGGATGGAATCGTCGTGGGCAAGACCTCTACGTCGGGCGTCATGAAAAGAAGATACTCGCCGGCGGCGGTGCGGGTGCCGATGTTGAGCGCCTTGGTGCGGCCGAAATAGCGGGGCAGGCGCAACATGGTGACATTGGAAAACTCGGAATCCAGCTGTGCGCTTTCATCGTGCGACCCGCAATCGACAACCAGGATTTCGATGGAAGCCCGATCGTTGGACCCTTCGAGTGCGGCGAGGCAGCGGCGCAGCGCAGGCGCGCTGTCGTACGAAAAGACCAGGGCCGTCACTTTGATGGGCGGCGGGAGATCGATTTTCTGAAGCTGCGGCTCCGGCTCCACGGCGACGATGGGAGCGGCCTTGCGCGCTTCTACTTTGCGTTTGCTGGCAACGGGCATGTGTGGGTGGTCGGTCTCACTTTGGAACGGTCATCAGGCAATTGGCTCCGAGCAAAGCCACTTTGGTGGGCGGTGATTTCAGCGGAATCGAGAACGCGGCGGGGTCGCTGCCGGTTGGGAGCCAATACACGTCGCTCTTGCTTCCGGTCTGCACTTCCACCGGGACATAAGCGGTGAAGTCCTCGTCGACATCCCGCTGGACAATGCTTCCGGATAATTTCGAGTCGCGCCAGGCATAGGACAGCTTCACGGCGGGCACGCCGGTTCCATAGACCCAATTGTCGAAGAAGATCTTCAGGCCGGGATCGGGCGACTTGGGCGCGTAATGGCTCGCCAGCTCGCGAAACTCTTCGGTGCTGATGGAATGATGATGGCTCGAAACATCCCGCAGCAACGCGCGAAAACTTTCATCTCCCAAGCGGCGTCGGAGCATGTGGATGATCCAGGTACCTTTTTCGTAGGTCACAGCCCGCCAGGCGTCGGGGGCCAGCGACGATTCCAGACGATAGCCCCAGATGATGGGCCCCGCGGCTTCCAGCGTCCGGCCGGAGTCGGTTTTGGTGAGCAGATGCGTTCGATAGTCGTCCAGCACGGCATCCAGCGCCTTGACGCCTTTCCTGCGCTCCAGCAACAGTAGAGCCGAATAGTTGGCCAGCGACTCGATCAGCCACTCATCGCGATAGCTGGCGGGAACCACCGTGTTCCCCCACCACTGGTGCGCCACTTCATGGGTCTCCAGGATCTCAGAATAAAAAGTCTGTTCGTAGCGCTCGCGGAGGGATGGAGGAAGCTGGCGGGGATCGACATAGGCGAGCGTGGAAAGGTAAACCAAACCCGGAAAGCCCTGTCCGAAGCCACCGGGGATGGGTGTAACGGCGAGATTACGGATCACGCTGGGTCCGAACTCTTCCGTCATAAAATCGAGCGTCTCCAGCAGTTTTCTGGTGAGTTCATCCAGGCGCGCGGCAGGATCGGGCGCGTTATCTGAAACCGCCTCCGCGAGCGCATCGGACGGCCTGCCACGTCGCCGCCGGAACGAATCTTCTCGACCCGGCACCCCCGGAGGAACAGCTTTGGGCGCCAGAGCGCGTTCCACCTGGTGATTCGCGTACAACTCGATTGTGTATCCATTATGCTTCCGAACCACGGACTGGAAGTTGCCGAGGTTGAAGCCGGCGAATCGCACGGGAGCCTCGGTCTTTACGTGTGTGATGCGCGAGTCGCCTTCGATGCGATCTTCCACTGGCGTCCCAGTGGCTGCCACGGTCAGGCTCTTCGGATAGCGGAATGTCAGGTCGTAATTGGCCAGGTCCCCGCCCGTTCTCGGGTACCAGGTGCCGCGCGAGCCGACGTAGTATACCTGATTGCCCGCATCGACGATCACGGCGCCCTCGTGATGGATTTCGATCTCGTGCGGGACTGCCGGATCGAGCGCGGGGTCGCAAATGAGCAGGAATTGGCGGTCTTCATTGCTCGTAATCAGGTTGGAGCGCAGCGACGTGCGATCGAACACTTCCGCCGGTTGTCCGTCCACCGTAGCGGCGGTGATGCGCATATTGGGAGACAGATTGAAGGGCAAGGCGGATCGAGGCTGCGCCTGTTGCAAAGTGAGCGTGGCACGCGTGACCGCCTGCATCGTTAGATCGGGCTGGATGGCGGCTTCGATGCGGAAGTTGTCGAGCGCGTAAGAAGCGCCGCGCGCGGGGGCTCCGTTGCGGAAGGAGCGGGACTGAAATGTGGTCCAGGTATCGAAGTAGCTTCGATTGTCGCGATAGCCGAGTTTGCCTACCAGGATCTGGTCCTGCGCGCTGGGATCGTACAACACATCGAAGTTGTCCAGGTGATTGCCCGCGACCGCCATGTAGAACATGCCGGTATTGCGCTGGGCGGATAACACGTCATAGACTACGCGCGTTTCAAAACTGGATATCAGGTTGTTGAACACCGAGGTCCAACGTTCGGCGATCAGGCTGCCCATCTCGGGACTTTTCTTGGAAACCGGATTGTTCTGGAGTTGAGCCAGAAGATCGTCGCCGGTTCCGTCGGTGAATACGAAGACCGCGGATTTGAAGTGCTCCTCAAGATTGGGCGAGTTGGTGAAAGTAGCCAGCGACGAGCGCTCGCTGCGCGTGGGCGGAAGAAGCAGCACATCGGCGTCGCCTCCTTCAACGCTCGCAACGAAGACCGCTCCCAGATGGGTGCCTTGGCCCTGCTTGGCGAGGACGGGCTTGGTGAACACCAGATAGCCGGAACCCAGGTACACCTTCAAATCTTCTTTACTGAAGTTGAGATCGAGAACGCGATAGCACTCGGCGGGATCCAGCGAGAGCCGCTGGATTTCATCGCCCAAGTCCGCCGCGGTGACAGCCAGGGCAGGACGGAGGCTCGCAACCAGAATCAGAGCCGGCAGGAAGCGGAGCACATCTATCAGTTTAGCGGGCAAAGCCTCCCGCGAGAAACCATGAGGGCACGATCGGGCGGGGCCAAACTGGCTACTTGCTGGTTTTCACGCTAACGACGCGGCCGTTGTCGAGGCGAACGGTTCCCACCGGCGCGCCGTTGGCCCAATACTGGCAGATTTCGAGCAGATGGCCATCGTCGCCGGGGATGCTGACCTTAGATTCGGGCGCGCCGAGCGCCGAGCGGAGCTCGTCGGCCGTGACGCCCACTTGGACCTTCGCGACGTCCTCGACCGTAAGCTCCTGGACCACAGGCGGAGCAACTACGGGTACAATGGGCTCCCCTAGGACGGGCGCGGGGACTTCGGCCTCCCTCTGGACGGGAAGCTCTCTCCGGTGCTCGGAACGATATGACGAACCACCACCACCTGTGCCGGCTGGACTGTCACCGCCTCCTCCACTCGGTGCGGCCGCCGCAGCCGCGGAATGCCCCTTCGTTTCCGGCGGAGTAACAGGCGCGGGCTTGGCCGTCGCGGGTTTGGTCACGACAGGTTTGGCGGTCTTCGGCGCGGCGGCCGTAGAAGCGGTCTGGTCCACGTCGCCAAAGACTTTGCCGAGAGCAGTGCCGAGTGGCTTTCCAGCAGCGGTGCCAATTGTCGCGCCGGCGGCAGCAGCGGCGTGTTCGGTCAAACTTTGGCCGACCAGCGCAGTGGATGCAACGAAACTTCCGAGCAGCGCAGTAAGCACGAGCGAACGCATGGGATCTCCCCCTCAATACCATGCTAAGGGGAGGCCGAGCGCAGTACCAGCCTGAAAAAGCCTTAGTTCTTGCTGAGAAGGAGTACCGGTTTGGGGGCGGCACGCGAGCCATATTCTCATCCGTCACACAGCCGGAAACTCAACGAAATTCCTGAGAAATCGCGTCATTGTTTCCCACCAACTAGCCGATAGTTTTCCTATGGAGAGACCGGCAACGAGACTTCCGGCGATCCCGACCCTCGCGCTGTTGACTCTGTTCTTCGCGGGGGTAGCTGAGGCTCAGACCACCGGCAACTGGACGCGGCAATTTCCGCAAAATTACCCTGTCCCTCGCTTTGACTTCGCAATGGCCTATGATTCCGTCCACCGGCAAGTCGTCCTCTTCGGAGGTGCATACGATGGCTTTACTGGTATCGATGACACGTGGGTCTGGGACGGGTCCGACTGGACCCAGAAAGACACCCCAATCCGGCCGCCTGCGCGATACGGCCACGCGATGGTTTACGACTCCGCGCGCGGCCAGTGTTGTTCGGCGGAATAATTGGTAGTGGTTACATTAACGACACCTGGGTCTGGGACGGCTCGATCTGGACTCAGAAATTCCCACAAACCAGCCCGTCTGCGCGAGCCTACTACGGCATGGCGTACGATTCCAAGCGCGGCGAAGCGGTCCTGTTCGGAGGACAACTCCAAAATATTTACGACGTGGACGAGACCTGGGTGTGGGATGGCTCGAATTGGTCCCAAAAAGACCCGCAAACCAAGCCGCCGGCACGATTGGGTACCACGCTGGCATACGATTCCGCCCGCGGCCAGACGCTGATGTTTTCAGGCCGCGATATAAATACTGGTATCACTTCGGCTGATACGTGGGTGTGGGATGGCAACAACTGGTCCCAGAAATCCCCGCAAACCAGCCCGAGCGCACGATCTGAGGCCGCGCTGGCTTACGATTCCACTCGCGGCCAAATGGTCTTGTTTGGAGGGCACGATCAAGTGGCCTACAACGCCGCCGATACGTGGGTGTGGGATGGCTCCAATTGGTCCCAAGAATTCCCCCAAACCAGTCCGAACGGGCGAAGCGGCCATTCCCTGGCGTACGATCCGGTACACGATCAAGTCATCTTGTTTGGGGGCGCAGCTGACAGTGAAACCTGGGCTTGGAACGGCGGCGCTGCTCCAACCGCCGGTCCCTCCATCACCGCCGCGGTGAGCGCGTCGGCGTTCGGCGGTTTCCCAACCGTGGCGCCGGGCTCCTGGATCGAAATCTACGGATCGAACCTCGCGCCCACTACGCGAGCATGGAACGGCACGGACTTCATAGGGAATAACGCACCCACTTCGCTCGAAGGCGTGCAAGTGAACATCGGAGGCCAAAAGGCGTTCGTCGAGTATATCTCGACGACTCCCGCCCAGATAAACGCCCAGTTGCCTTCCAACATCCCGATCGGAGGCACGCTGCAACTGACCGTAACTAACCCGAACGGTACCAGTCCGCCATTCGACATCCAGGTGAACCAGAACCAGCCCGGGCTGCTCGCGCCAGCGCTCTTCCAGATCAGCGGGAAACAATATGTCGTCGCCCTGCTGCCCGATGGGGCCTATGCGCTGCCGCCCGGTTCCATCGCAGGTGTGGCTTCTCGTCCGGCGAAGCCCGGCGAGACTATCGTTTTGTTTGGCATCGGATTCGGCTCCGTTACCCCGGACATCCCCGCCGGCCAGATCGTGACCGAGAGCAATCAACTGACGCAGCCTTTCGAGTTGTGGTTCGGCAACACGCTGGCGCAGTTGTCGTACCACGGCCTAGCCCCCGCTGCCGTGGGCCTGTATCAGTTCAACGCCGTCGTTCCGCCGGTGCAGGATAGCGACGCAGTACCACTGACGTTTAATCTGGATCGCGTACCGGGCACACAGAACCTTTCTATCGCTGTGCATCGGTAGCCCATGCAGCTCTGATCCCTGTACTTTGCTCGCGTACTATAATCTCTGTTGAAGGCCCGGATCGGCCGATCCTAAACCCAGGCAACGACCATGGAATGTCCCCGGTGTACGCTGCTCAGCCCGCCAGGAACACTCTGGGTTTGGTTTATCTACTTCAGCCAGGACATGCCCGTTCGACTAGCGTTGACTTGGGTCTTGATTGCACTCGTGGCGGGGAACCGTGAGTTTTGGTTCAGTTGGCGTTTCACAGGGAATGGTGGTCCAAGGAACAAGAACGATCCCAAAGGATTTTCTCCGATGTTTCCTCTGTTCTCACTGTCGCCCTGCTATGGGGAATGGGTCTCCATTCGAGTCTTTCGCGCGGGAAATATCGGCGGGTTGAACTAGTACATCGTCCAGTTAGTCCTTTTTAGTATTAGCTTTACTCTTCCGTTGTCTTGGCTGCTTCGGGTGAGCTG
>Ga0209415_10008925_pt1 | contig 17302 bp, 16 predicted proteins | sample PeaSoiSIISIP2007_FD_187696 | JGI IMG/M metagenome (GOLD analysis project Ga0209415, IMG submission 187696) | Peat soil microbial communities from Weissenstadt, Germany - SII-SIP-2007 (SPAdes) (version 2) | ecosystem: Environmental > Terrestrial > Soil > Wetlands > Peat | place: Germany... | reverse complement strand
TCGAGATACATGGCCGCATCCGCCTGCGTCATGAGGTGCTCGATGCTCGCCTCGGCGGCAGCCAGTGGATTGTAGTGCGCGAAGCCGACGCTGAAGGAGACCTGCACGCCTTCGCCGCTGTCATTGTAGCGGGCAAGGCTGTTGAAGAGCCGCTTGCGGATGCGGCCGGACGCCGCCGGCTTCGCGGCCATCGCCAGCACCACGAACTCGTCGCCGCCAAGACGTGCGATGACGTCGGAGGCGCGGAACGTCTTGAGGATGCGCGCGGTGGCGACGAGGGCCTGATCGCCGAACTCGTGCCCGAGCTCGTCGTTGATCCGCTTCATGCCGTTGAGGTCGACGAAGATGAGGGCGACGCTCTGCCCGGTGCGACGCGCCAGCTTGAGACGCTCCTCCCCGATCGTCACGAAGCCGCGGCGGTTGCTTAGGCCCGTGAGCGTGTCGGTGAGCGCAAGGCTCTGCAGGGCCGCCAGGAGGCTGTGGCGCTCGCAGGCGTAGCGCAGCACGCGCAGCAGGAGCCCGCGGTCCATCTGGCCCTTGGCGAGATAATCCTGCGCTCCCTCGCGCAGGGCCTCAATCGCCAAGGCCTCGTCATGAGGGTCGTCGAGCACGACGATCGGCACGCTGCGCGCCGCGCCGCGCACGCGCCGCAGCGCCTCGATGCCCTTGCCATCAGGCAGCGACAGGTCGAGCAGCACCAGATCGAAGCGGCCTTGGGTGAGGTGGGCGGTGCCGCGCGCGATCCGCGTGGCGGTGGTCACGGCGTACTGCGGGTCCGAGCGCAGCAGCAGGCGGATGAGCTGCGCGTCGCTTGGCGAATCCTCGATGAGGAGGATATTCGTGGGCGTCACGCCAGCAGCAGTGCCGAGCCGTCGACTCTCCGTCACGGTCTTCTCCTCTGCGTGCTGTTGCCTAGGCTACCCGAGTTGGCGGTCGCCAAGGTTTCCCGACCCTTGCGATCAACGCCCGAAAGCGAACAGTGTCCGGTTCGCGCGTGGCCACAGTTAAGCCTTGGTAACGCCTTGCAACCGCGGCGGGAAACACCGTTCACGGAATCGCGTGCCGGGCATTTTGTTGCCCCTTTTTCGGCGCACGGCTCATGCCATGCGGATGCTCAGCGCAGGCTCGAAAATCGCGCGCCTCTCCCCGCTTTCGGCGGCCGCGCGGCGTGCAGGCCCGTTGCTGGCGTTCGTGGCGGGTGCGCTTACCGGCTGTGCGGCCGCGGGCCTGACCGAGATCCCGGCCGCCGACGTCGCCCCCGACCAGTACCAGGGCATGACCTGCGAGCGCATAAAGTCGGAGTTCGGAAAGCTCACCGCGCAGAAGGCCAATCTGCAGCCGGCGCTGTTCTCCTCGATGAGCGAGGAGGAGCGGGAACGTCAGATGGCGGAGGTCAACGGCGAGCTGAAAACGCTATCGCTGGTCTCGTCGGAAAAGTGCGGCACGCATCGATAGCGCTCTCAGCCGGCACAGCCCGGGCCGGAGGAGGCTACGTGCCAACGGGGACCGGTGGGACCGAGCGCGCCTTTCCGCGCCCGAATTTCTCACGCAGGTAGCTGCCGAGCCCGCAGCCGTCGAGGTTGGACGGCATCACCAGCCAGGCGCCCTCGGCATAGAGCTTGCGCACGAAGCCGCGCCCCGCTCCCTGCACGACGATAAAGCCCGGGCCGCCCTCGAGCACGAGGGTGTCGCTGCGGCTCATGGCGGCCATGGTCGTCTTTTCCGGCCCGAACACGATGACGGTGGGGGACAGGTCGGCGACGTAGGTGAGCCCGGCGACGGCGACGAACCACGCGAGCGCGACCGCGAAGGCGGCGGCCGCGAGCTTGGCCCCGCGTACGAGCAGCGGGGCCTCGCGTGGCTCCTCCTCAGTAGTCGTAGACATGCTCCAGCTCGACCTTGGTCGTGGCGAGTTTGCGAATCAGCTCGGTGAGCGCCGGCACCTTCACGTCGAGCCCCACGCGGCGCCAGCCCGGCTTGGCCTGGATCGGCACCTCGAACAGCTCACGTGTTCCGGCGAATGCGACGGGCTCGCCCGGGGGCACCTTCACCGTCACCAGGATAGCATCGTTGCCGGCGATCTCGGTGAAGCTGCGCCCGCGCGCTGCGAGCCCGCGGATGATCTCGGTAAACGTTCGGTAGCGCGGCGTCTCGATGATCGTGCGCCCGTCGTCGAGGGTCTTGACCACGGTGATGCGGTCATCGGCGTCGGTGTCGGTCTTGTCGAGGCCCGCGACGACGCTGCGAATCTTCAAGGGCGCGGGATCGAGCCCGGCGAGAGCGCCGAGAGCCTTGGCGTAGACGGATTTGACCGCGTACTCGAGCGACAGCGATCCGCGCCGCTCGACCTTGCGGATGACGCTGCCGCCCACGAGCGGCGTCTGCGCCCAGAACGCCTTCAATTTCTCGCTGAAGGGGAACCGGTACCACGGCGTCTGCCGCAGGAAGAGCGCGTACTCGTCGGCGACCTTGAGCGCGAACTCGTCCTCGGGCGTGCGTTGGGGCCCGCGCAGCCACGCGGTCACCCGTCCGACCGTCTCCTCGTAGAAGCCCTTGATCCCCATCTCGAGTGCGAAGCTGACGCCGATGACGTAGAGCATGGTCTTGGTCTCGAACGGCACGGGTGCGCGGCTCGAGGCGAAGCGGCGGATGCGGCACAGGTTCGACCAGTAGCCGCGGATGGAGCCGAAGTAGCCGAAATCGGATTCGCTGCCCTGGCGCGTGACGGCGGCGAAGTCCTCGTAGGCGTGCACGATCGACCATTCGGGATAGGTGAGGTAGGTGTCGACTTGGTTGCGATGATCGGCCGGTTCGAGCACGGATTTGAACGGCTCGGCCTGCGCGTCGACGGGCGCATTGCACACCGTCTCGGTGAACACGACCGGGATCAGCGCCGCCACCATGAGCGCCGCGAGCCCGATGCCGACCCACTTCAAGGCGCGCAGCATGCGCTCAATCCCTGCCCAGCACGAAACCGGAGAACATTGCGACGCCGCCGAGAATGAGATGCGGGGCGCTCGCCAGGATCTTGAAGCTCAACGGCCAGTCGAGGATGCCGTTGCGGACGATGCCGAGGTCGAGAAAGCCCGAGCCGAAGGCCACGCCCATGGCGCCGTCGAGGAAGTAGAGCGTGCCGAAGATCTTTAGGAAGGCCACGGCGGCGCGCTTCGACATCAGGCCGGCGACGAGCGCCCACAGGGCGGATGACGAGTGCAGGATGTCGTTGAACAGGTTGAGCTTGAAGATGCCGAAAGTGCGCCCCTCCGCATCCGTGAGGCCGGGGATGAAGCCAAGTGCGGTCACGCCCGCGAGCACGACGGCGAAGCCCAGGGCGATCTTTTGCGTGCGATCCATCGGCGGCTTTCCCAATGCGAGTGCAAGATTAGGTTGCGAAATACGCCTGCCACATGGCGTTGCGGAACAGCAGGCCCGGGTCGTAGTGCAGCTTCTTCTCCACGAAGCGGGCGGTGTTGCGGTAGGCCCGCTCGACCTGGTCGCGGCGCGCGTGCAGGCGGTAGGGCAGGTAGAAGCTGCCGCCGAGGGCGATCATGCGGTCGATCATCGCCTCGGTGAGCTGCAGCATCTCGGCCTCGGCCTCGGGCGTGATCTGTTGGGAGAACGACATCACGGCGGCGACGCGGCGCTCGGGGGCATAGGCGAGCACGCTCGTCTCATCGGCGCCGACGTAGCGCAGGGTGACGTTGAGGAACTCCACCACCTTTTCCGGAATGATCTCGCGGCAGGCCGCGAGGAACTCGGGGAAGCGGTCCACGGGCACAAAGTACTCGTGCAGGATGTCGGTGCGGCTGCGGTCGTCGCTGGCGAGGTTGGAGACGGGCTCGTTCATGAGCGAGTTGCGCGTGGCGATGTCGGAGCTCAGAGCCGGGTTGGCCACCGTCTCGGCAAACCAGCGCACGCGCTTTGCCAGCTCCGAGCCCACCTGCGCACGGTAGAGGTCGCGTGAGAGCGAGGACAGCACCCCGCCGGCGGTCGCCTTCGGCAGCCCGTCCTCGGGCGTCGGCAGCGCGCGATAGGTGATCATCAGGGCTTCGCGGAAGAAGTGGCCGCGGTCGACGTTGAGGCGCCCGTAGGCCATCCTCACGCCGGTGTCGCCGTCGATGGCGTCGGTGAACTTCTTGGCGAAAAGTTCCGCCGGCATGGCCTCGAACGTCGGCTTGAGCAGGAGATTGGGGACCATGTCCACCTCCAGCTCGAGGATGATGCCGAGGAAGCCGTAGCCGCCCATGGCAAGTCCGAACAGCTCCGAGTTCTCGGTGCGCGAGCAGGTAAGGAGGGTGCCGTCCGCGAGCATCAGCTTGATGGCGCGCACGGTCGAGCCGAACGGCCCGTACGGCACCGGCCAGCCGTGCGCGTTGACGCAGAATGTGCTGGCAACGCCGAAGTCGGCGTTCGACTGCATGACGGCGGGGGAGAAGCCGAGCGGGTCGATGGTGGAGATCACCTGGTGCCAGCGGGTGCCGGCGTCGACGAGGTAGGTCCTGGCGCGCGTATCGGGCTCGCAGCGGAACGTCTGCATGGTGATGGCGGTGCCGTCGCGCGGGAGGCTCTGGCCGCCCATGGTATGGCGCGCGGCGGCGACGGCGACCGGGCGCTTGGCAGCCGCGGCGTCCTTCAGCTCGCGGCGCAGGCGCTCGATGAAGAAGCTCTGCTCGTCGGTGCCGACGATCCAGTGGCGATAAACGGGCGTCGGGTTCAGCCGGCTCGCGTCGTTGACGATGAAGCGCTTGCCCGTCGTCACGCCCGCGAACGCCGCGCGCGGAAGCGCGGCAAACGCAGCCGTGGCGGCCGCCGTCTTGAGCACCTGACGGCGCGTTGGGCGGCGGGGCGGCGACGGCATGAAAGTCCTTGGAGGAATGCGGGCAGCGGGCCTGTAGCGAGCGCCATAAACCATGCCAGAGGGGCGTTAGGACTCGGTTGGCAAATTGCCTAAATGTTGAGTGAGCGCGCTGCCGAGCGAGACAGGCGGCTAGCGCTGCGCCGACTGGGCCGCGTCGAAGGCGGCGGCGAGGTCCTTGGCCCCCTGCAGCTGCGCCTCCTGCACCATCTTGGCGTCCGTCGCATCGAGCAGCTTCGACACCGTGTCGTGCCGCTGGGCAACCGGGTTGCGTTCATAGCCGCCGCGCTGGAAGAAGTTGGAGGTCGGCACCTTCTCGCGCAGGTCCTGCGGCATCTGCACCATGTCGAAGCCGTTGCCGTCGCCGGTGAGGTTCATCATCTCGAGCTCGGCCGCGGTGAGCGGCGTCGTATAGCCGAGGCGGCGGGCGTACTTGACGGAGGTGAGCAGCTTCTCGGTCTGCAACAGCGGCCCGAGGTCGACGTCGAGGTTCGCCACATGCACGCCGAGGCCCTTGCCGGTCTTGCCGAGGCGGTCGTGCGCGTTCCAGTCGTCGGGCACGGTGCGGCTGAAGGCGATCATCTTCTTCAAGACCGCGAGCTTGTCGTGGAGCTGCGCCTTGCGCTCGCCGTCGGCACCCTCGGCCGCCTTCTCGAGTGCGGCGAGGAAGCCGTCGCCCGCCTCCGCCATGAGCTCGACCGAGTTGGTGGACAGGAGCTGGTTGTAGCCGAGCGCGGTCGAGATCGCGTGCGCGCCGGGCGTGTCGTACTCGAGCCCCGCCTGCACGTCGTACTTGCCGTTGCCGCCGGACTCGAAGCCGTAGATCTTGACGCACGACTCCTTCGTCAGGCCCGCGGCGGAGGCGACCTTGGCGTAGGCCTTCTTGAAGTCGACCTCGCTCGCGGGCGCCTGCGGCTTGAAACCGAAGTGCTCCTTGGCGTTGGCGAGGAAATCCTCCACGACTGGGATCTCGCGCGGCGGCGGCTTCTTCTCTTCCTCCGGGTTCTTCGGCTTGGGCGGCCCCGTGTAGACGGGCGGCTGCGTCAGCACGTAGTCGTCGGCCGAGACGGTGCCGCGGCCGCGCTTGGCGCGCCGGGCGCTGCGCTTCTCCGACACCGACCGCCAGTAAGGCCCGGCGACCTTCTCGTAGGCCTCCCACGCCGTGTTGAACTCGGCGAGCTTCTTGCGATAGGCCGCCATGCGCTTCTGCATGTCGGCGGGAACCTCGGCCGCAGCCGGATCGGCGTGCGCCGCGTCCACGGCCAATGGCGATATCAACAGGAGCCCCGCGATCAAACGCGAGATGCGCCGTCCGCTGCCGGAGCGTGCCATTCTGCCTCCCTTGGTGCCCGCGCCGGTGCGCGCGACGCACGTTCCCTCGCCCAAGCCCCGCTCCCCCGTCTGTGGCGAGGGCTCCGCGGACGCCTGCCTCCGCTCGCCCGGGCATTGCGGTGCCGGCATGATGGCCGTGAGCCAAACCATTTTAAACGACATCGACTGGACCGACGAGTGGCCTGCCGCGCTGAGCCTCGAGTGCCCCGAATGCGGCAAGCTCGTCGAGCCCTATGATGTCGCCGAATTGCGCCTGCGCCGGGGCGAGCCGCCGGCGCGGCGCCGGGTGCGGAGCCCGAGGCGGTCGGCGAAAAGTGAGAGCGGAGGCTTAGTTAGGGGAACTTGGTGGCCGGGCGCATTGAGGACCTGATGCCGCCCAAGCCGTAATCTCCGCCCCCGAGCCCGACGCGCCGACGCCGGAGCCGCCGTCCTCGCCCAATAGGCGACGCGGCGGCTGAGACGAGCCTTTTGCCGATCCCCTTACTCGCAGGGAACCGACAGGGTCATGCCGACCGAGGGGAAGAACTTCTTGCAGCTCCCGCCGTCGGTGGACGCGACGCTCTTTGACGGCGACTTCTTCGGCTCGCTCGCGTCGGCCGTCTGCGTCTCGGTCTCAGTCTCGGTTTTGGCGACCTTGCTGTCGTCGTCCTTCTTGTCGCCGGTATCGGCCGTGCTCTTGGGCGTTGACGTCGGCTGGGGCTCGGGTTCGGCGCGCGACTGCTGGCGCATGCTGGTCTGTCGCGGGGCGTAGCCCTCGCCATCCTCGAGCGCCTCGGCACGCGCCTCCGCGCGCTCCTCGACGGCCTCGGCGTAATCCTCGCCGTCGCAACCGGCCTTTTGCACTAGCGACTTGCCGCTCAGGGAGGGAACGGTAAAGCCGGCCTGCGCGGCCGGGGTCAATGCCAGCGCGAAGGCGGCAGCAGCAAGGGCGATCAGCATCTTGTTCATCGGTCGTCTCCGGGTGTTTGGCTCTCTCTCTGGAGCCACTATCGCCGCGGAGGTGTTCCTTGCGCTGTTCCGACGGGAACATGGGCGCGCGGGGAGCTTTACGTGCGGATTTGGAAGCCTTTAGTCCAGCGGGGCCTGCACCCGCCGCTCGCGAACCATCAGGGGGCGCCGGCCCCAGATGTTGTTGTCGCGGTTGTGGCCGCCGCGCTGGGCGCCGTACCAGGCGGCCGCGAGGCCGACCAGCAGCGCGCTCGCGGTCAGCAGACCGGTCAGCGCCGCCGCCTTGCGGGCGGCGTCGACGGCGCGCTGGGCGTCGGCGAAGGCGGTGTCGACGCGCTTCTCGGCATCTGCCGGCGAGATGCCGGCGCGCTGGGCCACGGCCTGCGCCAGATAGCTGCGGTCGTTGGCGCTCATCTGCCCGTTGGCGACCGAGATGGCGAGGACGCGCGCAACCTCGTTGCGGTCGAGAGGCGCGGCAGCGGTCGTGGCCGGCGCGGCGCGCAGCAGCGTGTCGGTAGCGGGCGCGAGCGTGCTATCGCTTTGCGCCGCGGCGCTGGAGGCAACTTCCGCGCCGACCTGCGCGGTGGTGATGGTGGCGAGCATGACGAGCAGCGCGCCGAGCACGATGCTCACCGCCCACACGAGGAAGCCGTGCATGCCATCGCGGAACGCGACCTCGTCGGCGCCGCCCTCGTGCCAGGAGGTGCGCAGGCGCCCGGCGATGTAGCCGCCGAGCAGGAACGAGCCGATGGTGACGATGAGCGACCACAGCGCGGCGACGGTGCCGCCGGTCTTGGCGTAGGAATGGCTGGGATAGGCCGAGATCAGCGACAGGCCGAGCGAGGCGGCGGCGCTGAGGAGGACAAAAGACAGAGCCGCGGCTACGAGCGCTCCCGCAAATACCGGACCCCATTCGACGTGGCTGGTTTCCACGCGGACGGCGACTTCTTTGGCCATGGCCTGCTCTCCCTGTTAGCGCAGGCCTAGCAGGCTCAACACGAACATGACCACCACAACCAATCCGATGAGGTAAATGATCTCGTGCATCTCTGGCCTCGTTTCGACCGCTGGCAAACAACGAGATGGACCGGCTTTGGTTCCGCTGAATGGACGCGCGCCGGTCCGATCGCGATGCCGATCATCTGTTAACGGATCAAGAGCATGCTGCGCCGGGAGCGCCGCTGCGCTGAAACCTTCGCTCCGCGGGGCATAAAAAAGCAACGCAGCGATCGCTCGCTGCGTTGCTCTGGCGGTCAGTAAGGCGCTTACCTAGCGCTGCTGACGATCATTCTCGTGACCGCCGTGTTGCCGGCTCTTGTCGCCCTGGCCCTGACCCTGGCCACCCTGCTTCTGCTGGCCGCCGCGCTGGTCGTCCTGATGGCCGCCCTGCTGGCGCTTGTTGGGGTCGTTCTGGGTTTCACGCTGCTTGTTGGGAGTCTGGGCGCCGCCCTGGCCGCCCTGCTGACGGTTCGCCTGGTTCTTGTCGTTCTGGTTGTTGGGATTGTTCGTCATGACGTTCTCCTTGTGGGGGAATAGGGCCAACGTCCTCGACGGCGCCAGGTTCCGGCAACTCCTCCGGCAAATCGCAATGCTTTCCGCGCCGCCTCAGCGCAGCACTTGCGCCAACCTTTCGCGCGAGGGAAGTGAGGGGCTGCCCTTACCCTTAAGGTTGCGTTGCGGCTGGAGCGAAGATTTGCCGCCGAGTGAGTCCACCTCGCGCCGCAGCTCCGCTTTGGCTTGCCGAGCCGTGGCCCGAGCCTGGGGCTCTCCGGGTCTGGGCGGCTCGGGCTCGGGGCCCGACCGCCTCGACTCTAGGAGGCCTTGCGGGGAACGCGCTTTCCTTCCTTGCGCGCCTTCGACAGGCCGATGGCGATCGCCTGCTTGCGGCTCTTGACCTTGCCGGCCTTGCCGCCGGGGCCGCTTTTCGCGGTGCCGCGATTGTAGCGCCGCATCTCCAGCTCCACGTCGCGGGATGCAGCGGGCGAATACTTGCGCTTGCTCTTCGTCGTTTTTCTCGCTGTCGGTGTCCGGGCGGTCTTGCGGGTGGCCATGGCGGCTCTCCTCGATTTGGGGGCCTCGTTTGGGGGGAAGGCGCCTACGGCGCCACAGGGAAAACGTGCGCGACCGGCCGGTGGTTCCACAGAAGGCGCTTTTTCGCGAGCGCAACTTACGATTTGCGCTTGCCGCGCACCGCAACATGATCGTTGGCTGGATATTGCCGCGTGCTCTCGCGCAGCGCTTCCTTGAGGCTCACCGGACGTTTGTGCTTCTTGAGGAGGTCGCGGAAGGCCTCGTCCGCCAGCTCCTGCAGGTCCTTCATGGAATCGGAGGCGAGCAGGTCGAGCGCACGCATCGTCTCGGGGTCGAACTCGATGATCTTGCGCGGCATGGTGCTCGCCCCCCGGATATAAACGTCCCGCTACGCCCGCTTCTTCGCGGCCGACCTCTTGGGCGCCGCCTTCTTCTTGGCGGCCGGCGCCTTGCCCTTCCCCTTGGGGCCTTCCTTGTCGCCGATGCTCTTGCGCAAGGCCGCCATGAGATCGATGACCTTGGCGCCGCGCGGGGCCTCCTCGAGCGGGGCGGTGATCTTCTGCCCCTTCATCTTCTTCTGCACCAGCTCGCGCAGCGCGGTGGCGTAGTGGTTCTCGAACTCGGCCGGCGCGAACTTGCCCGACTTGCGCCCGATCAGCTCAACCGCGAGATCGATCATCTCCTTGTCCGGCTTGCCGGAGGGCACCTCGTCGAAGAACTGCGCGGGCTTTTTCAGCTCGTCGGCGTAGCGCAGCATCTCCATGAGCAGGCCATCCTCGAACGGCGCGATGGCGACGAGCCACTCGCGCCCCGAGATCGTGAGCTGGGCGAGCCCCACCTTACCCGTCTTCTTCAGCGCCTCGCGAATGACGACGAAGCCTTCGCCCGAATGCTTGTCGCTGGGCGCGATGTAGTAGGGGCGCTCGAAATAGCGCGGGTCGATTTCGGTCGCGTCGACGAAGCGGACGAGGTCCATCGTCTTCTTGCTCTCGAGCTTGACCGCGTCGATCTCCTCGGGCTCGAGCGTGACGTAGGTGTCGTCGCCGACCTCGTAGCCCTTGACGATGTCGGCGTTGTCGATCTCGCCGATGCCCTGCACCGTCTTGGTGTAGTTGACGCGGCGGCCGGAGGGCTTGTGGATTTGGCGGAAGGAGATTTCCGACTTGCTCTCGACCGCGTTGTAGATCTCAACGGCGATCGAGACGAGGGAGAGGCGCAGGAAGCCTTTCCAGTAGGCACGCGCGGCCATGACGGGCTCCGATACGAGGTACTGCAGGCCTCCACACTAGGCTTGGATGGTATCAGAAGGGTTCAGAAGCGGAAAAGGCCCGTTGCGGGCCATTGCAACGCCTCCTGGCCGCCTAACCCCTGCCGCACGCAACAAACCGTTGGCGCCGCATAAGGTTCCCGGGAACGCGCGGGCGGCGCCGCGCCGATATGGGGTCGGCGGCAGCCGGCTATTCCTCGCAGGCGACCGCGACCGTCATGCCCACGCTCGGCACGTAGCGCAGGCAGGAGGCCTTGTCCTCGCTCGCACCCGGCGCAGGCGACGTGCTCGACGTCGCCGTCACGGGGTCCGGCATGCGGCCGAGCTTCACCTTGACGTCCGTCTTTGCCGTCCGGCGCACGACGCCGAGCGTCACGTCCGACCCCGAGGGCAGATTGGCGATCGCCCAGGCGAAGGGGACGATGTCGCGCATGGGCTGGCCGTTGACCGAAGCGATGACATCGCCCGCGACGAGGCCCGCGCCGGCGCCCGGGGCGCCGTCGATCGTCTTGATCACGAACAGCCCGCTGCCCTTCTCGATCGAAAGCGCGGCCGCCTCCTGATCCGTGGTCCTGCGCACCTGCACGCCGAGCCAGCCGCGGTCGATGGCGCCGAACTTCTGCAACTTCTCCACCACGTCCTTCATGACGTTGGAAGTGACGGCGACTCCGATGCCCGTGCGCTTGCCGGCGTTGGAGTAGTTGCCGGTGAACATGCCGACGACCTCGCCCTTCATGTTGAACAGCGGCGCGCCGATTGAGCCCGGCTGCACGACGGTGTCGGTTTGGAGCACGAGATGGGGCAGGGGCCCGCCGGTGCGCCGGATCGCGGCGATGACGCCGGCCGACAGCGAGCCCGGAAGGCCGTAGGCGTTGCCGATGGAGAAGATGGCGCCGCCGCGGCGCAGGATTTGGGAGTCGCCGAAGTGGATGGCCGTGAGGCCGGTCGCGCCCGCCGCCTTCAGAAGCGCGATCGCCGTGCGAGGATCGCGGCCGATGATTTGCGCGGAGAGCTGCTTGCCGTCGGCGAGCGTGACCGTGATCTTGCCGACCTTGTCGACGAGGCCCGTCGCCGTGATGACGTAGCCGTCGGCCGACAACACCATCCCCGAGCCCTGCCGGAGGTTCGACTTCGTCGCCTCCGCGTCCTTGTCCCCGCTCGTTTGCGGCGGCGGCGCCTCGTCCGTCTTCTCGGCGACGATCGACACGACGCTTGCCTGCACGCGGTCGGCGAGGTCGGGAAGCTCCTCAGCGGCAAGGCGCATGGGCCCGAGCAGCAGGCTCAGTCCGGCGGCGAGGGAGATGGTGGCGCGGCGGGCAATGGGCATCATGATGGGTCGCTTATAGTCCAGGGGGCGCGCATGGAGAAGCCGGCTCGCGCTTAACCCTGTGCGGCGGCGATGAGATCGAAGTCGCCGCGCAACACTGCGTCGAAGCGGCCGCTGCGCCAGCCCGCCGTCATATCGCGCACGAGCGGGGAGGGATCGCCGCGGTAGCGGCGCACGACGGCGGTCGGCACGCCGCCGCGCGCAAAGGCCTCCTTCAGCGCGCGGCGCAGCCTGTCCGGCGACAGCTCGCCCAGCGGGGCCGCGACGACGCGGACGCGGGCTGTGGCGCGCGCCGGCCCGCGGTCGTCATCCAACAGCTCGAGCACGTGCAGCCCCGCCTCGCGCTGCAACAGCCGGTGGGCGCCAAAGCCGCTGATCAGCAGCATCGGCAGCGCGTCGCCGTCGGCGTGGTTGTCGCCGCGCGGCTCGGTCAACTGCATGTTGCGGTTCTTCGCCCACGCCCGATACATGCCGAGCAGCTGCCCGCACCAGGCGCGCGTCGCCTCGCGCTCCGCCGGCTTCTCCAGCGCCGGCTCGATCACCAGCGCCACCTCGATGGGCTCGGCCTCGAAGGCGTCGCGGATGCCTTCCTTGACCAGGTGGAGCTGCATGGCGAGGCGCGCGATCAGCTCGCGCGAGGATTTCCCCGCGCGCTCGGCGCCGCGCGCCAGCCGCGAGCGCAGCGACTGCGCGGTGTCGGCGGCGGCGCGCACGCGGTCGAGCAAGGCGAGCCGCGCCAGCGTCTCGAAGCGGTCGGGCCGCGACCAGAAGCCGCTTTCCTGCATGGCGGCCGAGAGCTGGGATTTCAGCTGCTCCCACTCCGGCGACTGCATGGCAGCCTCCACGGCCGCGCTTTCGCTCGCGAGCGCGGCCAGCTCCGCGTCGCTCCCCGTGGGGGCCAGCATCATCGCGGCCAGCGTCGGCAGCTCGTCTGGGTTGACGGCAGCATCGGGCGCGCTCTCGGGTGTGTCGGCATCGGGATCGACGAACTCGGCCTGGATGGCGCGGCCGTCGCTGCGCACGAACACGAACTGGTCGCCCTCGGGGAAGCGCTTCTCCACGATGGTCGCGGCGAGCGGCGCGATCACGTACTGGTCGATGGCGCGTTTGAGCGGCCGCGCGCCCATCTCCGGCGTGAAGCCCTTCTCCAGCAGGAATTCGAGCGCGGAGGCTTCCCACTCCACCGCCCACTCGCGGTCCTTCAGTCCGCGCCGCTCGAGCACGCGCGAGAGTTCCTTCTTCAGGATCGAGCGCATCAGCTCGCGCGTGAGCGGGCGGAACACGATCACCTTGTCGAGCCGGTTCTGGAACTCGGGCCGGAACGTCTGCGCCACCGCGCGGGCGATCTGCTCGCCCGAGAAGCTGTCGGTCGCCGGCGAGAAGCCGATGCCGCCGCCGCGGTGGCTGGTGGCGCCGAGGTTGGTCGTCAGGATGATGATGCAATGCCTGAAGTCGCCGACATGGCCCAATTGGTCGGTCAGGCGCCCGTCGTCGAACACCTGCAGGAACAGGTCCCAGACGTTGGCGTGCGCCTTCTCGAACTCGTCGAGCAGCACCACCGAGAACGGCTGCTTGCGCACCAGCATGATGAGCGAGTCCGTCGGCTGCGCGGCCTCCGAGCTGCCGAGGATCTTGGAAGTGGAGTCCGGCGTCTGGAACTCGCTCATGTCGAGCCGGATCATGCGGTCGGGCGAGCCGAACAGGAACTCCGCGAGCGTTTTGGCGAGCTCCGTCTTGCCGGTGCCTGTGGGGCCGGCGAACAGGAACACGCCGATGGGCTTGCCGCCGTCGTTGAGGCCGGCTTTCAGCATGGCGATGCGCTCGACGATGGCCGAGACGGCCTCATCCTGGCCGATGACGCGCTCGGAGAAATAGGCGCGCACGGCGCCAAGATCGACACGCTCCCTGGTGTCGAGCAGCGAGGCCGGCAGGCCGGTCAGCTGCGACAGCGTATCGACGATGTCCTCCGGCACGATGCGCGCCGTGTCGCCCTTGGCGCTGCGGCCGACCGTGAGCTTCAACAGGTCGAGCACGGGGCCGGGCAGGCTCGAGCCGTTGAGGTACTGCTTTGCCAGATCGAGCGCCGCCTTGACGCAGGATTCGTCGATCTCGACGCCCGCCGCCTGCCCGAGCCCCTCCAGCAGCTCATGGCCGAGCAGCAGCGTCTCGTCGGAGTCCAGCGGCTCCATGCGCGCGATCTCGAAGGTGTTGCGCAAGGTCGGGCGCAGGCGCAGCAGCCGCGCGGTCACCGCCGGCGAAGCCTCCGTCCACACGATCAGCCGCCCGGCGGCGATCGCGGGCAGGATCTGGTCGAGGACGCTCGCGGCCTGGCCCTGATGCGTGCCGCTCATGGCGATCTGCAGGATGTCGGGGATGTACCAGATGAGGCGCTTGCCGACGTTGAGCTCCTCGACCGTCTTCTGGATGCGGCCCTCGAGCTGGCCGAACCACTGCTGGCCCGCCATCAGGTCGGCGCCGCCCGCCTCGAACACGCTCCAGCCGTCCCGCTGCAGCCGCTCGCCGAGGAGGCGCAGGAAGGAGGTCTTGCCGACGCGCGTCTCGCCGCTGACAAGCAGCGAGCGCACGGGGGCCTCGCGCGCGGTCGCCTCCGCCTCCTTCAGCGCCTCGTGCCAGGCTTCCGGCTCGAGCAGGATGTCGTGCCCCTTCGCCGGCGTCCAGAAGCGGCCGAAGGAGGTGAGGAAGGCGCGGTCCACGCTCTCGCAGCGCAGGCTGTCGAGGCTGAGAAGCAGCGCCGCCGCCATCGGATGGTGCACGCGCTCCAGGAACCCCTTGATTACTGCGTGCTGGGCGGCGGTGGCGCTGTTGACGCCGTAATCGAAGGTGGCCGCGTCGCCGAGGCGCTCGCGCTCGGCGAAGTGGTCGCGGAACATCGGCGCGATGAAGATGTTGTCGCGCCACCAGTCCTTGGCGTAGGCGAGCGGCGCGCCGACGGCGGGCCGCGGGTTGCAGGCGAGGAAGTAGGCGAGCGCGAAATAGATGCCCCACGGCGTGATATTATCGAAGTAGTCGAGGATCTGGCTCAGCGCCTCGTTGCGGTCCTCGCGCTTTGCCAGTGCGGCAAGCGCCGCGCACGAGAGCACCCATCGCGGCCCGAGTGCATAGTCCTTGACGGCGTCGACCGGCACTTGCGGGTTGGCCAGAAGCTGCACGGCTTCGACGAACTTCGGGTTGCTCTCGAACGCGCGGGGGTGTGCCGCCGAGCTCGCTTCCGGCTCGATGACGAGTTCGAGCGCGTGCAGCTGGCTCGCCAGCGCCTCCGGGGCGAAGGCAGGCGCGGGTGGCAGGATCTCGCCGGTCTTGGCTGGCTCCGGCGGCTGCGAGGTCCGGCTGGGGACGATGACGGGGCCGGGCGCGGGCGGCGACGTGACCCGCTCCAGCCAGCCCCACAGGGCGGCATTGTAGCGTTTGAACACCAGCCCGATGAGCACGCCGATCAGGACGCCGTACGTGAATGTCACCGAGGGATCCATGGGCCGGAGAGATCGGACGCGCGCGCGGAGACTGTCAGGTCTCGAGCTTTTGTGTCAATGAAGCGCGCGTCCGTCGGCGGTTCGCGGTGCCGAGCCAACCGGAAGGCCGTTGAAAAGGCTGCAGGAGTTGGCAGGGCGGATTGGCAAAGCGTCGACATAGGCGCGCGGCCTTTGCAGGCCTTCGTATATCGACCGCAGAATTTGTTGTTTGGGAGCGGGCGCGCCCTTAGGGTCCGGCCATGATGCTTAACGCTCCGGAGGCGCGCATGTCGCCGGCCTTTCTGTTTTCCTGGTCGTGCCTGCTGCTCAGCCTGGTCTTCCTGACCTACATCTGCCTCGCCGTCTGACGGCTTGCGGCCGCCCACGCGCGCCGCTTGGCGCTCATCCCCCGACTTTGGTTGGCCGATTGCGTCACGCGCCGGAGAAGACGCCGGGAGCGCCGCCGACGGGCTCCACGTACGTCACCACGATGTGGATCACGGTGTCCGCCGCCATCGAGGTTGCGGTAGCTGCGCGGCACATCCGCGTGGAACGCTGCCGCGTCGCCCTCGGGCAGCACGATCGGCGGCTCCCCGCCCACGGTCAGCTCCAGCTTGCCCTGCACCACGACGAGGTTCTCCCGCGCGCCCGCCGCGCGCGGCTCGATCAGCTCGCGATGCTGGCCGGAGATGTGCACCTCGTAGAACTCCGCACGCCGGCTAGCGTCGAGCGGGAACAGGGCGCGCGAGCAGAAGCGCCCCGCGCTCGACGACAGGATCTTGGCATGTGCGCGCGACAGCACCACGGTGGCGCGCGAGGCGGGCGTCACCAGCAGGTTGGCGATGGGCACGCCGAGCGCATTGACGATCTTCAACAAGAGGCTGATCGTGGGCACGCTCTTGCCGGTCTCGATCTGGCTCAGCATGGCGCGGCTGACGCCGGCGAGATTGGCGAGGCGCTCCAGCGAGTGGCCCTGGCGCGTGCGCAGGCGCTTCAGGTTCGTGGCGATGACGGTCAAAGGCGCGACGGAGGGATCGAGGGGTGACCGTGTGCGCGCTGGCTGGCGCGCGCCGCCAGCTTTCCCCCGCTTCGACATCGCAATGTCTGCCGACCAGCTCAAATGTGCCGCCGCATTGGTGAGAGTGCCGCAAAGAAAGGCAACGTTAACGACGCGGACGGGCGTGTGGAACTCAGAAAGCCGACGATGATCTCTTGGACAGCGTCAAGCGACGTCTTCCCAATCGGAGCGCCGTTCCCCGTCTTCGCGGCGTTGCTGGTGAGCGTGCTGCCGGTCACGTCACCGTCTGCGTGCTCATAGACCAGGTAAACGCTAGCGTCGGCCGCCTCGATGCTCTGGATGATGCCCGCCTGCCAGAATTCCACATTCGAAGAGATCGTCTTGCCGGGATTGGAGCCGGCATCGTCGTGACGATATTCGCCGAAGATGTTCGTTTTCCCGAGGGAGAAGAATTTCCTTTCGATGCCGGGTTGGAGGAACCACACCGTGCTGTCGGGATCGACGAGCTGACCGCTGGTGGTGACGTTATCGTTCACATGGACCGTCTGCTTGCCCCAGCCGCCATAAAGGAACAGGCCTGTCGGCTTGTGCTGCATGGTGGCGGCGGCGCCGCCCCATTTGCACTCGAAATGGCCGGTCGAGGCGGTGATTGTGCTCGAGGATATGCAGGTTGTGCCGCCGACCACGAAGGACGTGGGGGCGTTGTTACCAGACACCTGCGTGCCGATAGGGCTGCCTGGATCGGTGCTTTCGCCGTATCCCACTCGGGCCGAGACTAGGAAGTCGCCGATGTCGTCCTTGTAGGTCAAGGCGGCATCCCAGATGTCGTCTTCGCCCCACGCGACAATTCCGGTGAAGCCGTGGAACGTCGGGGTGTCGTAGCGCACCACGTTGCGGCGCCCACTGTCGCCAGGGGTTGAATTGTTGAAGCCGCGCAAAATATCCGTCCATTTCAGCGGGACGTTGGAGCCGCCAAGCGCGAGGCCGTTGCTTCTGAGCTGGAACGCGCCCAAGTAGATCGCCGCACCTTCCGCGTCATCGACGTTGCGCGTGA
>Ga0209415_10008924_pt1 | contig 17302 bp, 12 predicted proteins | sample PeaSoiSIISIP2007_FD_187696 | JGI IMG/M metagenome (GOLD analysis project Ga0209415, IMG submission 187696) | Peat soil microbial communities from Weissenstadt, Germany - SII-SIP-2007 (SPAdes) (version 2) | ecosystem: Environmental > Terrestrial > Soil > Wetlands > Peat | place: Germany... | reverse complement strand
TTCTTGCGCGCGTGCAGCTGCGCGATGGCGATCCCCTCGCCGTCGACGCGGCTGAACGCGTGCACCAGCGCCGCCAGGCCGATCCCGAGGCCGCGCCCCTCCTCGGGGACGCCGAACGGGATGACGACGGTGTGGGGCTGGGGCATGGGCAGTGGACTGTAGCGCGGGGAACCGCCCTCGGGTCGAGGCTCGGTGCTCGAGTGCTACCCTGGAACAGACGATTGCTTCGCCGCCTTGCCATCTCGCTCGTGGTGTGGCCGCTGGCCTGCGGTGGCCTGGCGGAGTCCGCAGCGCCCGATGCCTCTTCGGATGCAGTCGTCGGACGTCAGGAAGCAGGAACCCAGGACGCCGGCGCCGATGCAGCCGTTGCGGACGCGATGCCCGAAGCAGAGGCGAGCGTAGGGCCCCCGGTCACGACGGTGTCGACGCTCGCATCCGGTCAAGACCACCCTACAGGTCTCGCCCTCGATGCGACGTACGTTTACTGGACCCTGAACGACGCCTTCGGCGGGGCTGTCATGCGCGTCGCCAAGAGCGGCGGGAGCCCCGAGGTGCTCATCGCCAGCCAGGTCAACCCGGTCACTGTCGCCGTCGACGGCCCGACCATCTACTGGGGAAGCGGCCAGGAGCTCGACCGGCGCGCTCTCGCCGGCGGACCGACCGTGACCCTCGACCCGAACGGGGCCAACGCCGTCGTCCAGGACTCCAAGAACCTCTATTGGCTGACGAACATGGGCAGCGGCATCTCGTCGACGGCGAAGCCGGGCGGAGCGATCACGGTGCTCACGTCCAATCTGCCCGCGCCCCCGGGGTCGCTCGTGGTCGACTCGAGCACCGTCTACGCGACCACCGGAGGCGAGGTCATCGCCGTTCCCATCGGCGGCGGCTCGGTCCGCGTCCTGGCGACGCAGCGGAACAACCCCAACGGCATCGCAGTCGACTCGAACAACGTGTACTGGGTCGACACGGGCGGCGGGACCGTGTGCGCGGTGCCCGTTGGAGGCGGGGCAGTGACCACCCTCGCCGCAGGGCAGAGCGCTCCGATCGGTCTCGCCCTCGATCACGGCACGCTCTACTGGGCGAACTACGAGGGCGATAGCGCGGTCATGAAGATGCCGGCGTCCGGAGGCGCGCCCTCGACGATCGCCGCGCAGCAAGGGCAGCCACTCGCCATCGCGATCGATGCCACAGCCATCTACTGGACCGACGTGCGTGGGCAGGTCATGCGGGGTCCGAAGTAGGGGGCTACAGCTCGCAGGCAGTCCCCCGGCCGGATCGCTCCGCCATCGAAGACGGGTACAGCTTCCTGCGCTTCAGAGCCCCGCCCCATCCAGGTTCACCGAGAACGTCGTGCACGACGGCCCCTCGATCGTTCCGGCGTAGGTCCGGCCGTCCTCCGTGATGCGCCCGCGCAGGGTCACGGTCACGTAGTTCACCGGCTGTTCGATCCAGGTGCCAGGCAGCAGATCGAACTCTCGCGTGGTGGGGTCGAACCTCCCGCTCGCCTTGTTCGAGCCGTGAACGTGCTTCGGCAGGTAGTTGAACTCGAAGATCGCGTCGACGCGCCCGGGCGAAGCCGCCACGATGTGCAGCACGAGCGACGTCGACCCCTGCGCACAGATGTACGTGCCGCTCCACGTCTGCCCGGCGGCGAACGGCGACGCGCCCGGGGGCGGCGGGCTCGGAGGCGACGCGGCCTGGGGCGTGGCCACGGAAGTACCCGCCGACCGCGACGTGAGACCGAAGACGACGCCCCCCACCAGGACCGCCATGGCGATCGCGAACACCGCGTACACCCATCCGCGGGCGTCCGGGACCCTTGCGGCCGGTACGTCGGGTTCGATCGCCGCCTGAGGCAGTGGAGCGTCGAGCCGCGACAGCACCTCCGCGGCCGACTGGACGCGCTGGCCGAGCAGCGGCGCGATCATCGAGTCGAGGGTGTCCTGCAGAAGGTGCGGGACGTCGTGCGGTAGTGCGCGCTTCGTGGCGATCTTCCCGGCCGCGTCGTCGAACGGCATGCCCTCGAGCGGGGTCGCGGACAGCGCGACCACCATCGTGATGCCGAGGGCGTACAGATCGCTCGCGGGGCGCGCGTCGCCGCGGATCTGCTCGAGCGGCATGTAGCCGACGGTGCCCACGATCGTCGAACCGCTCGATCCGGGGCCGGTCAACCGGTTCTGGATGGCGCCGAAGTCGACGAGGAAGGGCTGGCCCTCCGGCGTCAGGATGACGTTGCCGGGCTTGATGTCGCGGTGCACCAGCGGCGGCGTTCGCTCGTGCAGGTAATGCAGGGCCCCGAGCAGGGAGCGCAAGACGGCCATCCCCTCGCTCGACGACAGGCGCTGGCCGAGGTCGACGCGCTGCTGGAGGGTCGATCCGGTGATGAACTGCTGCACGAGCACGAGAGACAGGTGCACCGTTCCGGCGTAGGTGCTCATCGCGCTCACCGGGAGCGGTTCGGGCGCGCCGTGTGCGAAGAAGTCGCGGAACGCGGGGATGTTCGGGTGCGACAGCGTCGCCAGGACCTCGCCTTCGCGCTCGAACAGCTCCAGCGCCTTCCAGTCGTCGAGCTTCTCGACGCGGAGCTCCTTCACGATGACGTCGGCGCCGCTGGCGGTGTCCTTCGCGTGGTAGGTGACGCCGAAGGATCCCTCGCCGTGGCGCGTCTCGATGCGGTAGCTGCCGCGCAGGCCGACGACGACGTCTCCCTCGGCCACGGGCATGGAGCCAGAGTACTCGGTCACGAGGCGGCGTCAGCGGCGACGGTCGAGCCTCTTCTCGTGGACGCGCAGCGCCGCCTCGACCGACTCCGCGATGCGCTTCGCACGGGTTGCCTCGTGCACCGGTGCGACCGGCGGCGGGACGAGAATCGCCCCGCAGAGCGGCAAGGGTGCTCCTCGGTCACGACCCCGATGCTCGCGCCGCATCGGGGACAGACTGGCGTGGCGGGGGACGGCTGCTCCACGGGTGGACCCGGCGCGCCGATGTTACCTCATGCCAGCGGCACCCTCGCCCACTCCGGCGCCGGCACCGGGTCCGGACGGCTCGCGTCGAAGTCGGCCAGCTCGATGTCCCCGCCGGCGCGCGACCTCCGAAACAACTTGCCGGCGCGGCAGAAGACGAGCCGACCGCCGTGGTCGAGACCTGACCAGTCCGTGTCCGGCTCCCCGGTCGACCGGTGCACCTCGAGGCGATCGCCCCGCTTCAGGATGCTCACGTGCAGGCCGGCGGCCGGGTGCTCGGGGTGAGTCTCGACTGCCATGGCGATCCGCAGCACGAGCTCCCGATCGCCGACGAAGCGACCGCCTCCGCCGTAGGTCGTGCCCCACGGCCAGAGGGCGAGCGCATGCAACCACGGCAGCCGGCTCACCGCGGTCCACGAGTCGGTGTAGCCGGGCCGTAGCCGGCCTCCGTGGCAGAAGTAGAGGAGCAGCTTCCCGTCGGGCGAGAGATCGCACCGCTCCGCGTAGATGCGCCCCTTGAGCCACGCTCCGGCGCTGAAGACGTCGCGCTGCGTGTCCCACGCGATGACCTGGCACCAGTGGGTCGGCCCCCGGCGGAAGATCGCCGCGACGGGGGCGGAGCGGGCCGGGATCACGAACAGTCGGCAGGACATCGACGGGCACAGCGTAGGTTCGAATCGTGCCGAGGGGCCCATGATGAATTTCGGACCAAATCACCGTCTTATTAACATAGGGCGGTGACTCGGCCGGGCCGCGCACCCCCTGGGGCGGCCGTCGTGGCGAGCGCCGGACGTCGCGCGGGGATGTCGCAACGTCTCGAAGCTCTCAAGCTTCGTCACCTTGCACGATGCCCACGCCACAGAGCTTCGATGCTTTGTCGCCTTGCACGATTCCCACGCCACAGAGCTTCGAAGCTTTGTCACCTTGCACGATGCCCACGTCACAGAGCTTCGAAGCTTCGTCGCCTTGCAACATGCCCACGTCACAGACCTCGAAAGCTTCGCGACGTTCCTTCATCCCCGCGTCGCTTTAGCTCTCGGACATACGCCAAGGCTGCCAGGTAGCGCTGGTTCGCGTCGGCGCCCGCGTCGGCGCCCGCGCCCGCGTCCGGGTCGGGACGACCGTTGGCTACACCGCCAGCTTCACCAGCGTGGCCCGCACCTTGTCGAGCGCATCGAGCAGCTCGGCATCGACGCGCCCGACGTACCCGAGTCTCATCGCGACGTCGAGGCACGCCCCCGTCTCCCGCGCCGACCCGAGCGCATTGCGATAGCGCTCCCGGCGCGTCCCCCCGCTGCTGCCGCTGCCCTCCTGCATGTTGAGCGCGACGCTGCTCGCGCACCGCCGCAGCTGCCTCGCCAGATCTCCGTCGCACCGCTCGATCTGCTTGAGCACCGGCCGCAGCCCCTCGAGCACCCCCAGCATCGTCTCGTAGATTCTCAGCATCGCTTCCTCCTTGCGCCGTCTCGCGCAAGCGCCCCGCCGCGCGGCACGGAGGCCGAGTCAAGGCTCGCGAAGCGACCGCCGCGCAGCGGCGGCTTGGCCTTGACGCGGCCGAGTACCGCGCGACCATCGCGATCCGAGCGAGAGGCACAATCACCGCTCCCTTACGGTCGCGGTACTGAGCCTCCGCGCTGCGCGCGTCGGCTGTAGCGCCCGTAGCAGACGCGGCCCCGGTCGCGGACGCGGACGCGGACCCGGACGCGGGCGCGGACCCGGTCGCGGACGCGGCCTCGGCCCCGGCCTCGGCCCCGGACCCCGCCCCTACCGGTACCTGTCCGTCGCCTCCACCAGCTCGTGCAAATTCCCCGGCTCCGCCGCCGAGTGCCCCGCGTCCGGCACCACCCTGAACTCCGCCTCCGGCCACGCCCGGTGCAGCTCCCACGCGGTCTCGATGGGGCACACCACGTCGTACCGCCCCTGCACGATGGTCGCCGGGATCTTCCGGATGCGGTCCACGTTGCGCACCAGGTCCCGCGCCCCGTTGATGAACGCGTCGTGCATGAAGTAGTGGCACTCGATGCGCGCCAGCGCGAGCGACAGCTCGTCGCCCGCGGTCTTGTCGATGAGATCGCGGTTCGGGTACAGGCAGCTCGTACTCCCCTCCCAGATGCTCCACGCCTTGGCCGCCGCCATCCGCACCGCGGGGTCGTCGCTCGTCAGCCGCCGGTGGAACGCGCGGAGCAGGTCCCCTCGCTCGGCGGCGGGGATGGGCTCGAGGTACTTCTCCCACGCGTCCGGGAAGATCGCGCTCGCCCCCCGCTGGTAGAACCAGTCGATCTCGCGCTTGCGGACCAGGAAGATGCCACGCAAGACCATCTCGGTCACGCGCTCGGGGTGCGTCTCGGCGTACGCGAGGGCCAGCGTGCTCCCCCACGAGCCGCCGAAGACCTGCCAGCGCTCGATCTCGAGGTGCTTGCGCAAGGTCTCGATGTCCTCGACCAGGTGCCACGTCGTGTTGTCCTCGAGCGACGCGTGCGGCGTCGACTTACCGCAGCCCCGCTGATCGAACAGAACGATGCGGTAGGCCTTCGGGTCGAAGAAGCGCCGGTGGTTGGGCTCGGTGCCGAAGCCCGGACCGCCGTGGAGGAAGACGACCGGCTTGCCTGTAGGGTTGCCGCTCTCCTCGAAGTACAGCTCGTGCACCGGCGAGACGCGCAGGCGCCCCGTGCGAAAGGGCTCGATGGGAGGATAGAAGCCGCGGCGGGCAGGAGGCTCGGGCATGACGGGCCTAGTCTATAGCGGCCCCTTCTTGGCCTCTCGCGCTTCGCGCCGCGAGCGCCGCCCCTCGGCCACTTGCGCGTCGATCTTGGGCCGGGCGAGCACGCCCAGGTGGAACCGGCTGCTGTTGGCCGCCGCCTCGGCCGACTTCACGCGGTCGCGCGTCATCTCGATGAACCGCGCCTGCGACCGCACGAGCGGCGCGCCCGGCGTCGGCACGATCCGTTCGTACTTGCCGTCCGGCCGCAAGACCCACGACTTCACGTTGTCCGAGAGCTGGATCTGAAGGATCTCGAGCAGGCGCGCCTTGAGCGACGCGTCCTCCACGGGGATCATGGCCTCGACCCGGCGGTGGAAGTTGCGGGGCATCCAGTCGGCGCTGCTGATGAAGAATTCGTCCTGCCCGCCGTTGGCGAAGTGGAACACGCGGCCGTGCTCGAGGAACCGGTCGACGACCGCGCGCACCTCGATGGTCTCGCTGACGCGGGGCACGCCGGGACGCAAGCAGCAGATGCCGCGCACCAGCATGGTGATGGGCACGCCCGCCTGCGACGCGCGGTACAGGGCCTCGATGACGTCGGGGTCCACCAGCGCGTTCATCTTGGCGATGATCCCCGACGGCCGCCCCGCGCGCGCGTGGTCCGCCTCGCGCGTGATGAGCCCGAGCACCGCCTCGTGCAGCCCCAGCGGCGCGACGACCAGCTTGTTCCACTTGGGCGGCGCCGAGTACCCGGTGAGCAGGTTGAAGAGGCTCGAGACGTCCTCGCACACCTCGGGCTTCGACGTGAAGAGCGAGAAGTCGGTGTAGAGGCGCGCCGTCGTCGGGTTGTAGTTGCCCGTCCCCAGGTGCGCGTAACGGCGCAGCTTGCCCTTCTCGCGCCGCACGATGAGCAGACACTTGGCGTGCGTCTTGAGGCCGAGGAGCCCGTAGACCACGTGCGCCCCGGCCTGCTCGAGCATGCGCGCCCAGACGATGTTCGACTCCTCGTCGAAGCGGGCCTTGAGCTCCACGATGGCCGTGACCTGCTTGCCGCTCTCTGCGGCCCGCACGAGGGCCTTGCCGATGGGCGAGTCGCCGCCCGCGCGGTACAGCGTCTGCTTGATGGCCAGGACGTCCGGGTCGTCGGCCGCGCGCGCGATGAGGTCGACCACGCTGTCGAACGACTCGTAGGGGTGCTGCAGGAGCACGTCCTGCTCGCGCAGCACCGCGAACAGGTCGTCGGCGTCGCGCAGCGGCGGCACGGCGTGGGGCTGGAACGGCTCGTCGCGCAGCGAGCGCTCGTCGACGCGCGTGATGCTCATCAGGTCGCCGGCGTTGAGGATCCCCGGGACCGTGTACACGTCGCGCTCGGGATCGAGCTTGAGCGCCTTGACCAGCTTCGCCAGGCTCGCGGCCGGCGCGTCGCCCGAGACCTCGAGGCGCACGGCGTTGCCGCGCTCGCGCCGGCGCAGCTCCTGCTGGATCGATTGCAAGAGATCGTCGGCCTCTTCCTCGTCGACCTCGATGTCGAAGTTGCGCGTGACGCGGAACAGGTACATCCCCTGGATGCGCGCTCCCGGGAACACCGTGCTCACGTGCCGCGCCAGCAGGTCCTCGAGCAGGACGAATGCGCGCGTCGCCGGCTGCCCGCTGGGCGTCTTGATGCCCGAGACCGGGAACAGGCGCGGCAGCATCGACGGCACCTGCACCACGCCGAACCCCTGCTCGGCCAGCCCCGTGCGCGCGAACATGACGCCGAGGTTCAAGCTGCGGTTGCGCACCTGCGGGAACGGGTGCCCCGGATCGATCGCGATCGGCGTGAGGATCGGGAAGACCTCGTTGCGGAAGCGCGCGTCCAGGTCGGCCAGCGCCTTGTCCGAGAGCTCGCTCGGCTTGAGGAACACGATCCCCGCCTCGCCCAGGCGGGGCAGCAGCGCCGACAGGCCCGCCGACTGCGCCGACACGAGCTCGTGCACGCGCGCCGCGATGGCCGACAGCTGCTCGCCGACGGTCATCCCCTCGGGCCCCATCTCGTCGACCTCGCCGGTCACCTGCTGCTTGAGGCCCGCGACCCGGACCATGAAGAACTCGTCGAGGTTGCTCGCGACGATTGCGTGGAACTTGAGACGTTCGAGCAGCGGGACTGTGTCGCTGTCGGCTTCGGCGAGGACCCGCGCGTTGAACTCGAGCCACTCGAGCTCGCGGTTCAGGTAGTAGATGCTCGACCGGATGTCCGGCGGCTCTTGCGATGCGGTCGGCAGCACCGAGGCCGGCGACGGCGTCGGCAACGTCGAGGCGGTCGCGCCCTGCGCGGGCCATCCGCCCGATTGCGACGCTGGGGAGGTTTCCGGTTCGTCCATCGCGAGCCCCGAGGGGTAGGGCAACGTAGCTTAAGGCGCCTCCTCGGGTGGCTGATCGTCGTCTGACCCCGCCGGGGGGGCCTCGATATCATCGCGTAACCACACGTGATCGTGCCCGAAGTGGGCGGCCGGTCGATAGTGGTCCTGGACCCACGCCGAGGCGTGGATGCAGTGCTCGCTGAAGTCGTCCCAGGCATCCGCGCGGGTCACGAGAGGCGACCCGTCGATGAACACGAAGGCCGCCGGTGGCTTCGCCGAGAGCCTCCCGAGCAGGTCGGCCTCGTGCTCGTCGCGGATGGCCCGGATGCGCGCCTGCTGCGCCTCGTCGGGCACGCCCCCGCTCCCCCCCGTGAGGGCCGTGTCGACGTCGAGGTCGTACGCGTACAGGTACGGCGTGGCCGAGAGGCGTCCCGCGAGGAACAGGACGTACGGGTCCATGCCGTAGGTCTGCACCCGATCGGTAGGCTGCGTGTGCGAGCGGAGGAACTCCGCCGTCTGGCGCATCTCGTAGGGGAAGAAGTCGGGCTCGGGGAAGTGCGCGAAGTACTCGCGCGTGGATCGGGCCTGGGGCGTCTCGGCTCCCCAGAGCATCCACACGGCCCGGATGTGCGGCGAGTCTTCCATCGACGTCGCGACGCGCAGCGCGAAGACCACCGCCGCCGCGATCGGCGCGAGACGGACGATCGCGAGGCGCCGGGACGCCACGCGCGTGCGCTCGGCCAGCCACGCGACGAACACGAGCCACTGCAGATGCACGCCCGCGGTGACCGGGTGAAAGTGGTACGGAAACCCCTTCGCCTGCGCCAGCACGCTGCCCAGCGCGGCCACCGGCAGGAGCGCCGGGGCGACGACGCGGGCCGGCATCTCGCGCATCAGCACGAGCGACAGCAGCACGACCGCGCCCACGATCCCGAAGATGGCCTGCGACGCGTCCCACGGGTTGGACAGGATGTCCTGCGCCGCGCGCGGCCAGATGAAGCGGTACATCGCGGGCACGTCGACCAGCTGGATGCGCAGATACGAGACGATGTCGCCGCGGACGATCAGCCACCCCAGCGGCAGCAGCGCCGCGAGCGCGCCCCCGACGGCGAACGCGCGCAGCGCCTTGCGGCGCGACACCACGAGCCCGTCGTCGCCGACGATCGCGAGCAGCTGCACCACCGTGAAGAGCGCGTAGGTCGGCTTGCCGAACCACGGCAGCACGCTCAGCGCGCCGACCCCGGCGAGCAAGAGCGTCTGCCGCTTCGCCGGCTTCGCCGAGCGCCACGGGGCCTGTGCGACGAGCTGCAGTCCGACACCGGGCAGCAGGAACCAGTCGAAGAAGCTCTCGCGCTGCGCGAGGTCCCAGTATCCGTAGAGCAGGTACTGGCCGCTGAGGATCACCCACGCCGCGAGCGCCCACGCGAGCCGGTCGACGATGTCCGGCGAGCGCTTCGAGCGCAGCCCCGGCAGGCACATGCCCACGAGCGCGAAGGTCGCCCCCGTCACGAGCAGGTCGAGCACGCGGAAGCGGTGCTCGTCGGCTCCGCCGAGCGCGAGAAACAGCCGGTGCACCAGGTGGGTGAGGGGCCCGTTGACGTCGCGGATGTCGCGGTAGTCGCGCTCGCCCTGCGCGATCGCCCAGCCGATGTACTGAAAGATCCCCTGGTCGCGTCCCAGCGTCGTCAGCGACGCGCGGCGCGTCGCATCGGCGACCCAGAGCATGGGCGGCAGCGCCAGCGTCAGCGGCACGACGAGCGTGCGCACGAGGCGTGCGACAGCAAGTCGCCGGGATTTCGGCGCGGCCGAGGCGCGCGTCGGCTTGGACGGATCCGCCTCCATCGCCGGGGCGTGACGCTACCACCTTTCCCTCGCGTTTTCGCGTCGATGCCATGGTTGGCATCGTCCATGCGTTGCGCTTGCTGAAGCGGTCACGAGCTCGAGCATTGCCGCGCCGTGACCTGGATTTGTCGGTCCAAACGTGACCACAATTCGTCCCACGATGAACGAAACGGTCCGCCGTATCTCCACAGCGGCGCAGCCTTCCCCGGAGCTCAAGTCGCGCGCGTTCGCCGATGTGCTGAGCGCGGCGCGCGGCAAGAACCTGCTCATCGCTCTGCGCGGTCACCCCGATCCGGACGGGATCGCGTGCGCGATCACGCAGGCGCACATCGCGCAGCGGATGGGCGTCTCGCAGGTCGTCATCGGTTACACGCAGGAGGTCAGCCACCGCGAGAACCGCGCGCTGGTGAAGCTCCTGGGGCTCGAGCTGCGCAAGATCAAGACGGTGGCCGAGGTCGGGCGCGTGGACTTCCTGGCCCTCGTCGACGCGCACGAGGTGGACCCCGAGCTCGTCGACGGCGCCAACTACGAGGTGCTGACCATCGTGGACCACCACCGGCCCGCCACGGCCCCGCGGGCGCGGTTCATCGATCTGCGTCACGACGTCGGCGCCACGGCGACCATCTTCGTCGAGTACCTGCAGGACCTCGCGCCGCTGGATCCGGAGATCGAGGAGGACCGGCGCATCGCCACGGCCCTCATGCACGGCCTGGCGACCGACACCGACGACTTCATGCTCGCGCGCGCGGCCGACTTCCGCGCAGCCAGCCAGATCGCCGAGGTCTGCGACCGCGACTTGCTCGAAGACCTGTCCCGGCGTCTCATCGCGCCCACGGCCATGGACGTCATCGCGCGAGCGCTGCAGGCCCTGGTGGTACGGCGCAGCTTCGCCATGACCGGCGTCGGCTTCGTCAGCGAGTCCGAGCGCGACACCATCGCGCAGGCCGCCGACTTCCTGGTCCGGCGCGAGGACATCGACACGTGCGTCGTGTACGGCGTGGTCGGCGACAAGTACATCGAGGGCTCGCTGCGCACGCACTCGCCGAGCGTGGACCCGGCCGTGTGGCTGGAGCAGGCGTTCGGCAACGACGAGAAGGGGCGCCCGTTCGGGGGCGGCCGTCGCGACAAGGGCGGCTTCCGCATCCCCATCGGGTTCCTCGGGCGCGTGACCGATCGCGGGCAGCTCTGGCAGCTGGTCGAGCACGCGGTGCGCACGGCGCTGCTGCGGCAGGCCGGCGAGGAGCCGACTCCCGGGGTGGGGGTGCTCGTGCCTCCGGTCACGGCGAGCTGAGCCCGAGCGGACGTGCGCGTCGCGTTCTTCGGCCTGCCGCTCGCGGCGGTGCTGCTCGCGGGCGACGGGCACGAGCTGGTCTACGCAGGGGTCCTGGTCGACAAGGGGCTCCGGCGGCTGGAGGGGCGCCTCGCGCGGGGCAGGACGCAGCGGCAGCCCGACCTGGCGAGCGATGACGTGTTCGCCCGCGTGCGCGACGCGCGGCCGGAGCTGCTGGTGAGCTGGTTCTGGGTGAAGCCGGTGCCTCGGCGGCTGCTGGATCTCGCGCCCGCGGTGGGCGTGCACCCCTCGCTGCTGCCACGCCACCGCGGGCCTGACCCGTACTTCTGGGCCATCGATCAAGGCGATCCGGTGACGGGGGTGACGGCGCACCTGCTCGACGCGACCTACGACACCGGACCGGTGCTCGGCCGGCGCGAGATGAGGCTCGACCCGGAGTGGGACGCCTGGCGCCTCGCCAAGGCCCTGGACCGGCCCAGCCTGGCCCTCCTGCGCGAGGTGGTGCGGGCGTACGCAGACGGGCGGCCACCACCCGCGGTGCCCCAAGACGACTCCCAGGCGACGCAGGCCCCGTCTCCGGGGGAGGACGACCTGGCCGTGAAGTGGGCGTGGCCGGCGGGGCGCATCGAGCGACGAGTGCGGGCCGCTGCCCCGTTCCCGGGGGCGTGGACCGAGATCGGCGAGCAACTCGTCATCCTGACGCGAGTACGCGTCACCGACGAGTTTTCGAGGGCGCTGGCCCCCGGGGAGGCCGCTGTACGGAGCGACGGCGTGGCGGTGGTGCGCGCCGGCGAAAGGGCTCTGGAGCTGCTCGAAGGCAGGGGCGAGGACGACGAGACGCCTCTCGTCCAGGGCGATCTGGCCAGGATCGTCGAGCAGGCGAGAGGCGGGAACGGTTTGTCGTTGCGCGAAGGCGCCGGCTAAGATTCGATCCCCCCAAGAGGAGAAGCGAACCGTGTCCGACCCCGTCACCGTCGCACGCAACGCGCGAGAATCCCTCGCGCGTGGGCTGAATGCGCTCCAGTCCGACCCGAGCCTGCCGCAACAGCTGGTCGATCTGGGGCAGCCCATCGCGCAGGCGATGGGCGCCCTCTACAAGATCGAAGCTTCGGGCGGGACCCAGCTGCAGCCGCACGCGCAGCTGGCGCTCACCAACGTGCAGGGGGCCCTGGCCGCGCTGCAGGCGCAGCCCGCGCAGCATCCGGCCATCGTTGCCGCAATGGAGGCGGTGGCCGGCGCGCTGGGCGGAGTGCACTCGCTCACCCGGGCAGCGCCCGTCGCGGCCGCACCGGCTCCGGCGCCCCAGGCAGCCCCGTATCCGCAGCCGCAGTACGCTGCGCCGCAACCTCAATACGCGCAGCCGCAGGCGCAATACGCGCCTCCCCAGCAGCAACCTCAGTATGCGCAACCTCAATACGCGCACCCCCCGCAGGCCGCCCCCGCAGGTCAGGTGTCACCTTACGGGCCGACGGCGGTCGGTGGCCCGCCCGGGCCGAGCGGACCAGCGGCGGCCGCGCCCGGGGCACCCGGCGACGCGCACGTCGCCGAGCTCGGCGCGCACAGCCCGAGCAACTTCTACAAGGGTCTGTCGGGCAACGACATCGTCGATCACGGCGGCCTGTTCGTGTCGACCTACAAGCTGCCGAAGCTCGGGTCACGCGTGCGCGTCAAGGTGTCCTTGCCCGGCGGCTACGAGTTCGAGGCCAACGCCGTCGTGCGCTGGCGGCGCGAGCCCAACGAGGCATCCACGGATGCCCCGCCCGGGTTCGGCGCGCAGTTCACCGACATCACGCCCGAGGCGCGCCAGCTGGTCTACCGCTACGTGCGCAACCGCGAGCCGATGTTCCACGACGACCTGTGACCTTGAGGATTCGCCGAAGGCGAGCCGACTGCCCGACGGGCCACCAGAAGGCTTAGACTGGCGCGGCTTGTTCCGTCGCTTAAGTCTTCTCGCGTTCGTCCTCGCAGTCTTCGCACTGGCTGCGGACGTGCGCGACGCGCGTGCGGCGAACAACCCGAAGCTGCTGTGGAAGACCATCGAGACGAAGCACTTCCGCATCAACTACTACTCGACCGAGGACGAGGTCGCCGCCCACGTCGCGACGCTCGCCGAGAGCATCTACGGGCGCCTGGTCCCCGTGGTCGGCTGGCCGCCGACCACCGACGCGAAGACCGAGATCGTCCTGGTCGACCAGACCGACAGCGCGAACGGTTCGGCCACCGCGCTGCCATACGACGCGATCACCCTCTACGTGACCGCCCCGGACGACATGTCGCCTCTGGGGGACGTGGACGACTGGTACCTCGAGCTCGTCACGCACGAGTACACCCACATCCTGCACACCGATCACATCCAGGGCATCCCGATGTTGATCAACAAGATCCTCGGCAAGACCTACGCGCCCAACCAGGTCCAGCCGCACTGGATCCTCGAGGGGCTCGCGGTCCTGGAGGAGAGCCGCGAGACGAGCGGCGGGCGCCTGCGCTCCTCGATGTGGAACATGTGGATGCGCGCCGACGTGCTCGAGAACAACGTCGCGACGATCGACCAGTTCTCCGCCATCCCCCGCAGGTGGCCACAGGGCAACATCTGGTACGTCTACGGGTCGTTCTTCCTGCAGTACATCGTCGAGACGTACGGCGAGCAGGCGCTGCGCGCGATGATCGACGACTACGCCTGGCAGATCATCCCGTACTCGATCAACCGATCCATCCGTCGCGCGACCGGCAGCACCTACGAGGAGATCTACGTGGCTTGGGTCGACGCCATGAAGCGCTCCTTCGGCGCGCAGGAGGCGGCAGTCCGCGCGAGAGGGCTGCGCGAGGGGATCCGCCTCACGCACACGGGCAACACCTACGAGCACCCTCGCTGGATCCCGGCGAACGCCTGGACCGAGCACGCCGGCGACCTCGTCTTCTACGCGGACGACGGGCACACCACGGCTGGCCTGTGGGCGCTGCCGCTGGTGCGCGACGAGCATGGGCGCGTCATCGGCGGGCGCGAGGACCAGCGGGACCTGATGATCCGCACCAATGGCGTCACGGGCGCGTCGTTCTTTCCCGACGGCACCGCGGCGTTCAGCTCGAGCGACGTCCACGAGAACCTGTTCTTCTTCGATGATCTGTTCGAGCTGCCTGCTCACCAGAAGAGCCCGACGGGCCTCGAGGGAAAGCGCGTGCGCTGGAGCGACGGGTGGCGCGCCATCGACCCGAGCATCTCGCCGGACGGGCGGCGCGTCGTGTTCACGGTCAACCATCGCGGGACGACGCGGCTCATGATGGCGGACGTCCTGCCGTCCTCGTCGAGCCCCGGCGGGCACGAGCTCGCGAACCCGAGGGAGCTGGCGCCGGGGGCCCAGTTCGATCAGGCGTACACGCCTCGTTGGTCGCCCGACAACCGCCACGTCGCCTACAGCGCGTGGCAGCGGGGGGGCTACCGGGACGTGAGGGTCGTCGACACGCAGGACGGCTCGTGGGTTGTGGTGACCCACGACCGCGCAATCGACGGCGATCCGTCGTACTCGGCGGACGGGCGCTGGCTGTACTTTCACTCCGATCGCACCGGCATCATGAACGTGTACGCATGGGAGGTGGCCACGGGACGGCTGCGACAGGTGACCAACGTGGTCACCGGCGCGTACCAGCCGGAGCCATCCCCGGACGGCAAGTCGCTGGCGTACGTGGGGTACACGCACGAGGGCTACGACGTCTTCGTGATGCCTCTCGACGAATCGCATTGGCTCGACCCGCTGCCGTACGTGGAGACGCGCCCCGCACCGCCGCCCGAGCCGCCGCCCCTGAACCTCACTCCGGAGCCCTACAGCCCGTGGCACACGATCATGCCTCGCGCATACAAGGTGCAGTTCGTGCCCGGCAACTTCGGCCAGGCGTCGGTCGTCACCGTAACGGGCAGCGACATCGCAGGACACCATTCGTTCGCGCTCACCGAGACCACCGAGTGGGAGCATCCCGAGATCACCGGCTCGATCGGGTACACGTACTCGCGGCTGCCGTTCGACGTGGGCGCGAGCGTGTTCCGGCAGATCACCCCCGCGACGAACTACAACTTCGGGGGCAACACGCAGGAGTGGATCCAGCAGTCGACGGGCGTCACCACGAGCCTCGGCTACTCGATGCCGCGCGCCTTCGACTCGCAATCGATGTCGATGTCCTATTCCGTGGCGAGCGTCTCGGGAGAGCTGCCCTACCCCGAGAGCTCGCTCGATCCGTACAACATTCCGAGCATCCCCTCGCGCGGGATGCTGGGGGCGATGCACTTCGGCTGGGGATACTCCAACGCGCAAGGCTACCTGTGGAGCGTCGGCAACGAGCGCGGCTTCGACGCCGGGGCGAGCATCGACGTGGCGGACCCCATTCTGGCCAGCGACTATCATGGCTACGCCGCGACGGTGAACCTGGCGACGTACGTGCCGATGCCGTGGCTGAGACATCACGTGCTCGCTCTGCACGGCGCCGGCGGGATGGGCGGCGGCGACCGGGCCGGCAAGGGGCCGTACTACGTGGGCGGGTTCCTCGACCTACCGATCGTCAACGTCGTCCAGAACATCCTGCTGCAAGGGGGCGTGCAGCTGCGTGGCTACCCGGTGGTCATCGAGGCCGGCAACTTCTACACGCTGTTCAACGCGGAGTACCGCTTTCCCATCCTCAACGTCGACCGCGGGGCATCGTCGCTGCCCATTTTCCTGAACCGCATCAGCGGCAACCTGTTCGTCGACTCGGGGGCGGCGTTCAGCGACCCGAACTCGGCGAAATTTCTGACGGGCGTGGGCGGCGAGCTGTGGTTCGACATGATGCTCGGCTACGTTCTGTCCTTCGAGTTCCGCGCCGGATACGCGCGCGGGATCTCGGAAGGCGGGATGGACAAGATGTACTTCGTGGCCGCCATCCCCTTCTGAGAAGTTGGCCCGAAGCCGGGGAGTATGATTGGCAAGGAGCATGGGTCGGATGCGGCTGGTCGGCTGGGGCCTGGGGTGCGTGCTGGTTTCGGCGTGCGCGATGCCGCCGACGGGAGCCCAGCGCGCCCAGCAGACTGCGCAGGACTTCAACCTGGACTCACGGTTCGGCCGGAACGAGTTGGTGCTCCCCCGCGTGGACCCGGCCGCCCGCGACGAGTACACGCTCCACCACCGAGCCTGGGGCACGGGCGTGCGAGTCGCCGACATCGAGATGATGGGCATGAAGCCGCACGGCGACGCCGACGTCGACGTCTTCATCCACGTGTCGTGGTACCGCATGGAAGAGCAGGACCTGCGGTCGACGACGCTCAAGCAGAGCTGGCACAGCAAGTCGGACGCGTGGATGCTGGTGTCCGAGAAGCGGATGGACGGCGACCTCGGCCTGCTCGGCGAGGCGATCGTCGTACAGTCCCCGGACACGCCGCGGTCGTCGCCCCAGTTTCCGACCATCCGTCTGGGCGAAGGGTCGAACTGAGGGCTGACCGGGTCAGGACGCCGGCGCGGTGCCTGTCGGCGTAGTGGCAGGGCCCGGGGGCTCTGCAGGAGCGGACGCAGGCGCCGGAGGAGCGGAGGCGGCAGCCTTGGCGCTCTTCTTCGGAGCCGCGGCCTTCTTGGCGCCGGGCGAGGCGGCAGCCTTGCGCTCGACCTTCTGGCGCTTGAGGCGCGCCTTCTTCTTCACCTGCGACTTGCGTCGCTTCATCTTCATCGAGTTGCGGCGATCGTGCTTACCCACGGGCCGCACCATCCCCCGGCGGGAGCGCTCTCGTCAAGCACCGCTCACGGGCGCACGGCCCGCGGCTCGCTCCGCGCGGGGTTTGTCAGCCCGTGCCTTCGGCGGCGGCAGCTTCGCGCCCGCGGACTTCGAGACGGTAGCGACTGTTGATGGTCTCGATGTAGAAGACCTCGCGCCCCGCGATGCGCAGCACTCGCTTCACTGGCGTAGTGACGTACTCGTGCATCCCATCGGGAAACTCGATGACGACGACCGAGCCCTTTCGCGGTGCCCGGACGAGCCGTCCCGCAACGGCCCGCGCGCCCTTCCCGAGCTTGCGCAACACCACGTCCACGAGAACCAAGGTAGCATCCCGGCTTGCCCAGTCTACTGCTCGCGCGGACCGTCCCGTCGCAGGCCTCTTCTGCTCCTTGGGCACGGCCGCGTGCGCGCACTCGGCGCGTAACCCGTGGGAATC
>Ga0209415_10008923_pt1 | contig 17303 bp, 11 predicted proteins | sample PeaSoiSIISIP2007_FD_187696 | JGI IMG/M metagenome (GOLD analysis project Ga0209415, IMG submission 187696) | Peat soil microbial communities from Weissenstadt, Germany - SII-SIP-2007 (SPAdes) (version 2) | ecosystem: Environmental > Terrestrial > Soil > Wetlands > Peat | place: Germany... | reverse complement strand
CTTCTCGCGCTCCGCCTTCATCTGCCGGCCCATCGATTGGATGAGATCGGCCGGCGGCACGATGTCCTTGATCTCGATGCGGTTGACCTTGATGCCCCAGGGCGACACCGCGGCGTCGACGACGCGCAGCAGGCGCTCGTTGATCTCGTCGCGGTGCGACAGCATCTGGTCGAGGTCCATGGCGCCCATCACGGAACGGATGTTGGTCATGGTGAGCTTGATGATGGCCTGCTCGAGAGACGAAATCTCGTAGCTCGCCTTGGCGGCATCGAACACCTGAAAGAACGCGATGCCGTCAACCGTGACGCTCGCATTGTCCTTGGTGATGACCTCCTGCTCGGGAACGTCGATCACCTGCTCCATCACGTTCATCTTGCGCCCGATGCGGTCGACGAAGGGTACGATCAGGTTGAGGCCGGGCGTCAACATGCGGGTGTAGCGGCCGAACCGCTCGACCGTCCAGTTGTAGCCCTGCGGCACCGTCTTGACGCCGAGGAAGACCGTCAGGATCGCCAGGAATACGACGATGATGACGAAAATGTCGTTGCCGCTGAACATCGGTAAGCTCTCCCATTGGAGCGGTTTAAGCTTTGGTCGGTTCTGGAGGCGTCGGGGTTCGCGGTGCTTAAAGCGAAATGCGGCCTGCTTATACCGCGACTGTGACACCGTGCATTGTCTCTTCGTATGCATGATCCGCGACATCTCGGCCGGACCGTCATTTCCCTGAGATGCAGGGAAATGAGCAGGCAGTTGAAAAATATCGCCCCCGAAACAGCGCTCCCGGCCTCGGGTTGTGCCGCAATATCAATGCTTTGCGCGAAAACGGCCGCCGCGCGGAGCAGGGAACGCAGCCGACCCCGAGCGCGAAGGCGCCGAAAGCTGCGATCGCGCGGTGGATCATTGGCGATATTGGGGGAAGTCGTCGAACGGAGTCATGGTTGACTGGTGTGTCATCGGGCTTTGCTCTGTACTTAGGGCTTGTGTGCTTGAGGTTTGGCGGAGTGCGGGATCGCGATTCTCCGTCCAACCAATCCCCCGGGGACCAACACCTTCGCGGGGCCGTCTTCGGACTGAGCAGATAGCTCTGCCGACCCTTTGCATTGAACCGCCGGGATGCCAAAAGTGTTTGACATCGATAGATTTATTTATAGGCCTATTCCTATAGAAATGTCAAGATGAATCCGCATGAAGATCACATCGACAGAATTCCAGCAGAATGTGGGACGGTACCAGGAAGTTGCCCGACAACCTACGTCCTGATCCGCCGCTTCGAGCGGTGCCTGCCCCCGCTTCCGCGCAGGCACTTGTCGCCGAATGCGACGGCTTCCTTCCCGTAGTTTTCGAGCGCGTGCTTGCGCGCCGACGCATAGCCGTAGGTGGCGACCGCCTGCTTCACCTGGTCGCATTGGCCCTCCGCTGACGCCGAACCGCCGAGCAGCACCGCAACCCCGACCGCAATGACGAACCTGATCATGTGGCATCCCTTTCAAAGCGACACACGAGCGATCGTTGATCACCGCGGCTATTTTTAGACGCTCCGCCCGCGTCACCAAGATTGGGCCTCCACCTGAACGGGTGGTTTGAGCTGGTCCCAGCCATCCGGACAGGGGCCGCGGAGCTCATCCCGACCGTCGCCTCGACTGAGTGCCGAGCACGCAATAACGGTCGCCCGAGCGGCTCGCGCCGGTCTGTCAGTGCTACGTGCGGGTGCTTTTGCCGTCCCCTCGTGCTGGTCCGGACGAGCTTTGATGTAGGGAGGGCGGCGAGCGACTCGCCGATTGGAATGCCCTAATATCTCGTCGCGTCATTTCGCTCTCGACGAAACCACAAGGGGAGGAAACCATGAAGGCCGATACGGATCACGTCCGACGCATGCTGATAAACGCCAGCGGCGCCGCCCTCCTGTCGAACATTCTTCCGATCGACCTCGCTTCGGCGCAGACGGCGGAACCAGGCGACGCGCCCTCGCCCGCGGAGCGATCGGGCGATCGCGGGGCGGTTTCACCGATGACCGCGCAGTTCGCCGCGTACATTTCCGGGGCGCTCGATCGCGAGCTTCCCGAGGCCGTCGTCGCCACCACCAAGCTGCACGTGCTCGATACGATTGCAGCCATGGTTTCGGGCCGGCGCTTGAAGCCGGGCGAAATCGCTGCGCGCTATGTCGACAGCCTCGGTGGCAAGCCGGTCGCGACCGTGGTCGCGACCGGCATCGTGACCTCGCCGGTCAATGCGGCGCTGGCGAACGCCATGGCGGCGCATGCCGACGAAACCGACGACACCCATCCGTTCGGTCCGTTCCATGCCGGATGCTCCGCCGTGCCTGCGGCACTCGCGACCGCCGAAATGGCGGGCCGCAGCGGCAGGGACCTGCTGCGCGCAGTAGCGCTCGCCTATGACGTCGGTGCGCGGGTGTTGCAGGCGCTGGGCGGCGCGGGACGGCATCCGGGTTTTCTCACGAACACATTCGTGGCCACGGCCGCTTCGGCGGCGCTGTTGCGGCTGGATCCGCGCCAGGTGCGGCATGCCCTGTCCTACGGGGCACAGCAGGCTTCCGGCATCGGCTCCTGGGTGCGCGATCGCGACCATATCGAGAAGGCGTTCGATTACGGCGGCATGGGTGCGCGCAACGGCGTCATGGCCGCCACGATGGTGGCGATCGGCTGCACGGGCGTGGAAGATGTGTTCAGCGGCCAACCAAGCGTGTTCACTGCGCTGGCGAGAAAAGCCGAGCCCGAGAAGCTCGTGGCCGAGCTCGGCACGCGCTTCGAGGTGTTCAATACCACGATCAAGAAGTGGACTGTCGGCGGGCCGTTGCAGCCGGTGATGGATTCCATGTCGGTGCTGATGCAGGATTCCGTAGTTCGTGCCGGCAACGTCAGACGGATCGTCGTCGACATTCCCACCGAAAGCCCGGCGATCGTCGATAACGCCACCGCCCCGGATCTCTGCCTCCAGCATCTCGTAGGAATGATGATCGCCGACGGCAGTCTCACATTCGCCAGCATCCATGACGAGGCGCGCATGCACGATCCGAAGGTGCTGGCATTTCGCAAGCTGGTCGAAATTGCGCCGAACGAGGAGTTGCAAAAGGCCGTGCCGATCCGCCAGGCGATCGTCACCATCGAGACGGGCGACGGTCGCACGCTTCGGCACCGCACCGATGTGGTGCGCGGCACCGCGCGCAATCCGATGGACGCCAAAGAGGTCGAAGCAAAGGCCCTCGACCTCCTGGCACCGGTCCTCGGCCAGGGACGCGCGGCCGAGCTCATCGCAAAGGTGGGTTCTCTCGATCGCGTGGCGGCGGTTTCGGAGCTGCGGCCGTTGCTGCAGGCGTGAATGGGCCCGTCACGCCCAGCCCTGCAATTCGCGCTGCACCACCGCCTCGATCACCCGCATGCCGGGCTCGCTGTCGTTGAGGCACGGAATGGCGGCGAAGTTCTCACCCCCGGCGTGACGGAAATACTCGGCATTCTCGCCGGCGATCTCCTCCAGCGTCTCCAGGCAGTCGGCGGAAAAGCCCGGCGTGATCACGGCGAGATTTTTCACGCCGCGCGCGGCGAGGTCCTTGACGGTCTTGTCGGTGTAGGGCTTGAGCCATTCGGCGCGCCCGAACCGCGATTGGAAGGTCATCATCAGCCTGCCGTCGTCGAGCCGCAGGCGCTCGCGCAGCAGCCGGGTGGTCTTGGCGCAATGGCAATGATAGGGGTCGCCCTTGTGGAAATAGTCCTTCGGGATGCCGTGGAACGAGGCGAGGATCACGTCCGGGGCGAAAGGCAGCGTCTTCAAGTGCGCATCCAGCGAGCCCGCCAGCGCGTCGATGTAGACCGGATCATCGAAGTAGGGCGGCGCGATGCGCACGGCCGGCTGCCAGCGCATCTTCATCAGGGCGCGAAACACCTCGTCGCACACCGTCGCGCTGGTGGCGGCGGCGTATTGCGGATAGAGCGGAACCACCAGGATGCGCTCGCAACCATGCGCCACTAGTGCGGCGAGGCGCGAGCGGATCGAGGGATTGCCGTAGCGCATCGCCCAATCGACCACCACCCGCTTGCCGCGGCGCGCAAGCGCGCCGGACAGCTTGTCGCCCTGCGAGCGCGTGATCGTCTTCAGCGGCGATTCGTCTTTCTCGCGGTTCCAGATCTTCGCGTAATCGAGCCCTTTGCGCCCCGGCCGCAGCGGCAGGATGATGGCATTGAGGACGAATTTCCACGCGATGGTGTCTTCCTCGATCACCCGCTTGTCGCGCAGGAACTCGCGCAGATAATGCCGCACCGACCTAGCGTCGGTGGCGTCCGGCGTGCCGAGATTGACGATCAGGACGCCGACCGATCCGGACGTGACGTCCGGGTGATCCTCGGGCCGACGGATGCGGGCCGTGTGGTCGGAGAGACTGATTTCGTTCATAACGTCATTCTACGCCGACGCGCGAAAAAATCACCCGGGCGTGCGACATTTTGGCGGCGATGGTTCACGAAAGGCTCCGCTCGTCGGCGATAACCTTGCCGTCGTTCGGCAAGGCCCCCGCCGCCGCCAGCGTGACCTCGCCGCGCAGCTTCGTCACCGCCTGCAGCGTCGCGGCAACCGCCACGGCGAGCCCCTCCGGCGCTGTCGCGGCTTCCGCCATCAGAGTCATGACATCCTGCTCGCCGGCCCGCGTCACCACGAGGCGCAGCCGGCCCAGCTCGGCATGCAGCCTGCCGATTTCGGCCACCTGGGCGGGATGCACGAACATGCCCTTGATCTTGGTGGTCTGGTCGGCGCGGCCCATCCAGCCCTTGATCCGCATGTTGGTCCGCCCGCAGGGCGAACGGCCGGGCAGCACCGCCGAAAGGTCGCCGGTGGCGAGCCGGATCATCGGGTAGTCGGGATTGAACGAGGTGACGACCACTTCGCCGACATCGCCCTCCGGTACCGGATCGCCGGTGCCGGGGCGCACGATCTCGACCACGAGATGCTCGTTCACCACCATGCCGGCACCGGCGCCGGTCTCATACCCAATCACCCCGACCTCCGCGATGGCATAGCACTGCAGCACCTCGACCCCGCGTGCGCCGAGCTCCTGGCGCAACGAGGCCGGCAGGGCAGCGCCGGAGACGAGGGCGCGCGTGAGCGAGGAGGCGTCCTTGCCGGATTTTCCCGCCGCATCGAGCAGGACCTTGAGGAAATCCGGCGTGCCCACATAACCCGACGGCTTGAAATGCGCGATCGCATCGAGTTGCTGCTCGGTATTGCCGACCCCGCCCGGGATCGCGGCACAGCCGATTGCATGAAGGCCGGACTCGAAGATGAAGGCGCCCGGCGTGAGGTGATAGGAGAACGCGTTGTGCACGATGTCGCCCGGCCGGAACCCGGCCGCGAACAGCGCGCGTGCGGTGCCGTACCCATCGGCCGTCTCGCCCTCGGGCTCGAAGGTGGGACCAGGCGACATCATGAGGCGGCGCGCCCTGCCGGGTGGCGTGACGTTGAAGCCGCCGAACGGCGGATCGGCCTGTTGCAGCGCCGGCAGCTCGGATTTGCGCAGCAGCGGCAGCTGCGCGAGCTCGGCGCGGCCGAGGATCGATGCCGGATCGACATCGGCGAGCCGACGCGCCCAGCCGGGCGCACTCTTGGCGCGAGCAATGATCTCGACAAGACGGGCGGATTGCGCGCGCTCGCGCGCTTGCGGGTCGCGGACCTCGAGCTCGTCGTAATGAGCCTGCGCCATGACGGGGGTTCGCTCGTTGCTCGTCACGTCAGCCAGCGCTTGCGGCGCTTATAATGCTTGACGTCGCGGAACGACTTCTTCTTGCCTTCCGCGATGCCGAGATAGAATTCCTTGACGTCCTCGTTCTCGGCGAGCGACTTCGCCTCGCCGTCCATCACGACGCGGCCGTTTTCCAGGATATAGCCGTAGCGCGCATACTTGAGCGCCATGTTGGTGTTCTGCTCGGCGAGCAGGAAGGAAACGCCTTCCTTGGTGTTGAGATCGCCGACGATGCGGAAAATCTCCTCGACGATCTGCGGCGCGAGCCCCATGGACGGCTCGTCGAGCAGGATCATCTTGGGCCGCGACATCAGGGCGCGGCCGATGGCGCACATCTGCTGCTCGCCGCCGGAGGTGTAGCCGGCGACCGCGGAGCGCCGCTCATGCAGTCGCGGAAAATACGAATAGACGAGATCCAGATCGCGGCGGATCGCGGCCTTGCCGTCGCGGCGCGTGAACGCGCCGGTCAGCAGGTTTTCCTCGACCGTGAGATGGGCGAAGCAGTGGCGCCCTTCCATCACCTGGATGCAGCCCCGGCGCACCAGCTCGTTCGGCGACAGCGCCTGCACTTCGGCGCCGTCGAACAGGATGGTGCCCTTGGTGACCTCGCCGCGCTCGGCATGGAGCAGGTTCGAGATCGCCTTGAGGGTCGTGGTCTTGCCTGCCCCATTGGCTCCGAGCAGCGCCACGATGCCGCCGCGCGGAACGTCCAGCGACACGCCCTTGAGGACCAGGATGACACGGTCGTAGAGGACCTCGATGTTGTTGACGGACAACATTCAGGACGTTTTGCCGTCACGACGATTTGTCGCACGGTTCGGTGCGCTTCGGCCACGCCGGGTCCTTGGAAACATAGTCCTTGGCGGCGGCTTCGAGCAGCGGCCGCACCTTGTCCTTCATGGGCGCGATCCAGTCCGATGCCACGGTCCACTTGGCGCCGTCCCATTGCTGCATATAGGCGGACTGGTGACCGTTGTGGTCGGTGCAGGAAATGCCGGTGAGCGCGCCGCCGAACTCCGGCAGGCCGAGCTCCTTCCACCGCGCCTCCGTCATCCTGAGGGCTTCGAGGCCGCGGCGAACGTCCTCGCCGTTGACGACCTTCTTGCCGGTGATGCGCTGGGCGTTGCGGATCGCCTCGGCGATCAGCACCGAATTGTAGACGCCGCGGTTGTAGTAGTTCTCGCCGACCTTGTCCTTGGCGACCTGGCTCAGGCCCTTGTCGACCACGGTCCGCACGATGTCCTGGATCGCCGGAAAGTTCGCCCCGATGCGGTTGAAGTTGAGGGCGAGGTAACCCTTGGCATCGGCGCCGACCGCGCGCGCGTCATCTTCGCTGCCCGAGTACCAGATGCCGACGAAGTGATCCATCGGGAAGTTGATCTTGGTCGCCTCCTTGAGGGCGGTCGGGTTCATGGCGCCCCAGCCCCACATGATCATCCAGGCCGGCCGGTCGCGGCGAACGCTCAGCCATTGCGCGGACTGGCTCTGCATCTCCTGCACGGTGACGGGATACATCTTGACCTGGAAGCCGTAATCCTTGGCGAACTGTTCCAGCAGCGGGATAGGCTCGCGTCCGTAGCCGCCTTCGAAGAAGATGTACCCGATGGTCTTGCCCTTGAGCTTGTCGAGCCCGCCCTCCTTGTCGCCGATGTATTTGAAGATCATCGACAGGCCGTCCCAGTAGGTTGCCGGCGGGTTGAAGACCCAGGGGAAATCGCTGCCGACCGCGGAGGCCGACAGGCCGTAGCCCATGGACAGGATCGGGATCTTGTCGACCGACGCCTTGGGGATGAGCTGGAGCGTGATGCCGGTCGACCACGGGTTCATGATGACGGGCTTCTTGCCCTTGACGGCCTCGTAGCACTCCCCGCCCTTCTTGGTGTCGTAGCCGGTCTCGCATTCCTCGATCGCGAGCTTCACGCCGCCGATGCCGCCGTCGCGTTCGTTCAGCATGGTGAGATAATCGTGCAGGCCGTTGGCGACCGGAATGCCGGAGCCGGCGAACGGTCCCGTCCGATAGGTCAGCAGCGGAACATAGATGCTGTCCTGGGCCTCGGCGGCAGATGCCGCGACACCCAAAACCATCGCCAAAGCCAGCCCTCGAACGATGTGCGTCAGGCGCATCGTTTCCTCCTTATGTTTCCACCCGGCCCGGCCGCTACCGCAGTGGCCTCCGGGATTTCGTCCCGTTCTCCGGCGCTCTGCGCCGGATCGAGAATCTGCAGGGATTTTGCCCCTTTAATATGGGAATGGCCACACCCTAAGCTTCTGCTTTCCGATCTGCCACAGCCGGGCGAGGCCGTTCGGCTCGACGGCGAGGAAGAAGATGATCAGGGCACCGACGATCATGAACTGCAGGTGCTCGACTGTCGCCGAGCGAATTGACACGCCGAGGAGGCCCGGCAGGGTCCGCAGCACGATCGGCAGCCCCCAGATCAGGGCGGCGCCGAAATAGGCCCCGATCAGGCTGCCGAGGCCGCCGATGATTACCATGAAGAGGATGCGAAACGACAGGTCGATGCTGAAGCTGTCGGCCTCCGACGCGCCGAACCACAGGAACACCATCAGGGCGCCGGCGACCCCGCAATAGAAGGACGACACCGCGAAGGCGATGAGCTTGGTGGGAAACAGCCTGATGCCGATCAGCTCGGCCGCGATGTCCATGTCGCGCACCGCCATCCACATGCGGCCGATGCGGCCGCGCACGAGGTTCGATGCCACCCACGTCATCGCGATAACGATCGACAGCACGATCAGGTAGCGCGTCGCTGGCGTCGCGTTGGGGCCCGTCACCGGGATGCCCAGCATGGCGCGGGACGGCACTTCGATCGCGCCCGAAACGTTGTAGTTGTAGAGCCAGGCGACCCGCACGAAGCACCACGACAGGAAGAACTGCGCCGCGAGCGTCGCCACCGCGAGGTAGAAGCCCTTGATGCGCAGCGACGGCAGCCCGAACAGCGTGCCGACCGCAGCCGCCGCGAAGCCGGAGAGGAGGATCAGTACGATGATGTTCACGTCGGGGAACAGAGTGGTGAGCTTGTAGCAGGCGTAGGCGCCGACCCCCATGAAACCGCCGGTGCCGAGCGAAACCTGCCCGGCGTAGCCGGTGAGCAGGTTGAGCCCGATGGCGGCGAGCGAGAAGACCAGGATCGGAATCAGCACGGCGCTGATCCAGAACGGCGAGAACGCGAGCGGCACGACCACGAAGGCGAGCGCGAGGATGATGGCGATGCCGATGCGGTCCTGCAGGATCGGGAACACCGCGGCGTCGGCCGCGTAGCTCGTCTTGAACTGCCCGGCCTCGCGGTAGAGCATCTCACACCCGCTCGATGATCTTTTCGCCGAACAGGCCCTGGGGCCGGAACAGCAGGAAAACGAGCGCAATCATGTAGGCGAGCCAGCTCTCGATTCCGCCGCCGAGCAGCGGCCCCCAATAGAACTCCCCGAGCTTCTCGCTCACCCCGATGATGACCCCGCCCGCGATGGCGCCCGGCACCGAGGTGAAGCCGCCCAGCACCAGCACCGGCAGCGCCTTGAGCGCCACGATCTCGAGCGCGAACGAGACGTTGGAGCGCGCCCCCCACATGATGCCGGTGGCGAGCGCCACGATGCCGGCCGCGAACCACACGATCACCCAGATCTGCTCGAGCGATATCCCGACCGACAACGCCGCCTTGTGGCTGTCGGCGACCGCCCGTAGGGCGCGGCCGATCCGGGTCTTCTGGAAGAACACCGCGAGCCCCGCCACCATGACGGACGCGAGGACGGCCGCCGCGATGTCGATCTTCTGCAGCGACACGAAGCCGCCCAGCATCTTCAGGTCGATCGCGCCCCGCGGGAGGTAGAGCTCGTCCGCGATCATCACCTTGGGCTCGCCGCCGAACACGAATTCGCCGAGCCCGATGAGAAACGAGGTGAGCCCGAAGGTCGCCATGAACAGGATGATCTCGGGCTGATTGACGAGCGGACGCAGCACGATGCGCTCGACAGCGTAGGCGAGCGCCAGCATGACACCGAGCGCGAGGACGAGCGCCACGAAGGCCGGCACGCCGAGCTCATGCAGCCCGACCAGCGTGAGCGCCGCGAACACCACCATGATGCCCTGGGCGAAATTGAACACGCCCGAGGCCTTGTAGATCAGCACATAGCCGAGCGCGATCAGCGCATAGAGCATGCCGCCGACCAGCCCCTCCCATAGCGTCTGCACCAGCAGGTCGGGGGCCGTCCCCATCTGGACGAAGGGATCGAGGAAGATCTTGTAGAGGAGGTCCATCAGGGCTCCTCACTTTCGTCATTCCGGGGCCGGCCGCAGGCCGGAGCCCGGAATCCATGAACACCGATCGTGGTTGTGGATTCCGGGTTCGCCACTGCGTGGCGCCCCGGAATGACTGCGGAGAGGGTGGGGCGGACGTTCATCTCATTCCCCTCAATGCGCCACGCCCAGATACGCGTCGATGACGCGCGTGTCGCGCTTCACCTCGTCCGGCGTGCCGTCGGCGATCTTGCGGCCGTACTCCAGGACGACGACGCGGTCGGACAGGTCCATGACCACGCCCATGTCGTGCTCGATCAGCGCGATGGTGGTGCCGAGCTCCTGGTTGACGTCGATGATGTAGCGCGACATGTCCTCCTTCTCTTCGAGGTTCATGCCTGCCATGGGCTCGTCGAGCAGCAGCAGGTCGGGCTCCATGGCGAGCGCGCGGGCGAGCTCGACGCGCTTCTGCAGCCCGTAGGGCAGGCGTCCGACCTGGACCTTGCGGATCTGCGGGATTTCCAGGAAGTCGATGATGTCCTCGACCTTGCGCCGATGCACGATCTCCTCGGCGAGCGCCGGACCGAAGCGCAGCGCCTGCCAGAAAAAGCCGCGGCGCATTTTCAGTGTGCGCCCCGCCATGATGTTGTCGAGCGCCGTCATGCCGCGGAACAGGGCGACGTTCTGGAACGTGCGGGCAATGCCGCCGCTCGCCGCCTCGTAGGGACGCATCGCCGTGCGGGTGCGGCCCTTGAACGTGATGCGGCCAGCTTGCGGCTGATAGAAGCCGTTGATGACGTTGAGCATCGAGGTCTTGCCGGCGCCGTTCGGGCCGATGATGGCGCGGATTTCGCCGCGCGCGATGTCGAAGGACACGTCCGTCAACGCCTTGACGCCGCCGAACGACAGCGAGACGTTCTCGACGGAGAGGAGACTCGGTACGCGTTCTTCTCCCTCCCCGTCCAATCGAATTCGGCTGTTGCCGAATTCGACATGATTAGTGCCCGCGTCCCCCACCCCTGCCCTCCCCGAAGACGGAGAGGGAGAAGAAGCGGGCGGTCCGGAATGGTCCGCGCTCATGCGGCCTTCCCGAGCGCGGTCGTGGCCGGCGGCACAACCTGCATGTCCCTGATCCTGACGCGCGCCGCGAGGGTGCCGCGGCGGCCGTCCTCGAAGGTGACCTCGGTCGCGATGTCGGCCTCCGTCGCGCCGTCGTAGAGCGCCGCGACCAGCGGCGCGTAACGCTCGGCGACGAAGCCGCGGCGAACCTTCTGGGTGCGGGTCAGCTCGCCGTCGTCGGGATCGAGCTCCTTGTGAAGGATGAGGAAGCGCCTGATCTGGGCACCCGCCATCACCCTCTCGGCGGCGAGAGAGCGATTCACCTCGGCGACATGCCGCTCCAGCATGTCGTAAACTTGGCTGTGTCCGGCGAGCTCCTGATAGGAGCCGTAGACGATGTTGTTGCGCTCCGCCCAGTCGCCCACCGCCGCGAGGTCGATGTTGAGCATGACGGTTGCAAACGGACGGCCGTCCCCGAACGCCACCGCCTCCTTGATGTTGGGAAAGAACTTGAGCTTGTTCTCGATGTATTTCGGCGCGAACAGGCTGCCGTCCGCGAGCCGCCCGACGTCCTTGGCGCGATCGATGATCTTGAGGTGGCCGGTAGCCGGATCGAAGAAGCCGGCATCGCCGGTCTTGACGTAGCCATCCGGGGTCAGCGCCTCCGCGGTCTTCGCCTCGTCCTTGAAATACCCGACGAACATGCCGGGCGACCGGAACTGCACCTCGCCGCTCTCGGCAATCCGCAGCGCCACGTTGGGAACCGCAGGGCCGACCGTGTCGGAGAAAATCTGCCCGTCGGGCTGCGCCGTCACGTAGAGGAAGGCTTCGGTCTGGCCGTAGAGCTGCTTCAGGTTCAAGCCGAGCGAGCGGTAGAACGAGAACAGCTCGGGCCCGATCGCTTCGCCCGCCGTATAGGCGACGCGCACGCGCGACAGGCCGAGCACGTTCATGAGCGGTGCATAGATCACCATCTTGCCGATCGCGTAGAGCAGCCGGCCGCCGAGCGGCACCTGCTGCCGGTTCAGCAGCCTCTCGCCATGCCGGCGCGCGACGCCGAGAAAAAAGCGAAACAGCGCCCGTTTGATGCGGCCGGCGTCTTCCATCCGGATCGTGACGCGGGTGAGCATCTGCTCGAACACGCGCGGCGGCGCGAAGAAGAAGGTCGGGCCGATCTCCCGGATGTCGGCGAGCGCAGTCTCGTTGCTCTCCGGGCAGGCGAGGCAGAAGCCCGCCACCAGCCCCTGGGCGTAGTTGAGATAGTGATCGCCCACCCAGGCGAGCGGCAGATAGGCGACCGCCACGTCCCTCGCGTCGAGGCGGTCGAACGCGACCGTGTCGGACGCCGCATTGATGCAGCCTGCCACCGACAGCATCACGCCCTTGGAGGCTCCGGTGGTGCCGGAGGTGTAGAGAATGACGGAAATGTCCGAGCCCTTGCCGGCCGCGATCTCGTTGTCGAGCCAGCGGCCGAGGGCGGGATCGGCCGCCAGCGCGGCACGGCCGTCCCGGATGATGCGCGCGATCGCGTGCAGGCTTGCGTGATCATAATCGCGAAGCCCGCGCGGCTCGTCATAGAGGATGTGCGCGATGGTCGGCAGTCGCTCGGCGACGCCGAGAATCTTGTCGACCTGTTCCTGGTCCTGCACGGCGGCAAAGCGGACTTCCGCATGTGCGAGCACGAAGGCCAGCTCGTCCGCCACCGCATCGGCATAGACCGGCACGGGAATAGCGCCCAGCATCTGCGCCGCCATGATGGACCAGTAGAGCTTCGGCCGGTTGGCCCCGACAATGGCGATGCGGTCGCCGCGCCTGACGCCGAGGCGCGACAGGCCGACCGCATAGGCGCGGACCTCGCCAAGCAATTGCGCCCAGGTCCAGGTCTGCCAGATGCCGAAATCCTTGTGCCGCATCGCCGGACGATCGGCGAATTGCTCGGCATTGCGCACCAGCAATTTTGCGAAAGTGTCCGGCAACGGCCCCCTCCGGAGCGCGGGCGCCTCGCCCGCTCTCAATTCCTTGAAGAAGGGCGGGCGGGACGCCCTCGCTCCGGCCTCACTCCGCCGCCTTGAGCAGCGGCGTCCCGCCGGCGCGGAACTGCTCGAGCAGCGCCGCCTCATCGGCCTTGGCGGCGGTGAGGTGGCGCAGCTTGACGTGGCCGAAGCCGCGAATCTTTTCCGGGATGGCGGCGAGGCCGACCGCGAAATGATGGTTTTCAGGCGTGAGCTTGGCGATCAGCTCGTCGAGCAGCGTCTCGTAATCGCGCACCAGCTGACGCTCGGTCTTTCGCTCGATCGTGTAGCCGAACACATCGAGCGCCGTCCCGCGCAGGAACTTGAGCTTCGCCAGGACGCCGAACAGCGTGAGCATCCACGGCCCGAAGCTCATCTTGCGCGGCTCGCCGGTGACCCTGTCGTGCCGGGCGAGCAGCGGCGGCGCCAGATGGAAGGTGAGGCGCAGGTTGTCGCCGTCGACCTCGTTCTTGACCTGCCGCAGGAACGCGGGGTCGGCGTAGAGCCGCGCCACCTCGTATTCGTCCTTATAGGCCATCAGCTTGAACAGGTAGCGCGCCACGGCCTCCGCGAACCCGGTCATTCCCGGGGCCCGCGCGGACTCGGCGGCGCGCGCGGCGTCGACACGGCGGCGATAGCGGGCCGCATAGGCGGCGTTCTGGTATGCGGTGAGGAACGCGACCCGCCGGGCGACGACCTCATCGAGCGAGCCCGAAAGTGTGCGCGCGGGATCCTGCGCGTCGGGCGCCGGCTTTGCCAGCGCCTCCACCGCCGCGAGATCGAGAGCGGCGCGGCGGCCCCAGCGGAACGCCGCGTGGTTCATCGGAACGGCTTCGCCGTTGAGCTCGATTGCCTTCTCGATCGCGGCAGCCGATATCGGCAAAGTGCCGAGCTGATATGCATAACCCAGCATGAACATGTTGGCGCCGAGCGATTGACCGAGCAGCGCGGTGGAAAGCCGCGACGCATTGACGAAGTGGGCGTGCGTCGCGCCCGCAAGTGAGGCGATGGTGCGCTTGAGCCGCTCGGTCGGCAGCGAGAATTCCGGATTGCGGGTGAATTCGCCCGGCAGCATTTCGGCGAGGTTGATCACCATGGCGGTGGTGCCGGGCTTCACGGCCGCCAGCACCTTCTTGTTGCCGGCGACCACAATGTCGCCGCCGATGACGAGGTCGGCGCCGCGCGCCGCGACCCGGATGGCGTGGATGTCCTCAGCCTTGTTGGAGAACCGGATATGACTGTGGACGGCCCCGCCCTTCTGCGCCAGGCCCGCCATGTCGATGATGCCGACGCCCTTGCCTTCGAGATGCGCCGCCATGCCGAGGATGGCCCCGATGGTGACGATGCCGGTGCCCCCGATGCCGGTGACGATGACGCCGTAGGTCTGATTGATCTGCGGCAGCACCGGTTCCGGCGGCGCCGCCGCGCCTTCCGGCAGCGCGATGCCCTTGCCGCGCCTGAGCTTTGCGCCCTCGACGGTCACGAAGGACGGGCAGAAGCCCTTCACGCAGGAGAAATCCTTGTTGCAGCTCGACTGATCGATGGTGCGCTTGCGGCCGAACTCGGTTTCGAGCGGCTGCACCGAAACGCAATTCGACTTCACGCCGCAATCGCCGCAGCCCTCGCACACGAGCTCGTTGATGACGACGCGCTTGTCCGGATCCGGGAACTGGCCGCGCTTGCGGCGGCGCCGCTTCTCGGCCGCGCAGGTCTGGTCGTAGATCAGCACCGTGCAGCCCGGCACCGTGGCGAGCTCCTTCTGCACCTCCTGAAGGTCGTCGCGGTGATAAATCTTCAGGCCCTCCGGCCATTTGATCCCCGACGGATATTTCCACGGCTCGTCGGTGACGACGACGACGCGTTTGGCGCCTTCCGCCGCCATCTCGTTCGCGATCTGCGGGACCGTGATGTTGCCGTCGTTGTGCTGGCCGCCCGTCATGGCGACCGCATCGTTGAACAGGATCTTGTAGGTGACGTTGACGCCCGCATGCATAGCGGCGCGGATCGCGAGCGAGCCCGAATGGTTATAGGTGCCGTCGCCGAGGTTCTGGAACACGTGGGCGCGCGTCGAGAACGGCGCCTCGCCGATCCAGTTGGCGCCTTCGCCGCCCATCTGGGTGAATCCCGAGGTGGAGCGGTCCATCCACTGGGCCATGTAGTGGCAGCCGATGCCCGCATAGGCGCGGCTGCCCTCGGGCACCACGGTCGAGGAATTATGCGGGCAGCCGGAGCAGAAATACGGAATCCGCACCGCGATGTCCTGGGTCTCGGCAAGCGCCCGCTGGGCATCCTTGAGCTTCGCCACCCGGGCCGCGAGATCGTCGTTGCGCACGTAGTTCAACAGGCGCTCGCCGATGCAAATGGCGACGTCGTTCGGATCGAGCGCGCCCTTGACCGGGAACAGCCAGTTGCCCTTCTCGTCCTTCTTGCCGATGCAGACCGGCTGGTTGGCGGTGCCGTAAAGCTCTTCGCGGACCTGCACCTCGATGAGCGAGCGCTTCTCTTCGACCACGATCACGAGGTCGAGGCCGGCGGCGAACTCCATCAGATCCGCCCGGCCGATCGGCCACGGGCAGCCGATCTTGTAGATGCGCAGGCCGAGATCGTTGCATTTGACCTCGTCGAGCGCGAGCTCGTCGAGCGCCTGACGCACGTCGAGATAGCTCTTGCCGACCGTGATGACGCCGATCTTCGGCGCCGGCCCGCCCGAGCAGATCATGCGGTTGAGCCGGTTCGCCCGCACGAAGGCCAGCATGGCGTCGCGCTTGAAGTCGTGGAGGCGCGCTTCCTGGCCGAGCACGGTGTCGCCGAGCCGGACATTGAGGCCGCCCGGCGGCATGGCGAAATCGTCCGGGATAATCATCTTCACGCGGTCAAGGCTGCCGTCGACCACGGCGGTCGATTCGACCGTCTCGTGCATGCACTTGAGCGCCGTCCAGGCGCCGGTGAAGCGCGACATCGCCCAGCCGTAGAGACCGTAATCGATGATCTCCTGCACCCCCGCCGGATTGAGGATCGGGATCATCACGTCGACGAAGTGGAATTCGGACTGATGCGCCGTGGTGGAGGATTCCGCCGTATGATCGTCGCCCATCAGGGCAATGACGCCGCCGTGCTTCGAGGTGCCGGCGAAATTGGCGTGGCGGAAGGCGTCGCCCGAGCGGTCGACACCCGGTCCCTTGCCGTACCACATGCCGAACACGCCATCGAACTTGCCCTCGCCGCGCAGCTCCGCATGTTGCGCCCCGGACAGCGCAGTCGCGGCGAGATCCTCGTTGGTGGCGGGGTGAAACTTGATGTCGTTTTTCGTGAGCACGCCGCCGGCGCGCATGAACTGCTGGTCGAGCGTACCGAGCGGCGAGCCGCGATAACCCGTGACGTAACCGGCCGTGTTGAGGCCGGCGCGGCGGTCGCGCTCCTTCTGCATCAGGGTGAGCCGCACCAGCGCCTGGAAGCCGGTCACGAAGACGCGGCTTTTCCCGAGGTCGTATTTGTCGTCAAGGCTGACCGGCCACAGCGGCATTGCGGTTCTCCGCGACCCTGAGGGCGCAGGCGTAGCTGAAGGCGTATCTTATGCGGGCGATATAGTCATCGCCGAATCCGCCGGAAGGCTGACATTTCAACGCAGTGGGGTCAATTTCGTTCTGTGGATCGACGGCACAAGGAAATTGCCGCCGATGCCGCGGAATCGATTTTTTATGACCCCCACGCCCAAAAATCTCGGCCTTCCTGGCGCATGAAGCGCGCCAGCACCATCATGTGCACCTCGGTGGCGCCATCGACCAGGCGCGCCGAGCGGGCGGCGCGATAGATCCACTCCAGGATGGTGTCCTTGGAAAACCCGCGGGCGCCGTTGAGCTGGATCGCGACGTCGGCGGCATTGTGCAAAGTGTCGGCGACGTGGACCTTGGCCATCGACACCTCCTTGCGGGCGTGGTCACCTTGATCGAGCTTCCAGGCGGCGTGCATGGTCAGCAGGCGACCGATCTGGATCTGCTGGGCGATCTCGCCGAGCTTGATCTGGACGCTCTCGCGGTCGGCGAGCTTGACGCCGAAGCCCTCGCGGTTGCTCACATAGGCTTGAGCGATCTCCATGCAGCGCTTGGCCTGGCCGAGCCAGCGCATGCAGTGGGTGAGCCGCGCCGGGCCGAGACGGATCTGGGTGACGCGCAGGCCGTCGCCGACATCGAGCAGAACGTTCTCGTCGGCGACTTCGAGGCCGTGGAATTCGAGCTCG
>Ga0209415_10008922_pt1 | contig 17305 bp, 12 predicted proteins | sample PeaSoiSIISIP2007_FD_187696 | JGI IMG/M metagenome (GOLD analysis project Ga0209415, IMG submission 187696) | Peat soil microbial communities from Weissenstadt, Germany - SII-SIP-2007 (SPAdes) (version 2) | ecosystem: Environmental > Terrestrial > Soil > Wetlands > Peat | place: Germany... | reverse complement strand
TGCCTGCCGCATCGACACTCGTGTCGATGCCCGGCCCTGGCCCCGTTCTTCCCCCCGGAGGTCCAATGACCCGCCCCAACCTATCTCTAGTGGCCATCCACCTCGCCGGCAACGCCCTCCTACTCTGGCTGGGCTACTACTGGCTGGGCATCGGCGAATCGCGAACCCTCACCCTCCTCTGGAGCCTGTCCGTCGCCCTCTTCATCGTCTGCACTGCCTCCGTGCTCCACGGCGCCACCTTCGTATACTTCGTGGAACAGCCCCGGCTGTCCCAAGCCTTCCGCACCGCCCTCCGCAATCTCCCGGCAATCCTCGCCGCCGCGTTAGTCATCCTGGCCCTCTATCTCCTCCTCAACCGCTGGGCCGACTACAGTTCCCAGCCCGCCTTCAAGCTCGCCTCCTGGCTGACTCTGAAATTCCGCAAACCCGTCAAGCCATCCACCGTCATCCGCGTCTTCAGCGCCGTGACCTGGCTGTTTCGCTGGGTCATCCTCCCCGTGCCGTTCCTGCCCATGCTCTCCGGAGTCGCTTCCAACGGATGGCGCGGCTTCGCTCGCTTCTGCAAAGTCAAGCCCCTCTACTGGCTGCAGGCGCCCATCCTGCTTCTGTGCGCCTTCTGGCTTCCGTTTAAGCTGCTCGGTTGGGTCCCACAAGCCGGCAGTTTCGTGATGGAGATTCTGAGCTTCGCCGCACGCCTGCTTTTCGCCTACTTACTCTTCGTCGCATCCTGGCTGCTGCTCGCCTTCTTGACGTCCGCGGGCAAACCCGTCTTGAGCCATTCCAAGACCACGGTCTCGCCATGACGCTTCACCAGGGCAGCGACGGCGCCCGCCGCGTCCGCATAAGCGCGCCGCGCCCGCGCCTCGTCGGTCGTCTGCCGCAGCGCGGAGTCCGATGGCACACCGGAATTCGAAGCGCCGCCAGCCCCGCCCGCCGCGCCGCGAGCCCAACCGAGATACTCCACCAACCCTTCGCGGAACCACAAGGGCAGACCCGGCGCCGCCTGCGCCTCCACCAGCACGTGCAGCAACTCGTGCCGCAGTGTCTGCTCCTGAGCGCCGCGGCTTTGCAGCAAAGTCGCCGGCTGCAAGTGAATCCGCCGCCCCACCGTATACGCCGCCACCCACCCCGGCTCCCCGGTAGCATTGCGGAACGTCTCCACATCCGGATACACCCGAATCTCCACATTCCGGGGCAGACTCAGGTTGGTCCGCGCGCATACGCTCCGCGCTGCGCGATCCGCCACCGCCAGCACACCGCGATCCCGGTCCGGCCGCGTCGAGAGCAGCGATACCATGTCGCCGCCCAGCCGCTGCCACGACAAGCCTCGGCCGGTGAGTCCGTGAGTCGTTCCCGGATAATAGTACGCCAGTATCTCACGGTAGGTCCGGCCCGCTTGCCCCATCTGGTCGGCGCCGCGCTGGCACAGCCCTACCCCGTGCCCCGACCCTCGACCCTCAAACACCGTTCCCGACCGGATTTCGTATCGGTCGCTCTCGACCGTATTCCATCCCAGCTCGCGCCCCACTGCAAAGCGAAACGACCCGGCACTGATTCGCACCGACTCGCCCTCCCCAAACAACACCAGAGTGCGCGCGCGTCCCGACTCAGTGCGTTCGGAGATGGAGATGCGCTCCACCCGCCGCGGCGTCCGCAATTGCGACCGGCGCAGCGCCTCGGCCACCCGTGCCGGATCGCCGCTCCACTGCCACGCCGAAGCGCCATGCGGGTCCTCGCGGCTTTTCAGGTACGGCGCCGCCACGTCCGGCCATACCGCCGCGCCATCTTCCGTGCGCCCGCCGCAATCCCGGGTGTACGGTGTGAATGCGGGCTTGCCTTCGAACCACAACAGCTCACCCGCGGTCTCGGCCGCGATTGCTTCGAGCCGCGGCGTGATCGCGTCCGGTTCCACCCGCTGGCAATGCGTGGTTGCGCAGAAGTCGAATCCCTCCGCCGAGTGCCTGCCGCGCAGCCGCACCGCATAAGTTCGTGCCGCCACGGCCATGGCCTTAAGCGCCTCATCGGACCGGAACACGCTGCTCTCGCCGGCCATGACTCCGGCCACATAGCGCTCCAGCGGCATCGTGACCGTAGTGCTGCCCACGCGAACGCGAACCCCAGTCTTTGCCTGAGGCATAGTCTGCGCCCCAAGCTGAGCCGCAATGGCCAGCGCCAGAACCCACTTCATGCGATTTTCCCCGCCCGCCAGGCCTGCAAAATCCGCCCCGCGATTGGCGCTGCGTCCGCTCCGCCCGAGCGCCCCTGGAGCATCACGGTCACTACCACCTCCGGTGCGCGGCTTGGCGCGAAGCCCGCGAACCAGGCCATCCGCGCTCCCGAAGCGGTACGCACACTTCCCGTCTTTCCAGCGACCCTGACTCCGTCTACATGCGCCAGTTGCGCCGTGCCGTATTCTACAGCACCCTCCAGTCCCTCCACCACCGGCGCCATTTCCGGATGGCCGGCGCTGAGTGCCAACGTCCGGTATCCCATCGCCATTTCCGCCGCAGTGACAAGCAGCGGCTCCTCGCCCAGCGCCTGCAACTGGTTGGCCTCCGTCCCGGCCGCCACGGGTATCCGCCCCGTTACTTCCGCCGCGCCCACCAGGCCGGTCAGCGAGCCCAGGCCCGCGCGCTCCAGCGCCGCCGCCAACTCTCCTCGCTCGAAACGTTCCGCGAAGTGGGCCGCAAAGCAATTGCACGAGTACGCCAGTGCGGACGATACCTGCAGGGCCGCCGCTAGCCGCGGATGTGAGCAATCGAACGAACGCCCCGCAATCCGGAGTCTCCCCGGACACGGGTACGATTCCTGGGGACCGATCTTAGCGGCCCTCAAGAGTGCCGCCAGCACGAAGGGCTTGAGCGTGGACCCCGGCGGAACAAGCTGGGCCGCCGCAGCCGCGGCCCCGTGCACGCCCAGCGACTTTCGGGTCCGCACATCCACCAGCAGGGCGATACCCTGCGCGGGCTCTACCAGGCGGTCTAGACTCGCCTGGGACCGGGCTCCGGCTCTGATTGAGTTACCCAAAGCTACTAATACCGCAATCATTTCCCGGCGGGTCACGAAATAAATGTATCAAAGTTAGTGTCACATCGTGATAGACTCAGCACATGGTGACAGTAGACCGAACTCTCCTTGAAGCTGCTTTATTCGGATACGAGCGGCAGAGAGATGAAATAGAAGCGAAGATAGCGGAGATCCGGACCCAGATCGGCGCGAAGCCAGCGGTCGCGGCTGCGACTGCTGCTGCGGCCCCTGCGCCCGTGAAGAAGCGAACCATGAATGCCGCGGCTCGCCGCCGGATCGCGGCCGCCCAGAGGAAACGTTGGGCCGAGTACAAGAAGACTCACGCGGCGCCCGCGGCGAAGAAGGCAGTGAAGGCCAAACGCGTCCTCAGCGCGGCAGCCCGAAAGCACATCGCCGACGCCACGCGGAAGCGTTGGATCGAGTACCGCGCGGCCAAAGCCTCAGCCGCCAAGCCGGCCAGGAAGGGCAAGCGCGCGGCGAAGAAGGCCTCGGCCCCGGCTGCTGCCGAAGCTGCCACCAGTTAGTCAGTAGGGCAGGCGGCGCCGGTTGCCCGCCTGCCCACTCACTGCTAGTTCCCGCCTCCCCGCCCGCCCTGCGCGGGAGGAACGTTCGTGGTGTCTACCGTGAAATAGGGAACACCTGCGTCCTGCATCAGCTTGTTCAGTTTCGGCACTTCACCGTCCAGTTTGTTGACTTCATCGAGACCATGCTGGAGTTGGGTTGCACAGTCTTCGATGTCGGCCAACTGGCGTGAAGTAGGCGGCCCGGAGTAGCCGTCGATCACCCCCATCAGGCGGCTGATCTTCTGGTTTACGGGCGGCGGCGTGTATGGCGGGGGAGCGCCGGCTCCGCCACCGCCACCTCCGCGGCCTCCCTGGTTGGCGCTCTCAAACGTCGGGAGAACCGCCTTGATCTTGGCCAGCGTGTCGTCCGCCGCCTTCTTCACGGTGTCGGGGACCGCTGGCGCCCCAGGCCGCTTCCAAATGTCGATCACGCCGGTTACCGCAATGTTCATGGCGACGATCTTGCGCCGCCCTTCGTCCGCCTGGCGAGTCATGGTGAACAGCTTGGTGATGGCCGTCCGCCGCTTGGTCCGATCGTCCGGCGAGATGCTGAGCCGCGGGTCGTCCTCCACCGTGACGATCTTGGTTTCGGTCTTGCCCGCCGCAGTCAGTGTAACCGTATATTCGCCGGGATCCACCAGGTAGCCGCGATTGCCGCCAAATCCGCGGCCGCCACCGCCACCGCCACCTCCTCCGCCGCCTCCTCCTCCGCCACCGCCGCCTGCGGCTTCGGGATTCTCGGCGCCCGGTTCACCCGGCCCGCCGCCCCCGGTTTCCGGTGCGGCGAAAGCCGGAGTCCCCGCCGCCGCGCCTGCTGCCGCACCACGGCCACCTCCGCCGCCGCGCCCGCCGCGCCCACCACCCGCGCCACGCCCACCACCACCGCCGGCCGCCTGGGTCTGCCCGGGCGTGGGCCGTATCGGAGCGTCCGACCGCATGTCCCACGCGATGCGGTTCACCGCGCCCGCCTCGGCGCGTCCGGTCAACTGGCGAATGTCGGCGCCGGCCTTGTCCTTGACGGTCACCCGCACCTGGCCTCCGGTCTTGGCGAAGTAGTCGAGCACCAATCCCGCCTGTGGATTGGCGGCGAAGAACAGCCCGGTGCCGAGAAAGCCCCGGTAGTTGGCCGTCTTCCACTCGATGCCCGGCTTGGGCGTGAAGACGTGCAAGTCGGTAGTGAGTACGCTCTCGTTGCCCGCCATCTCTTCGAGCGCCGTGATGTTGTCCATGATCCAGATGGAACGGCCGTGAGTGGCCAGGATCAGGTCGTGCTCGCGCGGGTGAACCTGCAGGTCGAACACCGGCACCGTGGGCAGTCCGTTCTTCATCTTCTCCCAGTTCTGGCCGCGGTTGAAGGTGAGGTACAGTCCGAATTCCGTGCCCGCGAACAGCAGGTTCGCGTTGGCCGGATCTTCGCGGATCACGTGCACCGTCCCCGCTCCCTGCGGGATCCCGTTGGTGATTTTGGTCCAGGAATCGCCGTGGTTCCGCGAGGCGAAGATGTAGATCGCGAAGTCGCCGCTGCGATGGTTGTCGAAGGTCACATAGACCGTGCCTTCCTCTTTGTGGGAAGCCTCGATACGGCTCACATAAGCGCCCTTGGGAACGCCGGGCATGTGGCTCACCACGTTGTTCCAACTCTTGCCGCCATCGCGCGAGACTTGCAGGTTGCCGTCATCGGTGCCCGCATACAGCACGCCGGCGCGCACGGGAGATTCGGCGATCGCCGTGATGCACGGCCACGCCACCACGCCGTCGTGCATCGAAAGCGTCTCTCCGCGCTTGGGAACCTTTCCCAGGATGGACTGCTGGTTGCGGTCCGCGCCGGTAGTCAGATCCTCGCCCAGCCGCACCCATGTGTCGCCGCGGTCGGTCGATTTGAAGAGGTGGTTGCCGCCATAGTAGAGGGTCTTGGCGTCGTGCGGTGAGATGATCAGCGGCGAATTCCACTGGAAGCGGTAGCGTGGCGCGGCGTCGTTGTCCTCCTGCGGCCGGATGGATTTCGATTCGCTGGTCTTCAGATCGCGCCGCGACAGGTTGCCGTCCTGCGATTCCGCATAGATGATGTTGGCGTCCGTGGGGTCGATGCGGGCGTGGAAGCCGTCGCCGCCCTGCACGGTAATCCAGTCCTCGTTTCCGATGCCGGTATTTTGGAGGCTGGCGCTGGGGCCGCACCACGAGTAGTTGTCCTGCAGGCCGCCGCAGACGTGGTAGGGCTTCTGGAAGTCGTACGCCACTTCGTAGAACTGCCCGATGGCGATATTGTTCAGGTGCCGCCAGTTGCGGCCGCTGTCCCAGGTCTGCCAAACGCCGCCGTCGTTGCCCGACAGCATGTGGTCGGAGTTCGCCGGATCGATCCAGATGGCGTGGACGTCGCTGTGGACGTCGCGGAAGCGGGTCTGCACGAAGGTGCGGCCGCCATCCTCGGACATATAGATGTTGACGCCGCCAAGCCAGATCTTCTGGTCGTTGTTGGGGTCGACGCGGATCTGGCTGAAGTACGAAGGCCGCGGATTGGTTTCGCTCATCCGGGTCCAGGTCGCGCCTTTGTCTTCCGACCGGTAGACGCCGCCCAGGGTCGCATGCTCGAACTCCACGTACACGATGTTCGAGTTCTTGCGATAGATGTCGATGGCGCAACGGCCCACGTCGCCGGTGGCCGGGAGTCCGCCGGCCATCTTGGTCCAGTGCGAGCCGCTATCGGTGGACCGGTACACACCGCCATCCGGGCCGCCGCCATCGTACCCGAAGGCCGTCCGCCGCCGTTCATAGGCCGCGGCGTAGAGGATGTTGGGGCTCTGCGGATCGATAGCGATGTCGGATGCGCCGGTGTTCTCGTTGATGGCCAGGGTTTGCGTCCAGGTGGCGCCGCCATCGGTGCTCTTGTAGACGCCGCGCTCTTTGTTCGGTCCCCAGAGGTCACCCAGCGCCGCCACGTACACGATGTCGGGGTTCGTGGGATGGACCACGATGCGCCCGATATGGTGGGTCTCGGCGAGGCCCAGGTGGGTCCACGTCGTACCGCCGTCCATCGACTTGTAGACTCCGTTCCCCCACGAGGAACTCTGGCGGTTGTTGGCCTCTCCGGTGCCGGCGTAAAGAATCGCCGGATTCGAAGGCGCCAGGGCGAGGTCGCCGATCGAGGGGTTGGGCTGATCGTCGAAGATCGGCTGCCAGGTATTGCCTCCATTGACCGTCTTGAAGATTCCGCCGGCCGCGGTGCCCACGTAGATGACGCGCGGGTCCGACTCCACGACCGCGAAGTCGTCGACTCGTCCGCCCATGGTACCGGGTCCGATGTTGCGGAATTTCAGGTTCTTGAGAACGGCGTCGTGCGCGCTTTGCGCAGCGCTTTGAGAGACCAGGCTGCCGAGCCCGGCGAGTAACAGAAAGGTGGCGAGAAGGCCACGGCGCATCGATTTGGTGGTTTTCATAACAATATCCGGATGGCGGAATCCATTCTATCCCATCTGCCGCGAAGAATTATGTTGTCCTTCAATCCGTCCTCTGCCAGTATGTCGTAGTGTATTTGTATCCAAATTTCACTCCGAGGAGACACGAATGCGTAGTTTCTCACTGGGCTTCGCCATTTCCGCCGCGGCTGTGTTCGCCACGGTCGCCTGTTTGAACCCGCCACCCGCTCGAGCCGCCGACCACCGGGATGCCCCCGCGGTCGACGGCGTGGGCGAGGGCGATATCAGCGACATCTTTGCGTTTCTGGATCCCAACGACCGAACCAAGCTCGTGCTGGCCATGGGGGTAAACCCGTTCTCCGTGCCGGCACTGCTGCAAACCTATCACTTTTCGAACGCGTTTCTCTACCAGTTCAAGATCGATTACACCAGCGACTACAAAGAAGACGTGGTCGTGCAGGTCTCGTTCCGCAACACCGCCACGTCGCAAAATATCCACGTGCGAATCGGAGCGCCCGATCCCACCTCCGTGGGCGCCATCAATACCCTGATGACGAGCCCGGCGATCGATATCGTCGGCCCGATCGAAACGGTCATCAACGATCCCAGCGGAGTACAGGTATTCGCCGGGCAGCGTAACGACCCGTTCGTGCTGGACGGGCAATACTTCCGCATCATCGCAGGCACGCAGGACGTGTTCCGCGATATCCCGGCCAGCCCGCTCGGGCCGCTGCACGGCCGCCCGGTCGGGGCCAACGGGCAGAGCGGAATCGACAGCTTTGCCGGCTTCAACGTTTCCTATATCGTGGTGGAGGTGCCGCTCGCCGCCGTCGGTCCGGGATTCTTCCAGAACGCCAGCCGGATCTACAATATCTGGGGCACCGTAAGCTCGCCTTACGTGGACGATTCCTACGTGCAGTTCGAGCGCATGGGACAGCCGCTGTTCAACACCGTGTTCATCCCCGCCGCTCTCAAGGATGCGTGCAACGCCGGCGTGCCTTCGGACGACGTGGCGCGCTTCGCCAGCTACGTGCCCGACGCTCTCACGACCACGGACAATGACGGAACCGGGAACACCATCGCGGGACGGGCCACGCTGCTCACGAACCTGGGGCTGGGCGCACTGCCTTACGGGGCGCCCCTTCTGCTTCCGTCTACTTTCGCCAACACCAGCAAGGACCTGCTGCGGTCGGCGCTGGTGCCGGACGTTCTGCGGCTCAACCTGGATGCGGCTCCGACCGATCTCGGAATCGGGCAATCCGGGCTGATCAACGGACGCAGGCCGGGGGACAATGTGGTCGATATCGCGCTGCGCGTGCTGCGGCAACTGGCCGACGTGAATTTCCCCTCGTCGCTGGGCGTTCCCGGCAGCGGACCGGCCAGGGCGGGCGCGCTGACATTCCCGGACCGCCGCATCTTCGCGGTGCTTCAGGGCTCGGACTTTGTGGGCCCCGACAGCAACATCGGCAGCGCCAACCTGGGGAGCAGCGCCAACGATCTGCCCCTTTTGACCACATTCCCATTCCTGGCGCCCCCGCATCCGCGGCCGGGAGACCCACAAGCCAGCCAGTAGACAAAAACGGGGCCGGGAGCAATTCCGGCCCCATGGCCAGGGCCGGCGGCAAGACCCCGCTTGCGGGCCGTAGCGGCGCCGACGTTACCGGGGAGCGATCCCGGCCCCAGGCCTAAGAGGGCAGGCGACAAAAACCGATCGTCTGCCCCACTGCTAGGAGAACACAGTATGCGATTAGCACTGATCCTGATTAGTCTCTTGTCCGTTTCCGCTTCCGATTTGCGTTTCGCCAGCGGTGTTGGCGGCGGCATGTCCACCGACGACCAGATTGCGGCGTTCGAAAAGTGGACCAAGGCCGACCCGAACAACGCCCAGAACCTGAACCTGCTGGCCGCGGCGTATATTCAGAAGACGCGCGAGACCGCCGATCCAGGCTATCTCCAGCGCGCCGACGCGCTCATCGGCCGGCTGCTTGGGCGCGAGCCGCGCAACTACGAGGCGTGGCGCCTGCGCAACCTGGTCGAATTGAACCGGCATCACTTCTCCACGGTCGCCGACTACGCCGGGCAATTGACCGCCCGGGCGCCGAGCGACCCGCAGAACTGGGGCACGCTGGGCGATGCGCTGATGGAGTTGGGCCGGTACCCTGAGGCCGCGGAGGCCTACGGCAAAATGGCCGCGATCAAGGAGAGTCTCTTCAGCCTGAATCGCCTGGCCTATTACCGCTTCGTAACGGGCAACTCCGACGGAGCGCTGGACGCCATGCGCAAGGCAGTGGCAGCCGGCGCTCAGTATCCCGAGAATAAGGCCTGGTGCCTGGCCGACCTCGGCTCGATGTATTTCAAGCTCGGCAAACTGGACGAGGCGGAGCGCGCCTACCGCGAGGCGATCGAGGCATTTCCCGGGCAGCACCAGGCGCACGCGGGATTGGGCGCGGTTCTGGCGGCGCGCGGACGGGCGAGCGAAGCGATCGCGAGCTACACTCGCGCGCAAGCCATCGTGCCGCTGCCGCAATACTCGGGAGCGCTGGCCGATCTTTTCACCGCCGGGGGCAAGGCGGAGCAGGCGCGCCTGCAGAACGCGCAGATCGACATGATCGCCAAACTCGAAGAGGCCGCCGGGCAGAAGGCGAATCGCACGCTGGCGCTGGTTTACGCCAACCAGGAACGCAACCTGGACCGCGCGCTGGAACTGGCCGAGGCCGATCTTTCGCTGCGCCACGACATCTACACCTGGGATGCGCTGTCGTGGGTGCTGTACAAACGGGGCAGTTTGGAAGAGGCGCAGAAGGCTTCGGGCGAGGCGTTGAAGACGGGCGCCCGCGAGCCGCTGCTGTTCTACCACGCGGGAATGATCGCGCGCGCGGCGGGGGACGGCGAGCGAGGGAGGAAGCTGATCGAGAGCGCCTTGGCGCTCAATCCGCGGTTCGACCCGGTGCAGGCTCCCGCGGCGCGGAGGGCGTTGAAGTAGGGACGTGGCGTTCAAATCTTTAACTCTTGTTTTCGGCCTGGCGAGCGCGCTGTTTGCACAGGCGCCCGTCCTCGTGGGCATCAGCCCGGATACGGCGGTCGTTGGGGCGAACCCCCAGGCGTTTGAAATCCTGGTTTATGGGTCCAATTTCCAGCCAGGCGCCAAGATCTTTTGGAATAACATTCAGATTAGCAATCAGCTTTCTAACAGCCCGCTTGGCCTGGACGGCAGCGTTTCGCCGCAACTGGTCAGCTCTGCGGGCGCGGCGCAGATCACGGTGCGCAATCCGGATGGGACGAAGTCTAATGCAGTCACATTCACAATCCGGACGACGCCGGCGACGCCCAGCTTCGCCGGCGCGACAACAGATCTCACGCTGCATTTAGGACAACCCCAAATACGGCAACTGCTGGTGGTCGGTTCCGGCATACAACCGGGAGTGGTTCTAAGCTGGAACGGACTGATTGTGCCCGCTGAAGAGGGATATCCTTTCCTGGGTTTCGAGATACCGACCAACCTGTGGCTGGTCCCTGGGCCTGTCAATTTGACTTTGAGGAATCCCGGTGGAAGTCCGTCCAACGTCCTCACGTTGATCATTCCTCCCCCCCGCACGTTGACCAGCGTCACCCCGTCCACAATCTCACCCGGGGGAGGCGATGTCACTCTCACCGTCAATGGCACCGGCTTCCAACCCGGAGATTTCATTGTTACGGGACGCGGACCGCAACTGCCCACGCAATTCGTCAGCAGCACGCAACTGCGGATTGTCGTGCCGGCGTCCCAAGTCCCGCCGCCGGGAACGTATTTGGTCACCGTGTTCTATGTTGGCGCGACAGCGGGAGTAGTCCCTCTGCTGGCGCCTGACTTTCTGAGCGCCATGAATGCCGGCTACGTGCCGGGTAACCTTCTCGCCCTAACCGTAGGTCCGCCGGGCTGTTCCTACAGCCTGTCGGCGGCCAGCGGCACAGTCGGAAGCGCGGCATCCACCGGTAGCGTGCAGGTCATAACTCAGTCGGGTTGCGCGTGGACCGCCAGCAGCCCGTCCAACGCAGTCTCGATCACCGCGCCCGCCGGTGGCAACGGCAGCGGAAACGGCACAGTGAATTACGGCGTGAAAGCCTCGAATAGCCCGCAGAGCGTCACTCTGACCATAGCCGGCGTTCCATTCACCGTCAACCAAGTGACGTCCTGCCTTTTCGGACTGACGCCTGCCAGTACGAATGTAGCGGCGGCGGGGGCGAGCGGCAATTTTGCCATCGGGGTTACGCAATCGAGCTGCTCCTGGACGGCTACCAGCAATGCACCATGGCTGCAGATCCTCAGTGGCGGAGGCGGCACGGGGAACGGGACCGTCAACTACTCGGTCTTACCCAATGCGTCGAACGTGGGGCGCGTGGGAACAATTACCGCGGGCGGGCAGACATTCACGGTCATCCAGGCGGGGAACGCCCCGTGCGCTTACTCGCTGCTGCAGGCCAGCCAGTCGTTCGCGGCCGCGGGGGGCCCTGGAACCGCCACCGTGCAAACGCCGGCCGGTTGTTCCTGGCAGGCGCTGAGCAACGTGCAGTGGCTGACGGTCGGCGCTCCCGCGGGAGGATCGGGCAACGGCACGGTGAGTTATTCGGTGGCGGCCAACCCGGGGACGGGCGCGCGCACCGGGAGTCTGACGATCGCAGGACTGACCTATTCGGTGACGCAAGCGGGGACTTCGTCGACGTTGAGCTGCTCGGCCAATGCTCCGGCCCCGCCGCAGGTGGCACTGGAAGGACGAACCGAACTCGTGGGAGATCTGCAACTGAGTTGCACCGGTCTGAGCGGCACCGCGGTCGCGGACATTTCACTGGCTCTGAACACCGACGTGACCAACACGCTGACGGGCGCAAGCACTACCGACGCGGTGCTGGTGGTGAACGAAGCCAACCCGCAGACCGGCCAGCTTTCCAGCTACGGCACGATCCGCTGGCCGGGAGTGACGCTCGTCGCCGACAGCAGCGGGACGGCGACGGCGCGGATCACCAATGTCCGGGTGGATGCCAGCCTCCTGACGGCGCCGGCGAATCTGCAGTCGGTGGCAGTGACGGGGCTGGTGAGTGTGGAATCGCAGACTCCCGTGCCGGTGAGCAATGCGCAAGTGACCGTGGCGAACGCGGCGCCCACGGTGGCGTTCCAGACGGGCACGGCCGCATCTCTGCGCCTGCCGCTGGTGTACCAGGAGGCCACGCCGGCGGGCTTCCAGCCGGGAACACGCCTGAGCGTGGTGCTGAGCAACATCGCGGCGGGGGACACGGTCTTCGTGCCGGTGTATCCCAGCGAGGGGGCGTCCAAGGCGCAGTTGTATTCGGCCGATGCCAATGGAGCGGGAGGATCGCCGGTCACGGGCGTTCCGCTGAATGGCCTCACATACCAGCAGCTAGCAGTGACCAATGGAACGGCGACGGCGACGTGGGTGGTGCTAGCGGCGGACCCGACGCAACTGGAGACGCGGACCTTCCTGCTGTTACTGGGCAGTGGGACCGAGAGTGACCTGGCGCAGATCCAGGCGACGGGAAGCCTGGGGCCGGTGAGCCCGGTAGGGGTGGCCAGCGCGACGGCGCCGGTGCCGCGCTATCGCGACTTTTCGGCGCCGCAGAAGCTGGTGAACCTGCGGGTGACGACGACGGTGGGTGGATTGGTGAAGGGGAATGTAAAAACACAGGCAGGAATGCCTGTGCCACTCGCCGGATCGAACGTGACGTTTACGACGCAGGTGGTGAACGACGATTCGGTGCAGACGGCCACGAATGTGACGGTGCGGGATAACGTGTCGACGGGAGGCACGATTGTAAGTTGTACCGCGAGCAACGGCCAGACTTGCGCGACGGCGGGCGGCTTGGCGACGGTGACCTATAGCTCCCTGGCGCCCGGGAGCAGCGTGACGGTAACCGCGGTGGTGGCGCCGGGCGCGTCGCTGGCGGACGGGTCGGTCGTGGATAACGACGTGGGAGTGACGAGCGACGATCCCAATGCGAGCCTTTCGGCGACGTCGGCGAGCACGAGCTCGATTGTGTTGAACGGTGTGCCGGTGACGGTGGGGGAACAGCCGGCCTCGGGCTCGGGAAGCAATCAGGCATTCACCTTCCAGTTTTCGCACCCGGACGGATATCTGAATCTGGGGGTGGTGAACGTGCTGGTCAACAAGGTCCTGGATGGGCGGAACGCATGTTACCTGGCCTACTCGGTGCCGGCCAGCACGCTGTACCTGGTGGACGACGGCGGGGACGCGGGCGGGCCGTATGCGGGCGCGGTGCAGTTGGGAAGCCCGAGCACCATCCAGAACAGCCAGTGCGCCGTGAGCCTGGCATCGGCGGTGGGCAGCGGGACGACCCTGACCCTGACTTTGAACATCGCGTTTCAGGCGGGGTTCGGAGGGAACCGGATATTCTACGTGGCGGCGCAGGACTTCGTGGCGCACAACACGAACTGGCAGGCGTTGGGGGTTTGGCAAGCGCCGTTCGGTGCGCCGGGGGCGATTGCCGTAGGCGGTTTGACGCCGGGGAGGGGATCGGGCAGCTCGGGCACTTCGCAGCAGTTCCAGATCACGGTCAACGATACGAAGGGCGCCGGGGATATCGGGGTGGTCAACGTGCTGATCAACAACTTCATCGACGGGAGGAATGCCTGCTACCTGGCTTACGCCACGGCGAGCAATACGCTGTTTCTGGTGGACGATGCGGGGGACGCCGGGGGCCCGTTTGCGGGCTCGATGGTGTTGAACGGGGGGAATGCGGGGATTCAAAATGGGCAATGCTCAGTGAACGGGTCTGGATCGTCGGTGAGCTCTGCGGCGAATCAAATGACCCTGACACTGAATATCAGCTTCACGGCGGCGTTTGCGGGGAATCGCGTGGTTTATGTGGCGGGGCGGGACAGGACGGACGGGAACAACACGGATTGGCAGGCGTTGGGGACGTTTACGGTGCAGTGAAGGCAAGGCGAGGGCCGAGCCGGCTTGGAAAGCCGGCTGCAGGATGAAATCCTGCCCCACTGAAGAAGTTGGCAGGCGGAAGCGCCTGCCCCACCTACTCCTTGAGGACGCTGTCATCGTACCAGGGGCTATGCAGGCTGCGATCACCTTCGTCGAGTTGGAAACCGGCGTGTTCGCTCAAGTCAAGATGGAACTTCACGCGGCGTCCCTGGCTGTCGGAATAGATGCGGCCTTCGAGCTCTTTTCCGATCAGGCTCTCGAGGTCGGCGAAGAATTGTAACGGGAACACAAAGGCCGGCCGCCGCTGATGTTCCGCCTCTTCCGCGGTGAGTACGTCGTGCGAGCGGCAGTAGCACTTGGCGACCGGGACCATGCGATCTTCCTCTCCGAGCATGCGAGCCTCGGAGCGGCGGATTTTGTGGAGCCGTCCGCCGCGGAGTTCCACGGAATCGTAGTCGGTTTCACTCGCGTGCCGGGCGGCCATGGCCGTTTGCTATTTTAGCAGCCGCAAATCGAGAAATGTCGAGACCTGCTGGGCCGCGGGAGGATCGAGGTTGGACAGAACCGCGATGACGTAGCCCGAATGCGCGTAGATTCTCAAATCGCCGTTCATGCCCGGCGCGCCGCCGCCGTGGCCCACGGCTCCCACGCCGTCTTTGCGCCCGTCTTCAAAACCGTACGCGTACTTACCGGCACCCCCGGTGTCCACTTTTCCGGTGATCAGTAATTCCGTGTTCTCGGGGTTCAGCAGCTTGTGGCCGATGAGAGCGTCGGCGAACTTCATGAGGTCGCCGACGGTGGAGTAGCCGCCGCCGGCCGAAGTTCCGCGATACGGCAGCGTATCGGTGTTGGGAGTCCAGGCGGTGGCGCCCTGCGGCCGCATATAACCGATGGAACGGCCGGCTACGGCTTCGCTCTCCGGCTCCGAGCCGGTCAGAGTCATTCCCGCGGGCTTATAGACGTGCTCCGCGACATAGTCGTAGTAACTCTGCTTGCTGACCCGCTCGACCAACACGCCCGCCAGCACCATGCCATAGTTGCTGTAGACCCAGCGGCTGCCGGGTTCGAACGCGGGGGCGCGCTTGCCGTAGAGGGCCACGTAGTCGTTGAGCGTCCGCAGATCCAGGCGGTGGGTGGTGAATTCGGGGCCGAAGATATCGCCGGTGCCGCCGGTGTGGGTCAGAAGCTGATGGATGGTGACCTTGGTGGCGACGTCCTGATTGGGATAGTCGGTGATGTACTTGCCGAGCGGGTCGGTGAGCTTGATTTTTCCGGCCTGCACCAGTTGCAGAACCGAAACGGCCGTGAACATCTTGTTCATGGAGCCGATGCGAAAGCGCGTTTCGAGCTTGTTGGCTACCTTTTTGTCGCGATCCGCCAGACCGTAGGCTCCGCTGAAAAGCACCTTGCCGGGCTTTTCCCCATTTTCCCGGAGGGCCAGGAGAACGGCTCCGGAGAAACGGTCGGCGGCAGCGTCCTTCTCGAGTTTGTCGCGCAGCGCGGCGACGATGTCCGCCTCATTCATGCGGGGCATGGGAAATTCGGCGGGACGAGGGACGGCGAGAAGACTGAAGCGCTGGATCTGGTGCGGCTCGGCGGGATCGACTACGAGGGTGAAGCGCGCAAACTGGTCCCCCTCGCGCTGTTGCACGAGGCCGGTGACGCTGACGGCTGTGGCCTGTTCCAGGGAACGCAGCTCGAAGCCGCCGGTCCGCTCGCGGAAGTTCATTTGCGCATCCAGCTTCATGGAGGGGTAGTTGGCCTCCAGGAACTGGCCGAGGCGGGCGCGATCTCCCGAGTTGAAGGCGTCGAGCCAGGCCGAGAACTGGTGGAAGGGCGCTCCGGCGCGGGCGGCTTCGGTTTCGGCCGCCGTCATTTTGGGCGGCGCCAGCTCCGGCGGCGGCTGCGCCAGTTGGATGCGGATGCCGGCAATCTGGTATGGCTCTGCCGCCGCCACGTTCATGGTGATTCTTTGGAACTGTTTGGCCGGGCCGCGCTCCTGGACCAGCACCACGAGGTGCGTGCCGGTGGACTCCTCTACTTTCTTCACGTCGTATCCGCCGGACTGGTTGCGGACCGCCAGTTCCTGGTCGACGCCTCCCCACGGCATGTTCTTGTCGATGAACTGCTGGATGACCGCGCGGTCCCCGGTGTCCTGGGCTTTGCGCCACGCCGAGAATTGGCGGCCGGCCGGAGTGTCTGGGATCTGCGCGTGGAGTGCGAATACGAACAGAACCGTGAGAATCAGCGTACGAGTGAGTTTCCTCATGTTGACCATAGGACGTCCCTCCTCTGTCATTCGTGGAATGGATCGATTAGTTCCCAGTGGGCCTTGCCACGCTATCGACGACGAGGAATTCGCGAGGGCCCTTGGCCGGCTCGAGTTTCAAGCCGAGCTGTTGGATGGCGGTAAAGATGGATGGAGCGGCAGGCTCATCCGCCGGTTCGGCAGGCCGGGGAAGCGGCTCGCCGCCGGGCCGGAAAGCGGGGGTGGCCTGTTCTTGCGCAAACTCCAGATGGAAATCAAACAGACCTTGGATGCCTGTCTGGTCGATGACCGGGCGGTCTACGGCGAGGTAGAGCAGTTTGGTGAAGCCATCGAGACTCGTGCCTGGCGCTTGCAGGGCCAGGGTCGATCCCGTGCCTTGCCTGATCAGGACCATACAGCCGTGTTCCGGCCGCGGCTGGGGCACCCTCGGAAAATCGACGGGAGGCAGCTTCCTTGCTGGAACGGGGGCAACTTGGGGCCGCCCTTGGCCACCGTCAAAGCATAGACCGGGACCTCCCGGTTCTCGCGACGGATCTTCAGCTTGAACCGGTCTTCCAGAAGCGCCTGCAGCATGAGTCCCATCATGGTTCCTTCGCTGGGAGCACCCTCCGCTCTGGCGTTGATCACGTAGCGGCCGGAATGGATCCAAAGCCGGGCCTCCGTCGATATGGGGAGCGGACGGATCGCGGACCAAATGACCACTGGCGTACAAGACGTACGCGGAATGAATGAGGCCGAGGACGGTATCGCAGCCGGTGGTCAGCCTGCCGGGAGACGAGTTGGGGCCGCTGCCGCCGCCCTTCTTTTGGATGCCGCCGCCACCGTCCCCTTCCTTGCAGGGCTTGATGGAGGCGACTTCGAATTGCGGCGTGGCCGCGGGCACGGATTGTGCGCGTGCAGGCGGCGTGTTCAGGATGGTTACGATCACTGCGCTAAGTACGTGCTTCATAAATACACCGATGTATTTGTGGGGCGCCGGGCAAGCGTCGACACGAGCGGGGGACGATCCTTTCGGGGCGTCTCTGGCGGCTGGAAACCTTGGGCACGAGGAGCGCCGGCTGAAGCCGGCGGCAGCCAAGATTGGCT
>Ga0209415_10008920_pt1 | contig 17306 bp, 13 predicted proteins | sample PeaSoiSIISIP2007_FD_187696 | JGI IMG/M metagenome (GOLD analysis project Ga0209415, IMG submission 187696) | Peat soil microbial communities from Weissenstadt, Germany - SII-SIP-2007 (SPAdes) (version 2) | ecosystem: Environmental > Terrestrial > Soil > Wetlands > Peat | place: Germany... | reverse complement strand
CCGGGCGGCGGGCAAATTTAAGTTTGCCCGCCGCCCGGCCCCATCCTCGTCACCTTTCGACGCGGTGCGCGCCGAGCCGCTTAGCGCGGCTCGGCGCGCACCGCATCGACGACCAGTAGCGCCCGTCGCTTGACGTCCTGATGGCGTCCAAGCAGCGTCTCCAGCGTCTCGGGACCGGGCTTGCCGTTCAGACGATATAGATCGGCCGCTTGGACGAAACCTTGGTAAGCGTCGAGTAATTGCCCGAACCGCTGATACGAAGGCCGGCCGGCCGACTTCTCGGTCATCGCGGCGAAGGAACGCGCCTTCTGGAGCGCGTAATAGAACTCGCCCATCTCCTCCGAGCTGACCGGGCGGCCGTGAAGCATGAAGTCAGTCCGGCAGTAATCCGCGAGTTTGTCCGCCAGGTCCGAGACTAAAGCGACGTTGGCCTCGATTCCCCGCGGATAACTCGAGGAGTAGCACGCCGCCATCGCCACCAGCGCCAATATCGGCAACGCGGACCGGCACAGGCCGGCCCGCAGCCTAATTCCTATCACGCGCGGCAAGTCAGCCTAGGTGCTGTTTGAAGAAGGCGATGGTCTTGGCCCAGGCCTCCTTGGAATGGATGGGGTGGAACGACGGCCGCTCATCGCACATGAAGCCGTGGTCGGCGTCGGGATAGAGCACGACCTCCGCCCGCTTGCCCGCCTTGTGCAGTGCGTCGCGGAATTTGTCGACGTCGCTAAGCGGTATGAAGGCGTCCTTGCCGCCGAAAAAAGCCAGCACCGCAGCCTTGAGATTCTCGACGTAATCGATCGGCGCCTTGGCTCCGGGCTTGGGCGCGCCGACCATGCCGCCGCCGTAATAGGGCGCGGTCGCTTGGACGTCGTTGTTGCGACAGGCGGTCAGAAAACTTATTCGTCCGCCCATACAGAATCCGACGGTTCCGAACTTGGGCTTCACTTCCTTCAAAGTCTTGAGATGGCTAATCGCCGCCGTCATGTCCGCGACCACCTGATTGTCGTCGAGGCTGCCCATCAGGCGCAAAGCCTTGGGCAGGTCGCTGTACGGGGCGACGTTGTCGGGCTGGCGAAAGTACAGGTTTGGCGCGAGCGCGACGAAGCCTTCGGCCGCGAAGCGGTCGGCGATGCCCTTGATATGGTTGTTGAGTCCGAACGCCTCCATTACCACGATCAGGCCGGGGTAGGGGCCTCCGCTCGCCGGTCGCGCCAGATGGCCAGGCATCTTTTCGTTCCCGCTCGAAACTACGACCTCTTGCTTGACGATCTCCATAGCGCCCTCCTCCGAATCTATGCTTCCGCCGTCGGGCGGCAGGGTTGAGTCTTGGCAGCGGCGCCGCAACGCCAGGAACCTCGCTCCTGGTCCGGCGACCGCAGGATGAATTGGTTGCTGTGCTGGTTTTGTCGCATAGATTCGCGGCCGGCTCAAGCGTTCCGCCCGAACGCTCAGATCGCGGCGCTCCGCAGGATATACTGTGGCCTCGCTCTATGTTTTCAGAACCCTCACCGGCGCGTCACGGCTCTTGCAAAAAGAGCGCAAGAGCCGCGCCGCGCACCCTCTCCCGCGACCAAGCGGGCGAGGGCTCAGGAAGCCGCGCCGGCGGACCGGATTATGCCAAGAAGTTGACAGCAATGATGCGTCGAACGAGGCTGCCGTAAGCCGTTTGAAACTTCGAGCATGATTCCGCTGCGGGACAACGTTGGCAAGCACCGGCTGGCTTCGATCAGCAATCTCTTGATCGCGGCGAACGTGGCGGTTTTCCTCTACGAGATGCGGCTCGGCAACGGGGTTGTGCCGCTGGTGAAGGAATACGGGATGGTGCCGGCGCGAATCGCCCAGCTCGCTCGGGACCACGGTGTTGGTGCGCTATGGTCGCCGGTCACGCTGCTCACATCCCTCTTCCTGCATGGCGATGTCCTCCATATTGCCGGCAACATGCTGTTCCTCTACATTTTCGGCGCCGCGGTCGAAGATCGGTTCGGCCACGCCAGGTTCTTGTGCTTCTATCTGGCGGCGGGAGTGGCGGCCGGGCTGGCGATGGTGTGGATGCAGCCGGCGTCCCGGATGCCGGTGATCGGTGCGAGCGGAGCGATCGCCGGTGTGCTAGGATGTTATTTCGTACTCTATCCGAGGGCACGGATTGTCACGCTGATCCCGCTCCTGGTTTTCGTCGAGGTGATCGAGGTGCCAGCGGTGCTGTATCTTCTGCTATGGTTCGCGCTCCAGCTCTATGCCGGAGTGCAAGGCGGCGGTGGGGTGGCGTGGTGGGCGCACGTCGGCGGATTTTTGTTCGGTGTCGCGCTCGCTCCGATGCTGGCGCGCGCGAGTTCTCGCCGCCGCGCGCGAGCGCTGTGGTAGTTGTAGTTGTTGATAGTGGGGATTAACGATCGCTCGCGGCTTGAGCGGATCCCTTTCCGAGCAATAGTCTCAGTCGACAGTGTTTGAGGTGAGGTGATTCAGGTGGCGGCTGCGGCGGGCGATATTTTAAGGCGCGTTCCTCCTCAAAATCTCGAGGCCGAAGAATCGGTGCTGGGCGCGATTCTGCTCGAGAACGAGGCCATCAACCAGACGCTCGAAATTCTGACCGCCGACGATTTCTATCGCGAGGCGCATCGCACCCTGTTCCGCGCGATGGCCGAGCTCTCGGATCGCAATCAGCCGGTCGACGCCATCACCCTGACCGACGCGCTGCGCGCCAAGGGCAAGCTCGAAGAGGTGGGCGGCCCGGCTTATATCGCCGAGCTCGCGATGCGGGTGCCGACCGCGGCCAATGTCGCCCACTACGCCCGGATCGTCCGCGAGAAGGCGGTGCTGCGGAGCCTCGCTTCGGTCGCGACCGAGATCGCCAGCGCCGCCTACGACGGCCAGTCTAACGTCGACGAGTTCCTCGACGAAGCCGAGCATCGCGTGTTCGAGATTTCCGAGCGCCGGATCAAGCCCTCGTTCCACTCGATGCAGGACTTGACCCGCGATTCGCTCAAGCTGATCGAGAAGCTGTACGAGCGCAAGGAGCTGGTGACCGGCGTGCCGACCGGCTTCACCGACCTCGACCGTATAACCGCCGGCCTGCAACCCTCCGAACTGATCATAATCGCGGCCCGCCCGAGCATGGGTAAGACCGCGCTCGCGCTGAATATTGCCGCCTACGCCGCGACCGAGGCCGAGCCCCGGATAGGCGTGGCTTTTTTTTCGCTCGAGATGGCCAAGGAGCAGTTGGTCTTGCGCCTGCTATGCTCCGAGGCGCGAGTGGACAGCGCCAAGGCCCGCGCCGGCTACCTGGGTGAGCGCGACTTTCCCAAGCTGGCGCAAGCGGCGGCGCGCCTGAGCGAAGCGCCGATCTATATCGACGACAGCTCCGATATCTCGCCGATCGTGCTCAAGGCCAAGTGCCGGCGCCTGATCCGCGAGCGCGACAGCAAGCTCGGCCTGGTGGTCGTCGACTACCTTCAACTGATGCGCTCGTCGCGGCCGGGCGAGTCGCGCGAGAAGGAAATCGCGGAGATCTCGCGCTCGCTCAAAGCGATGGCCAAAGAGCTCAAACTGCCGGTGATCGCGCTGTCGCAGCTCAATCGCCAGGTGGAGACCCGCCCCGATCGCCGCCCGCTGCTGGCCGACCTGCGCGAGTCGGGCGCGATCGAGCAGGACGCCGACGTAATCGCCTTCATCTATCGCGACGAAGTCTACAAGGGTAAGGATTCGAAGGTGCCCGGCACCGCCGAGATTATCGTGTCCAAGCAGCGCAACGGTCCCACCGATACCGCGGTCTTGACTTATCTCCGCGAATACACCCGCTTCGAGAGCTACACACCGGAAGCCGGCTACGCCGAAGAAGCGGAGGGGTAGGAAGGACTCGCCGCGCGATTTGATTTGCGAGTTTTGCGCGCCCTCAAGGGTGCGGGGTAAGAGCTACGATCGTAATCTCATCTTTGCCGGGGCCGTAGAACCAGAAAATCCGGTACGCGGCGGGCGTTAGGTTTTCCGCGTAAGCTTCGAAGATATCTTCTCCTCGCGGCCCCCTGAGCGACTCATACTTGTGGGTGTGCAGACTTGGATGGCGCCGGTTGGTTTCCAGCAGACCAACCGCCTTTCGTACCGATTTCAGGCATTTTCGTTGCCCTGCGTCCCGCGCGATTTCCTCCAAGTCTTTTCTTGCGCGGGCCGTCCACCGAATCGTCACGGCGGGCCGAACTCGCTGGAGGGCATCGTCATCGACGAAGCTGCCTAGTCGATCTTGTCATCGGCATATTTGGCAAACGTGCCGAGGTCGTGCAGCTTCCCTTCCGCGGCCTGGGACAACCCCTCGCGGACCTTCGCGAGTGCGATCGGGTTTCGGTAGAGCCACATCTCACGGATTGAAACCGAGACCGCCGGATCGAGAAGGATTTGTCCAGCGGCGTTGACGTATACGCGGAAATGGAGAGCTTCAAGCTGGCCCGCCATCTCTCCCAGGCGTTCCTTAAGTATGCCCAGCGCCTTCGCCAGCGAAATCCGCTTTCGTTCGTCAATCCCGCCTTCTCCTACGAACTCGAACTCGTTAGTTAGAGCCTTAGCTTTCTTAGACATGGCAACTAAGAGGGTAATCGACGATCCCACTTGTATCAAGGGGAAAGTGGGTAAATCCCACTAACTCGCAAACCGCGATGTTCCCTGTTTCCCGGCCGCTCAGGTTGCTTCGTCATCGCGGCGGTCCGGTTCGGGTGGCGATTCCTGAGTTTCGGACTGCGGATCGTGCGCGTCGGCAGGTGCGGTCCCTTCGGCGGATGCCGCTTCGGCGGATTCGGCCGACGGATTCAGTTCCAGTTGCTCGGGCGACGGCTCGGCGGGCGCCTCAGGCGTTTGCTCGGGGGCCGGCTCAGCCGCGTCTTGCACCTCTCGGAACTCGCTGAGGTCGGGCAGGCTTTCGAGATCCTTGAGACTGAAGGCTTCGAGAAACTCCGGCGTCGTCGCGTAGATGAGAGGGCGGCCGGGAGCCTCCTTGCGCCCGGCGATCTTGATCAATCGCCGCTCCAGCAGCGTTTCCAGCACTCCTCCCGAGTCGACCCCGCGAAGCTGCTCGATCTCGGGACGCGTGATCGGCTGCCGGTACGCGACGATCGCGACCGTTTCGAGCAGCGGACGGGTGAGGCGTGGCGGCTTGGCCGCGAGCAGCTTGCGAACGTAGAGCGCGTGTTCCTTGGGTGTGCGCAACTGGTAGCCGCCGGCGACCTGTTCGAGCGCGATTCCGCGCCCGCCGGCGTAAGCCAGCGTCATCTCGTTGAGCGCCTTGCGGATCGCTTCCTTGGGAACGTTGTCGAGCACCGCCGCCAGGCGCGCGAGCGAAACCGGCTCGCCCGCGGCGAACAGCAGGCTTTCCAGAATCGCCTTTAACCTTTCCTCTTCCAACTGACTCCTGCGATTATCGGAGCGGCCACTCGAGGCCGGTTTGCTGTTTCATCTATTTGCCCGACACGCCCCGGGTAAGCACTATCGGGCCCGAGCGACCTTGCTGGAACGCCCGCACTTCGCCGCGCCGAATCAATTCGAGCAGAGCGAGGAAAGTCGCGATTACCAGGGATCGATCCGCAAGGTCCTCGAACAACGCGGCAAACTCGACGCGCTCGGCTCGGCCGATAGCTTCGAGCACCACCGGGATGCGCTCCGCGACCGGGATGTCGCGCAGCACGATCTGGAGCGGAGCCTTGCCGGAGAGCCGCTTCAACACCTCGCGCAGCGCCTCGACCAGGTCAAAGAGCGAAGCTCGATACTCTACCGGCTCGCCGGATTGGATCGTCTCACCCGCAGCGGCGAAGACGTCGCGGCCGAGCATCGGGCGCTCGCCGAGCTTGGCGCCGGCCTCGCGGTAGCGCTGGTATTCGAGCAGCCGCGCCACCAGGTCGCGCTTGAGCTCTTCGCCGTCCTCGGTATCGGCCAGCTCCGGATGGGGCAGCAGGGAGTACGATTTGATCAGCAGCAGCGTCGCCGCCATCACCAGGTATTCGCCGGCGAGATCGAGATTCAGCGAATCGAGCAACTCGAGATATTGCAGGTACTGCTCGGTGATGATGCTCGCGGTGACTTCCCGCGGATCGAGTTCGTTGCGCTTGATGAGATGCAGCAGCAGATCGAGCGGGCCTTCAAATATCGGCAGGCGAAATCTGCGCAGCGCGTCGTCGTGTCTGGCCGGCTGCTCGCCTTCGGCGGCCTCGTCGAACGCGGCCGGCGCTGGCGGCTCGCGATCCTTTTGCGCGTCGCTGTGCGAGCCTTGGCTCATAACAATACCCGCGTCACCGTTCTAATGATCGGATTGATCACCGAGTCGACCCAGCCCGTATACAGCAGAAGCAGCAGGATCAGGAAGCCGTAGGGCTCGAGGCGGGCGAAACTACGCGCCATCGGAAGCGGCATCAGCCCGGCCGCGACGCGGCCGCCGTCGAGCGGCAACAACGGAAAAAGATTGAACACCCCGAGCACCACGTTGATGAACACCGAGGCGCGCGCCATGTAGACCAGGGGCAGAGCGATCGAAGGTCCCCACGGCGCTCTCAGATTATCCATCATCAGCCGCATCGCGACAGCGCTCAGCACCGCGAGCGTCAAATTGGTCAGCGGACCGGCCGCCGCGACCGCGATCATTCCGGCGCGAGGATTTCGCAGGCGGCGGAAGTCGACCGGCACCGGCTTGGCGAAGCCGAACACCGGCAGATGCAGAAACAGCAGCAACGCGGGCAGAAATAGGGTGCCGAAGGGGTCGATATGCGAAATCGGGTTGAGCGTCAGCCGTCCGGCGCGGGCAGCGGTATCGTCGCCCAGAGCTTTCGCCACCACCCCGTGCATTACCTCGTGCAGGATAATCGCGAACACCGTCGGGATCGCCCAGATCGAAAGCTGAATCACGAATGGTTGCACGCTCGACACCGAAGTCTATTGCCCTCCGCCGGCGGACTTGTCCGTGATCGCGCGCGGATGAAACTCGCGGTGAACCTTGCGCAGGTGGCTCTTGGACAGATGAGTATATATTTGCGTGGTCGAGATATCGCTGTGACCCAGCATTTCCTGTACCGCGCGCAAGTCGGCGCCGCCCTCCAGCAGATGGGTCGCGAACGAATGGCGTAGCGTATGCGGACTGACCCAGCTCAGGCGCGGGTCGCTCGCCGCCCATCCTTTGAGCGTCTTGAAAAACCCCTGACGAGTCATCGGGCGCCCGCCCCGGCCGACAAAAACCGCGGCGCTCGATCGGCCCTTGAGCAGCTTCGCGCGCGGCTCGCCGAGGTAGAGCTTGAGTGCCCGTCGCGCGGCTCTGCCAACCGGCACGATTCGTTCCTTACCGCCCTTGCCGAACGCGGCCAGCATCCTGGCGGAGAGATCGAGCTGATGCATTCCCAGGCCGACCAGTTCAGAAACCCTAAGCCCGCTGCCGTATGCGAGCTCGAGCATCGCACGGTCTCGTGCCCCGCGTGCGGTGCCGGCGTCGATAGCTGCCAGCAGCATCTCGATATCCCTGGGGCTGAGCGTCCGCGGCAAAGGCCGGGGATGAGGCCGCAGCTTGATGCCAACGGTAGGATCGCGAGACAACACGCCGCGCGCGACCAGCTCATGGACCAGGCCGCGCACGCTCGCCAGGTACCGGCGCTGGCTGCTCGGTCCGAGGCCACGCGTCGCGAGCCGCTCCAGATAGGTGATGATCGCGGCGGCGTCGAGCGACTCCGGCTCGATTCCTTGCTCGATGCAGAAGCGCGCAAAATCGGCCAGGTCGCGCCCGTAGGCGTCGAGCGAGTTGCGGGAGAGGCCGCGCTCGACCGCGAGCCGGGCGAGATGACGGTCGATGGCGGCGTCCCATCCCGAGTCCCGGGATGCGAGTTCGTCGGCCGAGACCAGACTCGCCGAAAGGGACTGCCTGTCTGCCGAGACTTGGCCGGAGATGGCGCCGGAAGCTTTCAAGCGCCCGCACGCTCCGCCGGATTGGTGTCGAGCTTGGCGACCAACGTCTCGCGCAACTCGCGCAAGCGCGGGAGATCGATAATCTTCGCGCCATTTTGGTCGCTGACGTAAAAGACGTCGAGCGCCTGATCGGCATTGGTCGAGATTCGCGCCAGATGAATCTGTAGTCCGAGCTCGAACAAGGTATGGGTAATCTCGAACAGCAGGCCCAAGCGGTCCTGGGTGAAAACGTCGACCACAGTGAACTGCTCGGAGGTCCGATTGTCGACCGTGACCTCGGTCGCCACGCGCTGGATGAACGGCTTCTTCATCATTCCCGAGCGATGAGCGCGAGCGACCAGTTCTTCAACCGATTGCCCGCCGCTCAGCACCGCGCCAAGGTCGCGCTCGACCCGCTCCCAGCGCTCCTCTTCCATCGCCATCCCTCGCACGTGGGAGACGCGGAAGACGTCGAGCACGATACCGTCGGTGGCGGTGGTGATGCGCGCGGACAGGATGTTCAGTTGATTGGCCGTCAGCACGCCGGCGATCTTGGAGAACAGGCCGCGCTGATCGTGTGTCAGAACTATGAATTCGCTGAATTCGCGTTCCGGGAAATGGCGATGATGGCAGGCCAGAGGCTCGCTGCCCAGCCGCCGCATCAGCTCGAAGTGAAAGGCGAGGTCGCTCTCGGGCGCGGTCAGGAAATAGCGATCGGGCATCCGCCCCAGAAACCGCTCGATCTCCTCCGAAGGAGCGCCGGAGGCGGCGAGCTGCGTGCGCAGCGCGGCCTTCAGCAGCGCCAGCCTGCGTGCCGGGTCCACCGCCTCGCGATCGCCCTGTTCGAGGACTTTGAGCGCTTTGATGTAAAGATCGCTCAAGAGCAGGTCGCGCCAGTTGTTGTAGACGTTGGGAGCGACCGCGCGCATGTCGGCGAAAGTCAGCAGGTAGAGCGCCTTGAGGCGGTCGATCGAACCAACCGTGCGGGCGAACTCGGCCACCATGGCTTCGTCCTCGAGGTCGCGTTTCTGGGACGCTTGCGACATCAGCAGATGGTTGCGCACCAGGAATACCACCAGGTCGACCTGTTCACTGTCGAGTCCCAGCCGGCGGGCGACTTCGGCGGTCAGCACCGCGCCGCGCTCATGATGTTCGTGGCCGTGACCCTTGCCGATATCGTGCAGCAGTAGAGCCAGGAAAATCAGCGGCAGACGATCCATCTCCCGCGCCACTTCGGTCAACACCGGGGCCGTGCTCTTGTATTCGCCGCCGCACAACCGCTCCAGCTCGCGAACCGCGGCCAGGCAGTGCCGGTCGACGGTGTATACATGGTAGAGGTCATGCAGCACGCGCGCGTAAAGCTTGCCGAACTCCGGAATCAGCGCGCCGAGCACCCCCGCACGATGCATCGCCTCCAGGGTCTCGGCCACCCGCCCGTGGCCGCTTAGGATCGCCATCAGCGCTTTGCCGCTGCGCGGGTCGTGGCGAAACGCCTCATCGATGCGGAACAGATTGTCCCTGGCCAACTGGTAGGTTGCGCCCGCGAGCTCGACCCGATGGGCCTGGCAGTCGGCAAAAATTGTGAGCAGGTTCAGCGGATCGCGTTCGAGAAAATCGGCATGCGCGACGGCCAGCAGATTGTCCTGGATTATCACCCCCGAACGAATCTGACGGCTGAGCCCGCGGCGGAAGAATCGCGTCGGCCCAGGCTCGATCACCCGCGCGATCAAACCCTCGGCGAACATATGGATGGTGCTGGCCTGCTGGTAGTAGGTTCGCATCAGGGCGCCGCTCGCGCCGATGCCGCCGCCGTTGCCGGTAAAGCCGAGAGTCGGGGCGATCGCTTCCTGATACTCGAAGGTAAGCTGGTCGAAGTGCCTCCCGCTTAGAAAGTGCAGCGAGTTGCGCACCCGCCATAGGAAATCGCGCGCCCGCTTGACCTCCGCCAGTTCGTCTTCGGTGATGACCGCCTTCTGAACCAGTTCCTCCAGCGAATGCACCCGATACTTGACCTTGGCCAGCCACAGCGCGGTGTGCAGATCGCGCAGCCCCCCTTCCCCTTCCTTGAGCTGAGGCTCGAGCAGGTAGACCGAATCACCGTAACGAGCGTGCCGCTCGCGGCTTTCGTCAAGCTTGGCCTTGAAGAATTTCTGCTGGTTGCGCGCGAGCACTTCAGTGTCGAGCGCCTTCTCCAGATCGGCGTAAGTCTGGACGTTGCCGGCCAGGAACCGCGCGTCGATAATCGCGGTCTTCTCCTTGAAATCGTTGTCCGCCATCCGCACGCATTCCTTGACGTTGCGCATGGCGCTGCCGACTACCAGGCCGGCGTCCCACAGCGCGTGCAGGATGGTTTCGGCGACGATTTCCACGTACGGGCCGGGCTTCCACTCATGCAGGAACAGCAGATCGATATCCGAGTAAGGACTAAGCTCGCCGCGTCCGTAGCCGCCTCGCGCGACGATCGCCAGGCACTGATTGAGGCGCGGGTAACGCCGGCCCCGCTCCGCGTCGGCCCATCGGTAGAGCGCTCGCAACAGATGGTCGGTGGCGGTGGTGACTTCCTGGACGATAGCGGTTCCGCTGGCGCCGGCCAGGTGGCGCCGCTTGAGTTCCTCGCGCACCTGCTGGAGATACTGGCGGGAGGTTTGCCCCGGCTGGCGGCGCGATTCGAACTCGGCCGTCAGCCAGGCCTCGTCAGGCAGGATCACGGCCGGGGCGCCGGCTTCGGTGGTTAAAGCGCTCGTCAGTTCGCTGCTCACAGGTTCCCCCGCGCCGCGTCCCCGTTTAAGTAACGAACCACGGCGGTCGCAATCGCCTGCGCCAACTGGGCCTGGTATTGCGCACTCGCCAGATGCTCGGCTTCCAGAGGATTGGACAGAAAACCGCACTCGATCAACACCGCAGGCATGTGAGCGCCCACCAACACGTAGAAAGGACCTCGCTTTGCTCCCAGCTCGTGAACAGTAGATCCAAACGCGGCGCGCAGATCGGCGGCGCTCCGCGTTTCGATCATTTCCGCCAATGTCGCCGACTCGGCGGCCTTATAATTCTGCCTCAAATCGCTCAGGATGTAGTTTAGGTCGGACTTGGCGTCCGCGCCATCGCTCGCGCCCGATAAATTTTCCATCCGCGCGAGTCGAATCGTCGCGCGATCGCTGGTGTTGTTGAGGTAGTAGACCTCGATCCCGTTGGTGGCGGAATTGGGACTCCAGTTTAGGTGGATGGATACGAAAAGGTCCGCCCCCGCGCGATTGGCAAGGCGCGTTCGTTCGGCGAGACTCACAAAATAGTCGCCGTCGCGGGTAAGACTGGCGCTGACGCCGCGAGCGCGGAGCGCGTCGGCCAAGCGGCGCGCAATCTGCAAGGCGCAGTCCTTCTCAGTCACGTGGGTCGCGCTCCGGGTGCCGGGATCGTAACCGCCGTGTCCAGCGTCGATCATTACCCGTGCCTGGCGCGCCGGCCCGTTGGCGACGTTTCCGGAATCGGCTGGCGAATCGGCGGCACCCGGCTGCGGCAAGGGGAAGGCGTCGCGATGGGGCGGTACTGAGCGAGCGCCGCTTTCGTCGCTGGCGCGGGGCTGCACGAATCGGACCGGAATCGGCGCGGCGAGGTCCGGTACCCTGCCGGCGGGCGCGAGACGGACCAGCAGCTCGCCGGGGATTGTGGCGACCGCGTAATCACTCTTTTCGCTGACCTCGATTACGATGCGGGCCTGTCCGCCACCGGCGTCGATTACCCGCACGGCGCTAACCGGCGCGCTCTCCTGGCCGAACAGCGGTCGCGGCGGAATATCGAGGCGGGTGGTGTCGAGATCGATCCATAGCTCGGCGCCGTGCCGGCTGAGGCGCCATCGGGGATTGCCGCGCAGCTTGAAACGGAGCTCAGTCGCTTCTCCGTGCCGCGCGAGCTGTGCGCCGGCGACCACCGCGCCGCAACGCGCGGGCGCGGAGTGTGCGGCTATCAGGCATGCCGAGGCGATTGCCAACCACGCGCTCTTCAACCCGTTCTCCGCCCAACCTCAACCGTTCGCCGCCGCGTGCAACGTGTATTCCACTCCACCTAACCACCCCCAGCCTTCAATCGCGCCGCGATCCGTGACAGCGCGTTCAGCGCTTCGATCGGAGTCAGCCGGTCGATGTCCAGCAGCTTGAGTTCTTCGAGCACCCGGCTCTCGATCGGCGCGAACAGAGTAATCGGATTCGCGGGCGCGCCGCCGCGACGCTCGCGCGCCAGCCGCGGCATCCCGCGCTCGTCGAGTTCGCCCTGTTCAAGATTGCTGAGAATTTCGCGCGCGCGCCGGATGACGGCCTCGGGCAAACCCGCCAGACGTGCCACCTCGATTCCGTAGCTGCGGCTGGCCGCGCCCTCTATGACTCGGCGCAAAAACGCCACCTCGCCTCCCCACTCGCGCACCGCTACGGTCAGATTCTTAACTCTCGGCCGCTCGCGCGCAAGGTCGGTCAGCTCGTGAAAGTGAGTGGCGAACAGCACCTTGGCCCTGGTCGAATCGTGCAGGTATTCGGCCACCGCCCAGGCGATCGCCAGCCCGTCGAAGGTGCTGGTGCCGCGTCCGACCTCGTCGAGCAGCAGCAGGCTCCGCTCGCTCAGCCCTTCGAGCAGGCGCGCCGTCTCGCGCATCTCGACCATGAACGTGGATTCACCGCGGCGCAACTCGTCGCGTGCCCCGATCCTGGTAAAGATGCGATCGATCAGTCCCATCCGAGCTTCAGTGGCCGGGACGAAGCTCCCCATCTGGGCCATGATTACGATCAGCGCGACCTGGCGCAGATAGGTGGATTTGCCGGCCATATTGGGCCCGGTGATCAGCAGCAATTGGCGCTGGTCGCGGTCGACGTCGAGGTCGTTGGGGACGAATTCGCCGCTCTTCATGCCGCTCTCGAGCACCGGATGGCGGCCGTCGCGCACCAGGAGCTGCCATCCCGAGTTCATCATCGGCCGCACGTAGCCGCGCCGGCGCGCCACTGAAGCCAGCGAGATCAGCGCGTCGAGTTCGCCGATCGCCTGCGCGGTCCGCTGAAGCGCGGCGGTGCGGGTCAGAAGATGGCGCAACAGCTTGGCGAAGATTTGATGCTCGAGCTCCTTGAGCCCGGACTCGGCGCTCAGGATCTTTCGCTCGAGCTCCTTGAGCTCGGGCGTGGTGAAGCGCTCGGCCGAAACCAGCGTCTGTTTGCGCTCGTACTCGGCGGGGACGCGATCCAGGTGCGGCTTGGTGACTTCGATGTAATAGCCGAAGACCTGGTTGTAGCGGATCTTGAGCGAGCCGATCCTGCTGCGCTCGCGCTCGCGCGCCTCCAGCCGGGCGATAAAACCGCGCGCGTCCGAGGCCAGCGCCCTCAGCTCGTCGACCTGCGGATCGTGGCCCGCCCGGATCAGATTGCCCTCGCGCGGGTTGAGCGGAGGCTCGTCGCCGAGCACCCCGGTTATCATCTCGACCAGCTCGGGCTGCGGGTTGAGGAGTTCGGCGAGATCGCGGATCGCCGCGCTCTTGAAGCCGGCCAATTGATGCTTGACGATCGCGACCGCGGCCAGCGCCTGACCGAGTTTCACGCAGTCACGCGGCGTCGCCCGCATGCTGCCGATCCGGCCCGCCACCCGCTCCAGGTCTCCAATCCGGGCAAGCGCCTGCGTGAGCGGGCCGCCGAGGTCACTGTCGAACGCCTCTTCGACCGCGTCGTGGCGGCGGGTTATCGCCCCGAGGTCGAGCAGCGGATAGACTATCCAGGTGCTCAGCGTTCGGGCGCCGACCGGGGTGAAGGTGGCGTCGAGGATCGACAGGAGCGAGCCCTTCTTCTCGCCGTCGCTGGAGGCGATCAATTCCAGATGCCGGCGGCTGACTTCATCGATCAACAGGTATTCCTTGACGTTATAGAGCCGCGGCGGCCGCAGATGGCTGAGCTCGCCGCCCAGAGTCCGCTCGACGTAGAGCAGCGCGGCGCCGGCGGCAAGCTCGAGCGTCTGGTCTTCCAAGGCGCAAGTGTCACCGAAGCGCTGGGCCAGTGTCGCGCGCGCCCGCGACGCTTCGTAGTCGCTATCGTCCAACTGGGTGACCGGACAGCCGATATTCGAAAGCGCGCCCTCGGGCAGGCTCGAGCTGTTTCGCGGCGCGAGAATTTCGCGCGGCGCCAGCCGTATGATTTCCTCGCGGAGGACGGCGTTGTCAGTCACCTTGGTGACCAGGAATTCACCGGTTGAAACGTCCAGCGCGGCGATCGCGAAACCGCCGTCCGAGGGCGCCAGCGCGAGCAGAAAGTTCTTCTCGTCCGCGCTTAGCATCAGCTCTTCGTTGACCGTACCGGGGGTGATGACGCGTACGATCCGGCGCGCCATCAGCCCCGGCGCCGCATGGTCCCGCGCTCCCGCCTGATCGTCTCCGGCGGCGGTCTGCTCGCAAATCGCGACCTTGTGGCCGGCCCTGAGCAGCTTCGCGATATATGGTTCGGCGGAATGGTAAGGCACTCCGCATAACGGCACGCCGTCCTTTGAGCGAGAAGTCAGTTGGATATCGAGCACGCGCGAGCCGACCTCGGCATCCTCGAAAAACATTTCGTAAAAGTCGCCCAGCCGGAAAAACAGGATAGCGTCGGGAACCTTTTCTTTGACCCGCAGATATTGCGCGATCAGGGGTGTGCTTTTGATCGGCACGGTGGGCCTAGCGGGCCTTTGAAACAATATGTTTCAAAGACCCGCTACCTCTCTCTTATCTCCCCCGAGGGGGAGAAGACTAAGGAAGGAGGGCCGTTCTTATCCAGCGTGTTGAGCATAGACTCAAATCCCTTCTTGGCATTACTGGCCTTGCTCAACACGCTGCTAGGATAGCTGCGCGTCCGCTTTTGAGCAAAATCGCGCCCGTGGCGGTCCGACGCTAATTACCGACTAAGGCTGGCGCGGTTTGTCGCACAGGCGCGATTCTATTCAACTGCCTGCTGGTGGGTTTGCTTTTGTTCGGGGGGCATTCAAAAATAGGAGATCCCGGCAACTGGGTTTTCGCTTGGCGAGTTGCTCGAAGTTCGCAATCCTGACGTGTAGCGTCAGCCATCTCGGCCTTGACGCCGTATTAAAGCAAGGAGACTGAACAAATGGCAGCGACACCCTCGGTTGAAGTGGCGGCTCAAGGGGCCAAGGCTGGCACCCTGGAATTTTTGAAGAGTTCGCCCAAAAAGTTGTTGATCGGTGGAAAATGGGTCCCGGCCAAGTCCGGGAGAACTTTCGAAACCATCAATCCCGCCAACGAAGAAGTCCTGGCGCTGGCGGCCGAGGGCGATAAGGCCGACGTCGACGAGGCGGTCAAGGCGGCGCGCAAGGCCTTCGAGGAGGGCGCGTGGCCGCGGATGCGTCCGAGCGAACGTACCAGGCTGCTGCTCAAGGTGGCCGACCTGATCGAGAAGCACGCCGAGGAACTGGCCGAACTCGAGACGCTGGATAACGGCAAGGCGATTTCGGAGTCGAAAACTATCGACGTACCGGCGTCAGCCGAATCCTTCCGCTATTACGCGGGATGGGCGACGAAAATCTACGGCGAGACCAATCCGTCGCCGCCCAGCATGTTCAATTATACTCTGCGCGAACCGGTCGGGGTTTGCGGCCAGATCATACCGTGGAATTTCCCGCTGCTGATGGCGTCATGGAAGATCGCGCCGGCGCTGGCCTGCGGCAACGTCGTGATTCTCAAACCCGCCGAGCAAACGCCGCTCACGGCGCTCCGCCTAGGCGAGTTGCTGATGGAGGCCGGTATCCCAGAGGGGGTGGTGAACATCATCACTGGCTTCGGACCAGGGGCTGGCAGCTCGATCGTCGCCCATCCGGATGTCGACAAAGTGGCGTTTACCGGCTCGACCGAGGTCGGCAAGGAGATCCTCAAGGGCTCGGCCGGTAACTTGAAGCGCGTGTCGCTGGAGCTCGGCGGCAAGTCGCCCAACATCATCTTTCCCGATGCGGATTTGCAGGCGGCGGCGCGCGGTTCGATGCTGGGCATCTTCATGACCCAGGGGCAAGTCTGCGCCGCTGGTTCGCGAGTTTTAATCCAACAGGGGATCTACGAACAGTTCGTCGACGCGCTTTCGAAGGCGTCAGAAGCGATGAAGATGGGCGCTCCGCTCGATCCGGCAACACGGATTGGCCCGGTGGTGTCGCGAGAGCAGTACGATCGGGTTACCAACTACATCAAGATCGGTAGGAGCGAAGGCGCCAAGGTCAGGATCGGCGGCGAAGAGAAGGCGCAGCCCAAGGGCTATTACGTAAAGCCGACCATCTTTACCGACGTCAAGAACAGCATGCGCATAGCACAGGAGGAGATCTTCGGTCCGGTGGTCTCCGCCATTGCCTTCAAGGACGAGAACGACGCGGTGCTGCAGGGCAACGACACCACCTATGGTCTGGCGGCCGCGGTTTGGACCAAGGACATCAGCCGTGCCCACACCATCGCGCGCAAGCTCAAGGCTGGCACCGTGTGGATCAACTGCTACGGGGTTATCGATCCTATCTCGCCGTTCGGCGGCTACAAGCAGTCAGGCTTCGGCAGGGAACTCGGCAAGCATTCGATCGAGCTCTACACGCAGATCAAATCCGTCTGGACCAAACTCTAATTCGGCCACATCGGGCAATGAGTGAACAGGTGCCTAAATCGGAGGCACCTGTTCTTTTTCTTAGCCCAACCGAAACGTAAGAGGCTCTAGCTCTGCTCTTTCATTCGGAGCCAAGGCAAGTTATAAGCCGTTTATCGATACTTGAGCTAAGGGCGCGCGGCCGATTTCACAAATCAGCGCATTCGAGCAAGGCACGCCGCAGCTTGAAGAAATGGATCATCGAAGTCAGGTAGCGGACGCGGCTGGCGGTAGCGAGACGAGAACGGCCGAAGTCATGATAACGGCTGCCGATCATTCCGTAGGCTTCCTTGATACGGGTGAAGAAGGCCTCGGATTTCCCCGGACCCAAGTCGTCGGCGAGGCCGATGCGTTTAATCAACTCGCGGCTGTAGGCTGCCAGTGCAACCAAGCTGTCGGCGAAGAACTCGCCTTCTTCGGTGAGGTGCCTGGCGAAGGTCCCTTCCATGAAGGCGGCCATGGTTTGATGCTCGCCGACCAGCGAGCCATGAATGTAGTGGCCGAGTTCGTGGCCGAAGGTTGCAGCGACCGCTCCCGAAAGATGAGCGGTGTTGAGGAAGATTACAAACTTTTTGTTCGCGCCCGAGTCGGCCCGACAGAAAAAACCGCGCAGCGACAGTCCGGCGCCCTTGCGATAGGGCTCGGCGCGTACCTCGATCTCGCGCGGCCCAAAGGTTTCGGTCAGGTGCGTAAGCAACTCGCTCTTGTCCCAGCCGTCCGAGAGCACGGGAAATTTTGGTTTGATTTCCGATTCGACTATTTGAGCGAGCTCCCGCAACAGCGGCT
>Ga0209415_10008919_pt1 | contig 17306 bp, 15 predicted proteins | sample PeaSoiSIISIP2007_FD_187696 | JGI IMG/M metagenome (GOLD analysis project Ga0209415, IMG submission 187696) | Peat soil microbial communities from Weissenstadt, Germany - SII-SIP-2007 (SPAdes) (version 2) | ecosystem: Environmental > Terrestrial > Soil > Wetlands > Peat | place: Germany... | reverse complement strand
AGTATCCAGGTCCGCGTAGGTGTTGCCGGGCGGACCTTGAAGTGTTGCAGTCATCTTTTCCTCCAATAGCGCTATAAGGGGTAGTCAAGACACGGGCCGCCCCAGAGCCGCGGTCCGCGGACTACCTGGCGCTGTTGGCGGCAAGAGAACCATTATCCTTGGCGCCGTTCTCCCCCCGTTTGCGCTTCGGCTGAACGCCTATTTGCGCCGCGTTTCTTCTGCCCAAATGGGGTGCGGTTCCTTCCGGTTTTGGCGTCATGAGATGATCGAGCGGGAGCCTGCTCCGATCAGCACGCTCGCGGAAGCATTGGATTCTTGTCGGTGAGAACCTGCAGCAGGTCGTTTAACGAGACGCGCGCCGCCAGATGGCACAAGGAACCGTGCCGCCCTTGCCGCGGACCCTCGGGCTTAGCGAACAGTCAGGTTCGGAGCGAATGCGCCGACGACTTCGACGTTCTCCGCCTCATCATGATGCGGCTCTTGAAAGTGGCTGGCGTTCACGCTGGACGCCGCCAAATTAGTTCGGCCCGCCTTGCCCGCAGCCTAGAACAGCGCCAGCACAACTTTGCCGATGCCGAACAGCATCACCCAGCCAGCGACGGACAGCGCCAGCATCCAGAAGCCGGAATAGGGCCGGCCGCGCTTTTCTTCCCTTACCATGGCACCAACGCACGCCTTCTTCTAAAGGGTTAGGGCCAAAGCTCTCGAAGCAAAAAGCGCGCCATTGGCCCGGTTCCGGGAATTCAACGGGTTAACAAATGGTTAACAAATGGCCGGGATGTCCGATTGAGCCCTAGTTGTAAATTTTCCCGACGGTCCAAAGAGGCGTCCGAAGCCGCATTGATAACGCTTCGTAAACCCGCGGCGACGCATGCTCGGTTTTGCGGCAAGGCGGGTGCCTCTCATGGATTTGTCACTCTATCTGCGGCGGCATGTCTTCCGTCGGCGCCAGCTCGAGGCCACCGAGACTGTCGGCTTCGGCTCGGTGCTCTGGGCGCTTGTGCTGGGGCCGCTCTACTATTGGAAGAAGGGCGCGCGGTTCGAAGCCCTCCTCCTGTCGCTCGCCGGCATTCCGCTGTTCATGTTCGGCGACGACGACGCGACCCTCGCCTATGCTATCCTTTCCGACATCTCGACGCTGGTTTGGATCGCTTCCATCGTGTGCGCGCCGCTGCTGCTGGCCGCCAGCCTGCGGCGTCACGGATGGGTCGAGATAAGCGAGACCGCCGACGCTGCCATCGAGAGTGCGCGGCCTCGTTCGGCATCGTTCCCGTTCACGTGATCCGAGGGTTGTGGGCGGGTTTGCCCACGCCATCTGAGCGTCGCCCGACACCGCCCTTGAAACGCCCGCGACGGGGTGGATGAGACCGGCCGCGCTCTGTGCTAACCTGCCCTAGAAAATAATTGCGAGGCCGGCCGCATGACGCTGCGATCCTGTGCGGTCCCGGCCCGGACGGCAGCGCAGGGGAGGAAGCATGGCTCAGACCGTCGACATCTCCAGGCTGATCGACGAGCGCGGCATCAACGCGTTCAACGTCCGGCTGGTGATCTTCGCCTTCTTCATCATCCTATTCGACGGCTATGACATCGGCGCGGCGGCCTTCGCGGCGCCATCGCTGATCAAGGCCTGGGACATCACCGACCGCACCGCGCTCGGCACCATGTTCAGCGCCAGCCTTTTCGGCATCCTCTTCGGTTCGCCGATCTTCGGCTATGTCGGCGACCGCTTCGGGCGCAGGATCGCCATTTTCGGCTCCTGCGTCACCTTCGGCTTCTTCACCCTGATTGCGGTGTGGTCGAGCTCGCTCGAGCAGATGATCTGGCTGCGCTTTCTCGCCGGCATCGGCATCGGCGGGCTCCTGCCGAACACCATCGCGCTCACCGCCGAATATGCGCCGCACCGCTTCCGCGCCACCATGATCATCATCATGTTCTGCGGCATCACCTTCGGCGGCGCCGTGCCGGGCTTCGTCGCGGCCTCGTTGGTGCCGAGCTATGGCTGGCAGATCCTGTTCTGGATCGGCGGCGTGGCGCCGCTCGCGATGGCGCTCCTGGTGCTCCTCGCTTTGCCGGAGTCGCTGAAGCATCTGGTCGTCAAGGGCGGCGCCGCGGCCGAAGTGAGGCGCCTGATCGGCGCCATCGATCCTGGCCGCGCCATCGCCGCCGACGCGCAATTCGTCGTCGCCGACGAAAAGCAATACAAGGGATTCAGCCCCGCCTATCTCTTCCGCGACGGGCTCGCCGCGATCACGCCGCTGCTGTGGGTGTGCTTCGTCGCCAATCTCATGGGCTTCTATTTCCTGATGAGCTGGATGCCGACCCTGCTGACCGGCGCCAACGTGCCGGTGACGCATGCGGTGCTCGCCACCTCGCTGTTCCAGATCGGCGGCACCTTGGGCGGCTTGTCGCTGAGCCGACCGATCGATTTGAAGGGTCTGGTCCCCGTGACCATTCTCTTCGGCTTCGCCATCCCCGTCGTCGCCGCGATCGGCTTTGCCGCCCAGATTTCCGAGCCGCTGCTGCTGATCGTGATCTTCTTGGGCGGCTTTTGCGTGCTCGGGCTGCAATTCGGCCTCAACGCCACCTCGGCGATGATCTATCCGACCTCCTTCCGCTCGAATGGCTCAGGCTGGGCCTTTGCCATCGGGCGCTTCGGCTCGGTCGCCGGTCCCATCGTCGGCGGCGTGCTTATCGGCATGCATTTGTCGTTGCAGCAGCTCTATCTGTGGGCGGCGGTGCCGTTCGTGATCGGGGCCATCGCCTCGGTCGCGCTGGCGCGGCGCTACAAGCAGCGCTTCCAAGGCCATGGCCTCGGCCAGCGCGAGCTGCTCGACGCCGCCGGCGCGGCGGGATTGAGCCGCCGCTGACGCAGACCGCGAAGACAACGCAAAGAAGAGGGAGGTTTCCATGCGCAGCTTTGCGACCGGCCTTGCCGCGCTCGCCATTCTTGCCGTCTCGGCCGCGCCGCGGGCCGATGCCGACACCATCAAGGTCGGCGTCGTCCTGCCCTATTCCGGCGTCTTCGCCCGCCTCGCGCAGACCCAGGACGACGCGATCAAGCTGTGGGTCAAGGAGCATGGCGATGCCGTCGGATCGCACAAGATCGAACTGGTGCGCCGCGACACCACCGGCCCGCAGCCCGAGATCGCCAAGCGCCTGGTGCAGGAGCTGATCACCCGCGACGGGGTCAAGCTGCTCACCGGCTTCGTCTTCACGCCCAACGCGCTCGCCGTCGCGCCGCTCATCACCGAGGCCAAGCTGCCGACGGTGATCATGAACGCGGCGACCGCGATCATCACGACCAAGTCGCCCTATTTCACCCGCACCTCCCTGGCCCTGCCGCAGACCACCATGATCTTCGGCCGTTGGGCCGCGACCAAGGGCGGCATGAAGCAGGTCTATACCGCGGTCTCGGATTACGGTCCCGGCTACGATGCCGAGGGCGCGTTCAAGGAGGGCTTCACCAAGGCCGGCGGCACCATCGTCGGCAGCGTGCGCTTTCCGCTCGATCACCCCGACTTCGCGCCCTTCCTGCAGCGCGTGCTCGATCAGAAGCCGCAGGGGCTCTACGCCTTCATTCCCGGCGGCAGCCAGCCGCCCGAATTCGTCAAGACCTTCCACGACCTCGGGCTCGACCGCGCGGGCATCCGCCTGATGCCGAGCGCCGAGGCGACGGACGAGGCCGATTTGCAGAATCTGGGCGATCTCGCGCTCGGCATCGTGATCGCAACGCACTACACGGCGGCGCACAAATCCGAGGCCAATCGAAAATTCGTCGAAGCCTGGCACAAGGCTTATGGCGCGGGCAGCGATCCCGACTTCTTCGCCGTCGGCGCGTGGGATGGGATGGCGCTCATCTACGACGTGGTAAAGAAACTCGACGGCAAGATCGACGGCGATCGCGCCATGGAGGTGATCAAGGGCTGGCGCCATGACAGCCCGCGCGGCCCCATCAGCATCGACCCGGAGACCCGCGACATCATCCAGAACATCTACATCTGCAAGGTCGAGAAAGTCGGCGGGCGCCTCGCCAACGTGCCCTTCGAGACCTACGAGGCGGTCAAGGACCCGTGGAAGGAAGAGCACAAATAGCATGAAGCGCAGCACCAACCGTATCCTGACGACCCATGTCGGCAGCCTGATCCGCCCGCCGCAACTTCGCGAATTCCTGCGGCTCAAACAGAGCGGTCAGAGCGTGGACGAGGCCGCCTATGCCAAATGCCTCAAGGATGCGGTCGCCGAGGTGGTGCGCCGGCAGGCCGAAGCCGGCGTCGATGTCGTCAGCGACGGCGAGTTCGGCAAATCGATCAGCTGGTCGCAATACGCGCTCCAGCGTCTTTCGGGCTTCGAGCGGCGGCCGACCGCGACGAGCAGCGATCCCTACGCCAAAGGCGCCGATCGCGCCCGCTTCGCGGAATTCTACGCCGAGCTCGACGCCGCCGATGCCCGCGGCGGCCGCGCGACGCCAATGGACGCGGTCTGCATCGCGCCCATCGCCTATACCGGGCAAGCCGAACTGCAGCGCGACATCGACAATTTCAAGGCGGCGCTCGCCAATGTCGCGGTCGAGGAGGCGTTCCTGCCGGTGGCGGCGCCGGCGAGCGTCATCCCCGACCGCAAGAACGAATATTACAAGACCGACGAGGAGTGCGTGCACGCGATCGCCCGCGCGATGCGCACCGAATACAAGATGATCGTCGATGCCGGATTCCTGCTGCAGCTCGACGACGCGCGCGCCGCCGTGACCTATGATCGCATGGTCCCGCCGGCGAGCTTCGCCGACTATTACAAATGGGTCGCAATGCATGTCGAGGCGCTCAACGGCGCGCTCGAGGGCATTCCCGAGGACCGCGTGCGCTATCACGTCTGCTGGGGCAGTTGGCCCGGCCCGCATACTACCGACGTGCCCTTGCAGAGCATCGTCGATCTCATCCTCAAGGTGCGCGTCGGCGCCTTTGTCATCGAGGGTGCGAACCCGCGCCACGAGCATGAATGGCGCGTCTGGGAGAGCGTCAAGCTGCCGCCGGGCAGGGTGCTGATCCCCGGCGTCATCAGCCACGCAACCAACGTGGTCGAGCATCCCGAGCTGGTGGCCGAACGGATCGTGCGCGTCGCCAAGCTCGTCGGCCGCGAGAATTTGCTGGCCGGCACCGATTGCGGCTTCGCGCAAGGCCCCTTCCACCAGCGCGTCCACCCGACGATCATGTGGGCGAAGCTCGAAGCCTTGGCCGAAGGCGCGAGGATCGCGACCAAGCAGCTCTGGGGTTAAAGCCCCCGCGCGATTTTCCGTCGTATGATCCTCGCCGCGGGCATCGACCATTCTGCTTGCCCTTTGCGAGCAAAGTCCGCATGCTCGGGTGAGCGGACGGAGGAACGAGCATGGCCGCGACCTGCACGCATCTCGACCAGGTGCACAAGGTCAGGCCCCATACGCCTGAAGGATGTGAGGAGTGCCTCAAAACCAATGGGCGATGGGTTCATCTTCGCCTCTGCCTTTCCTGCGGTCATGTCGGCTGCTGCGACCAGTCGCCGGGTAAGCACGCGACGAAACACTTCCAGCAGTCGCAGCACGCGATCATGAAGAGCTTCCAGCCCGGCGAAGACTGGGCATGGTGCTATGTAGACGAGGTCGTGATCGAGCCCCTGCCGACGCCGCGATGAAGGTGGCAGGGAATTCCGCCTGGCCGTCGCTGCCGCTGGCGGAATGGCGCGACACCTATCACACGCTCCACATGTTGATGCAGATCGTCGGCAAGACGCGGCTTGCGCTTGCGCCCATGGAAAACCATTGGTGGCAGGTTCCCTTCTACGTCACGCCGCGCGGCCTCACCACCTCGGCGATGCCCTATGGCGAGCGGAGTTTCACCCTCGATTTCGATTTTCTCGATCACCGGTTGTCGTTGCAGACGAGCGACGGCGCCGCAAGCGGCGTTGCCTTGGCGGCGATCTCGGTGGCGGAATTCTATGCCGCCTATATCGAGGCGCTGCGCACGCTAGGGATCGAAGTTGCGATCCGGCCGGTGCCCGTCGAGGTCGAGACCGCAATCCCTTTCGCGGCGGACCGGGAACACCGCTCCTACGATCCGGACGCTGCCAACCGCTGCTGGCGCATCCTCGGCCAATCCGACCGCGTGCTGAAGCGCTTTCGCGGCCGCTTCCTTGGCAAGGCGAGCCTCGTGCATTTCTTTTGGGGGAGCTTCGATCTGGCGACGACGCGCTTTTCGGGACGCCGCGCGCCGCGCCACCCCGGCGGGGTACCGAATTGTCCCGACTATGTCATGGTCGAAGCCTATTCTCACGAGTGCAGCAGTTGCGGGTTCTGGCCGGGCGATGGAGCGAATGCCGAGCCGGCGTTCTATGCCTACGCCTATCCCGAGCCCCTTGGCTATCGCGATCATGTCGTGCGTCCCGGCGCCGCGCGCTACAGCCCTGAGGCACGGGAGTTCATTCTCCCCTACGAGCTCGTTCGCAGCGCCGCCGCACCGGACGAGACACTGCTCCAATTCCTGCAATCGACCTATGACGCGGCGGCCGAGTTGGGCCGGTGGGACCGCAGCGCTTTGGACCGGCCGCCGGCGGAGTGGCCGTGAGGCGCCGTCGTCACGAGGAAGAGACCGTTTACGCGGATTGGGTGCGGGGGACGCCTGTCGGATTTAACTCCGTCTCTTCGCCTCTTGGATTGCGCGCCAGACGCGCTCGGGCGTCGCGGGCATGTTGATGTGGCGGATGCCGTAGACGGACAGCGCGTCGATCACCGCGTTCATCACCGAAGGCAGCGCCCCGGCGCAGCCGGCCTCGCCGCAGCCCTTGACGCCCAAGGGGTTGGTCGTCGCCGGTACGGGATGGCTTGCGAGGCGGAACAGCGGCGCGGCATCGGCGCGCGGCAGCGCGTAATCCATGTAGGAGCCGGAGAGGAGCTGGCCCTCCTCGTCATACCGCGTCGCCTCCAAGAGCGCCTGCCCGATGCCCTGGACGACGCCGCCATGCGCCTGACCCTCGGCGAGCATCGGGTTGATGACGGTGCCGAAGTCGTTGACCATCGAATACTTCACCACTTCGACGACACCGGTCTCGGGATCGAGCTCGATCTCGGCGACGTGACAGCCATTGGGGAAGGCCGAGGGCGGCGTGTTCACCACGAGCCCGACATCGAGCGATTGCGGCAGCTCCGCCGGCAAGGGCGGCGCCGAGCGCAGCCGCTCGGCAAGATCCATGAGGCCGATAGAGCGGTCGGTGCCGACAATGGTGAAGCGCCCCTGCGCGAACTCGATATCGGCCTGTGACGCTTCGAGCAGGAAAGCGGCAAGCTGCCGGCCGCGCTCGATCACCTGCCGGCTCGCCTCGACGAAGGCGGCGCCGCTCGACATCATCGAGCGCGAGCCGCCGGTGCCGCCGCCGAAGAGCAGCCGATCGCTGTCGCCCTGCACCAGGCGAATCTTGTCGAAGGGAATGCCGAGCCGATCGACCAGCACCTGGGCGAAGGGCGAGGCGTGGCCTTGGCCGTAATCGAGCGTGCCCGTGATCATCGTGACCGTGCCGTCGGGCTCGAAGTGGATGCCGCCCATCTCCTTGCCGGGCGGCGCCGTCACCTCGAGATAGCTGCCGATGCCGCGGCCGCGGATCTTGCCGGATTTGCGGCTCGCCTCGGCGCGCGCGGCGTAACCTTCCCAATCCGCGAGCGCGAGCGCGTCGTCGAGGAGCGCGGCGAAGTCGCCGCTGTCATAGAGCATGTCCGAGGCCGCCTTGTACGGCATCTCGCCGGACTTGATGTGATTGCGCCGGCGCAGCTCGCGCTGGTCGATGCCCATCTCCTTGGCCGCGGTGTCGATGAGCCGCTCCATGTAGTAGTTGCCCTCGGGCCGCCCGGCGCCGCGATAGGCGCCCACGGGCGTCGTGTTGGTGAAGACGCCCTTGGTGTTCACTTCGAGGAGCGGCGTGCGGTAGACGCCGATGATGTTCTTCACCGCATTGACGGAATAGGGCAGCGGCACGATCGGGAACGCGCCGCAATTGCCGAATCCATTGACTCTGAGCGCCAGGAAATGCCCTTCGGCGTCGAGCGCCAGCTCGCAGCTCATGATGTGGTCGCGGCCGTGGTTGTCGGAGAGAAAGCTCTCCGAGCGCTCGTCCGTCCATTTCACCGGCCGGCCCAAGACGCGCGCAGCATGCAGCACGCAGACATATTCCGGGAAGACCTGCGACTTCATGCCGAAGGAGCCGCCGACATTGTGGGTCAGCACATGGAGCTGCTCCGGCGGCACTTGCAGCACATCCTTGGCGAGCGCGCCCCTTATCCCGAAGACGCCTTGGCTGCCGATCGTCAGGGTGGAGCGGCCCGCCTCGGCGTCGTAACTCGCGACCGCCGCGCGCGGCTCCAGCGGATTGATGATGATGCGGTTGCTGACCAGCCGCAACCGCGTCACATGCGCGGCGCGGGCGAAGGCGGCTTCGACCGCCGCCGTATCGCCATAGTGGAAATCGAGGCAGATGTTCTGCGGCGCCTCGGCGTGAAGCTGCGGTGCACCTTCGGCCGCCGCGGCTTCGGCGGTCGTCACCACCGGCAGCGGATCGATCTCGGCCTCGACCGCCTCGGCCGCGTCTTTCGCCTCGGCGCGCGTCGATGCGGCGACGAAGGCGATGGGCTCGCCGACATAGCGTACGCGCTCCAAGGGCAGCGCCGGCCGCGGCGGCGCGCGCATCGGCTTGCCGTCGCGGCTCGGCACCGCAAAGGCGCAGCGAATCGGGCCCAGCCCGGCCGCGGCGAGATCCGCGCCAGCATAGACGCCGAGCACGCCGGGCATGGCGCGCGCGGCGGCGAGGTCGATGCGGCGGATCGTGCCATGCGCGTGGCGGCTGCGAACCATGACGGCGTAGGCCTGACCCGGCAGATTGATGTCGTCGGTGTAGCGGCCTTGGCCGCGCAGCAGCGTCGGGTCCTCCTTGCGCGGCACCGGCTGGCCGACGCCGAATTTCATCAAGGCCAAATCGGCTGCATTTTCGCGATCGTTCATCTTTTCCCTTGCCCCTGCCAATCTTTTGCGCCGGACCATACCGGCCGGCGCAGAGGCCGACAACCCCGCGGCAATGCAACGCTGAGCTGCCTCAAAGCGCAGGTTGCGCTTTATCGGCGGACCCCGGTATGCGATATAGGCGCGGGACGCGAAAGCGAGGCGGCGGCAAGCATGGCCGGTTTCGACGACTATCTGCAGGCATCGCTCGCGGTCATCGAGGCGACCCGGACATCGCTCGACGGCGCGCGCGTCGAGGCCGCGGTGGCGGCCGCAACGGCGGCGCTCATGCAGGACAAGCCGCTTTTGGTCTGCGGCAATGGCGGCTCTGCCGCCGACGCCCTGCACATCACCGCCGAGCTGGTCGGGCGGTTCCTGAAGGAGCGGCGGGCGCTCAAGGCGATCTGCCTCGCCGCCAATACCGCGGCGATCACCGCCTGGAGCAACGATTACGATTACGCCTCCAGCTTCGCCCGCCAGGTCGAGGCCTATGGCGAGACGGGCGGCGTGCTGCTGGCGATCAGCACCAGTGGCAATTCCGCGAATGTGCTGGAAGCGGCGAAGGCGGCGCGGGCCAAGGCGATGCGTGTCGTGGCATTGACCGGCGAGGGCGGCGGCAAGCTCGCGCCGCTCGCGGACATCCTGCTCGCCGTGCCCTCACGCTCGACGCCGCTCATCCAACAGGCGCATATCTGCATCTACCATTACATCTGCGCCGAGATCGAGGCGCGCATCGCCGCAGGCTAGCCGCCGAGCAGTGCCACCAAGCGGTCGCAGAAGGAGCGCCGCCGATGCTTGGGCGCCAGCGGCACGAGCGGCGGGGTTGCGGGGATGCGCGCCAAGAGATCCTTTTCGTAATCCGTCAACGCAACCTTGCGCGCGATATTGTCCGCCAGCAGCCGCCGGAAGCCCGCATCGCCGTAGGGCGCAGGGACGGGACGGCCGTTGGTCTCGAAGGCGCGGAACCAGACGCTCTCGTGAATGCCCTCCGACGGATCGGTTCGGCAGATCGGGCGGACGAAGCTCCCGGTCGTGAGCCGCCACAACAAGGTCAAGCTGTCGACCAGCAATCCCGCCGCATAAGGCCGCGTCCGGTCGGCCTCGGCGCAAATGAATTCGGGATCGAGATCAAGAAGCGGAGCGACATTGGCGGCCATCCAAAAGAATGCCGCATCGGACAAGACGTGCTCGGGATAGCCGCCGCCGACATTGGCGTGCGAGCCGGCGAACCACATTTGCCGCACGGTCTGCGCGATTCGGGGATTGGCGTTGGCATGCCAGATCGCAGGCCCAAACGGCTTGCGCCGCTCGTCGATGGCGAGCGCCTGGAAGGCGTATTCGACCTGCGGCCCGAGATTGGTGTCGTGAAAGCGATAAGCGCTTTGGCAGACATGATTGTCGGGAATGCCCAGGGCGCCGACCGTGTCCCATACGCCGATGCAGCGGATGGTGATCGCCTCGGCCGGCACGCGGTCGGGAAAATTGGCGAGGAAATCCTGCTCCTCCTTGTCGCGCTCCGCCGTCGGCAAGCGGTAGTAGTCCCAAACCTCGTCGAAATTCACCATGTCGCGCTTGCGCAAGAGCCCGACATGGGCGATGAGCCCGGCGACGCTCCGCGCGGTGTAGGCGCCGCGGGAAAAGCCGAAGAGGAAGATCTCGTCGCCGTCGAGATAATTGTCGACGAAGAATGCATAGGCGGATTTGACGTTGTCGGACAAGCCCACGCCGGTGCCGCCGCCGATCCAATGATCCACGACATTCCCGGTGCCGACGCCGGGATGGTAGTAGACGATCTGCGCCAGGCCTTCGCTGCTCATGGGTCTGACCGCACGCGCGAGCCGCACGACATTGGTCAGGCTCGCGGGATTGTCGGCGCGGGCCCAAGTGCCGTCGAGGCAGGCGATGAGTCGCTTCGGCATGGGCATCTCGGCCGCGCCCGGCAGAAGGAGAACCGGCCGGGCGCGCGGTTTTCGCTCGCCCGAGGTTAGCACGGGGCCCGTTGGGCGGCCATTTTCGGCGCAAGGCATGGCGCGATTGCCGCAAATTCATCCTTGGTTAACTACGCTCGGTAACACTATCGCCTCGTTTCGACTGCACGAGCGAGGCGGAAGCGAATGGATCCCGGGAATGCCGCCGTTGGATTTCCCCGGCCGAGATTCGGCCGGCTGCTGTCGCTTTTCGCGCTGCTTGCCGTCGCGGTCGGCGGATGCAGCAGCTTGTCCGATCTCGGTCTGTCCGCCGCCAGCGACGATACGGCCGCCGCCGCGGCCAAGGATGCGCCATCGCCGCTGCAGGAGGCCGACGAGGCCCGGGCGCATGGCGACTTCGCCCGCGCCGCCGAACTCTATCGCTCCGCCCATGAGGCCGACCCCAAGGCGCTCGAACCGATGTTGCGGCTGGGCGCGAGCCTCGTCGCCATGGAGGCCTATCCCGAGGCGCTTTCGGCCTATCGCGAGGCCGCGACCCTCGCGCCGCGCGACCCGGAGGCGACCTGGCGCCTGGGCGAGCTGCTGCTCATTCGCGACCAGCCGGAGGAGGCGCTCAATCAGATCCAGATCGCGCTGGCCGCGCGGCAGAGCGATCCCCGCATCTACAACGCCATCGGCGTCGCCTACGGCATGCTGGGCCAATACGATCTGGCGCGGCGCAATTTCACCGCCGGGCTGCGCATCGCTCCGGACCATTTGGGGCTGCGCGACAATCTCGGCCTGACACAATTCCTGATGGGCGATTATGAGGGCGCGGTGGCGACGCTGTCCGACCTGGCGCAGCTGCCTCAGGCGGCGCGCGCGCGCCAGAACCTGGCGATGATCTACGCGCTGCACGGCGAGATCGACAAGGCGCGGGCGATCGGGCGCCGCGACCTCGACGAGGCGTCGGTCGAGGCCAACATCGCCTATGCCAGCTCGCTCGCCTCGCTGGATCAGGCGACGCTTGCCCGCGAGGGCGCCACGATCTTCGGCATCCAGTTCAGCGGCGATCCCGGCATTAAGCAAGTGCCGCGCGTCGCCGCCCGGCCCGCGGCGCCGAGCCAATCGCAATAATTGCCACGACCGGCGGCGGCCGTTCACGAGGTCTTAACTAGAACGCGCAACACTTTGCCGCATCGAATGAGGGGTTTTCGATAAATGCGCTTCCTTGCCATCCTCCCGCCCAGCGACCGATCGGTCGTGCGACCGCGCGCCAGCGTGGGCGCCGCGCCGACCGGCGCGCGGGCGCTCGCTTGAGAGGCCGCGATGCTGCAGCTGAGCCGTCCTGTCCTCATCACCATCGCCGTCACCCTCGCGCTGATCACGGCGCTCATCGTCCGCAGCTGGGTCGATGCCGCGCGCGAGCGCGCCACCCCCGCCCCCACCGTGGTGACTGAGACGGCCAAGGGGCAGCCGAAAATGGTGTTGGTGGCGGCCCAGACCTTGCCGGCGGGACGCTTCCTCAAGGCCGAAGACATGACGTGGCAGGCCTGGCCCGACGCCAATGTGATGCCCGAATACATCCTCCAGGGCGGCCAGAAGCACGACGATTTCGTCGGCTCGGTCGTGCGCAACGGCATTGCCGCCGGCGAACCCATCACCGCCGGCAGGCTGGTCAAGCGCGGCGACCGCGGCTTCCTCGCTGCCGTGCTCAGGCCCGGCTATCGCGCCATGACCGTGCCGCTGTCGAACAATGCCGGCCTCTCCGGATTGGTGGTGCCGGGCGACCATGTCGACGTCATCCTGACCACTCAGGTCTCCGGCGGCAACGACAAGGAAGGCGGGCATCGCGTCAGCGAGACCGTGCTCGACGACATCCGCGTACTGGCGATCGACCAGAAGCTCGACGACCAGTCCAAGGAAGCGATCATGGCGCATACCGCGACGCTCGAGGTGACGCCGAAGCAGGCCGAGATCCTGACGCTGGTCAACGAGATGGGGAAACTCGCGATGGCGCTCCGCAGCGTCGGTGGCGCCAGCGATGACAGTCAGGAGCCTCAGCTGACCCGGACCTGGGACAGCGAGGCGACCGATCTTTACCAGAAGCCGGCGACGCCGGAGGCGAAGGTGAGCACCGCCAAAGTCGGCGTCACCCGCGGCACCAGCGAATCCGTCGTCGATTTCAACAAGGCCGGAAAATGAGCGCCCGCGCCCTTCGCGCCTTCTGCATCGCCGCGTCGCTCGCGCTGGCGCCGCTCGTCGGCCGCGCCGCGCCGCAGATCGTCGCGCCCAACGGCGCGCCGATCATGGTCGATGCGAGCAAGGGCATCATCCTGCGCCTCGACCGACCGGCGGCCAACGTCTTCGTCGCCGATCCCGCCGTCGCCGACGTCTCGCTCAAATCGCCGACGACGCTCTATCTCGTCGGCAAGGCCGCGGGCGTCACGACGATCTTCGCCGTCGACCAAGACGACCAGGTGCTGCTCAACAGCCGGGTCGAGGTCCGCCACGACGCCCAGGCGCTGCAGCACGCGCTCAACGAGATGGTCCCGGGCAATCACGTGGAAGTGCGGCCGGTCGATGATTCGCTCGTGCTCGAAGGGCCGGTGACCTCGGCGGCGCAGGGCAACGATATCGACAAGATCGCCGCACGCTTCGTCCCCGACAAGAACCACATCATCAACAACACCGAGCTCGACGCGCCGAACCAGGTGAATCTGCGGGTCCGCATCGCGGAAGTTTCGCGCGACGTCATCAAGCAGCTCGGCGTCAACTGGAACGCGCTTGGAACCGTCAACGGCGCAAACGCGGCCGCCGCGGCCTTCCCGCTCGCCCTCACCACGGCCATCCCGAGCACCTTCTCGGCAACGACCAACACTATGAACCTGGGCTATGTGAGCGGGCCAAACAAGACCGCCAACATCGAAGGCGTGATCAACTTGCTCGAACAGCACGACCTGCTCACCGTGCTCGCCGAGCCGAATCTCACGGCGGTATCGGGCAAAAAGGCCAGCTTCCTCGCCGGCGGCGAATTCCCCATCCCGGTGCCGCAGGCCAGCTCCGGCTCCGCGCCGGTCATCACGATCGAATACAAGGATTTCGGCGTGAGCCTCAACTTCACCCCGACGATTCTCGCCAACGACCGGATCGCGCTAGACATTCAGCCGGAAGTGAGCCAGCTCTCGACGCAGAACTCGATCCAGATCGATGGCTTCAACATCCCGTCCTTGACGACGCGCCGCGCCCAGACCACGGTCGAGATGGGCAGCGGTCAAAGCTTCGTCATCGGCGGCCTGCTGCAGAACAACACGACTCAAGACCTGACCAAGTTCCCGTGGCTCGGCGATGTGCCGATCCTCGGCTCGCTGTTCCGCTCGACCTCCTTCCAGCGCAACGAGAGCGAGCTCGTCATCATCGTCACGCCCTATCTCGTGAAGCCCGATTCGTCGAAGCGGCTCATTACGCCGGCCGATGGCTACTTGCCACCGACCGATTACGACCGGGTCATGCGAGGGGCGCTCAATCATATTGAATCCGAGCTGCCGCCGGCCGCCGCGCCGCGCGCCGCGTCCGCGCAATCCTTCGCCGCGCCCGCCGGAATTACGCCGGCCGCCGCAGGATCGGGCGCCGCGCCGGCAAAACCGCCGGTGGGCCCGGTGGGCTTCGAGCTCGACTGAGGAGGTGACGGCAATGCGCACAGCCCTTCGAGCGCCGATCTGGCTTGCGGTGGCGGTTGCCGCCGCGGCGACGGCTTGCACGACTCCCGCCCCCACCCCGCCGCCGGCCGTCGTCGGCGAAGAGCCCAATCCGCTGGTAATCCGCACCGAGGCGGTGTCGCACCTCGTGCATTTCCCGGCCGGGATCGCGAGCCTTTCACCCGACGAATCGGCACGGCTCGCTGCCTTCCTGCGTGCGCAGCAGGCGCGGCCAGGCGAGCCCGTCAATGTTCAGTCCGATCACAGCGCGCTCGGCGAGGCGCGGCGCAGCCGGGTCGTCTCGGCCTTGCGCCAAGCCGGCCTCGGCGTCGCGGCCGCGACGCCGGAGGCAGGTCCGCCGCCCGCTCCCGATGCGGTCGCCGTGTCGGTCGCGCGCGACGTGGTGATCGTTCCGCATTGTCCGAATTGGCCGGAGCTCGTCGGCAGCGAGCCGCTCAACCTGCCCTCGACGAATCTCGGCTGCGCCACGGCCGTCGATATTTCCGTCATGGTCGCCGATCCCCGCGACCTCGCCGTCGGACGCACGCCCGGCGCGGCCGACGCTTTGCCCGGCATTCATGCGGTCGATGCCTATCGTCAAGGCAAGAAGGTCGAGGACATCGTCGGTGGCGGTGGCGGCGGCGGCGGTGGCGGTGGCGGTGGCGGCGGAGGTAGTAGCAGCGGCGGCGGCGGGGCGACGACCTCCGGCGCGGCCAGTTCGAGCGGTGGCGGCAGTACCAGTGGTGGCAGCAATGCGCAATAGCGAGCCCGGCACGGGCACCTCATCGGCCAGCGGCGGGCCGCGTCTTCTCGCCTGTCTCATCGACCCGGCGACGATGCAGGCGGTGCATGAGCTCATCGCCGCGCGCAATTGGCGCAATGCCGAGGTGATCGACGGCGGCCTCGTCGCCGCACGCGGCCGGCTCGAGCAATCCTCCGCACCCCGGCTGCTGATCGTCGACGTCGACGACGTCGCCGATCCCGTGCAGAGCCTCTCCGAGCTTGCCGACATCAGCCCTGCGGAGATGAGCGTCATCGCCATCGGCCAGTACAACGACCTGTCGCTCTATCGCGACCTGCTTGAGCTCGGCGTCACGGAATACCTGACCAAGCCGGTGACGGTCGCGACCCTCGAGCGCGCGCTCCTCAAGGAGGAGCGCCGCGCCGCGCCGCGCCAGGAGCACAAGGAAGCGCAGATCATCGTCCTCCTCGGCGCGCGCGGCGGGGTCGGTACGACGACGGTCGCCGCCGGCATCGCCTGGTGTCTCGCCGAGGAAGAGAAGCAGAGCGTCACGCTCGTCGATCTCGACCTGCATTTCGGCAATCTCGCGCTGTCGCTCGACCTGGTGCCCGGTTCCGGGCTGCGCGAGGCGCTCGAATACCCGACGCGGATCGACAGCCGCCTCCTCAGCTCCGCCACACTCAGCAAGACCGAGCGGCTCCGCGTGCTGGCGGCCGAAGAGGCGCTCATCGAGCAGCCCAAGGTGGCGCCAGGCGCGCTCGACGCGGTCTTCAATGTCTTGCGCACCGACTGCGACTTCATCATCATCGACATGCCCCGCCATTTCGACGACGTCGCACGGCGGGTCGTCACGCTCGCCAGCACGATCTGCATCATCACGGACCTGTCGCTCGCCGCGGCGCGCGACACCATCCGTCTCATCGAGCTGGCCAAGGGGATGTCACCCGGCGCACGGCGGCTCATCATCGGCAATCACGTCGGCGCCAATCACCGCGGCGAGGTGAGCAAGGCCGATTTCGAGCGCGCCGTCGCCACGCCGCTCGACCATGTCATTCCGTTCGACGCCACCGTGGCGCTGGCGACGTCCTCCACCGGCGCGGCGCTTCCGGCGGCGATGCGCACCAGCAAAGCGGCGGCCGCGATCCGCGCCATCGCCATACAACTTAGCGGTAAGCAACCGGCGGCAAAGCGCGCGCTGATGGCGACGCTGCTGCCGAGCTGGCTCAAGAGGAGCGCCTGATGTTCGGTCGCCGCGCCGTCGGCGACGACGGGCTCCAGGCGCGCCTGCGCTCGCTCAACGTCCGGAGCGACCGCCCGCCAGACGCGTCGGAGGCGGAGCACGCAACGCGACCCGGCTCTCTCTTGGACGAGCCGGCGGCGGCGCATACGGTCGTGCGGCTGCCGGCCGCCGCCTTGCTCGATGCGCCGCCGGAGGAGCAGCTTGCGGATTCGCCGGCGGACGAGGCCGAGCGCAGCGCCGCCGCCGCGCCGAGCGTGGCGCCCATGGCCGCGACTGCGATCGCGTCGGCGGCGGTCGCGAGCCTGACCGTACGCAATGCCAGCGTCGCCGACGCGGTGCCGCGCGTCTATCCGCTGGTGATCCAGCGCCTCGACACCGAGGTCGCGGCAAAGCTCGAACGCCAGGAGCTGTCGCGCCAGCTCACCGAGTTGGTGAGCGAGATTCTGGTGGAGCAGCGCATTCAGCTGAACCAGGCGGAGCAGCGGCATCTCGTCACCGTGCTGCTCGACGACATGCTCGGGCTCGGGCCGTTGGAGCCCCTGCTGGCCGACGACGCTGCGACCGACATCATGGTCAATGGCGCCAAGCAGGTCTATGTCGAACGGCGCGGCAAGCTCGAGCTGACCGACGTGATCTTCCGCGACAATGCCCATGTCATGAGCATCGCGACCCGCATCGTCACGCTGGTCGGCCGCCGCATCGACGAATCGA
>Ga0209415_10008918_pt1 | contig 17308 bp, 9 predicted proteins | sample PeaSoiSIISIP2007_FD_187696 | JGI IMG/M metagenome (GOLD analysis project Ga0209415, IMG submission 187696) | Peat soil microbial communities from Weissenstadt, Germany - SII-SIP-2007 (SPAdes) (version 2) | ecosystem: Environmental > Terrestrial > Soil > Wetlands > Peat | place: Germany... | reverse complement strand
GCCCACTCGCTCCCCATGAACAGCAGCTTCTTGCCGGGATACGCCCACATGTGCGTGTAGAGCGAGCGCAGGTTCGCCGCCTTCTCCGGGGTGTGCCAGGCCCCCATCTTGTAGAGCATCGACGCCTTGCCGTGGACCACCTCGTCGTGCGAGAACACGGAGACGAAGTTCTCGGCGTACTGGTAGAGCATGCCGAACGTCAGGTCATTCTGGTGCCAGCGTCGGTACAGGGGCTCCTTTGAGAAGTACTGCAGGGTGTCGTGCATCCAGCCCATGTTCCACTTGTAGTCGAACCCTAGGCCCTCCTGTGAGGGCGGGCGGGTGACGCTCGGGAACGAGGTGCTCTCCTCGGCGATCATGAGGACGCCCGGATTGTAGTGGTGCACCAGGTCGTTGACGCCGCGCAGGAAGTCTATCGCCTCGAGGTTCTCGCGTCCCCCGTACCGGTTGGGCACCCATTCCCCGTGCCCCCTCGAGTAGTCGAGGTAGAGCATGGAGGCGACCGCGTCGACGCGCAGGCCGTCCACGTGGTACCGCTCGAACCAGGCGAGCGCGTTGGCGACCAGGAAGCAGCGGACCTCGTGCCGGCCATAGTTGAAGATGAGCGTGCCCCAGTCCATGTGCGCGCCCTGCCTCGGGTCGGCGTGCTCGTAGAGGTGCGATCCGTCGAATTCGGCGAGCGCGAAATCATCCTTGGGAAAATGGGCGGGAACCCAGTCGAGGATCACGCCGATTCCGCGCTGGTGGAGGTGGTCCACGAACCAGGCGAAGTCCTCCGGGGCGCCGAACCGGTGCGTGGGGGCGTAGAATCCCGTCACCTGGTAGCCCCACGACCCGTCGAACGGGTGCTCGGCGATCGGCATCACCTCGACGTGGGTGAACCCCATCTCGGCCACATAGTCGGCCAGCTGCGGCGCGACCTCGCGGTAGGTCAGCGGGCGGTTCCCCTCCTCCGGCTTCCGGCGCCAGGAGCCGAGGTGGACCTCGTAGATCGAGACCGGCCGGTCGAGGTTCCCGGCCTGCGAGCGCCGCCGCTCCATCCATGCCGCGTCGCCCCACTTGAACCGCCCGGTTTCGCACACCCTGGCCGCGTTTCCGGGAGGTCCCTCGAAGAAGGTGCCGTAGGGGTCGGTCTTTATGCGTATGCCGCCCCGGCTGTCGCGGATCTCGAACTTGTAGAGCTCCCCCTCGCCCAGGCCGGGGATGAAGATCTCCCAGACGCCCGAGGCCCCGAGGCCCCTCATCGGGTGGTAGCGCCCGTCCCAGCCGTTGAAGTCGCCTATGACCGAGACGCGCTTGGCGGCGGGGGCCCACACCGCGAAGGCCACGCCGAGCACGCCGCCGAGGTCCCGCACGTGCGCGCCGAGCTTGTCGTAGATCCGGTGCTCGTTGCCCTCGTTGAAGAGGTAGAGGTCCTGGTCCCCGAGGGTGGGAAGGAAGCAGTACGGGTCGCGGAACTGGCGAACGCGGCCGTCCGCCGAGGTGGCCCTTAGCTCATAGGCGCAGACCTCGGCGCGCCTGGGGATGAGGACCTCGAAGAGCCCCTCGGCCGCAAGCGACTTCATCGGACGGACGGACGGGGGCTGGTCCCCCGTCAGGACCACCTCGCAGCCAGCAGCGTCGCGCAGCAGGGCCCGCACCACGAGCGCAGGGACGCGGCGATAGGTGCACGGGTGCATGCCCAGCACGGAATGGGGCGAGCTGTGCCGGGCGCCCAGAAGGGCCTTGAGATCGGTCTTGGACAGGGTCACTGCTCGGCGTCTTGGGGACTTTGATTGTGCCGGGGGCGGGGGCGGGTGGCCACAAAAAACGGGCGGGCTCAACCCGTGTTCTTGAGCCCGCCGCTGATCCCGTTGATCGTGAGCTCGATCACGGCGCGGATCGCCTCAGCCTCCCGCGGCTGCGGCGGGACGGGGTCGCGCAACCGGCGCATCATCTCCACCTGGATGAAGTTCAGGGGGTCGATGTAGGGGTTGCGCAGCTCGACGGAGCGAAGAAGCACGGGTTCTCGGCCCAGGAGGCGCCTCTGGCCCGAGACGGCGAGAATGGCCGCCTCGGTGCGTTCGAACTCGGCGCCGAGTATGCCCAGCATTCGGCGCCGGATCCTAGCGTCCCCGACGAGGCCCGCGTAGAGCGACGCGATCCCCATGTCCGCCTTGCGCATCGTCAGCTGGGCGTTGTCGACGAGCGTCTGGAAGAAGGGCCAGCCGGTGTGCATCGCCCTAAGCAGCTCCCGGGCCCGCGGGCCGCGGCGCAGCATCGAGTCGAGCGCGGTCCCCAGGCCGAACCAGCCGGGGAAGTTGAACCGGCTCTGCATCCAGGAGAAAACCCAGGGGATGGCCCTCAGGTCCGACACGTTCCGCGTGGCCCTGCGGTAGGCCGGGCGCGAGCCGAGCTTGAGGTCGCTGATCTCGTCGATGGGCGTCGCCTGCCTCCAGAAGACTAGGAATTCAGGGTCGTCGTGGACCAGGGCCTTGTACGCCTCGAACGCGGCCCGGCTCATCTCCTCCATCGCCTCCCGCCATTCCTGGGGGGCGGCGGCCGCGCCGCCAGCGGCACGGATCCCGAGCAGGACCCCGTACGCCATCTGCTCGAGGATGCGGTGCGCAAGGTCGGGATCGTGGTAGCGCGTCGAGAGCACCTCGCCCTGCTCGGTCACGCGGATGGTGCCGTCGCGCAGCCCCGCGGGCTGGGCGAGAATGGCCTTCGCCGCCGGGCCCCCGCCCCGCGCAATGCTTCCACCCCTCCCGTGGAAGAGCGTCAGCGCGGTCCCCGCGTCGGCGCACACGCGGGCGATCGCCTCCTGCGCCTTGAAGAGCGCCCAGTTGGCCGTGATGTAGCCGCAGTCCTTGTTGCTGTCCGAATAGCCCAGCATCACGTGCTGGTGGGCGATCCTGCGCCCGGGCAGGGCGAACAGCGCGGCGAGTATGTCCGGGGCCCGCTCGAGGTCGTCCAGCGTCTCGAAGAGCGGCGCGATGGGAAGCGAGGAGCCCGCCATCCCCTGCAGCAGCTCCACCTCCAGGATATCCGACAGCCCGTTGGTCATGCTGATGATGTAGATGCCGAGCGCCTCCTCCCCTATCGCCGCCCGGGCGCGGGCGCAAAGGGCGAGCGGCTCGAGCACCGCGCGCGTCGCCTCCGTGAGGCCGGCTCGCGCCCCGGCCTCGAGCGGGGCGGCCGCGGGGATCGCCAGCCCAAGGACCCGCAGCTTCTCCTCCTCTTCCAGCCCGGGGTAGTCGGCCCTCCCGAGGACCTCCGCCACGGCCGCCTCGTGCAGAGACGAGTGCTGCCTCAGGTCGAGGCGGGCCGTGTGCAGGCCGAATACCTCGAACTGGCTGATCGCCGCGGCCAGGTCGCCGCCCGCGAGCATGCCGCCCCTGCCCGCCTCGAGGCCGGCCCTGATGGTGTCGAACGTGTCGGCCACGGTGGACTGCGACAGGCTCGGGCCCTCCGGCGTCCCGAGGGAAATCTCTCCCTCCCGCAGCTCGTCCCTCGCCTGGACGAGGCGCTCCTGGAGCACCCCGAGGAGCAGGCGATAGGGCTCGTGCGGATAGCGCTTCTCAAGGTCGGCGAGGTGCCTGGACAGGTGGAGGTTCTCGCGCAGCTCGCTCCTGAGCGCTGGAACGACGGTGTCCCGGCGGTCGCTGACGCTCAGCGTACGGCCCAGCTCGTGCGCGGAGGCCCGGAGCTTCTCGATGGCGAGGCGCCGGTGCAGGATGAGGACATCCAGCGTCGCGGACGCTGTGACGTCGGGGTTGCCGTCCCGGTCGCCGCCTATCCAAGATCCGAAGGTCAGCCATCGCCTTGGGGCTCGGACGCCGGGATAGTGCCGGGCCAGGGCCTTCTCCATGTCCAGCTGGAGGCGGGGCATCGTGTCAAAGAGTGTCGTGTCAAAGTACCAGAGCCCGGTGCGGGCCTCGTCCCTCACCTCCGGCCGGACCGTGCGGCTGCGGTCGGTGAGCCAGAGCGACGCGATCTCGCGCTCGACCGTCTCCGGGTCCAGGACGGCCGTGCTGGGGGTCGATTCCGGCTGCGCCCTCGCGCGCAGGATCCCCGCCAGGCGCCTCAGCTTGGCCAGGAGCGTGCGGCGCTTGGTCTCGGTTGGATGGGCAGTGAACACCAGCTCGATCCCCAGCCGGTCGACCAGGCCCTGCATCTCCTCCTGCTCGACCCCGGCGGCCTTGAGCTCGATCACGGCGGCCTCGATCGACTCGCGGATGGGCGGCCCCTCGCCGGATTCGAGTGCGCGGGCCACGCGGCGCCGGCGCAGGAGCCTGATCCGGAAGTTCTCTTCGGCCAGGTTCACGAGCTCGAAGTAGAGCGTGAAGGCCATCGCCTGGTTGAAGGCCGCCTGGGGCTCGAGCTCCGCGACCGCCGCCGCGAGGCGGTCCTCGGCGTCGGGCTCTCCGGCGCGGCGCGCCTTGGCCAGCTTCCGGAGGGCCTCCACCGTCTCAAAGGTCTCGCGGCCCTCGATCCGCGTGATGACGCGCCCCAGCGCCGCGCCGAGCCCGCGGACCTCCGAGCGAAGCGGCGCCATGTCGCGGGCTGCTCTTGACCGGCGGATCGGGGGCTTGCTTGGCATGGCGGCCCGACACGATGGCCCCCGCCGCCCCCGGTAAAAAGCCAAAAGTGCTCGCTGCGCGCGATTTGGCGCCGGCCAGCGAGGCTTGCTTGCGCGAGCCCGGGCGCATTTGCTTGCCCGGATTGATGCGCCGCCTCGCTATTCTTGCAGCCCTCGCAGCCGCGCAGGCCACTTCGGCGCGCGCCGCGCCCCAGGCCGACCTTTCGGCGGACTCGTCCATCACGATCGACGACGCGACCGGCGAGCTGGTCGCGAGGCCCAACGCGCGCTTCGTGGACACCGGCGTCCTCCTGACCGCCGACGAGATCCGCTTTAACCAGAAGACCCAGATTGCCTCGGCCAGCGGCCACGTGGTCCTCACCCGGATCGGGGACCGGCTTCTCGCGGACCGGCTCACCTACAACCGCGGCGACGGGAGCTTCACGGCCCGCAACCTGAGGGCCGGCAAGTTCCCGTTCCACATCACAGGGCCGTCGGCCGAGGGGAACCGGACGGAGGTGGTGGTGCACGACGCCGTTCTGATCTACGGCGAGCCCGGGCCCTGGCAGCCTGTCATCAAGGCGAAGACCCTCACCTACTCGCCCGGGCACTACCTGCGCCTTGCCGGCGCCGACCTGGGGATCGGCAACTACCTTCCGCTGCCGATCTCGCGCCTGGGCGAGGACCTTGCGCACGAGACCGGCCTCTGGAACATGACGGTCAACGGAGGCTACCGCCACGACCTCGGCCCCTACCTCGACTTGGCGTTCCACACGCCGATAACGGCCGGGGCCAGCCTCGGGCCTGATATCGGGATCTACACGTTCAGGGGCATCATGCTCGGCCCGATCGCGAACTACAACGTGCCGGAGGGAGACGGCACGATGGAGGGATCCCTCAGGTCCGGCTACATTTACGACCTAGGCCGGCGCCTGACGGACATACGCAACAACCCGGTGCCGCCCAACCGCGCCTTCCTCGACTGGGTGCACAACGAGCAGATCACCCCAGACCTGGCCTTGAACGGCGAGGTCAACTATTCCAGCGACTCAGAAGTGCTGCGCGACTATCGCTCGAAGGAGTTCGTGCCTGTGCAGGAGCCCGACAACTACCTCGAGATGACGTACACCGGGTCGAACTACTTCGGCTCGGTCTTCACCCGCTTCCAGCCCGACTCGTTCTATCCCGTCCAGGAAAGGCTGCCGGAGATCCGGTTCGACCTGCTGCCGACCGCCATCGAGGGCGGGATCTACGTCCGGTTCGACTCGAGCGTGGCCCACCTGGAGGAGAACCCTCCCGAAGGGGGCGCCCACCTAGAAAGCGACCGATTTGACACGTTCCTGGGGCTGACGCGCACGTTCTCGTACAAGGGGTTTTTCGACCTGACTCCCGTCGTCGGCGGCCGCTTCACGCAGTACTGGGACACCACGGGGGCCGAGAATTCCGGGGGCGCCGCCCGCGCACTGGGCGAGTTCGGCTTCGACGCGGACCTCAAGATGAGCGGCACATTCGACTACGAGAACTCCCTCTGGCACATCGACGGGCTGCGCCACCTCCTGACGCCGACGCTGAGCTACCGGTACATACCCGACGCGGACAAGTCCGCCGGCTGGATACCTCCCATAGACCGGAGCACGTTCTCCAACTACCTTCCCATCATGGAGCTGGGCGACATGAGGGCCCTGGACCAGCTGCAGGCGGTGAACGTCCTCAGGCTGGGGCTGAACAACACGCTGCAGACCCGCGACAAGACCTACGGATCGAGGGACCTGATGACCTTCAACCTCGCCGACGACTTCCAGTTCCAGCGGGCACCGGGGCGGCAGGGCTTCTCTGACATCCACGCCGAGCTGACGGCGACCCCGGCGCAGTGGCTCCAGCTGCGGGTCGAGGACGCCTTCACCTCGGAGAGGGCCGCGCAGCGGGCGATGGACACCACGATCATCCTCCGCGAGGGCGAGGTCTGGTCGGCGGGCTTCGGGGTCGGGTACCTCTCCGACCAGTACGGGACCTATTTCCTGCCCGGCCTCGGCACCTTTCCGATCGTCGGGCTCGACACCTTCCACCTCGAGGGCCGCGCACGCCTGAACGAGGAATACGAGGCCTTTGCCCGCGGCGACTACGACGCCCGCGACCACATCTTTGTCGACCAGTTCTACGGGATCTCGCAGAAGATCTCGAACACGTGGATCGTGGAGTACATGCTGGCATTCTCGGAGGGCCCGAACAAGCAGCAGGCGCACTTCGGGTTTAACGTCTCGCTCAACATGGTGAGGTTCTGAGGCGGCGCCGGCCCCCAGCGTCGAACCGAGGCCGTGAGCCGAACCGGAAGCCAGAAGCGAACGCTGGTCCAGCTCCTCGGCCGGCTGCGCCAGCACTGGAGGACGGACACGGCTCTTCCGGCACGGATCGAGGCCCTCCTTAGGGGAGACAGGCGCCTCGGCTCGCGCGACCGGAGGCTTTACCGGGAGCTCATCTACTCGGCCCTGCGCTACCTGCCCTGGGTCGAGGCGCTGCTTGAATCAGACCCCGACGAGGCCGTCAGGCGGATCGCGTGGCTCGCCGCGGACGCGCCGCCGGTGCGGCCCTTCCGCGACGAGGTGGCGTCGGGGCTTCCCCCGTGCCCTCCCGGCGCCGACGCGAAGGCCCTCGCGCTGGGCACTGACCCGGCGGCGCTGGTCCCGGACTGGTTCCCGGCGGAGTGCCCCGGGGCCCTGGACCCGCCCCTGCGCGACGCGCTCGTGTCGAGGGCGCCCCTGTGGCTGCGCCTGCAGACGGCCGACCCCGAGCCCGTGCTCCTCGAGTTCGACAGGCTGGGATGGACGTGGCGGCGGAGCCCGCTGCTTTCGTCCGCCGTCGCCCTGCCCCCGGACACCGATGTCGAAAGGACTCGGGCATACCGGTCCGGCGCGGTCGAGATCCAGGACGTCGGCTCGCAGCTCGTGCTGGAGTCGGTCGGGGTCAGGCCGGGCGGCTACTGGCTCGACGCGTGCGCCGGCTCCGGGGGCAAGACGCTGCAGCTCGCGGCCATGCTCGGACCCGAAGGCCGGATCTGCGCCCGCGACGTCAGGCTCGCCCCGCTCGACGCCCTCGCCGAGCGCGCTGCGCGGGCGGGCCTGGCAGGGCGCATCGATATCGGCTCCCCGCTCGACCCGCCTGGCGGCTTCGACGGCGTGCTTGTCGACGCCCCGTGCTCCGGCTCGGGAACATGGCGGCGCTCGCCGCACCTCAAGTGGGCGACCGGGCCCGCCGCCGTGCGCGAAGCGGCGGCGCGCCAGGCGGTCCTGCTGCGCGAGAATCTCCCGCGCGTGCGCCCGGGCGGCCTCCTCGTCTACGCGACGTGCTCGCTGTGCCGCTCCGAGAACGAGTCGGTGGTCGGGGCCTTCCTCCGGGATAACCCGGGGCTCGAGCCGGCGCTCGCCGGCACGAGGCTCATGCCCCAGTCGCACGACGGCGACGGATTCTTCGTCACAGCGCTGAGGCGGCCCGCCAAGGCGAAGTAGGCGCGCTACGGCGCCGGGCCCTCGCGCTGGGCGCGCACCACGACGCGAAACATCTGCAGCGCGAGCCAGAACAGGCAGGTCAGGCAGAACGAGCACGCGCCCCCCCAGAGCAGGATCATCCGGTGGTCCCTAGAGGGGACGTGCGACGAAGCGACCCAGTACATGAAGACGAAAAAGGCGATGACAAGGACCGCATCCACCGCCAAGGTGGCCGGAGTGACAAGTTTCTTCCCCTGCTGCTGCATGACGCGCACAAGCAAGCGCAGGCCCCGCCGGCTTGTCCACGAAAAATACCGCCACATGGGGATCGCCCTCCTCTCCTTGCTCTGGGCGGCGGGAGCCTGCGCGAAGGAGCCGCCCGCGACGTGGGCGATCGCAGTCGACCCGGATGCCGGCGCCCTCGAGCGCTTCGCCGCCCGCGAGCTTCAGCGCTACCTCTATGTGCGCACCGGGTCGCTGGTGCCGGTCGGGGCCCGGGCCGGCATCCCCGCGGGACCGGCCCTGGTCGTGGCCACCCAGGGCCGCGCTCTCGCCGGGCTGGCCGCGACCCGCCGGCCCCTCGGTCCGGGGGACTACCGCCTGGACAGCGGCGCGGCGGGCGGCTTCGCACGGGTGTCGGTCGTCGGCGGCGACGACGTGGGGACCCTCTACGGGGTCTACCGGCTCGCCGAGCGCATGGGCGTGCGCTTCTACCTCCACGGGGACGTCGTCCCGGATGCGCCCGTCCCTCTCGGCTTCCAGGAATTCAGCGAGGACGGCCACGCGCTCTTCAGCGTGCGCGGCCTCCAGCCGTTCCATGACTTCGCGGAGGGGCCCGACTGGTGGGGCACGGACGACTACCTCTGCGTCGTGGGCCAACTGGCGAAGCTGCGCATGAACTTCCTCGGCCTGCACACCTATCCGGAAGGCCCTGTCGGGCCTGAGCCGACCGTTTGGATCGGGCAGCGCGGGGACTTCGACGGGAACGGGCGGGTGAGCGCCGCCTATCCCGCGTCCTACCACACGACCGGCCGGGGCGGCCGGTACTGGTGGAGCTACGCCCCGCTCCGGACCAGCGACTTCCTGGGCGGTGCGGCCGACCTCTTTGATCGCGACGACTTCGGCTCCGACGTCATGCGGGACGAGCCCTTCGAGGGCCAGGGCCGGGCCGGGTCCGCGGCCGTCTTCAACCGCACGGCCGCGATGCTCGGGGCGGCCTTTTCCGAGGCTCGCCGCCTCGGCGTCCTCACGTGCGTCGGCACCGAGACCCCCCTCACGCTGCCCGCCGCGGTCCGGGAGGAGCTGCGCCTGCGCGGCCGCGACCCCGACAGCCCCGGGACGGCGAAGGAGGTCTACAAGGCGATGTTCGAGCGGATAGGCCGCGCCTGCCCGGCCGACTACTACTGGCTCTGGACCCCGGAGTCGTGGACGTGGGAAGGCAACGGGCCGGGCAGCTTCAATGCGGTGGCCGACGACGTCGGGGCCGCCCTCGGCGCGCTTCACGAGCTGAACAGCCCGATGAGGCTCGCCACCTGCGGGTGGGTCCTCGGGCCGCAGGGCGACCGCGCCGCCCTGGACCGGCTCCTGCCGCCCTCGTCGCCGATGAGCGCCATCAACACGGCTGTAGGCAACGACGCGATCGAGCGCCAGTTCGCGAACCTGAGCGACCGCCCCCGCTGGGCCATCCCCTGGCTCGAGAACGACCCCGACCTCACGAGCCCGGAACTCTGGACCGGGCGCATGCGCTTCGACGCCGCGGACGCCCTGCGCCTTGGCTGCACGGGGCTCATCGGAATTCACTGGAGGACAAGGATACTGGCCCCGAGCATCTCGGCCCTGGCCGCCGCGGCCTGGGACCAGTCATGGGTGCCGCCGGGCTTCGACACGTCGCGCATGCCACCCCAGACGGGGTCGGGCGCCGACGGCGGAGCCGCCGTCTCGACCTCCGCGCGGATCTCCGGTACCGACCGCCCGGGCCTTTTCCAGACCAACCGCGTGGGCATGGGCCGCTACGACCTGATGGTGCCGGGAGGCACCTACCGGGTGCGCCTCGGGTTCAGCGAGATCGAGGACGCCCAGCCCGCCGGCCGGGTCTTCAGCGTCAAGCTGCAGGGCCACGTCGTCCTGGACCACCTGGACCTCGCCGCGAAGTACGGCCCCGACCAGGCGGTGGTCCACGAGTTCAAGGGCGTGGAGGTCTCCGACGGCCACCTCCTGGTCGAATTCGCCGCCCACGCGGGCCGGCCGGCCATCGCGACGATCGATGTCGAGGGGCTCACCAAGGTCGGCCAGGCCGCCCACGCGAGGCGCATCAACTGCGGCGGCCCCGCCCTGGCAGGCTACGAGGCGGACCAGCTTCCCGGGCGGGCCCGTCCGCCCGTCGACCGGACCATGCCCGTGGAGGCCTTCTACCGCGACTTCGCGGCGGCGAACTTCGGGGAGGAGCCGGCCGACGCCATCGGGCGCGTCTTCAGCGCGATCGACGGCGTGAAGCTACCCATCCCGTCCCAGTGGACCGACGGCCCTGGCGACATCCTGCGCAACCCCGAGCCGTGGAGCGCCGTCGCCGCAGTGTACGCGTTCGTGGACGAGCTCGAGGCGCTGCGGCCCGGTGTGCGGGGAAGCGCAAACCTTGAGCGGTTCGACTACTGGCTGAACCAGTTCCGTGCGATGCGCCTCATCGCCGAGGTCGGCTGCGCCGCCGGAGCCCTCGACCGCGAGATGGCCGCCATCGCCCGAATGGCGGGCCCGGCGCAGGCGGCCGAGCGGGCCAGGACGGCCGCGCTTCCGCTGCGCATCGAGCTCGCGGTGCTGTGGACCCGCCTCATGAGGACCGAGGTGGCCGGCGCGTCCAGCCTCGGCGAGCTGGGGACGATCGCCAACCTCGAGCAGCACAGCCGCGTCCACCAGGCGATACTGGCGAGGCACGACGACGCCCTGGCCAAGCTCCTCGGATGCGACCTTCCCCTCGCGGCCCTTCCGTCTCGCGAGTACGCCGGGCCCGCCCGCATCATCGTCCCGACGGTGCGCACATCCGCGGCCCCGGGGGAGGCGGTCAGGCTCCGCGTCCTTGTCGCGGCCGAGGAGGAGCCCGGCTCCGTCGACCTCTGCTCGCGGCGGCTGGGCGGCGCCGAATACGCACGGGAGCCGTTCCGCCGCGTCGCCCGCCGGGTCTATGAAGCCCAGCTGCCGGGGTTGGACCTCGCGAATCCGGCGCTTGAATACCACGTCGAGGCGCGGATCGGCGCGGCGACGCTTCGGTGGCCGGCGTCGGATCGCGGCCTCGATCAGACCGTCATCCTCGGCGCCGAGGAAAGGGGCGGCGCCGCCCCGGCGCCAGGCTTAGCCGGCGCCCCGTTCCACCCGATCGGCCCCGCTGGCGCCCGCGCCTCCCAATGAAGACCATCCGCCTCGAGGAGCCCGGCCGATTCCGCCCGTTCGAGTCGGCGCCGCCGCCGGCGCCGCTGGCCGGCGAGGCTCTCGTGCGCGTGCGCCGGGTAGGCGTGTGCGGGACCGACCTGCACGCGTACGCCGGAAGCCAGCCCTTCTTCAGCTACCCGCGGGTCCTGGGCCATGAGCTCGGGGTGGAGGTCCTGGCGGCGGGGCCCGGCGTCACGAACGTGCGGCCGGGCGACCGGTGCTCGGTGGAGCCCTACCTCAACTGCCGGAAGTGCATCGCCTGCCGGCGCGGAAAACCCAACTGCTGCACCGACTTGCGCGTGCTCGGCGTCCATGTCGACGGCGGCATGCGCGAGCAGATGGTCGTGCCGGCGCGCAAGCTTCATCCGTCGGCGACCCTCACCCTGGACCAGCTGGCCCTGGTCGAGACACTCGGCATCGGCTGCCACGCAGTCGGGCGCTCCGGCCTTGAGCGCGGCGAGTCCGCGCTGGTCGTCGGCGCCGGGCCGATCGGGCTGGCCGTCATGCAGTTCGCGATGGAGGCCGGTGCGAGGGTCACCGCGCTCGACGTGAACGCGGCGCGGCTCGAGTTCTGCAGGCGCCAGCTCGGCGTGCCCCACGTGGTCGACGGCTCGGCCGGCGCCCCGCTGGACGCCCTGCGCCGCCTCACCGGCGGCGACCTGCCCACGGCGGTCTTCGACGCGACGGGCAACCCGGGCTCCATGGCGTCGGCCTTCGGCTTCCCGGCCCCGGGGGGCCGGCTGGTCTTTGTCGGCCTGTTCCAGGGCGACGTCGCGTTCAATGACCCCGAATTCCACAGGCGCGAGCTGACGCTCATGGCCAGCCGCAACGCGCTGGCCTCGGACTTCACGCGCATCGTGGGGCTCATCGAGGCCGGGTGCATCGACACGGCGCCGTGGATTACCCACCGGGCCCCCCTCGGGCGCGTCCCGGACGAGTTCCCCGCCTGGGTGCGCCCCGAGACGGGCGTGATAAAGGCGATGATCGAGGTCTGAGCCCCCTCGCGCCCCCGGGACGCAGCGCGTCACTCGGCCGCCAGCGCGAGGCCCGCGGCCGGCTTCACGTCGATCTTGAAGACGACCGCGAAGTCGGACGCCGGCTTCCCCCTGGCCGGCTCCAGAACCAGCGCCCCGTCGGTGCGCGTCCAGCGAATCTCCTCGTCGCTGCCGAGGAGCTCGATGCCGGAGATCGTCCCGTCGAGCAGCCCGGCCGAGGTGCCGAGGGACCTGATCGCGAGCGCCTTCGCCGGCCATCCCATCACGATGGCGTAGAGCGTGCTTCCCTTCGTGGTGAACCGGACGTCCCCGGCCGTGAAGGCCTTTCCCTTGCCCTCGTTGAAGCCCGGCGCGGCGGGGGCCGAGCCCTCGATGGCGGGTCCCTCGCCGAACACCTTCCAGGGCCGGGTGCCGAATATGCTCTCCTTGTTCACGTCCATCCACGCCGCGATGCCATCAAGGACCCTCTCCTCCTTGGCGTCGATCGTGCCGTCGCCGCGCACCGGGATGTTGAGAAGCAGGTTTCCGTTCTTGCTGACGATATCCGCGAGCATCTGGACCACCGTTCGGGCGCTCTTGTACCCGTCGTGATCGTAGATCGAGCGCCGATAGTGCCAGTCGCCGATGCACGTGTCGGTCTCCCACGCCAGGGGCTCGATCCGGGTGCTCGCGCCGCGCTCGATGTCCCACACGAGGCACTTGCGCTGCTCCTCGTCGAGGTTCTTTCCGAGGACCACTCCCTCGAGCCTGCCGTTGTGCAGGCGCATGTTGGTGTTGTAGAAGTGCGCCGTGATCCTGAGCCCCGCGTCGCTGACGGGCCAAAGCGGCAGCACGGTGTCGTCGAAATAGACCAGGTCGGGGTGGTACCTGTTGATGAGGTCCATCGTCCGGTTGTAGAACTTCTCGCAATACGCAGCGTCCGGGACGCTGGCCCCGTTGCCCCAGTCCCAAAGCCGGCCGGTGTCGGCGGGCTTGCCCCCGACCAAGCTTCTCGGGTGGTGCTGCGCATACAGGGCCTGCGGATCAAGCCCCTTCCACCATTTTCCCGCGCCGTCGGCCTCCGTGAGGACGCCGTCGTAGGGCACGCCCGCGAAGGGCCCGGAGGTGTCGGCCCCCTGGGCGGGCTCGTACCACATCCAGGCATGGGCCGCGTGCACGCTGACGCCGAAGGGAAGGCCCTGGGCACGCGCGGCCCTGGCCCATCCCGCGATGATGTCCTTCTTCGGGCCGACCCTAACCGAGTTCCAGGGCTGGTACTTGCTGTCCCACAGATCGAGGTTGTCGTGGTGGTTGGCCAGCGCGAAGAAGTACTGGGCGCCCACCCGCTTGTAGAGGGCCACGAGCCTGTCCGGGTCCCACTTCTCGGCCTTCCAGGTGTTGATGACATCCTTGAAGCCGAACTGGGACTGGGGGCCGTAGTGCTCGACGTGGTACTTGTAGTCGGCGCTGCCCTCCTCGTACATAAAGCGGGCGTACCAGTCGCCCTGCTCAGGCTGGCACTGCGGGCCCCAGTGCGCCCAGATCCCGAACTTAGCGTTCCGGAACCAACCCGGCACCTCGTACTGCTTGAGCGACTCCCACGAGGGCTGGAACTTGCCCGGAAGGACCGGCTCGGCCTTGTCGCTTATCCTCGAGCTGAACACCGGCGCGTCGGCTGCCCCGAGCGGCAGTGCCGCCAACGTCGACCATAGGGCTGTGAGTGTGCTTTTCATGAGCGTCTGAGGTTGCGTTCGCCCGCCCGCCAGGGGCGCGGGCGGCCGGCGCCCCCTGGGGCGCCGGGGTAACAACGGGGACAATGTAGCACGCCCTCGGGCGCCGGTCGATGACGATGCACTGCAGGCGGCTGTTGCCATCGAAAGGCTGCGCCTTCAATACTGGCCCGAGCCGAGGACCCGCTTGGCCGAAGGCGGGACCTGGCCCCCAGATCCTACGCCATCAACCCCCGATACCCATGCACCTAAGAATCCCCATAGCAGTTGTCGCCTCAGCGCTTATGCTCGCTGCTGGAGGCCGCGCGCAGGAGCTCCCCTCGGCGAAGCCCGAGTCCGTCGGCCTTTCGCCCGAGCGCCTGGCCCGCATTGGCTCCGCCGTCCAGGAGGACATCGACGGCAAGCGCATCGCCGGGGCCGTCTCGGTCGTCGTGCGCCACGGTCAGGTCGCCTGGTTCGACGCCAGGGGCATGGCCGACCGGGAGGCCGGCAAGCCGATGCAGCGCGACGCGATTTTCCGGATCTGCTCCATGTCGAAGCCCATAACGAGCACGGCCGTCATGATGCTTTACGAGGAGGGAAAGTTCCTCCTCGAGGAGCCGGTCTCGAAGTACCTGCCCGAGTTCAGGAACCCAAGGGTGCTCGTCACGCCCCAGAACGGCCAGCCCTACACCGTTCCCGCCACGGCGGAGATCACGATACGAGACCTGCTGCGGCACACGTCGGGCCTCACCTACCACTGGAACGCGGCCCTCGGCAGGCAGTACAGCGACGCGAACGTCGCCAGCGGGCTGCTGCAGTACGACGGGACGATCGGGGACAGCGTCAAGCGCCTCGCGGCGCTCCCGCTCCTGTTCAACCCCGGCGACCGCTGGGAGTACAGCCTGTCGGTCGACGTGCTCGGCCGGCTGGTCGAGGTCGTCTCCGGGAAGCCCTTCGACGAGTTCCTGCGAACGCGCGTCTTCGAGCCCCTCGGGATGAACGACACGTATTTCTTCCTGCCGACCGAAAAGGTTCCCCGACTCGCCACGGCGTACACCTACTATGCCGAGAAGGGGCTCAACCGTTTTCCCGAAGCCCCCATCGTGGAGGGGACGTTCTCCTACTGCGCGAACTACCCCTACAGCGGCCCGAGGACGCTCTTCTCGGGCGGCGCGGGCCTTTCGTCGACGGCCATGGACTACGCCCGCTTCTGCCAGATGATGCTGAACGGGGGCTCCCTGGGCCACGTGCGCCTGCTCAGCCGCAAGTCCGTCGAGCTCATGACGCACGACCAGCTCGGGAAGGTCGACCGCGACATGGGCTTCGGCCTCGGCTTCGGGGTGGACGGGGTCAAGGCGCCGCTGGTCGAGCTCGGCTCCGCCGGGGACTTCAACTGGGGGGGGTTCTTCTATACCTCGTTCGTCGTCGACCCGAAGGAAGACATGGTCGTCGTCTTCATGGCCCAGCTCCATCCCACGGGCGGCCTCTCCCTTGACAAGAGGGTCCAGGTGCTCGCCTTCCAGTCGCTGGAAGACTGACGGGCTCGCCCTCGGCGCCCCACGCAGGCTCCCTCGCCCGCCGCGGAACCGCCCGCGGCTCATGGCCAAGCAATGCGACGGTATTCGCAATAGATGCGGAGCGCGCCCGCTGCCGCTCGCCTATCCTCTGGGCAAGAGACCGGCTCGCCGGCCACCCCAAAACCCAGGAGGCCCCAATGAACGCTGGAAGATCGAACCTCAGGGTGCGCGACCTCATACGCCACGGCCTGCACCTAGACGACGAGGCGGCCCTGTCCGATGAGGAACGGAGCATGCGCCACCGCAGGCGCGTCGAGACGCTGATCTACTTCTGCTGGGGCCTGATAGTCCTCAAGACCTTCCTCGTCATCTGGGCGGTCCACCACTACGCGATGCCGTTCAATCCCATGTGGGTCGTCGGGCCGACCGTGACATTCGCCTTCGTCGCGACGGCGGCCTACTACTGGCTTAGGGACTGAGCCCGGGCGGCCTCGTCGGTCCCCGGAGGGGGCCCGCCTCAGACCTGGTCGGGAATGACGTAGGGCGGCCTGTGCGTCTCCCTAAGAAGGAATCGGGCGCGCCCCAGGGCGTCCTCGCCGCCGGACTCGACCTGGGTTATGTCGTCGCCATCGACCTGAACCCACCGGCCGAGCCGAAGGGGGGTCCGCTTGAGGTCGACGCCGTTGGCGCCCAGGTTCTTCGTCAGCCCCTCAAGGTACTGCCCGGCGGCCGGGACAGCCTCAAGGGAGTCATAGGCGCTGTCGAGGCCCGCCGTCCTCCCGATGCGATACGAGATGTTCCCGAAATGGCAGAGGGTCGCCGCCGTCTGGGCGACCTCCAAGGGCGCGGCCAGGTCGGCCACGCGCCGGCTGCGCACAGCCCCGAGGAAGTTGCTCATGTGACCCGCCCCGCCGTCCCCGGGGAACTTCATCACCACCTTGTCGGCGCCGTCGTACACGGCGCCCCCGTTCATGCCGGCAAAGTATCCGCCCTCGCATTGGACGACGATCCCGAACCGCACGCCGCAGGTCTGGTCCATGTACTCGACCCCGGGCTTCGCGGGCAGTCCGCGGTGCTCGAAGACGAAGGGAACCTCGGGGTAGTCGTAGACCGCGACCATCGAGTTCGGGGTCTCCGCATGGTCGGCGACCACGTACCGCCCGCCGACGCAGAGCACCCGGGGCGGCGCGGCCTTGTGGCCCGCGAAGAAGAGCCCCATGTCGAGCACGTGGACCCCGTTGTTCCCGAGGTCGCCGTTGCCGGTGGCCCAGGTCCAGTGCCAGTCGTAATGCAGGCTCGCCCGCTCGAGGGGCGCCATGGGCGCCGGACCGCAGAAGGCGTCGTAGCTGAGCCAGTCGGGATACCAGGGCATCCTGTAGCCGATGTCCTTGCGCAGGTTGAAGTACACGGCGTGCACGTGGAGCATCCTGCCGCAGTTTCCCTCCCGGAGGTACTTGCTGGCCGCCAGGAGTCCGGGATCGGAGCGGTGCTGGGTGCCGACCTGGACGACGCGCCCGTACTTCGCGGCCGCCTCGATCATCTTGCGGCCCTCCCACACGGTGTGCGACATGGGCTTCTCCACGTACACGTCCTTGCCCGCCTGGCAGGCCCACACCGTCAGCAGCGCGTGCCAGTGGTTGGG
>Ga0209415_10008917_pt1 | contig 17309 bp, 13 predicted proteins | sample PeaSoiSIISIP2007_FD_187696 | JGI IMG/M metagenome (GOLD analysis project Ga0209415, IMG submission 187696) | Peat soil microbial communities from Weissenstadt, Germany - SII-SIP-2007 (SPAdes) (version 2) | ecosystem: Environmental > Terrestrial > Soil > Wetlands > Peat | place: Germany... | reverse complement strand
CGGAGCCAGCGCTTTTGGTAGGCCTGCGAAGTCAGCGAACCGGCCGAATGATTCGTCAGTTCCATTTCGCCGGTATAGCGTGGAAGTCCGGCGGCCTCAGCGGGCGTGATGTCGAGAAACATCTGCTCCGCGTTCGCCGAGACTACATGGACGGCGCCATCGCCCGCCTTGACCACGGGCCAATCCGGATGCGCCTGCCCCGCGACGTAAGATCCATCCCCATCATGCGGCGGAAAGCTCGCCGACCCTTTGGTGACAATCGCTTCGAGCCGCTTTACGGAGTCTTCATCGGGAGATCCGCCGATGTCGCCGGTACCGTAATAATGATAGTCCGTGTACACGCCGCTGACTTTGCCGTTCTGCTCTACGCGTGCAGCCCAGTCGTTCTGGTAACGGCCCTGGTCCCGATCCGATTGGATTCTGGCAAGGCTTCTCTCTTGTCCACGCAGCGCGTAATAATCCTGAACGTCCTTCGGATCGACCGGCAGATTGGCGTTCTCGAGCCGACGTATTTTCTGCTGTAGCGGTAGGAATTTTTCCCGAATCTCTTCGAGCGCAATGTTCGGAGCAGCCGCAGTGAAAGGCTGGCTAAGATCGGTGTTAATCCCGCCGCTGTAGTCACCCGGGTTCAAAGCCGCCAGCACGCTGTCTCCATCTGGTCCCACCCAGACGCCCACGTTGAACGGCGTCCCTTCCGGCGTCTTCTCGCGCGATTCCGGACCGCCGCCCTCCGCGGAGGATCCCCACACCAGCTTCTGCGTGGAAAAGCCTTTGACGCCGGAGTGCGCAAGAATCGTCGGCAGCGAAGATGGAAAGCCGAAGCAATCAGGCAGCATGTACTCCGCACTGGCCCTGCCGAATTCACGGCGAAACCAGTCATTGCCGTAAAGAACTTGCCGGATGATGGTCTCGGCGCTGGGCGTATTCACGTCGCCCTCTTCCATGGAGGAGCCCGCCGGGAACCATTTTCCTGCCTCCACGTACTTCTTCAACTTGGCGTAATCCGCGGGATAATATTCCTTCATCAAACGGTAGCGGTTCGCGCCACTGAAATTGAAAACGTAGTGGGGATATTTCTCGAAGAGAACGAAGTTGTCCTCCATGGTCTTGCGCAGGTACTCGTTGATGACCTGCGGATACTCCCATCGCCACTCCGTGTCCAGGTGGGCATACCCGACCACGTAAAGAGTTGGCTGCTTGGTCAGGTCCGGCTTTTCGGCGGTTTGTGCGCCGAGCGCGCACAGCAGGATCAGGCAACTCAGTGAATGCGCCATCAAAGTCGTGCAGCATCGTCGCATCGCCATTCTCCAAATATAGTCAGTTAGCCGCTAGCACGACGCGTCGTGGCGAATGTGCGTCGGCGTCACACTCCGAACTCAATGCCCTTCTGTTCGCGCCCCACCGCCACCACGATCGCCGCCAGAGTGAATACCGTAAGCGCAGTTAGAGCCATGGCGTTAGCGTAGCTGATATGCTCGGCCAGAATCGCCTCCACGGTTGGAACCGAACTGGCCAGAAGCACGCCACACTGGTAAGCGAATCCGGGAAGAAATCCACGCACCGAGTCGGGTGACAATTCCGAGAGGTGCGCTGGAATAATGCCCCACGCTCCCTGCACCATGAACTGGATCAGGAAAGCTCCAATCACCAGCACGGCCAGAGACGGGGCGTAGGCCCACATCGGAACCAGCAGGATCGCACAGACGAGGGCAGTAATCATCGATCGGCGGCGTCCGAAGCGGTCGGACAAAAAGCCAACCAGCGTGCCTCCGCAAATCGCTCCCACCATGGAGACGGCGGCAATGGCCGCGACTTGGGTCGGCTTCATGCTCCAATAGCGTTTGAGGAAAGTTGGGAACATATCCTGCGTGCCATGCGAGGAAAAGTTCATCATCATCATCAAGAGGGTCAAATAGAGGAACAATTTCCAGTTGGAGATTATCGCGCGGCCCAGATCGCTCCAGTTCGGATGACGAGTTTTCCGCCACACCTCTGATTCCTTCACCTGGAAGCGAACGAAGATCCCCAGCAGGGCAGGCAGTCCTCCGATAAAAAACATCGGCCGCCAGCCCCAGCGGGGAAAAACAAAGAAGAAACAGCCTGCCGCCAGAAGGTTGCCCAAAGCGTATCCCTGCTGCAGAATCCCGGAGAGAAACCCGCGTAGTCGTGGCGGAACTTTTTCCATGGCGAGCGAGGCGCCTACTCCCCACTCTCCGCCCATGCCGATGCCGAACAGCGCGCGCAGCACCAGGAATGTAGTGAAACTATGCGCGAAACCAGTCGCCACTTCGACCACGGAGTAGAACACGAGGTCGATTATCAAGGGAATACGGCGACCGTAACGATCGGCCATCAATCCAAAGATGAACGCGCCCAGGGGCCGGAACGCCAGCGTTAGCGTAATCGAGAAAGCGATGTCTCGGTCAGGCCGGTGAAACTCGTGAGCGATCGCCGTCAGCGCGAAGACGACCAAGAAGAAGTCGAAAGCGTCAAGCGTCCAGCCGAGAAAACCGGCGAAAACTGCGGGACCATGGCCATCTTTAATTGGCGGTACGGGTGGGTCCGCGGGAACGCTCAAGTCCTCTCCTTTTGCGCCGGCAAATACTATACAACGATGGAACCGGGAAAAGCTTAGAGTCCGAGGTACGCTCGTCGCACTTCATCCATTCTTGCAACTTCGTCCGATTTCCCGCGAATGCTGATTCGACCCTCGGCAAAAACGTACGTGTAGTCGCTGATTGCCAGTGCGAGGTGCACATTCTGCTCCACCAGGACGATGGTCAGACCCTGTTTCCGCAGGCTGCCCAAGGTCAGGAAAAGTTGCTGCGCCAGCACCGGTGCCAGACCGAGCGAGAGCTCGTCGATCATCAGCACCTCCGGCTCCTGCATCAAGCCGCGGCCCATGGCCAGCATCTGCTGCTCTCCACCGGAGAGGGTGGAAGATTTCTGATTGCGGCGCTCTTTCAGGCGCGGAAACAGTTCATAGACGCGTTCCAGGTTCTGTTTCTCTCGCTTGCGGGCCCGCTTCGAATACCCACCCATCTCCAGGTTCTCCTCTACAGACATGTCCGGGAAAAGCTGCCGGCCCTCGGGCACAAGCACCAGCCCACGATTTGCCTTGGCATGGGGCGCAAGCCGTGTGACGTCTTCTCCGTGCAACATGACGCGGCCTTTCCAGGCACGCAGACTACCCATAATGGTGCGCAGACTGGTGGTCTTGCCAGCTCCGTTCGTGCCGATGATCGTGGTTAGCTTCCCGCGCGCAACCTCAAGCGAGATGCCCCACAGCACCTGCACTTCGCCGTATCCAGACTCGACGTTCTCCAGTTGGAGGGCTAAGTCCATTAATCCGTCCTTGTCAATTTGTCAACGATATCGGGAAAGCCCAAGTAGGCTTCGACGACATCCGAATTGTGCACTACCTCATCTGGCAAGCCTTCTGCTAGCTTGCGACCCAGATTCAGCACCACGACGCGATTGGAAAGACTCATGATCGCTTGCATCAGGTGCTCGATCATCAGCACCGAGATGCCGCTGTCACGGATCTTGCGAACCAGTTCGATCATGGTCGCAACTTCAGTGGGATTCAGCCCCGCCAGCACCTCATCCAGCAAGAGCAGCTTGGGTTTTGCCGCCAGCGCCCGCGCCACTTCCAGGCGTTTCTTGCCGGCGATGGTCAGCGAGCGCGCCACCAAGTCGGCGCGGTCTCCCAATCCAACCTGCTGCAGCACTTCGGAAGCTACCTTGCGCGCGGCAGCCATATCGAGATATTCACGACCGAAGCAGGCACCCACCGTGACGTTGTCGAGCACGGTAAGGTCGTTCAAGGGCTTCACGATCTGATGGGTACGCGCCAAGCCGAGGTGGACCACCTTGTCCGGCGAATAGCGAGTGATGTCTTTTCCCGCAAAAGTGATGCTTCCCTGGTCGGCCTTGTAGACCCCATTCACGATATTGAACAAGGTTGTCTTCCCGGCGCCGTTGGGACCGATCAGCCCCAGGATCTCACCCTCAGCGATGCTGAAACTGACGTCGGAAACCGCGACCAGTCCCCCGAAACGTTTGCTGACGCCGCGCACTTCCAAAAGAGCGCTCATTCGATCACCTTCCGTGAGCGCGGCACCCAGCGATACAGCCAGCCGATCAGTCCTCCCGGCGCAAACAGCACCACCATGAGCAGGAGTCCGCCGGCAATCACCAGGTGAAAGTTGGAGAGGACAGGAGAGGTCAGCAGGTAGGAGCGAAGTTTCTCGTAAAGGGTCCCGCCCAGAGCCGCGCCGATGACCGAGCCCTGGCCGCCCAGCATCAGCATCACGATGCCTTCGAGCGACAACATGTACTCGAACGCGATCGAGGGATCGATCATGCCATTCTTAAAGAACATCAACGCGCCGGCGACCGCAGGCAGAAATGCGGACACGCTGTAGATGATCGCTTTGTACAAGGTGGCGTTGACACCCAGCACCACCGCCGCATCCTCGTCCTCGCGAATGGCGAACAGGCCCAGTCCGAACTTGGAATTCTTGATGGCCAGGCTCAGGATCATCGAGAGGGCCATGACCGCAATGATCAGGAAGTAGGTGATCCAGAGCGCGCGCCGCGCGCCGCCCAGTGGTTGGTAAGATGCGAACGAGAGGTACATACCGGTCGATCTGCCCCAGGGATCGAAGTTGGAAACGAACGCCTGCACGGCTTGGAGAATGCCAATCGTGGCCAGCGCAAAATAAGCCCCACGCAAGCGCAAAATGGCCAATCCGAACAGGAATCCGCAGAGACTGACCACCACACCCGCCACCAGCGCCGACAGCACCAGGTTCCAGCCGCGCACTGTCGTCAAGTAAAGTCCCACGTAACCGCCCAGTCCGTAAAAGACGATGTGGCCGAAGTTTACGTAGCCGGTGTAGCCGATCATCAGGTTCAAGTTGCTGGCCAGGATGATGGCGATGGCGATGAGAATAAGATCTTCCCGCAAAGAAACGTTGTTGCCGTGTAGCGGCGCGTAGATGAACCCGGCGGCGATCAGCAGAATGATCCAGAAAAAGGGCCGGCGCAGGATCATGCCGTCGCCCTCTTCCCGAAGATGCCCTGCGGAAACGCCACCAGCACCACCACAAACAATCCGAATTCGATCAGCGGGATCCAGCTGACGGCGATGAACGGCGTAACTACTCCCTCCAGCAACCCGAGGAGAACTCCGGCCACCAACGCTCCAAACGGCTTGCCCAGTCCCGCCAGAATGGTTACCACGAAGCTTTTCAACTGGTAGACGGCACCCGAAAGAATGGTGAATGGAAACAAGGTGGAGACCAATGCCCCGGAGGTACACGCCAGAGCGATGCCGATCGCGAAGGCGATACTCAGCACCGCCGTCGAGGAGATGCCCATCAACTCGGCAGCTTCGCGGTTGTCGGCCACCGCGCGGATGGCTTTGCCCGTCCGTGTGCGATAAAGGAACAATTGCAGCGCCAGGGCGATGACCACCGCTGAGATAGCGGCAGCGATGTGGTTTCCGGTGAAAGTGTAGGCTCCCATGGTGATGCCCGGAAGAACGAAGTTGACGTTGTACGGACTGGTGCTCCACACCGCCGTGCCAATGCCGATCACCATCATGTTCACGGCGAAGGTGGAGAGCAGGCTCATCAACATGGAGCGGCCCACCACCCAGTGCACCGCCATCCAGTAGACAACAAGTCCAATGACTAAGCCGAACCCGATCGTGGGCAGCAGCAACAAATAGGCGTTGATCCCCGTGGCGGCATACAGCAGATACATGCAGAACATGCCCAGCGCAATCATGGCGCCGTGGGTAAGGTTGATGACGTCCATCACTCCCCAAATCAAACTCAAGCCCATCGCCGCGAGTCCGTACACCGCTCCGACGAGCACGCCGTCGATCATGGAAGCCAGGATGCCCGACATATCTCGCTCTCCGCGTTCGTGCTGGTGTGGGGACGGGCGCCCTCGCCCGTCCACGCCGAGCGAAGCTCGGCAACTGCCTGCGGCCAACGCAACTCTGGATTCGCTGTGGTGCCCGCCATATCATCCCTAGAGCTGGGATGATCGGATCATCCCGCGATCTGGTTCAAATCAGAATTCAGATGACCCGATGGCTCGATCACCCGATGGCCCGATCGTCCTCAGCGGATCGGATACATCAGGTTGGCGCTCTTGCCTGCTAGCGGCCACACAACTTCTTTTACCAGTTTGCCGGACTTGTCCTTCTGCCATTGCGCCAGAACCATGGAATGGCCTACCTGCAAGCCATGTTCGTTAGCGGCAGTCGAGAACTTGGTCCGCCCGTAAAAGGTGGTGACATCGGTAGCGTTCAGTGCCTGCGCCACCTTGGCCGAGTCAATCCCGCCCGCCTGTTCGATGGCCCGCTGCAGAATCAGCCCGCATGCGTAGCCACCAGCGGATTCGTAGCTAGGCGGCGTATTATACTTCGCGGTATACGCCTTGGCGAAATCCGGGCCGCTCGGCCCGTACTCCGCCTTAAACGCCGACGGCGGTTCCCACTGCGACGGCACCATCACTCCCAGCGCCGCATCGCCCAGTTCGGTCCATTGCGGACTGTCTGGCGCCACCAGCAACGCCAGCATCTTCAGCGGAACTTTGTGGCCGAAAAGCTGCCGGGCCAACGTCGAACCGTCGGCATAGTGTCCGCCGCCCAGAAGCACGGTCGCCTTGGACGCAATCACCTTGTCGATGATGGCGCTGAAGTCGGTGGTGTTGGGAGCATACGCTTCACTGAACGCCACGTTGAAACCAAGCTGCTGCGCATAGGCCTTGGCGGGGGTCACCACCGCTACCGAGAACGAGGAGTCCTCATAAACGAAGGCAACAGCGGCCTTGGGGTCCTTGGTTTTCAGCGCGTCGAGGGCCACCTTCAGATATTCGGGAGCGGGCGCGAACATCTGGAACAGGTCCTGGTTGCCCAGCGTGTAGGTTTTTGGTTCGGCCGCACCGGTGGTGAGCATGATCTTCTCATACTGCTCCGTCACTACCGCGGCGGTCGCGGTCAGCGGGGACGAGTAGGGACTGAACAGGAAGTCGGCCTTGTCCTCCAGGATCATGCGGCTATAGAGTTGCTGCACGCGCTTGGAGTTGGATTCGTCGTCGTAGCTGGCGAACTGCACCTTGTAGCTCTTACCACCGGCCTTGATGCCCCCGGCATTGTTCACCTGATCGCGCCAGAGTTCAAACCCGCGGTCTTGTTCGAGGGAATCGACGTTCAGGGCACCGGTCTTGGAGACGGTGAATCCGATAGTGATTGGCTGTTGAGCCAATCCCGGGATAACCAGGAAAACCAGAATAACTGCGAGCAGAGTCAGTTGCTTCACAATCCACCTCGTATGTAAAACGTTTTCAAAGCGCATCGCTAACTGGAATCTCAGGGGCATACCGGGCCGTGGCGACGCTTTATCCCTTCCAGGAGTTCCCAACGCGGACCCGCGCCGTCGGCTAGATGTAGCACACCGTGGAGAGGGCCGTTTGCGACCGTGATCACCGCTGGTTGTGACCGCTGTCACAACCAGCCGCGCGCGGAATCCGCTCGCTCGGTGTCGGGCCCCTCAGGTCGCGGACGCGGGCAGAATCGTCCCGCGGCAACTGCCCAGTCCGATGCGGTGGAATCCGTCGCGTTCCGAGAAGCCCCGGAGGGTAACTTCGTCTCCGTCTTCCAGAAACTTCCTCTGCTCGCCGGTCGGCAGCGTAACCGGATCCTTGCCGCGCGAGGTGAGCTCCAACAGGCAGCCGCGCGCGTTTTTGTCCTCACCGGACACAGTTCCGCTTGCCAGCAAATCGCCGGCGCGCAGATTACAGCCATTGCTCGCGTGGTGGGCCAGCATCTGCGCCATGGTCCAGTACATATCGCGAAAATTGCTGCGGCCTAAAACCACGGGAGCGATGCCGGCTTCCCGCATCCGCACCGACAAAAGAGAAACTTCCAGCCACAAGTCGAGACCCCCCTGCGCCTGATCGTTCTGGTCGAAAAGGTAAGGCAACGGCGCCGGGTCGCCGTCCGCGCGCGTGAAAGCGGCGGTGCGAAACGGAGCGAGCGCTTCCATCGTTACCAACCATGGCGAGAGCGAAGTCGCGAAACTCTTCCCCAGAAAAGGCCCGAGCGGCTGATACTCCCAAGCTTGGATATCCCGCGCCGACCAGTCGTTCAGCAGGCAGATTCCAAAGATAAGTTCTTCCGCTTCGCCGATGGGAATGGTTTCTGCCAGCTTATTTCCAGCGCTCACAAAGAAACCGAGTTCCAGTTCGTAATCCAGCGCCTTCGTCGGACCGAATTTTGGAGTTGCATCACCCTCGAGCGTCTGGCCGGCAGGTCGCCGGATAGGCATTCCCGTCGGCACCAGCGACGACGCCCGCCCGTGATAGCCAATCGGGATGTATTTGTAATTCGGCAGCAGCGGATTGTCGGGGCGGAACAGCTTCCCCACGTTGGTGGCGTGAAAGATCGAGGCATAAAAATCGGTGTAGTCGCCGACGGCCACGGGCAGAAGCATCTCAACATCCACCTGTGCGACGAGATGGCGCGATGCAGCCTGCCGATCAGAGGCGGACGCGTCCTGACGCAAAATAGAATGAAGACGCCGGCGCAAAGCACGCCGCGGACCAGCTCCGAGGGTCATCAGTGCATTCAGCGAATCGGATGCGCAAGCATTCGCCGCGGGCCGCACGTTCTCGTCCGTAAACAAGCCCTCACTCTGCAGTCCGGCGAGGTCCAGAATGCGATCTCCGATTGCAATCCCCACTCTCGCCTCGGCCCCGGCATGGCGCCGCCGAAAAACTCCGAAGGGCAAATTTTGAATGGGAAAATCCGAGCCGGCAAGGTTGGCGGATTCAACCCAACTTTGCACCTTCGGATCGTGGGTCTCGTCGAGAACGGGTTTCATAGCTGATGTTTCATAGCTGACATTTCATAAGAGGTGTAGAGAACGTAAGTCGTCGATCGGCTCCGCAAACGAGCATGACCCAAACGACACCGCGAACCCCTGGCGCGCTGCGGCAATTTCATGCCGATTGAGACGATGCTGGCGCCAGCCGACTCCGTCCAAATCAAAGTGGATTGCCGACGCAGATTGCTCTTCCAGTAGCTGAATCGCAATGCTGGTTTCCATTCCCGCCCGCAAAAATGCAGCCGCCAGAAAAACATTCACAAAACCATGCATGATTCCCGATGGGCTCTCGCTTTGATATGTGAACCTGTACACCGAGCGCAGCGGATGGTGAAGCCCCGCCGTCGCCTTGAAGGGAACATTGGCCACCGCACACAGGCGAATGAATTCGATCACGCTCTCGGGAGCGGGAAACTTGTCGGCCGTCTCGCCGCCTGTCCGTATCTTGGCTCTGCGTCGGCACTCGGCTACCGCCGCAATGCACTCCGCGCAACTCGACAGCGAAACTTCGAAATAGGCCGCGAGCTCTGCTGGGATGATTCCGGACAGCCGCGCGACCTCCTCGGCACTCGTAACCTTCACCTCAACCGACTCGACGACCGCCCTCCTGCTGGAACTGGAGCCCGCCATTCGAGCATTGAATTCGTGAATGCGAGCGACATCCGCTAACGGATCAGAACCCAGAAGAACAGATAGCCGCCAGTTCGTGAGGCCGGTTCCACGCGCTGGGGTTGGCAATCCGGCAAACGCTTCTTCGAATTCCCCGAGCCGCACCACCGGCGCGATAAATCGCCCCAGAATCCAGTTCCATTGCGACCGCGAATATGCGTCGTAGTTAGCCACCGACGCAGCCATGGCCAACGATGCCGGAGGAAATAATCCCGCATAGTCGATCAAGTCGCGCAGCAGAGCACCGGCGGCATCCACCGTGTCCGCGGAATTTCGCACCGTGTGTGCAGCTTGCAAACTTATCACCCTCTCTGAATTGTCATCTCGAGCGAAGCGAGGGATCTGCAGCCTGCTGCAAAATGCAGATCCCTCGCTTCGCTCGGGATGACAAAATCTGCCAGCTGTCCTACTTTTTGAACTTCTTCCGCAATCCCTGCCAGCACTCGAAGTACTGATGATCCAGCTGAGAAGTTTCCAGCGCAAACTTCGTCGGCTGGCACACGAAGCGAGTCTCGAGCATGAACGCCATGGTGTCACCCAAAAAAACGGGCTTGAGTTCAGCGTTACTCGCCTTCTCGAACGTTTCAGCGTCGGGCCCATGACCCGCCATGCAATTGTGCAGGCTGGCCCCGCCCGGCACGAAGCCTTCCGCCTTGGCGTCATATTCGCCGCGAATCAGTCCCATAAACTCGTTCATAAAGTTGCGATGGAACCACGGTGGTCGAAACGTATGCTCGGAGACCATCCATCGCGGCGGAAAAATTACGAAGTCAACATTGGCCGTCCCCGGAATTTCCGAAGGCGAAGTTAGCACTGTGTAAATCGACGGGTCCGGATGGTCGAAACTCACCGTGTTAATGCAATTGAAGTTCGCCAGATCGTATTTATAGGGCACGTAGTTCCCATGCCATGCGACCACGTTCAGCGGCGAGTGATCGATAGCCGCCGCCCAAAGTCTTCCCTGAAACTTGGTCACAATCCGGAAATCGCCTTCGCGATCTTCAAACGCCGCCACCGGAGTCAGAAAGTCGCGCGGATTCGCTAGCCCATTCGCGCCAATCGGTCCCAGATCCGGCAGACGCAGCAGCGCGCCGTAGTTCTCGCAGATGTAACCGCGCGCTTGTTTCTCCGGAAGTTCAACGCGAAATCGAATTCCCCGCTGAATCACCGCAATGTCGCCAGGACCGGCCTCGAGAACACCCATCTCCGTGCGCAGCAGCAGCCGTCCCGTCTGTGGCACGATCAACATCTCTCCGTCGGCGTTGTAGAAAAAACGATCCGTCATCGAGGTATTGGCGACGTAGATGTGGATCGCAACGCCCGCATGGGTATGGGTGTTGCCGTTGCCTGCCATGGTGATCAGGCCATCGATGAAGTCGGTACGCTGTGAGGAAGCCGGAATCGGAATGGGCGTCCAGCGCAACTGGTTCGGCGGGGTCGGTACTTCGTCAAACGGCGTGCTGCGCAGCCTTCCCGCGCTGATAGGTTCGAATGGTTTGTGCGCCACCGACGGACGCATCCGGTAAAGCCACGTTCGGCGATTGACGCCCCGCGGCGCGGTGAATGCCGTGCCGCTCAGCTGTTCGGCGTACAACCCATGCGCCACTCTCTGAGGAGAATTCTGCCCGCGCGGCAGCACACCTTCCACCGCCTCGCTCGCGAACTCGTTGCCGAATCCCGATTGATACTGATACTGATTTTGACAACGCAACTCGGTCTTCGCGGGCGTCTTCGCTCTTGAGTTAGCCATCGCCTACAGATTCCCTCGTCGCGCCTGCTCCATCTCGATCGATTCAAATAACGCTTTAAAGTTTCCTTTGCCAAATCCGCGGCTGCCCTTGCGCTGGATGACTTCGAAGAATACTGTCGGCCGGTCCTCCACGGGCTTCGAGAAGATCTGCAGCAGGTAGCCTTCTTCGTCGCGGTCCACCAGTATACCCAGTGAGCGCAACTCTCCAAGCGATTCCTCCACGGGCCCGACCCGCGATGGCAGCGCTGCATAATAAGCGTCGGGAACGCGCAGAAAATCAAGCCCGTTGCGTTGCAGTTTCCCCACCGTGTACACCACATCCTTGCACTGCAGCGCGATGTGTTGCGCCCCCGCTCCTCCGTATGCTTCGATGTATTCCTGAATCTGGCTCTTGTTGCGCGCCGCGGCTGGTTCATTAATCGGAAACTTCACCGAATGCGAATCGTCCGACATCACAATGCTCATCAACGCACTGTACTCGGTCGAAATATCCTTGTCATCAAACGTGATGTAACGGTGGAACCCGAAAACGCGCGTGTAGTAATCAGCCCAATCCTGCATCTTGCCAAGTTCCACATTCCCCACGATGTGGTCAATGCGCAGAATTCCGCAATCGTCGCCCGCAAGAGGCGCCGCCATGTACCCAGGCAGAAATGGCCCTTTGTAATCCTTATATGAGATCAGCGAATGGATCGTGTCGCCATACGTGTGGACCGCGGCACGACGAACGGCGCCGTGTTCATCCTTGATGTCATGCGGTTCCTCGGCTGGCTGCGCTCCTCGACGGACCGCTTCGGCAAACGCCTGATCCGCGTCCTCCACTTCCAACGCGATGTCGCGCACGCCATCGCCATGTTTGCGGATGTGCTCCGCCGCCAAATCGCCCGGCGTCATCGGCGTAGTCAGAATGAAGTTCGCCTTACCCTGACTCATCGCGTAAGAAGCTCGCTGACGCTGACCGGTTTCCAGTCCGCTGTACGCAACCTGGGAAAAACCGAATCCCTTGCGATAGAAGTAAGCTGCCTGCCGCGCGTTGCCCACCCAGAATTCGACGTGGTGAATGCGTTTCAGCTTGAGTGGATTTTCCATCCGAGTCCCCCACACTGATATTTTATCGCCAGCTTATCGCGACTTCATCTTTTGCCGGTTACCTGCAAGCCGCAGTCCCCACTGGAACGTCTTCCGCCGCGACGCGATGCAGCCAATGAGCCCACTTGCTCGAAGCGCCCGTCTTCGCCCGATCAAACGCGCCACGAATCTGCTCGGTCACCGGCCCCGGCGATACCCGCCCGATCCGTTTGTCGTCCACTTCCGCCACCGGCACGATCTCGCAAGCCGTGCCGCATAGAAAAGCCTCATCTGCCTGGAGCAGGTCTTCCACCGTGATCGTACCTACCTCCACCTCGAACCCTTCCGCCACCGCCAACTGAAGAATCGAGTCCCGGGTAATTCCCATCAGTATCGACGACTTCTCGTCGTTGGTGCGCAGAGTGCGTCCGTTCACCACAAAGACGTTCGCGACCGCCGCTTCCGCCACGTTGCCCTCAATGTTGAGCAACAACGCCTCATCATAGCCGCGGCGCGATGCCTCCATCGTAGCCAAACGCGAATTCAGATACTGCCCGCAAGCCTTGGCGGTTGTCGGCATCATGCGCGCATCAAATTTTCGGTATGGAGAAACGGTCAACCTCGCGCCACGCCGTCGGCTCTCTTCCCGTATGTGCGCCATGTGCGGCCACGCCAGAATCGCCGTCTCGGTCGAGCACTGTGCGCGAATGCCCAGTGTTTCCGCTCCCATATAAGCAATCGGCCGGATGTAGGCTTCGGTCAGCTGGTTGCGCCGAATCAATCCGCAGATCGCTTCCGCCAACTGCTCCCGCCGGAACGGAATCCGCATGCCATACACCGCCGCCGATTGGTAGAAACGCTCCAGGTGAGCGTCCAGGCGAAAGATCGCTGGTTCGCCGTTCGCCGTATAGCTGCGAATCCCTTCGAACACTCCCGTCCCGTAATGCAGCGCATGAGTGGAAAGCGGCACTGTGCTCTCCGCCCAGGGCACAAATTTCCCATTCATCCACGTCCACTGGATATTTTCAAATGCCATTCTGGTGGCCCCCTCTAACTGGAACTGCGCTAGAACTATTGTTGGAGGAAGCCAAGGATTCGTAAATACGACACGTTAAGCGATATTGCACTTCTGCTATACTTTCTAAAGCATAATGCTTAAATGGGTTTCGATAATTCGATCCTCGACGAAACCGGCTGGCATATTCTCGAAGAGCTTCAACAGAACGGCCGCTTGTCGTTCGCCGAACTCGGACGCCGCGTCGGCCTGACACTTCCGGCCGTTGCCGAACGCGTCCGCAAGATGGAAGACGCCGGCATCATCACCGGTTTCCGCGCCGAAGTTAATCCGGCCAAAATCGGCCTGCCCATCGCCGCTTTCATCCGCATCAGCGTTGTAGGCGACGTCTTCGCGCGCATCGCGAAAGCCGTCCGCGACATGCCCGAGGTTCTCGAATGCCATCGCGGTACCGGCGCCGATTCATTCACTCTGAAAGTGGCCGTCGAGTCGGTGCAGCATCTCGAGCGCCTGATCGACAAACTGACCCCCTTCGGCACCACCTCGACTTCCATTGTTCTTTCGACTCTGGTCAGGAGCCGATCATTCACGCGCATGCGCCGCGCCTCCAGCATCCGAAAGAAGTAACTTCGCTCGAATCGCAACCGCTGCTCTACAATTCCCCGATGCGCGCGCTAGCTATCATCTTCGTCGTCATCGCCGCTGTGAGCTCCGCCCCCAGTCTCTTCGCTTCCGACCAGTGGTGGTCCGTCCAGACCAACGGCCTCGACACCAACCTGCGTGGTGTCAGCGTCAGCTTTGAGCCCTCGGAGAAACACGAGTATGCCGTCTGGGCCTCCGGCTCGAACGGAGTCATTCTCCGCTCAACCAACGATGGAGCGACCTGGAAGCAACTCAGCGTGGCGGGAGGCGGCGATCTGGATTTTCGCGGCATCGCAGCCTTTGACGCGGATAGCGCCTATGTCATGTCGAGCGGCGACGGCGATAAATCCCGCATCTACAAGACTACCGACGGCGGTCAGACCTGGAAATTGCAATACGCCGACAAACGCCCCGGCTTCTTTCTTGATTCGCTGGCCTGCGATTCGAAAACGCATTGCCTGGCGCTGAGTGATCCGGTCGATGGGAAGTTTTTCATGTTAAGCACCGACGACGGCGAGCACTGGAAAGAACTGCCGCGCGACAAGATGCCCGCAGCGCTTCCCAAGGAAGGAGCGTTCGCCGCAAGCGGTACCGCCATCGCCATCTGTGAAGATGGCGACATCTACTTCGGCACTGGAGGCGCCGCCGTCGCGCGTGTCTTTCACTCCGCTGATCGCGGACGCTCATGGACAGCCGTCGACACCCCGATTGCCGGCGGCAGCCCGTCCAGCGGAATTTTCAGCGTCGCCTGCGGAGGCTTCCTGGTGGTGGCAGTCGGAGGCGACTACAAAGAACCAGCCAGCGCGAAACGCGTGGCCGCTTATTCAAATGATTCCGGAGCAACCTGGCATCTCGCCGAGCAGCAACCCGGTGGCTATCGCTCGGCAGTCGGTGAATTCGGGAACGGCGATTTCGCTGCCGTCGGTCCGAATGGCACCGACATCAGCCAACAAGAGCCCCGCGAAACTATGCACTGGCAACATACCGACTACCTGAATCTCAACGCCGTCAGCTTTCATGGCGCCAATGGCTGGGCAGTCGGTCCCAAGGGCACCATCGCGCGCTTCAAGACTCATATCTTTTACAACATCAAGAACAACGCGCCTGCCCACGTTTCGCTTCCCGGTCCATGATTCTCACCGCACCTCCACGGAAACGATTTCTCCTCCGTTTTTCCCCACCGCTCGATAATTCACCGATACCGGGCGATTCTTCCACTCGCAGGAAAACTGGTCTTCCCCGATGATCAGCAGCGATTTGTAATCCGACGCATGCATCTTATAAGTCGTCATTCCGCTCAAGATAGTAACCGTAGCCTCAGGAGGTTTCGAGCAGTCAGTACTCACGATCTTGCCTTTCAGAAATTGCACCGGCCCGGCCGTCCCCGGCTTGACCGGCGCTGGTTTCGGCGGCGCATCCGTATCGTCATCTTGATCCTGCACCGCGCTCGCGACCGTTGCCGGCGCGCCCGTACCCGCTGCAGGAGTGCTCGCCGCGCCCGCCGCCGCGCTTTCCCCGGCGCGCTGCGGACGCACTCCATATTTCTGCAGCGTCTCCAAATCGTCCAACTGCTGCTTCGCCGCGCCCGCCGCCGTCCGATCCGGTCCTGTCTTCAGCCGCGTAAACACCTCCCGCGCCAGATCCCACTTCTTCCCCGCAACATAAATCTGTCCCAGGTTGAACTGATACTCCACATTCCGCGGCGCCAGCGCGATCGCCTGCCGTTGTGCCTCCAGCGCCGAGTTGATTCCGCCCCCCTCCACTCGCGCCACGCCCAGCATGTTATATGCGTCGGCTAACTCCGGATACCAATCCGCCACCGCCCGCAGATCCTGCATCATGTTTGCCAGCCCCTGCATCTCTTGCCGCGTCGCCTGCGCCTTCCGATACTTCAGCACCGAACGGTAATACCAGATCCACGGATCGCGCGGATTCAGCTCCTTCGCCTTGTCCAGTTCGTCGGCGCCTGCGTCGAACTTCTTCTGGCGAATATCCTCCCAAGCCAACCCGCGATGCGCCTCCTCATTATCTCTTGGATCCAGGATCAACTGCTGCAAATCGCGCAGGGCTTGATCACGATGCTCCGGAATGCGCGCCATCACATCGCCAATCACCGCTCTCGCTTCCTCATCCTTGACCGGATTCACCACCATTCCGATGTCGTCCGCGTCAAACGGCAGAGCGAGACGATCCGGTTGCTGAGCGTCCACCGGACTTGCAATCGGCTTCTTCGCCTGATCGAGCGCAATCCCCAACCCGCTCAGCGTTTTGAAATAGCCCTTCACCGCTTCTTCCATCTGCGCCGGCGACATATCAAACGCCAGTACCACCGCCTTCTCCACCGGCACTTTTTGATTCAGCACAAGATCGAAGTAAGTCCCTGCCTCAGGCAGCTTGTTCTTGTTCAAGAGGTAGTGGACGACCATCCAGGACTGCGCGTAATACAAAGTGTTGTGTGTCCCCTCACGCATCCCCGACCCGTCATGTTTCATTGTGAACAGGTCCACCATCGACAGCCATACTGGAGAACTTACTAACTGAGTCAACGACTGTGGCACATTCGGGTCCCGCCGCAGTTCATCGAAGACATCCTCGTGCCACTCCGGCGCCAGTTCCGGATCGCCTCCAATCTCCACTTGTTTGCCGATGTATATCGACCCAAAGTATTCTGCCAGCCCTTCGTCGAACCATCCCTGCGCCGGAGGATAGTTGTAATTCAACAGATAATGCGCCAGCGGATGCGCCACTGCTCGCCACGGATCCGCTTCAAAAAGATTCAGGACGATATAAACACGATCCGTGCCGGGCACATAAAATCCAGCCCCCATGCTCTGCTTCGCCGGAGCGATCATGCCATACTGCTTGTCGCTCTTAAGCGCAATTACGGTGATAGGCACCGGCATGGTCAGCTTGTTTTTCAGAAGCAGCTGTCCGAAAACTGCCCGCATCTGCTCCATCCGCAAAGCAACTTCCCGTCCGCGTTTTTCCCCAGCATCCGTGAGCACGGAAAAATGCGTGGAATGCACTTCCATCCACTTAGGCTCATCCTTAGCGCATGCCAGAGGCGAGAAACCACCCCCGATCATCAGACCCAAAACAGTGGTGCCGATACCAAACCAGCGCTTCACGTGGATTCCTTCCCCAAAAATGCTAGCACGCCTCCGTTCAGCGCGCGCTGGCGCGGATATTGCTCGTAAGGGTCAGCAGAAAAACAAACGGGGGTACCCCCCTTCTCGCGCTTTTCGAGAAGTGGGCCGCC
>Ga0209415_10008916_pt1 | contig 17309 bp, 13 predicted proteins | sample PeaSoiSIISIP2007_FD_187696 | JGI IMG/M metagenome (GOLD analysis project Ga0209415, IMG submission 187696) | Peat soil microbial communities from Weissenstadt, Germany - SII-SIP-2007 (SPAdes) (version 2) | ecosystem: Environmental > Terrestrial > Soil > Wetlands > Peat | place: Germany... | reverse complement strand
CGGTAACATGAAATTCATGCTCAATGGTTCGCTCACCATTGGGACGCTCGATGGTGCCAACGTAGAGATGCGCGAGGAGGTCGGAGCGAATAATTTCTTTCTCTTCGGGCTCGCCGCGACCGATGTGGAGCGCGTTCAGCGCGAGGGCTATCGGCCCGCAGCTTACATCGAAGCCAATGTGGAACTGCGCGCCGTGTTCGACCTTATCGCGAGCGGCCATTTTTCGCGTGGCGACGCGGAGGTATTCCGGCCGCTCGTCGACAATTTGCGCCATTCCGATCCGTTCCTCGTATTGGCCGATTACGCGGCCTACGTGGCTTGTCAGGAGCAGGTGAGCGCGGCGTGGAAACAGCCAGAGCGCTGGGAGCGCATGTCCATACTCAATGTTGCGCGCGGCGGCAAGTTTTCCTCCGATCGTGCTATCCGCGAATATTGTGATGAAATCTGGACCGTGGGCCCAGTGTCGATCGGTTTCAATTAAGACATAGCGTTTATACGATCCACAACCAGGTCCGCGCTTTCCTTTGCAATAGCAACGCCACGACTGTCGATGGTTGCTCAGGCAAACTGACCATGGGCCCCCATCGTAGCAGTGGCGCGGGGCTACATACCTGCGGCAGCGGCTGGCCGAAGCCACGAGCGGCGATTATTTGCGCCTTGTCAGAACAACGTGCGTGGCGTTCTCGGTCGCAACGTGTTCGGTGCACTGATAGCCGAGCTTTGATGCGTCGATCCCGGTAAGAAGGTGCTCCCCCGTGCCGAGTAGGACGGGCGATATCGCCAAGTGCATCTCGTCGATAAGCGCCGCGCGAAGATACTGTCGGATCGTTGCAACGCCGCCTCCAAGTCGGATGTCTTGCCCATTGGCAGCCTCGGTTGCGCGGGTCAGTGCGGCGTTGATGCCGTCGGCAACAAAATGAAAGACGGTGCCGCCGTCCATGGTGATTGATGGGCGCGGGTGGTTGGTGAGCACGAACACGGGCGTGTGGTAGGGCGGGTTGTCGCCCCACCACCCCTTCCAAGTTTCATCCGGCCAAGGCCCGCGGACCGGCCCGAACATGTTTCGACCGAGAATCCAAGCGCCGATATCGGCGAAACCGCGTGCCGCAAAGTCGTCATCGATGCCAAGCGCGCCGCCGTCACCTCCATGCATGCGCTGGAACGTTCGTGTGGGGAAGAACCAATTGTGCAACGCCATGCCGCCGACACCGAGCGGGTTGGCGAGGTCCTGGTTGGGACCAGCGCCGTAACCATCGATGGAAATGGTGAAGCCGTGAACGCGTAATCTAGTCATGACGCCCCCTGTCGAGTCGGTAACATTCGCGTGGCCGGGCGATCAAAGCGCTGCGCGCACGAGTTCCCGCAGCAGCGCGCGCAGCGGCGCGGCGCGACCCGGATCGAACTGCGGTGTGCGCGCTTCCGCAAGATATGCGGCCTGCGCAATCTCCAATTGCACGGCATCGATGCGTGCCCCAGGATCGCCGTAATGGCGGGTGATATAGCCGCCTTTGAAGCGGCCGTTGATCACCGACGAAAACGTCGACTGAGCGCTCAACTTCTCGGCGAGTCGAGCCGCGCGCTCAGGCGAGCAACTGCGGCCGTCGGCGGTTCCGAGATTCAGATCGGGCAGACGCCCGTCGAACAACGCCGGCACCGTCGAAAGGATCGAATGTGCATCCCAGAGCACACAGTGGCCGTGGCGCGCCACTAGCTGCGCCGTCAGTTCCGCGAGGCGCATGTGGTACGGCTGCCAGTAGTGCCGCAAGCGCTCGTCGATTTCGCCGCGCGTCGGAGCGGCGCCGGGCGCATACAGAGGCTCTCCGTCGAAGGTCTCGGTCGGGCAGACCGTGGTACCGCGTTGACCGGGGTACAAAGGTGTATCGTCCGGCGGCCGGTTCAAATCGACGACATAGCGCGAATGCGTCGCGCGCAGCACCGATGCGCCGAGTTCGCGATGAAAGTCATATAGCTCGGGTACGAACCAGTCGGTATCGGGCAGATCCAAAACCTCCGCGCGCAGTCGCTGCGCCAATGCCGGTGGAACATGGGTGCCGGAGTGCGGAAGGCTGATCAGCAGCGGCGAATCCCCGCGCACGAACTCGTATATCGGCCTGTCCAGTGCTTGCGGCCTGGGTTGCGGCGGCGCGTTCGCGGGCGCCGATCGGCTCACGCCTTCGCCCGTGACGGCAATAGCCGCTCTGCCAGAGACGCAAAGCGTCCCGTCGTTACCCAGCCTTTTGCCACTTCGATGTCCGGCGCAAAGTAGCGGTCCGCCGCGTAGAACGGGACGTCGCCGCGGATGCTCGCATGCACGCGCTGCAAATTCGGCGACGACAGCGAGGGCCGATGAAAGTCGATGCCCTGGGCCGCCGCCAGCAACTCGATGCCGATGACCGCGGCGGCGTTCTCCTGCATGCGCCCGAGCCGCCTGGCCGCATGGGTGGCCATGCTGACGTGATCCTCTTGGTTCGCGGACGTCGGAATCGAGTCGACGCTGCACGGCGCGGCGATCGTCTTGTTCTCAGATACCAAAGCCGCCGCCGTGACTTGCGCAATCATGAACCCGGAATTGAGGCCGCTGTTTTCGACCAGGAAGGGCGGCAAGCCGCTCATCTTGGGGTCGACGAGCACCGCCGTGCGGCGTTCCGAGAGGCTGCCGATTTCGGCGATCGCGAGCGCGAGCGTGTCGGCCGTAAACGCGACCGGCTCTGCATGGAAATTGCCCCCCGACAGAACGTCGCCCTGCTCGACGAACAGCAGCGGATTGTCGGTGACCGCATTCGCCTCGATCGCGAGCGTCGCGCCGGCATTGTTGATCAGATCCAGACACGCGCCCATGACCTGTGGTTGGCAGCGAAACGAGTAAGGATCCTGCACGCGCGTGCAATCGACATGAGAGGCGCGAATCGCGCTGCCCGCGATCAGATCCAAGTAGATACGCGCAACCGCAATCTGACCGGGCTGGCCGCGCGCTTGGTGAATGCGAGCGTCGAACGGCGAGTCGCTGCCCTTGAGCGCATCGACCGACATCGCGCCCGCAACGACGGCTGCGGCGAACAAGTCTTCGCATCCGAACAATCCCGCGAGCGCGAGCGCCGTCGAGACTTGCGTACCGTTGATGAGCGCGAGCCCTTCCTTGGCGCGCAGCTTGAACGGCCGCAGTCCCGCCAAGCTCAAGCCCTCGGCCGCAGGCAGCACGCGCCCGTGGACGCGGACTTGACCGATCCCGAGCAGCACCGTGCCGAGGTGGGCCAGCGGCGCGAGATCGCCGGAGGCGCCCACCGAGCCTTGCGCGGGGATCACGGGATAGACTTCGTGAGCCAGCAGCGCCAGCAAGCCTTCGATGAGCTCCAAACTGATCCCAGAGTATCCGCGTGCGAGCGCATTGATCTTGAGCGCCAAGATCAAGCGCACGACCGCATCGGGCAGCGGATCGCCGACACCCGCGGCGTGCGAGAGCAACAGATTGCGCTGCAGCTGCTCGAGCTGCTCGGTCGGTATTCGCGTCTGAGCGAGCAGTCCGAAACCGGTGTTGATGCCGTAGGCGGCGTCGCCTGCCACGACGATCTGATCGACGAGGCGGCTGGCCGCTGCGATGCGCTCGCGATCCGCGGACCCAAGGCGCAACGGAGTCGGCCGCTCATAAATGTGCCGCAGTGTCGGCAGCGTCAACTTGCCGGAGCGGATCTCCATCACGCCCGCCCGATCATCGGCAGGTTCAAACCCTGTTCCCGTGCGCAATCGATCGCGATCTGGTAGCCCGCGTCCGCATGGCGCATGACGCCGGTACCCGGATCGTTCCAGAGTACGCGCGCGATGCGCCGCCCGGCCGCGGCCGTGCCGTCGCAAACGATCACGACGCCGGCATGCTGTGAGTAGCCCATACCGACACCGCCACCGTGATGCAGCGAGACCCAGGTAGCGCCGCCGGCCGTGTTGAGCAGTGCATTGAGCAGAGGCCAATCGGAGACCGCATCCGAGCCGTCGAGCATCGCTTCGGTTTCGCGATTGGGGCTCGCCACGGAGCCGGAGTCCAGGTGATCGCGGCCGATGACGATCGGCGCAGACAGTTCGCCGCTCGCGACCATTTCATTGAAGGCCAAACCCAATCGATGCCGTTGACCGAGGCCGACCCAGCAGATGCGCGCGGGCAAGCCTTGGAATTGGATCCGCGAACGCGCCATATCGAGCCAATGATGCAGGTGCGGATCGTCCGGAATCAGCTCCTTGACCTTGGCATCGGTCTTGTAGATATCCTCCGGATCGCCCGACAGCGCAACCCAGCGGAACGGCCCGATGCCCCGGCAAAACAGCGGCCGGATATACGCGGGCACGAATCCCGGGAAGTCGAACGCACGGGTCACGCCTTGGTCGCGCGCAACCTGACGAATATTGTTGCCGTAGTCGAAGACCGGTACGCCCATGTCTTTGAATCGCAGCATGAACTCGACATGCTTGGCCATCGAGCGTTTCGCCGCAGCGCTCGTGCCTTCCGGGTCTGCGACGCGGCGCTCGTCCCACTGCAATGGGGTCCAGCCCTGCGGCAGGTAGCCGTTGATCGGGTCGTGCGCCGAGGTTTGATCGGTGAGCGCATCGGGGCGTATGCCGCGTTCGAGCAGCGTTTCGAGCACATCGACAATGTTGCCGAGCAGCGCGACCGAGATCGCCTTGCCGCTCTTGGTCGCCGCATCGAATCGCGCGAGCGCGTCGTCGATCGAGTGGGCTTCGACGTCTACGTAGCCGGTTTCCAGACGTTTGGCGATGCGGTCCTTACGGCATTCGACCGCCAGCATGTGAGCACCGGCCATCGTCGCGGCGAGCGGCTGCGCGCCGCCCATGCCGCCCAAGCCCGCCGTCAAGATCCACTTGCCGGCGAGATTGTCGCCGAAGTGAAGGCGTCCCATCTCGGCAAAGGTTTCATACGTGCCCTGCACGATGCCCTGGCTGCCGATATAGACCCAGGAGCCGGCGGTCATCTGGCCGTACATCGCAAGACCCTTGCGATCGAGTTCGTGAAAGTGCTCCCAGGTGGCCCAATGCGGCACGAGGTTCGAATTAGCGATCAACACGCGAGGCGCGTCCGCATGCGTCGGAAACACACCCACGGGTTTTCCGGACTGCACCAGCAGAGTTTCCTCTTCGGTCAAGACCTTGAGCGTCTCGACGATGCGGTCAAAGCAATTCCAATCACGCGCCGCGCGGCCGATTCCGCCGTAGACGACGAGTTCGCTGGGGTTTTCGGCGACCTCGGGATCCAAATTGTTCATCAGCATCCGCAGCGGCGCCTCGGTGGTCCAGGAACGCGCGCTCAACTGGCTGCCGCGCGCCGCGCGAATCACTCGGGGTCTGACTTTTTCGAGCATGATTGCACTTCCTTACGGGCGAAAACGCCCGGACATTTCGTATCGAGAACCGGGGTAATACAGCTTGGCCACCGAGGCGATCGCACCAAAGGTCCAGGTGCGACGATTCATCAATAAACACGGCTCGTCGCGCTTCATATCGAGCAGCTTGCGGGTGCGCTGGTCGGGCATCACGGCGCGCAGCACGTGCTCGGCCTCTTGCAGCGGCGCGACTTTGATCAAATAGTCGTGCGGAGTCGTTCGCGTGAAATCCACATTGAGATAATCCGGCGCGAGTTGCGGCGAGACATAGCGATCTTCCAACTGCACCGGGCGATCGTTCTCGTAGTGCACGATCGATGAAAAATACAATTCGGTGCGCGCCGCGACCTGAAAATCTTCGATCAGGGAACCCTGCGCGCGCACGCGCCCGACCGTGATGACCTCGGCACGGTGCACATGGCCACGGCGCTGGATTTCATCGGCAATGCCGCGAATTTCCAGCGGGTGCGCACGCGCTTGGGCGTCAGCCACGAAACTGCCGACGCCGGCGACGCGCACGAGCACGCCCTCGTCGCGCAATTCGCGCAAAGCGCGATTCGCCGTCATGCGAGAAATACCGAACGATTTCACGATCTCGCTCTCGCTTGGCACACGCGCCGAGGCGGCCCATTTCCCTGAGCCGATATTGTCGAGGATGTGGCGCTTGACCTGTAAATAGAGCGGCACCACCGAATCGTTTGACGCGAGGTTTGGTTTCAGCATGGGCGCAAGATTATCCTGTATAGACAGGTATAGTCAAGTGAGATTGCCGGGCGTCGCGGTTGCCGCTATCGCGCCAGGCTTGGCGCCGCTCGCTCTACCTCGCCGCGGTGGTCGCGAGTTGTTGCATGAGACTCGCGAAACGCGGCTGCAGCGCGGCTTCCGCCGCATGCCGGAAATCCTTGACGACCCAGCGGCCGGCGACCATGACGTCGCGGATCGCGGCACTGCCTCCCGCAAACACCAGATGATCGAGCGCGGCATCGAGTGCGCTGCCGGCCATCGTGGGGTGCGCCCGATCGAGCACGAGCCAATCGGCGCGCCGGCCTACCGCAATCGCGCCGACCGCTTGACCGATGGCCTGCGCGCCATGGATTGCGGCATCGCGCCAAAGTCGGGTCCCCACATGCGATTCGGCTGCGCTCGCCAGAACTCCGCGCCGCTTGCGTCGCAGGCGCTGCTGGTATTCCAACCAGCGCAATTCCTCCGCCGGGCAGACCGTCGCCTGGCTGTCGGACCCGATGCAGAGCCGTCCGTCGGCCTGCAAAAAGCGCTTAGTGTCGAAAAATCCATCGCCCAGATTCGCTTCGGTGCTGATCGACACGCAGACCGTTGCCGCATGGCCCGCGATTCCTTGCAGTTCGGCCGGCGTCGCGTGGGTGGCGTGCACGAGACACCAATGCTGGGTCAGCAGCCCGGACTCCAATAATAATTCGATCGGTCGCCGCCCGGTCTCACGCTTGCACGCCTGTACTTCGCGCAGTTGCTCGGCGACGTGAATGTGCACTGGAAGCGTGGGGTCGATATCCTTCAGCTGCAGCGCCGCTTCGCGCAGGCTGGCGTAGCCGACCGCACGCAGGCTATGAAATGCGGCACCAGTGCGTATTGCGCCGGCGACCATCGGGCCCTGGCCCGCCGCGGCCTGGCCCGCCGCGCCCTGGCCGGCGCGTCGCTCGGTGTTCACGCGCTCGCCGACGGCGCGCAGGAATTCATCGGTTTGCATCCCAAAGCGCGCCTGTTCGCGTTTGAGCGGCTTTCCGCCGAAATCGCTTGCCTGATAGAGAGTCGGCAACAGAGTCAGGCCGATGCCCGCCGCGGTCGCCGCGGCCGCGATCGCGTTCCACAAATCGTTGGCCCCGAGATAGGGAGAGGCATTCGTCTGACGATGCAAATAATGAAATTCAGCGACCGAGGTGTAGCCGGCTTTCAGCATTTCCACGAACAGTTGCGTCGCGACGATTTCGAGTTGCTCGGGTTCGATGCGATTTGCGAGCGCGTACATCGCCTGACGCCAGGTCCAAAAGCTATCTCGAGCCGATAGCCGGTACTCGGTGGCGCCCGCCATCGCGCGCTGAAATGCGTGACTATGCGCATTGGACATGCCGGGCACGACGATTCCCGCGATGCGCTGCGCGCCGGCAGCCGCGGCCTCGAATTCGATCTTGGTCACGATGCCGGCGTCGGAAACGCTCAGCGTTGCGTCCTCAACCCAACCCTGGGGCAGCAGCGCCGATTCAATCGAGTATCGTCGTGTCATCGAGGCGGGCTCCCCAGCTTGCCTATACCTGTATATATAACCTAGCTTGCCTTATCATTCAGCGCACATCAATCGGACCATGATCTCAAATGGAAAGGCGGCCATCCTGTGAAACGAGCGAGCGATGAATCCGCAGCCGAATTAGGCAAGACCTGGACCCGGGTCTGGGTGGGCGCTCACATCGCGACGATGGCCGAGGGCGCTCCGCCCTACGGCATCCTGCAAGACAGCGCCATCGCGATTCGTGGCGAGCGCATCGCGTGGATTGGTCCGGCCGGCGCCGCGGCGCGGGCGGCGGCGAAGCACGGTATACCCAGCCACGACCTGCGGGGCGCATGGATCACCCCAGGGCTCATCGATAGCCATACGCACCTCGTCTACGGCGGCAATCGAGTCGCGGAATTTGAGAGACGTTTGAGCGGCGATTCCTACGAGGAAATTGCCAAGGCCGGCGGCGGCATTCAGTCGACCGTCCGGGCCACCCGTGCGGCCTCGGCCGAGGCGCTGCGGGCCTCCGCGCGCATTCGCGCGCAAAGTTTGATGGCCGAGGGCGTTACGACGATCGAGGTCAAATCCGGCTATGGTCTCGAACTTGCGGCGGAGCGGCGTCTGCTGGAGGTCGCGCGCTCGCTGCAGCGCGAGTTGCCGGTCTCGATCGCGACGACCTACCTCGGGCTGCATGCGCTGCCCGAGGAATTTCGTGCCGACCGGCGCGCTTTTGTCGATTTGGCGAGCGGGCCATGGTTGGAGGCGCTGGCGGCCGACGGCCTCGTCGACGCGGTCGATGCATTTTGTGAATCGATCGCGTTCAGCAGCGCCGAGACCGAGCAATTTCTGCGCGCCGCACAGGCCTTGCGATTGCCGATGCACCTGCATGCGGGACAATTGAGCGACATCGGCGCGGCCGAGCTGGCCGCGAAATACAAGGCTCTGTCCGCGGATCATCTCGAGTACTTGAGCGCGGCAGGCGCCGACGCGTTGGCGCGCAGCGGCACCGTTGCGGTGTTGTTGCCCGGCGCTTATTTCACGCTGCGCCAGACCACGCCGCCGCCGGTGCCGCTGCTGCGCGCAGCCGGCGTGCCGATGGCCGTGGCGACCGATTGCAATCCGGGCACGTCGCCTTGCACTTCTCTATTGCTGTCGATGAACATGGCCTGCACCTTGTTCGGTCTGACACCGGCCGAAGCCTTGAGCGGAGCGACCGTGCAGGCTGCGCGCGCTTTGGGCCTATTGCACGATCGCGGCACGCTCGCCGTCGGCAAGCGCGCGGACTTTGCGCTGTGGCGCATCGATCGACCTGCGGAACTTTGCTACGGCCTCGGCGCGAACCCGTGCATCGGCGTCGTGCAGAACGGCAGCGCACGCGCGTGACCGGCCCCGCGGCGAGCGCGTCACGCGACGCGGCGCAGCGACTGGGCCATGCAGTGGATGCCGCCGCCGGTCTTGGAGATTTCGCTCATGTCGACCTCCGCGACTTCGAATCCGAGCGCACGCAATTGCTCGATCAGCGTGCGGCTCGATTTCGGTACGATCGCGCGGTCGCGGCCCAGCGACATGAAATTGCAGCCGAGATTGATCGTATCTTCGAACGGCACGTCGACGATTTTGTGACCCTTTGATTTGAGCCAAGCGACGATGCCGGGTTCTGTGCACGCCAGACAGACCGCCGTGAGCTTCTTGGCGATGGGCACGACCATCAGGTCGATGTGCACGTAATACTCGTCGAAGAACGCGAGGCGGGTCTCCCACCCCTCTTTCTTGAACCACGCTTCCACTTGGCGTGCGCCTTCTTCTTGAGTGCGCGCGCCGCCGCAGCCGATCAGCACGCAGCCGTCTTCGATCACGTTGAAGTCGCCGCCCTCGAACGTGCCGGCCGTCACCATATCGTAGATCGGGATGCCGAGCCGTTCGTAGGTGCGAATCGCGGCAAAATTCTCGCCGCGGCGCCACCAGTTGGACATCGCGGTGATGACGGCGCCGTAGGGCGTCATCACGCTCGAATCGCGCGCATAAACCTGCATGGGCAGTTCGGGCTCCGCCAGGTGCGAATGTATGCGCACGTCGAAGTGCTTATAGGCGCTCTGCAGCTCCAGATGCTGCGCCTTGGCGACCAGAATATCGGCCGGGTGTTCGCGCAGTGTTTTACGCGACAAGGAACTGGTCGCCATGTGCCGCAGATGATCTGCGGGCCCGAGCAGTACATCCGTGAGCAGGTCGGTCTCGTTACGAAATCCCCAATCGGTGAGCGGCTTGGTGCCGCCGCCGGCACGGCGGCGCTGCAGCGTGAATACCTCGGACGCGCCGGTGGTTTTTTCCGTGGTCATGATTTCTCCGTGCGGCGGCGAGGCGCCGCTCCCAAGTAAGTATGAATGGGCGAGGCTCAAGGTGCGCGCCAGATTGACGAGCGCGCGAGCATTCACGCGATCGCTGAAGCTCTGTGTTCATGCGGATCGGCGACGGAGTATAAGCGCGCAATAAGTAATATCGCTGTCGTGACCGCGCGACGTTCTGTCGTCGATGCGCGACATTTTGCCGAGCGATGAGTGCGAGTGGAAACTCCTGCAAACATAGAAAATCCATGGCGTACGCGCATATGGATCTAGATCAAAGTCGAAGGAGACACGTGCAATGAAAACGGCAATCACTCCGCGCTCCGCTTGGAGCCATGCGACATTACATATTCTACCGACGTTGTTGCTGCTGGGCGCAGGTTTGTTGAGCGGCTGCGGCTCCGGCGGCGGCTCGTCGATGCCGAGTTCGCCTCCGACGTCATCGACCCAGGGGGGCGCACTCGTGACGCTCACCGATGCTCCCGGAGATTTCGTCAGCTACATCGTCACCATTGATTCGTTGCAGCTCACGAACGCCAACGGCACGACCGTGCAGATCGTGCCGAACACAACGCAAGTTGACTTTGCGCAACTCGTCGATCTCTCCGAGCTCGTGAGCGCGGCCGAAATTCCGGTCGGCAAATACGTCTCCGCGTCGATGACCCTGGATTACGCGGGCGCCACGATCATCGTCGACGGCAGCAGCGGGCCCGTGCCGATCACCACGATCATCAACGGCGCGAACTCGATGGCGCTCGCGAGTCCGAATCCAACGCAGGTCACCTTGACGCTGATGCTGGATCCGAACAAGCCGCTCGTCGTTACGCCGAATGCGGTTGCGAATCTCGCGCTCGACTTCAAACTGGCCGCATCCAATAGCATCACGCCGTCGCTGACCGCGCCGACGACGGTCACCGTGAATCCGGTGTTGACCGCGAGCCTCGTCCCCGACACGACGCGCCAGACACGTGTGCGCGGCACCTTCGTCAGTGCCAGCACGAGCGCGAGCGATTTCATCATCAACATCCGTCCGTTCAATAACATGTCGGGCGGCGCCGGCCAGTTCACGGTCGACACCACGGCGACGACTGCGTTTGCGATCAATGGCACGAGCTACACCGGGACGGCCGGCCTCGCGCAGCTCGCGACGCTTGCCGCGGGTACTCTGGTCGCCTCCTACGGTGCCTGGGATCAAACCACCCAGACATTTACGGCGACCGCTGTGCTGGCCGGTTCGAGCGTGATGGGCGCCAGATTCGACAGCGTCGAGGGCACCGTGCTGTCGCGCTCGGGTGACACCGTGCAGCTCGGCTACGGCTGGATTGCGCACGCCGATTCCGGCGCGTTCGGCGGCCATTTCGGCTTCTCACCCCAAGTCACCGTGACCGTGGGCACAGGGACGACCGTGACCGAACAGGGCCAGCCGGGAGCCTTCACGATCAAGGACATTTCGGTCGGGCAGCACCTGCAGGTTTCAGGAACCTTGGATATAGGCGATCCGACGCCTCCGACGCCCGGTATGACGCCCATGCCTCCGGCGGCGACGCTGGACGCGACGGCGGGCAGCGCGGAATTGATCGCGACGAGCGTCGTGGGCATGGTGACCGCGAGCGCGACGAATCTCGTGACCTTGAACGTCAGGACGCTGGACGGCCGTCCGGCGATACTGTTCGACTTTGCCGGTACGGGCACGTCGAGCACTATGGACGCGACGGCGAGCGCGTATACGATCGAGGTTCCCGCGGCGCTGACGACCGTGCCGGGCATCGGCGCGCCGGCGAGCTTCACCGGCTTCGTGACGCCGTTCGGGCAGGCGCCGCCGGACTTCGCGGCCGCATCGGTCGCGAATTACGCCAATACGCTCGCGCATCTGCAGATCTTTTGGTCTCAGACCGGGATCACCGCTCCTTTCGCGACCGAGTCAGGCACGGAACTGTTAATCAGCCAAACGACGCTCGCGGCCAGCGCGCAGCATGTCGTGCGGATCGGCTTCGAGACGATCGATCCTTCGACCTTGAGCGGCGGTCTGGAACTCACGCCCGACACCACGGCGACCACATCGGTCTACGTGATCGGCCACCGAGCGACCTGGAGCGTCGACACTTACAGCAACTTCGGCGACTTCGAAGCGGCCTTGGCGGCGGACCTCAACGGTACGACGGCGCTCGTCCAGTTGAATGCGGTCGGGCCGTACGCGACGGCGACCGGTGTGCTGTCGGTTGATACGCTGATCGCGGTGCTGACGGACTAACACTAAGCGAGGCGGACGCTCATGTCCGCCCGGCGACACCCGCCGCGCCGCGGCTTCGAGCTAAAACGGGGTCTCGCAAGAGACCCCGCTCCCCTTGTGCCTGGATGCCCTCAAGCGGAAAATCCAGGCCACTATGAGTACAAACCCCGTCGTCGATCTGGTCTCTCCCATTGGTCATTGGATCGGTGGCCGGCGCGTCAGCCCCGCGGCCGCGCGCACGGCCGAGGTCTTCAATCCGGCAACCGGCACCGTGATCGCGAGGGTCGCGCTCGCGGAAGCCGCGGATGTCGATGCGGCGGTTCGCGCCGCGGCCGCCGCATATCCGGCCTGGTCCGCGACCCCGAGTTTGCGTCGCGCGCGGATCTTGTCGCGCTTCAAGGAATTGGTCGAAGCGCATGCCGACGAACTCGCCCGCTTGCTGTCGCGCGAGCATGGCAAAACAGTCAGCGATGCGCGCGGCGAAGTCACGCGCGGCCTCGAGGTCGTCGAATTCGCCTGCGGCGCGCCGCATTTGCTGAAAGGTGAATTCAGCGAGAACGTGGGTACCGGGGTCGACGCGTTCAATATGCGTCAGCCGATCGGAGTTACCTCAGGCATTACCCCGTTCAACTTCCCCATCATGGTACCGATGTGGATGTTTCCGATGGCGCTCGCTTGCGGCAATACCTTTGTGCTGAAGCCCTCGGAGCGCGATCCGTCGGCGCCCATGCGCCTCGCGGAGTTGATGCACGAGGCGGGTTTGCCGCCGGGCGTGTTCAACGTCGTCAATGGCGACAAAGCGGCCGTCGATGCCATTTTGGCGCATCCCGGCATTGCCGCGATCAGCTTCGTCGGATCGACGCCGGTCGCAAAGCGCGTCTATCTGGACGGTACCGCCGCCGGTAAACGTGTGCAGGCCTTGGGCGGCGCGAAGAATCACATGGTGATCATGCCCGACGCCCATCTCGATCAAACGGTCGAGGCTTTGGTCGGCGCCGCCTATGGCTCGGCCGGTGAGCGCTGCATGGCGATCTCGGTCGCGGTGGCGGTGGGAGATGAACTGGCCGATCGCCTGATCGACAAGGTGACTACGCGGATCTCGAGCCTGAAAATAGGCGCTCCCGACGATCCGGCCACCGAGATGGGTCCGCTCGTGACGGCGGCGCACCGCGAGCGCGTCCTCGGCTACATCGACGTCGGCGCGCGCGAAGGAGCGCGGCTGGTCGTGGATGGGCGCAAATTCCAGGAAGGCGCAAAGCTCAAAGGCTTCTTCCTTGGCGCGACGCTGTTTGACCGCGTTGAATCGCATATGCGGATTTACCAAGAAGAGATATTCGGGCCGGTGCTGTGCGTGGTTCGGGTGCACTCATTACAATCCGCGATCGATTTGATCAACGCTCACGCGTTTGCGAACGGCGTCTCCGTGTTTACGCGCAGCGGCGAGGTGGCACGCGCCTTCACACAGCAAATCGAGGTGGGGATGGTCGGCATCAACGTCGCGATTCCGGTACCCATGGCCTTCTTTAGTTTCGGCGGCTGGCGGCAATCCCTGTTCGGGGACCATCACATGTACGGTGTCGAGAGCATCCGGTTCAATACGCGCATGAAGAGTGTCACCCAGCGCTGGCCGGTTCCCGAGGAAGGCGATAAGACATTTATCATGCCGACGATGCGGTGACGCAGCGATTTGGGCCAACATCGTCCAAGGATTGCCAGGGGATTGCTGATCGATTGCGGATGGATTGCAGATCGATTGCGCGATAGTGCTGCTGCATAGCAGCAATATCCTTGACACTCGCACGCTTGGTTCCTACAATCGCCGGCCTTTGTCGCCGGGCAGAACGCCCCGCGCGCGAGATTTGTTTCAACTGACGGTCGCCCTTGTGGGCTGACCCCCAAAAGGTATTTATGGCGACGACGACACAATTGATCCGCACCGGCCGCAACGAGCCCGCTTGGAAATCCAAGGTTCCGGCGCTCGCCGCGTCGCCGCAGAAGCGCGGTGTCTGTACGCGCGTGTATACCACGACGCCGAAGAAGCCGAATTCTGCGCTGCGCAAGGTCTGCCGCGTGCGCCTCACGAATGGCTACGAAGTGTCGAGCTACATCGGCGGCGAAGGTCACAATTTGCAAGAGCACTCGGTGGTCTTGATACGTGGCGGTCGCGTCAAGGATCTGCCGGGCGTTCGTTATCACACCGTACGCGGCGCACTCGATTGCGCCGGTGTCAGCGACCGGCGTCAGGGCCGCTCGAAGTACGGCGCCAAACGTCCCAAGAAATGAACTAAAGAATAGAGAAGCCCATGTCCCGCAGAGCAGCAGCCCCGCATCGCACCATTCTTCCGGATCCCAAGTTCGGCAACGACATGTTGGCAAAATTCATCAACATGGTCATGGAGCGCGGAAAGAAGTCCGCCGCCGAAAAAATCGTCTACGGTGCGATCGATCGCATCGGCGACAAGACCGGTCGCGCCGGTGGCGAGGCAATCAATGTATTGCAGCAGGCGCTCGACAACGTAAAGCCGGTCGTCGAAGTCAAATCGCGGCGCGTCGGCGGCGCCACCTATCAAGTTCCGGTCGAAGTTCGCGCGAATCGCCGCCAAACGCTCGCGATGCGCTGGGTCATCGAGGCCGCTACGGATCGCAGTGAAAAGTCGATGGCGCATCGGCTCGCTGCGGAACTCATGGAAGCTGCGGAAAACCGCGGCGCCGCGGTTCGCAAGCGGGAAGATACGCACCGCATGGCAGAAGCCAACAAGGCGTTCGCGCACTATCGCTGGTAACACGCGGGATGGCCGACGAGGCTGGATTTGCGCCGGCCAGGCCATATATAGAATCTCTCGGACGGGGTCGCATCGACCCCGTCAACAGTTGCGCGAAGCGCATGGGTAAGTTGCGCGAAGCGCATGGGTAATATGGCACGTACTACGCCAATCGAGCGCTACCGCAACATCGGTATCTCCGCTCATATCGACGCGGGTAAGACCACCGCGACCGAGCGTATTCTGTTCTACACCGGCGTGTCCCACAAAATCGGCGAGGTTCACGACGGCGCTGCGGTCATGGACTACATGGAACAGGAACAAGAGCGCGGCATCACGATAACCGCCGCCGCGACGACATGTTTCTGGAAGGGGATGGACAAGAGCTTCCCCGAACATCGCATCAACATCATCGATACGCCGGGTCACGTCGATTTCACGATCGAGGTGGAGCGCAGCCTGCGTGTGCTGGATTCCGCGATTGCCGTTTATTGTGCCGTTTCCGGCGTTCAGCCCCAGTCCGAGACCGTCTGGCGCCAAATGAACAAATACGGTGTGCCGCGCATTGCGTTCGTCAACAAGATGGACCGCGCCGGAGCGAACTTCTTGCGCTGCGTCGACCAGATCAGAACGCGGCTGCGCGGCAATCCAGTGCCCATCCAACTGCCCATAGGCGCCGAAGACGGCTTCGTCGGCGTGGTCGACCTCGTCAAGATGAAGTCGATCTGGTGGGACGAAGAAACCCAGGGCATGAAGTTCGAATACCGCGAGATCCCGCCGGAAATGCGCGCCGAATGCGTCGTCTGGCGCGCGAAGATGATCGAAGCGGCCGCCGAAGGCGACGATGCGCTGCTCACTAAATATCTCGAGAGCGGCGAACTCGCCGACGAGGAAATCAAGAAGGGCTTGCGCGAACGCGCGCTCAAGAACGAGGTCTGCCTCGTGACCTGCGGTTCCGCGTTCAAGAACAAGGGCGTGCAAGCGGTGCTCGACGCGATCATCGAATACATGCCTTCGCCAACCGAAGTGCCGCCGGTCAAGGGCCAGAGCGATCGCGGCGAACCGATGACGCGCAAGCCTGATGACAGCGCACCGTTTGCGGCGCTCGCGTTCAAGATCCTCAACGACCCGTTCGTCGGCAATCTCACGTTCTTCCGGGTTTACTCCGGGACATTGAATTCCGGCGATCAGGTGTTCGTGCCGAACAAGAGCCGCACCGAGCGCATCGGCCGATTGCTGCAGATGCATGCCAGCGAGCGCTCCGAGATCAAGGAAGTGCGGGCCGGCGACATCGCCGCGGCCGTCGGCCTCAAGGACGTCACGACTGGCGATACGCTTTCCGACCCGGATAAGGTCATCATTCTCGAGAAGATGGACTTCCCCGAGCCCGTGATTTCGGTCGCCGTGGAGCCTCGCACCAAGGTCGACCAGGAAAAGATGGGTCTCGCTCTGCAGCGCCTCGCCAAGGAAGACCCTTCGTTTCGCGTGCATACCGACCAAGAGTCCGGCCAGACGATCATTTCCGGCATGGGCGAGCTGCATCTCGAGATCATCGTCGATCGCATGAAGCGCGAATTCAAGGTCGATGCCAACGTCGGCAAGCCGCAGGTCGCGTATCGCGAAACCATACGCGGCACCGTGGAATCGGAAGGGAAATTCGTGCGCCAGTCGGGCGGCCGCGGCCAATATGGCCACGTCTGGCTGAAGATCGAGCCGCTCGCCGCCGGCAAAGGCTATGAATTCGTCAACGGCATCGTCGGCGGCGCCGTGCCGCGCGAGTTCATTCCCGCGGTGGACAAGGGAATCCAAGAGGCGGTTCAAACCGGCGTGATCGCGGGTTATCCGATCGTGGACGTCAAGGTCACGATTTTCGACGGTTCGTACCACGACGTCGACTCCAATGAAATGGCCTTCAAGATTGCCGGTTCGATGGGATTCAAAGAGGGCTTCCGCAAGGCGAGGCCGGTACTGCTCGAGCCGATCATGAAGGTCGAAGTCGTGACGCCCGAAGATTATTACGGCGACATCGTCGGCGACCTGAATCGCCGCCGCGGTCAAATCATCGGCATGGAGGATTCGGCGTCCGGCAAGGTGGTCACGGCCGACGTGCCCTTGGCAGAGATGTTCCAATACTCGACCGCGATGCGCTCGATGAGCCAAGGCCGCGCGAACTACACGATGGAGTTTGCCAAGTATATGGAAGTACCGAGCAATGTCGCCGACGCCGTCATGAAGAAAGCTTCTTGAACAATAACGCCAAAATTTCAACTTTAAGAGGTATCTGCCGTGTCGAAGGGTAAGTTTGAGCGAACGAAGCCGCACGTGAACGTGGGGACGATTGGGCAT
>Ga0209415_10008915_pt1 | contig 17311 bp, 16 predicted proteins | sample PeaSoiSIISIP2007_FD_187696 | JGI IMG/M metagenome (GOLD analysis project Ga0209415, IMG submission 187696) | Peat soil microbial communities from Weissenstadt, Germany - SII-SIP-2007 (SPAdes) (version 2) | ecosystem: Environmental > Terrestrial > Soil > Wetlands > Peat | place: Germany... | reverse complement strand
CGCCTTCCACCCGGAGTGGAACTATACCATTTCCCCCAGGCCGCCTTGACGCGGTAATTGTTGGGCGTCGCCTTAGCCTACCCTTGGCACTGGGGACGACGCTGGCGACCGTCCCCAGTGCCACGCCCTACCTGCGCGCCGACCCGGCCGCCGCAGCCGTCTGGCGTACACGTCTTGCCGAAACGGCGACCGGCGGACGCGTGTTGGCCTGGTGTGGGCGGGGAGTTCGCACCACGAGTGGCCGCATCTCGCGGCAATCGACCGTCGGCGCTCCCTCGCCCCAGAGCGACTGGCGCCATTGCTCGATGTGTCCGGGATGCGGTTCTTCAGTCTGCAAAAGGGCGGCGTTCCGGCCCCCGCGAGCTTCCATCTCATCGACTATATGGACGAGATGAACGATTTCGCCGACACCGCGGCGCTGATCGCCAATCTCGACCTGGTCGTCTCGGTAGACACCGCTGTCGCGCATCTCGCAGGAGCGTTGGGCAAGCCGGTCTGGTTGCTTGACCGGTTTGATCACTGCTGGCGCTGGCTGGCGGGCCGGCTTGACAGCCCGTGGTATCCCACATTGCGCATCTATCGGCAGCCGAGTCCCGGCAACTGGGATGCGGTCCTGAAAGAGGTCGCCCGCGACCTGCAACGTCTTGTCACCGTCAGCCGGCAACGGCAGCGGGACGGCGAGCCGCCGCAAGGGGCGCACGATCCGCATGGCAAGAAGCGACGCGCGGTGACGAGGCCGGGTCGCCACGCCGGCGACATGCCACGGCTGCGCGACGCGACCGGTCGCCGACGATCCGCGGAGCAATAAACGCACCATCGCGAGCTGCCTTTTCCTGGGCCGCCCACGTCCGGCGCCGTTTAACCCGCCCAGTGATCTCGACATCAGCCGATGATGCCTCGTTCTGGCGCGACAGACCGCGACTCCAGTGGACGCAGACCTCGAATATTCCGGCCGCCACTGCTGCACGCGAGTGACCGGTCGCCTACGTCATGACCGACGCCAGGAGGCGTATAAAAAAGGGAGTCTGTTGGGATTCTTTACACCTCCTCACGGTCTCGTGATTAAGATGGCACTAACACATTGATTCCGATCAGTTTCGTTGAGTGGCATGAAATCTGCTTGTAAGCGTCTGGACGCACTGCTGCGCCTTGACCGCAGGGGATCGAAACATGAAGCGGCTTCTGGCTACCACCTCAGCTATCACACTTGCCGTCGGACTGCTCGCGTCTGCTCCGGCTTCGGCAGCCCTCCTCGTCGTCGGCGGCGGCGGCGGCGGTGCCGGGTATTCCGGCGGTTCCGTCCCCGGAGGCGACGGTCAAGCCGGCACGGCTGGCCAGAACGGTTTTGGCCCGGCTGGCGGCGCGGGCGGGGTCGCCGGCGCCGGCGGTGCCGGCGGCTCCAGCGGTAACTATGACGGCGGCGGCGGCGGCGGCTGGCTCAGCGCTGGCGGCAATGGTACCGGCGCTGGCCCCACCCCCAACGCTGGCGGTTCTGGTGATGGCGGGTTTGGTCCGCCGACGTTCGCCGGCGGCGCCGGTGGCGGTCAAGGTGAAGGCGGCAACGTCACTGGCGGCTTCGGCGGCGGCGGTGGCGGCGGCTGGCAAGGTGGTGGCGCCGGCGGCGGGTACTCGGGCGGCGGCGGCGGTGACGGCTCCGATTACGCCGGCGGCGGCGGTGGATCCTTTGGCCTCTTACTGACGGGGGGCGTTAATGGCACGCCGAATGGGTCCGGCGAAGCTGGCCTAGACGGCTACGTGGATATCAATTCCCTCGTCTTCAGCTACACTGGAGGGATCCAGAGCTATCTTATCCCCACTACAGGAACCTATGATATCACCGCGGTCGGCGCGCAGGGCGGCGGGGCCGCCGGTTCTAGCGGAGGCTATGGCGCGTCGGCCTTTGGCGATTTTGGGTTCTCCGCCGGCACCATGTTGCATATCGTGGTGGGCGGTGCGGGCTTGACCGGCGACTTCGGCACCGTATGGGGCGGCTCTGGTGGCGGTGGCAGTTTCGTCTACTCGTCGGTTCCGGAGCCGGTGTCGCTGAGCCTGCTCGGAGTCGGTTTGCTCGGCCTCGGCGCGGTTCGCCGCCGCCGCGGCTGACCGCACCTCAACTGTCAGGATTCTTTACAGGGGCGGCGCTGTGTGGCGCCGCCCTTTCTGCGTCCAGCGCGTTTGGGATGGGCTGCGTGGTGTCGGCGACCGCGGCGAGACAGCCTCGGCGGAGAGAATAGATCTGCCCCGGAGCGCGGAGTTATATTTTCAGTCGGGCCGCACGCATGGGCCATGAAAACTTGGTGGCCCGCGCTCTACTTGCCGCCATCCTGCGGCAAGATATTGACTCTGCCCGCACCCGCGCACGGTGTCTTGCCATCGCTGCCACAACTACCGCGTGTTACCAGGTCGTGGCGGCCAGACGGCGCGCCAGATTGCCGAGCCGCACGCGCATGACAGGGAACGCTGGTATTGCTGCCGTCAGGGAAGGTGTCGGAATTCTTTACACTCCTGCGCGGCCTCGCGATTGAACCAGCGCGCGTCGTTGCTCCGGGCTGGTCGCGCGCGGCTGAGACGCACCGCCCACGCCGTGCACAATGTGCAGAATTTCGCCGAGTGCGGAGCCGACACGATCGATCCGTGGGACAACAGCAACCCCGATGGCCGAACCTTGCAGCCCGCCGCTTATCGGTCTCCCCGCCGTTGCAGACCCCACGAGCAGCTACGGTGTGGAGGAAACAACGATGCAAGGTGAGTACCCCGGCGCTCGGACCGTCGAGAGCAGACCGGTTCCGCCAGTCCCAACTTGTGCAGCCGGCCCATTCGGTCCGCCCTCCGCCGCCGCACCCTTGTTCCGCCCCAACACCAACGCTAACTGCTGCAGGCACAACCAGGGAGCCGACCAATGGCCCAGCCGATCCGCCCGGTAATGCTGGTGATCCTCGATGGCTTCGGCTGGCGCGAGGAAACCTCGGACAATGCCGTACGCCTCGCCCGCACGCCGACCTTCACCCGCCTGTGGCAATCGTGCCCGCACGCCTTCCTGCACGCCTCCGGCCGCGACGTCGGTCTGCCCAACGGCCAGATGGGCAACTCCGAGGTCGGCCACATGAACATCGGCGCCGGCCGCGTGGTGCACCAGGACCTCGTGCGGATCGGCGACGCGATCGAGGACGGCAGCATGGCGAAGGCCGCCCCCCTCGCCGATTTCATTGCCAAACTCCGCGCCTCGCACGGCACCTGCCACCTGCTCGGCCTGGTCTCCCCCGGCGGCGTCCACTCGCACCAGGACCATGCCGTCGCCCTGGCGAAGACCCTGCACGATGCCGGCATCCCCACAGTCGTGCACGCCTTCACCGATGGCCGCGACACCGCGCCGCAATCCGCCGCCGACGACCTGGCCCACCTGCACGCGGCACTGCCGCCGGACGTCCGCATCGCCACGGTTATCGGCCGCTACTTCGCGATGGACCGCGACAAGCGCTGGGACCGCGTCGCCAAGGCCTACGCCGCGCTCACCGAGGCCGAGGGCGCCCACATCGACGACCCCGTGCAGGCCGTCCACGCCGCCTACGGCGCGGAGAAATACGACGAGTTCATCCCGCCCACGGTGATCGGCGACTACAAGGGCATGCAGGACGGCGACGGCATCCTGAGCTTCAACTTCCGCGCCGACCGGGTGCGGGAAATCCTCGCCGCCCTGCTCGATCCGAAGTTCGACGGCTTCCCCCGCAATCGGGTGATCCGCTTCGACGCCGCGCTCGGCATGGCATACTACTCTGATGCGCTGGCGCCGTTCCTCGGCGTGCTGTTCCCGCCCGACAGACTGGACCACATCCTCGGCGGTGTGGTGGCCAACGCCGGCAAGACCCAGCTCCGCATGGCGGAAACCGAGAAATACCCGCACGTCACCTACTTCCTGAATGGCGGCCGGGAGATGCCCTTCCCGCATGAGGACCGCATCATGGTGCAGTCCCCCAAGGTCGCCACCTACGACCTGCAGCCGGAAATGTCCGCCCCGGAACTGACCGACAAGGCGGTCGCGGCGATCGACGGCGGAAAATATGACCTGATCGTGCTGAACTACGCCAACCCCGACATGGTTGGCCACACCGGCAGCCTGCCGGCCGCGATCAAGGCGGTGGAAACGGTGGATACCGGCCTCGGCCGCATCGTCGAAGCGGTACGGAAGCAGGGAGGCGCACTGCTGGTCACCGCCGACCACGGCAATTGCGAGCTGATGAAGGACCCGGCGACCGGCGGTCCGCACACCGCGCACACTACCAACCCGGTGCCGGTGGTGCTGATGGGCGGCAATGCCAAGGCGATCCAGGACGGCATCCTGGCCGACGTCGCGCCAACGCTGCTGGACCTGATGGGCATCCGCCAGCCACAGGAAATGACCGGCCACACCCTGATCCGCCACGATGCGGCGCGCGCTGCCGAATAGCATCGGCGGACGGTTCATTCTCCCCCTCCCCTTGAGGGCTTGGGCCGCGAAGCGGACCGACGTCCGGGGGAGCGGTCGGTACCGAACCAACGCCTCCCCCCCAAGCGGTGTGGGAAGACCTCTCCGGCTCCGACCGTGCTGCCTCGTCGTGATCGCTTTCATCCTCGCCGCCGCCTCGCCGCCGTCGAAGCAGCAGGCGACCCGCCAGCAGGTACAGCAGGCCGATCAGGCGCGCGCGGCGGAACAGGCGACGCAGCAACAGGCCGCCGCCCGCGCCGCCGCCGCCGCCGCGGAAGAGCAGCGCCTGGCCGAGCAACGGGTCGCCGCCGCGGCGAAGCTGCGGCAGGCCGAGGCCGCCACCGAAGCCGCCGCCTCCCGCATGGACGACCTGCAACGCCAGCGCCGCGAGGCCGCCGCCAGGCTCGCCGCGCGTGCCGAGGCGATGCAGCCGCTGCTGCCGGTGATCGAGCGCCTCTCGCTCTATCCCGCCGAGACCTTGCTCGCCGTGCCCGCCGCGCCGGAGGACACGCTGCGCGGCATCATCGTGCTGCAGGGCCTGGCCCGCCAGCTTCAGCAGGAATCCGCCGCGTTGCGCCGCGCCCAGGCGGTCCTGGACGCTGCCACCGCCGCCGTGCAGGCCGAGGCACCGAAGCTGGCGGCGGCCGAGGCAGCGCAGCGCCAGGAAGCAGCGGCGCTGGATCAGCAGATCGCCGCCGCCCAGGCCAACCGGAAGGCGGCCGAGGCCGACGCCGACGCCGCTGCCTCCCGCGCGGCGGACCAGGCGGCTCGAGCGGAGACGCTGCGCACCATGCTGGTCACGCTGGACGCCCAGCGCCGCGCCGACGCTGCGAGCGCCCGCGAGGAGGCCGCGCGTGCCACCCGTGAGAAAAACGGCGCGGCGGCCGAGGCAGCGCATGAACGTGAGGCCGCTCTCAGCCGCCCGACCGGGGGTGGCACATTGGCCGCGGCGGCGGCGCCCAAGGGCCAGCTCACCGCCCCGGTCGCCGGCACGGTGTTCCGTTCCTGGGGCGACCCGACCGATGCCGGACCGGCCACCGGCATTTCCTACCACGCGGCGCCGGCGGCGCGGGTGGTGTCGCCCTGCGCCGGGCGGGTGGAGTTCGCCGCGCCGTTCCGCAGCTACGGGCTGCTGATGATCCTGGACTGCGGTGGCGGCTACCACGCGGTGCTGGCAGGGTTCGACCGGCTGGATGCCAAGGTCGGCCAGGATGTGCGCCCCGGCGAGCCGGTCGGCGTGATGCCCGGCTGGGACCCGGGTGCCGGCGCGCGTCCGTCGCTGTATGTCGAGCTACGCCATGACGGCCAGCCGGTGAATCCGGCGCCGTGGCTGAAAGCGACGAGCTGACGCAAGTCTACCTCTCCCGCGGGAGCGGAAGAGGTCAAGGCGCGTGAGCGCCGAGGGTGAGGGAGATCGGGTCGGCACGCCGCCCCCCTCACAAGTTGGTCCGCTGCGCTGCCCAACCGCTGCGCTCGCCGACCGCTCCCGTTTCGCCGGCGAGGTCTACAGGGCGGCACCCGCCATGCTGCACCTCGATCGTGACGTGCGACAGCGCCGGCAGGTCCGCCAGCCGCGCGCGATAGAACGCCGCATCGTGCGGTGCATCGGTCGCCACCGCGACGATCACGCCCAGATGGCCCGGCCCCAGCCGCCATACATGCAAATCGGTCACTCGGTCGCCCGCGGTTTCCACCACGCGACGGATGCTCTGTATCGTGTGTCGGTCCGGCGCCATATCGAGCAACACCGCGCCGGTGTCGCGGATCAGCGTCCACGACCAGCTTACGATGACGGCCGCGCCGATCATGCCGGCGAGCGGGTCCATCCACAGCCAGCCGAACAGCCAGGCGAGGCTCAGCCCGACAATCACCAGCAGCGACACGGTGGCATCCGCCAGCACGTGTACGATGGCGGCACGCATGTTGTTGTCGCGATGCGCGGCGGCATGCGCGTAGTGGTGGGCGTGATCGTCGTGGTGGTGATCGTGGTCCTGATCGGCGTGATCGTGATCGGCGTGGTCATGGTCGTCGTCATCGTGCGCGTGGCCATGCCGGTGATGGCCATGCGCGTGCTCGTGGCCGGCGCCCAGCAGCCACGCGCTGGCCAGGTTCACCACCAGCCCCAGTCCGGCGATCGGAATCGCCTCGCGAAAATGGATCGGCACCGGCGCGATGAAGCGGCTGATCGCCTCGTAGCCGATCAGCACCGCGATCATCAGCAGCACGATGGCGCTGCTGAACCCCGCGAGGTCGCCCAGCTTCCCGGTGCCGAAGCTGAAGCGCGGGTCGTCGCTGTGCCGGCGCGCGTAGCTGTAGGCCAGCGCCGCGAGCAAAAGCGCACCGGCATGGGTCGACATGTGCATCCCGTCGGCCACCAGGGCGATCGAGCCGAACAGCAGCCCGCCGACGATCTCCGCGACCATCATGACGCCGCACAGCACGATCACCGCCCAACTGCGTTGTTCGTTCGTTTCGTGCCCGGTGCCGAGGAAGACGTGGCTGTGCGCTGCTTCCATCGCTCGCCTCACTTCAGGTAGCTGCGCACCACGTCGAGCAATTGCTCCGCCGCGGCCCGATTGAGCGCGTGCGGGTGTTGCTCCGCGTCGACCAGGTGCGTGCGCACGTGTTCCTCGACGACCTCGGCCATCAGCCCGGCCATCGCGCCCCGCGCCCCCGCAATAAGGTGCATCACCTGCTCGCAGCCGGCTTCGCTTTCCAGCGCGCGCTCGATCGCCTCGACCTGGCCGCGGATGCGGCGCACGCGGGCGAGCAGTTTGCGCTTGTGGTGGATGGTGTGGGTCATGGGCGGGGGAGAATAGGGTAGGGGGGTATGCCATGCAAGTCGCCCCATCTGGCGGCGCGGCGCCACAGGCGCATGATGCCGCCGATCGGGAGGAAGTCATGTTGCTCGGACTCGACCCGTTGCTATCGCCTGACCTGCTGTTCGCGCTGGCGAGCGCCGGCCACGGCGACCGCATCGCCATCGTTGACGCCAACTTTCCCGCCGCCACCATCGCGCGGCGGCTGATCCCACTGCACGGCGCGAATGCCGTCGCTGTCCTGGACGCGGTGCTGTCGGTGCTGCCGGTCGACAATTTCGAACCCGATCCCGTCGTCGTGATGGCAGTGGTGGGCGACCGGGAGCAAACGCCCGAAGCGGTGGCGGAGTTCACGCGCGTGCTGGCCAACGCCGGCGTCGCACCGCCCGCCAGGCTGCCGCGCCACGACTTCTACCGCGCGGTCAGGGAGGCATACGCGGTGGTGCTGACCGGCGAGCGCCGGCTCTACGGCAACATCATGCTGACCAAGGGCGTGGTGCCGTAATGCGCGTCGACGCGCATCACCATGTCTGGCGGCTGGAGCGCAACGATTATGCTTGGCTGACTCCCGACTTGCCGATTCATCGTGACTACGGCCTAGACGATCTGCGGCCGCTGCTTGGAGATATCACGGCGACGGTGCTGGTGCAGGCGGCGCCGACCGAGGCGGAGACGCGTTTCCTGCTGCAAGTCGCGCACGGGTCAGGCGGCCTGGTGCGCGGTGTCGTAGGCTGGGCGGATCTTGCCGCCGCTGACGCGCCTGCGCGTATCGCCTCGCTGGCGGCTGACGGATTGCTCAAGGGCATTCGCCCGATGTTGCAGGACCTTCCGGACCAGGAATGGATCCTCCGCCCCGAGGTGCAGCCGGCGATGGCCGAGATCGCCGCGCGGGGACTGGTGTTCGACGCGTTGATCCGGCCGCGGCATTTGCCGGTCGTGCGGGAGCTGGCGCGACGGCAGCCCACGTTGCGGATCGTCATCGACCACGGGGGCAAACCAGACATCGCTGGCGGCTTGTTGCAGCCCTGGGCGGCGGAGCTGGCACGCGTGGCGCGCGAAACGCAGGCGGTGTGCAAGCTGTCGGGCCTGGTGACAGAAGCAGCGCCGGGTTGGCAGGTTGCCGATCTGCAACCCTATGTCGAGCACATGCTCGAAATGTTCGGGCCACAGCGTCTGATGTGGGGCAGCGACTGGCCGGTGGTGGAGCTTGCCGGCGGCTACGCCCGCTGGTGCGACGCCACGTTCCACTTGCTGCGGCACCTGCCGGATGCGGCACGCGATGCCGTGCTGGGCGGTACGGCGGCGACCGTCTATCGCCTGTAAATGGGAATCGGATCGGAAGGAACCGCCGCAATGCGCAAGCTGGATGAGGCCGACGAGGCACAGCTTCTGCTGTCGATCGACCGCTGGGTCGACCGCGAGCTGAAGCCGATCGTCAAGGAATACGACCACGCCGACCGCTATCCGACGCATATCGTCGAACAGATGAAGGAGCTCGGTCTGTTCGGTGCGACGATCGGCGCCGAGTACGGCGGGCTGGCGCTGCCGGCGCGCAGCTATGCGTTGATCGTGATGCGCATCGCCGCGGTGTGGATGGCGATCACCGGGATTTTCAATTCGCATCTGATGCTGGCGCTCGCTATCGAGAAATTCGGCACTCCCGCGCAGAAGCGCCACTGGCTGCCGCTGCTGGCGAGCGGCGAAATGCGCGGCGGCCTGGCGCTGACCGAGGCCGACGCCGGCACCGACCTGCAGGCGATCCGCACCACAGCGCGGCGCGACGGCGACGATTATGTTATCAACGGCGTGAAGACCTGGATCTCCAACGGCATCGAGGGCAATTGCGTTGCGCTGCTGGTGAAGACCGATCCGCACGCGCAGCCGCGGCACAAGGGCATGAGCCTGTTCATCGCCCCGAAGCAGCCGGGTTTCCGCGTCGGCCGCAAACTGGAAAAACTCGGCTATCATTGCATCGATTCCGGCGAACTGGTGTTCGAGGATTACCGCATTCCCGCCGACTACCTGATTGGCGGGATCGAGGGCCAGGGTTTCTACCAGGCGACCGGTGGGCTGGAACTGGGACGCATCAACGTGGCAGCGCGTGGCGTCGGTATCGCCGAGGGCGCGCTGCACCTGGCCACCGAATACGCGCAGATCCGCAAGACGTTCGGCAAGCCGATCTGCGAACACCAGGCGATCCAGTTGAAGCTGGGCGAGATGGCGACGCGAGCTCGCGCGGCGCGGCTGCTGACGCTGGATGCCGCCGCCGCGTTCGACCGCGGCGAGCGCTGCGACATGGAGGCGGGGATGGCCAAGTACTTCGCGTCCGAGGCGGCGCTGGAGAACGCCACGGAGTCCATGCGCATCCACGGCGCCTACGGCTACTCGACCGAGTTCGACATCGAGCGCCTGTTCCGCGACGCGCCGCTGACGTGTATTGGGGAAGGCACGAACGAGATGCAGCGCATCATCATTGCTCGGCAGCTCATCAAGCGGTATCCGGTGGGGTGAGGTACTAGCCGTTCCTTTCCTTGCCATGGCCGGATTTGAGCCAGCTAATTCGCCCTTCCGTGGCCTCGGCGGCACTGGCGTGGATGGCCGGCTGGGTGGTCGACCGGAACGGCCATCGCGCTCAGAAGCGCAACTGGTACATGAATGACACAGTCAATAGAAATGATTGCGCTATTTTCCTGTTGACAATGCCTCAACTCCTTGTTAGTATGTATATCTATTGAGTCAGGCGACGGGATGCGTCGTCTTCATTTCCCTGATGGAGCGTGGACATGGGATCGCAAGCAGCGCCAGCAGACCAACGGAATGTATCGCAACCGATGATTGTCAACGGAGGTTCGGGCACCATTAGTGTCGCCGCCCTAAAGGCGGCAGCCGGAGCTACGAACGTCTACCAATTTAGCAAAGACTTTCAAATCGTGTTCAATCAAGGGATTTGTGACTTCCGGCATGGCGGAGTTTACGTACTCCATGCGGCACTGAAAGCTGCGCTGATCGCCGTATCGGCACCCATGACACAGCTATAAACGGCCGGCGGTTTCTTCCAGCTTGAAGCTCAGCGAGATGACGACGCGGGCGCCGGCGGGGCGACCGCTCACGCCGGATGCCGTCGCTACATTCGATGCCGGCGAACGCTACGACGTCGTCCGGGCGTGCGAAGCATTTCCACCCGAGCCGCTGGAGAGCGCTACCGAGGCCATCCGAATCCACGCTGCCTTCGGCTACTCGACTCAGTTCGACATCTAGCGTGTGTCTTGCGACGCGCTGCGACGTGTAGTGGGGAAGGCACCGACGGCGTCCAGCGTATCATCAACGCGCAGCATCTTATCAAGCGGCGTTCGGTGCGGTGAGGGATGGTGGTTCGGGGCAAATGGATCACCCTCACCCTTGACGCTTCGCGTCTCGCGTTGATCCGCTTCGCGGCTCACCCCCGCACGTTGCGCCGGAGAGGTTGTGGGGTCATCGTGTCTTCGGAATCTCAAACCCAGCGCCGCGTTCGACGTAACGCACGACGCTGGTCAGGTCGTCATCTGCCGAACCCGCGAAGATCGCGCGCTTGAACACCAGACGCGCCGCCTGGCACACCCACATCGGCACGCCGAGTTCCTCGCCTTGCGCGATCGCGAGGTCGATGTCCTTCATCATGATGTGCATCGCCGCGCCGTAGCCGAAGCGGCGGTTCAGCACCTCGCGCGGGAACATGCCCTCGGTGGCGGTGTTGTGCCCGCTGCCGGCATTGATCGCGGCGACCATCACCTCGGGATCGAGCCCGCCCTTGGCGCCCATCACGAATGCCTCCGAGGTCGCCGCCAGCGCCACGGCCACGAGGATGTTGTTGGTAAGCTTCACCACCTGCGCCGCGCCGGGCTTGTCGCCGGCCACAGTCAGCGTGCGGCCCCATAACGAGATCATCGGCCGCACCGTCTCGATCGCCGCCGGATCGCCGGACACCATCACCGACAGCGTGCCGGCGCGCGCACCGGGCGGGCCGCCGGAGATCGGGCAGTCCACCACGGTGACACCGTTCGCCGCCAGCGCGGTTTCGATCTCGCGTAGGAACGGCACCCCGACAGTGCAGGTGTTTACCAGGATCTTCATCGCGTGGCCCTGCAGCAGCCCGTTCTCGCCAAACACCACGGCGCGGAACGCGGCCAGCGTCGGAAGAGAAGCGAACACGATGGCGCATTGCTCGGCCAGCGCCTTCGGCGACTCCGCCGGCCGCGCCTGGCGTTGCAGCAACGGGCGCATCGCCGCTGCGTTGATGTCGTGGACGACCAGGCGGTGGCCGCCGTCCAGCAGCTTCTCCGCCATGGGCTGGCCCATGTTGCCGACCCCGAGATACCCTGCGTCCACCGTCGTCCTCCCGCTTCCGGATGCCGCGCCGGAGCGTGGCGCGGATCTCGCGGCGCGACTATATGGCGGGGAACGCGACCGTCGTCCTTTGCAACGAAAGCGCAGCGCAGGGTGCAGCCATGGCAATCGACCGTTACGATCCGTTCCAGGCGCCGGATGCAAAGCAATAGCTGGAAATCGATGAGGGCGAGCGGATAGAGCTCGCGCTCCGGTATCACACCCGCATCGGTATCGAACTGCCGAATGCGCGGGTGCATGCGACGCTGCATGCGGTGGTCGAGAATCAGATCGCGCTTGGCGACGAAACGCCGGTGCGGCGCAAGGTGCAGCAGCTCATGGCGCAGGGACTCGACCGGCACGACGCGATCCACGCCATCGCCTCGGTGCTGATCAAATACTTCTACGCCGCGGCGCAGGGCCGGGCACCGGCGGACGACCCGAACGAGCGCTATTACGCCGGGCTGAAGCGGCTCAATGCGCGGAAGTGGCTGCGGTCGGGATGAGGGGTCAGCCCGCGACCAGCGCCGTTGTCCGGTACAGCGCGGCGTGCGGCGCCGAATATCCGATACTGCGCAACGCCAGGGTTCCGTCAGGACCGATGATCTCCGGTTCCTTCGGCCAGTTCCCGTCGCTGTCGCGACGCAGCAACTCCGCCTCGATCCGCGCGCTGTGGACGGCGACGATCTCCGCCACGCTCGGAATGGTGGTGTAGGTCCAGATGTTGGCCCAGGTTTCCGCCTCGTTCGACGGTGAAAGAATCTCGATCAGCAACACGGGATCCGGCAGCATCTGCTCCAGCGTGGGCAGCGCACAGGTCACCCCCAGATCCGGCACGCGGTAATTGCGATTGGCCCGTACACGGGGAACGATCCCAGGTTCGGTCACCACCCGACAGGCGCTGTGCTGCTCGAGCAGGTGATTGCCGAGAAGACGGGCGATCTCGGCCTGCAAGGCACCGTGCGTCACGTTCCCCGGAGCCATTGCGACTGGCTCGCCGTCGACCAACTGCCACCTCCGGCCAGACGGATCGCGCGGGTCCCACGAGAGGAATTCCGCCAAGGTCATGCGGGTTGGCGCGTGTTTGCGAAGGGTGACCATGAACATATTCTTAGCACGCCGCACCGCCGCCTGTCGCGTGCGGTCAAGCCGCCGACGGCCAGCGTCCCGCCGCCGGATTGCGCCGCGTCGAGGCGCAGCTTAAGCCTCCGGCACCAGCCTGCGGAGACCCCGATGGACCAGCCCTTGCCCGCCGACCCGCACGCCGAAATCCGCCAGGAGGTCGCGAAGCTCTGCGCCCACTTCCCCGGCGAGTACTGGCGTAAGCTGGACCAACATCGGGAATATCCCACCGAGTTCGTGCGCGCACTGACCGAGGCCGGCTACCTCGCCGCGCTGATCCCGGAGGAATACGGCGGCGCCGGCCTCACCCTGTCCGCCGCCGCGGCGATCCTGGAGACGGTGCAGGCCGAGGGCTGCAACGGCGCCGCCTGCCACGCGCAGATGTATATCATGGGCACCATCCTGCGGCACGGTTCGCCCGCGCAGAAGCAGCAATATCTGCCGAAGATCGCCACCGGCGAACTGCGCCTGCAGGCGTTCGGCGTCACCGAGCCGACCAGCGGCACCGACACGATGTCCCTCCGCACCTTCGCCAGGCGCGAGGGCGACCATTACGTCGTCAACGGCCAGAAGGTGTGGACCAGCCGCGCTGAACACTCCGATCTGATGCTGTTGCTCGCCCGCACCACGCCGCGGGAGCAAACGAAGAAGCGCACGGAAGGGCTGTCCACCCTGCTCGTGGACATGCGGGCGAGCCTTGGGAAGGGCCTCGCCATCCGTCCGATCCGCACCATGATGAACCACAACTCCACCGAGGTGTTCTTCGACAATTTGATCGTTCCGGCAGAGAATTTGGTCGGCGAGGAGGGTCGCGGCCTCCGCTACATCCTCGACGGCATGAACGCAGAGCGGCTGCTGATCGCCGCGGAATGCATCGGCGACGCCAAGTGGTTCCTGCAGAAAGCCACGGACTATGCGCGCGAGCGGCACGTGTTCGGCAGGCCGATCGGGCAGAACCAGGGCATCCAGTTCCCGCTCGCCAAGGCCTACGCGCAGATGCGCGCGGCCGAGCTGATGGTGCGCGAGGGCTGCACGAAATTCGAGGCCGGGCTGACGCCGGGCGAGGAAGCCAACATGGCGAAAATGCTTGCCGCGGAGGCGTCCTGGGCGGCCGGCGAGGCCTGCATCCAGACCCATGGCGGCTTCGGTTTCGCCGAGGAATACGACATCGAGCGCAAATTCCGCGAGACGCGGCTGTACCAGGTGGCGCCGATCAGCACCAACCTCATTCTCTCCTATATCGCCGAGCATGTTCTCGGGCTGCCGCGGAGTTACTGAGCCATGCCACCTCCGCTCGCCGTCGGCGAAACCGTGTCCCGCAAGGGATTCATCACCCAACTGATCTGGGTTATCAATCAGTCCAGCGCGGAGCTTGAACGCCGCCTCGGCTTCAGCGGCGGGCGCCTGGCCGATGGATGGGCGCTCTTGCTATGCAAAGAGGAGATCCACGCCGGCGAGTTTCGCTTCGCCGGGTACACTCAGTTGTCCGGCGGCCAGGTCGGGCATCCGTCGCTCGGCACCGCCAGGCCCAACGTGCATGACGACCTGCAACACACACTGGCCGATCCGAGTGGATTCTCCGAGCGCTTCGCGCACGAGAACATGAAGCTCTCTGGTTCGCATAGAATCGTCAAGGTCGTGCCGGCGAGCGATCCTGATCCGACACTGTCCGACGCCGAAAGTTTCCCGCCCGGCTCCGGCGTGCCGCAATGGATTCTGACTGTGCCAAAGAGGTTTCTGGTCAGCGCGATTGTGCGTCCCGGGGTGAGTTACGGTGGCGGCGGTCTGCCGACCGGGTTCTGGGCCGATCCCGCACTGGTGCAAACGCAATGACTCTTGCATTGCCCCTCGCCAGCCTGCTGGTCGTATCGCTCGAACAGGCGGTGGCCGCGCCGTATTGCAGCTCCCGCCTCGCCGATGCCGGCGCGCGAGTCATCAAGATCGAGCGGCCGGAGGGCGACTTCGCGCGCGGCTACGACAAGGCGGCCAACGGCCTGTCAAGCTATTTCGTCTGGCTGAATCGCGGCAAGCAGAGCCTGGTCGCCGACATCAAGAACCCGGACGACGCCGCACTGCTGCATCGCATCCTTGCGAAAGCCGACGTGTTCATCCAGAACCTCGCACCGGGTGCAGCGGCGCGTTCCGGCTTCGGCTCGGACGCGTTGCGCGAACGCTATCCCCGCCTGATCACCGTCGACATCTCCGGCTATGGCGACACCGGCGAATACGCCCCGATGAAGGCCTACGACCTGCTGGTGCAGGCGGAATCTGGGCTGGCTATGGTCACCGGCCTTCCCGCGGGACCGGGCCGCGTCGGCGTCTCGGCCTGCGACATCGCCTGCGGCATGGCGGCGCATGCCGGCGTGCTGGAGGCACTGATCGGGCGCAGCAGCGCCGGCCGCGGCAAGGGCCTGAAGGTCAGCTTGTTCGATGGCATGGCCGACTGGATGAATGTCCCGCTGCTGTTCTACGAAGGCACCGGCCGCGCGCCGGAACGGCTTGGCCTGGCGCATCCCTCGATCTGCCCGTATGGCGCGTTCCCCACCGCCGACGGCGCGCTGGTGCTGATCTCCATCCAGAACGAGCGCGAATGGGTGGAGTTCTGCGCGAAATTCCTCGAGGAGCCGGAGCTGCCGCGACGTGAGGGCTTCGAGACCAACATGATCCGCGTCGCCAACCGCGCCACCGTCGATGCGCATATCGCCGCCGCGTTCGCCCGACTGAGCCGCGACGAGGCGGCGGCGAAGCTGCGCGCCGCCAACACCGCCTATGGCTTCGTCAACGATGTGGCGGCGTTCGCGCGCCACCCGGCGTTGCGCCGCGCCGTGGTGGAAACGCCGAACGGACCGGTGTCGCTGGCCGCCCCGCCGGTACTCGACTGCGATGGCCCGCGTGCCCTCGGGCCGGTCCCCGCGCTGGGGGAGCATTCGGCCGCAATCCGGGCAGAGTTCGCCGGCAACTAACCTCGCCCGCGAAGCGGGAGAGGTCGACGTGCGCAAGCATCGAGGGTGAGGGTGCCACGGGTCGGCACCGCGCTGTGGGCGGCACCCTCACCCGCGTCGCTACGCGCCGCGACCTCTCCGGCTCCGCGGGCGAAGCAAAGAACTACCGGAAAATCGAGTGCGGTCCCGCCGATGCGGCGCCGTGGCCCTCGGTCCATCGCGTCACCGGCGGGCTCTGCTCTTTTTGGCCGTTCGTCGCTTTGGCGCTGGCGGCGGTATCCCCCAGCGCCTGCGACAACTTGGCCGCCGCGTCGAGCAATTGCGGCACCAAAGCGCGTGGCCGCGGCGGGCGCATCCGCATGGACGGGGCGCTGACGGACAACGCGGCCACCACCTGGCCGGACGCATCGCGCACCGGCGCGGTGACACCGACCGCGCCGGGCACCACCTCGTCGGCGGTCACCAGATAGCCGCGGGCGCGGATGCGCTGCAGATCGGCGGCGATCCAGGCGGAATCGGTCCGAGTCGCAGGCGTGAAGCGTGGCAGGCGCTGCGCCAGCACCTGGGTCTGCACCGCTTCCGGGGCGTGGGCCAGCAGCAGCCGGCCCGGCCCGGCGTGCAGCGGCCGCCGCTGCCCGACCTCGCTGTAGAGGCGCAGGCCGGGATCGGTCTGGTAGATAGCGATGGTATCGCTCTCCATGCCCTCGCGGATGCGTAGATAAACGTTCTCGCCGGTGGCCTTGCCGAGGGCGGCGAGGAACGGCATCGCAGTGGCGGCCAATGCGCCTTGCTGCTGGGCGGCGCGGCCCAGGACCGACCACCGGGCGCCCAGGCGCCAGATGCCGCGCGCCTCGTCCTGGATGGCAAAGCCGCGCGCCTCCAGCGTGCGCAGCAGGCGGAAGCCGGCGGTACGGGTGCAGCGGGCGGATTCGGCCAGGGTGGCCAGCGGCGCGGGACCGATCCGGGCCAGGGCCTCGAGCAAGTCGAGCGCCCGGCCGACGGCGGCAATGCTGTAGTCGCGCGCGGCGCTCCGCCCGGCGGCGGGAGTCCCGCCGGCGGCCTTGGTCTTGGATCTGCTCTTCCCCTTGGTGCGACTAACGGTCGGCATGGCACGACCCTAAGCATGTGTGCCGGGGGGAGGACAACCAACAAGTCATTGATGCAGGTTTGCCAGAAACGGGGGGCTGCGGATTGCTGGGGGGCAACATCGCACCGGGACTGCCTGAGGTCAAAGCCCGACTTGGATAAAACTCGCGGGCAGCGCAGATCAATCGCAAATTCATCAGCAAAAGCTCTCCTGTCCCGCGGGCGTGGGCCGCGAAGCGGACCAAGGCGCGGTGCCACAGCCCGCAAGTGAGGGTATTGCGCCCACACCCTGCCGTCCTCGGCCTCGGCAACACCCTCACCCGCCGCTGCGCAGCCATCTCTCCCATGAAGCGGGAGAGGTTTTTTTGCCAGCCTTGTCGCGCGTAATTCCCTGCGCTAAAGCGCCGCGTTCACGATCGCGGGGTCCGGCAAGCCGCCCGTGCGGGCGTGGTGGAATTGGCAGACACGCCAGATTTAGGTTCTGGTGGCGCAAGCCGTGGGGGTTCAAGTCCCTCCGC